>Ga0157371_10004732_pt1 | contig 11749 bp, 6 predicted proteins | sample C45metaG_FD_113462 | JGI IMG/M metagenome (GOLD analysis project Ga0157371, IMG submission 113462) | Corn rhizosphere microbial communities from Kellogg Biological Station, Michigan, USA - C4-5 metaG | ecosystem: Host-associated > Plants > Roots > Rhizosphere > Soil | place: USA: Michigan... | reverse complement strand
CTTCATGACCGCGCATTGGGCGCATCTGCCGTATGAGTTCCTGGGTACGGTTAGCAACCGGATCATCAATGAGTTGCGGGGGGTGTCGCGGGTTGTCTATGACATCTCGGGGAAGCCGCCGGCTACTATTGAGTGGGAGTGAACTTGCGGGTGTGATGCAGTAGGAGAAGAGGCGCTGCGGCGCCTTTTTTCTTTGCAGCGGTGATATCTTCGTGCCCGCAGAATTCAGAGCATTGGTCGGGTGGCAGGCTCCGAACGGCTTAGCCCCCTAAGGCTGAATACATTAAGTTTCCTTCCGGGCGCGAAGGGGGCAGGGGGGGGGCTGCGCAGTTGAGGTGAAGCTTGACAGGATCAGGAAACAGGATGCCGGGTTGAATGCTGAGTGGCGGGCGATGGGTAGAAGCAAAGGGTAATGCCGACATGGAAGGAGCAACATCCTATGAATAAGCAGGCGCTCAGCGAACGTGACATCTGCACCAAATTCATCACGCCAGCGCTAGAAGGGGCTGGATGGGACGTCCTGACCCAGGTACGCGAAGAGTTTCTGCTGACCAAGGGGCGCATCATCGTGCGCGGCAAACTGCACACACGTGGTCAGCACAAGCGCGCCGACTACGTGCTGTTCCACAAGCCAAACCTGCCCATTGCCGTCATCGAAGCAAAGGACAACAAGCATGCCATCGGCTCGGGCATGCAGCAGGCCCTCGGCTATGCCGAAATGCTGCAAGTGCCTTTCGTATTCAGCAGCAATGGAGATGGCTTCCTGTTCCATAACAAGATCGCCAAGGACGGTGTGATCGAGCGCGAACTGAGCCTGGACGAGTTCCCCAGTGCCGATACGCTGTGGCAGTGGTGGGCAGAGCATCAGTGTCTGAGCACGCAGCAACAGGTCTTGGTGGCCCAGGATTACTACAGCGACGGCAGCAACAAGACGCCTCGCTACTACCAATTGCTTGCCATCAACAGGACTATTGAGGCGATTGCCAAAGGGCAGAAGCGCATTCTGCTGGTGATGGCCACGGGCACAGGCAAGACCTATACCGCCTTCCAGATTATCTGGCGGTTGTGGAAGTCGCGTGCCAAGAAGCGCATTCTGTTCCTGGCGGACCGCAACATCCTGGTCGATCAAACCATGACCAACGACTTCAAGCCGTTCGGCGCAGCGATGACCAAGATCCAGAAGCGGCAGGCCAATAAGTCGTATGAGATCTATCTGTCGCTTTACCAAGCCGTCACCGGTAACGAAGAAGAACGGAACATCTACAAGCAGTTCAGTCCGGAATTCTTCGATCTGATCGTGATCGACGAATGCCACCGGGGCAGCGCCGCCGAAGATTCGGCCTGGCGCGAGATTCTGACGTATTTCCATTCCGCCACACAGATCGGCCTGACCGCCACGCCCAAGGAGACCAAGGACGTTTCCAACATCGACTACTTCGGCGAGCCCATCTACACCTACTCGCTACGCCAGGGCATCGACGATGGCTTTCTCGCACCCTACAAGGTTGTGCGCATCGACCTGGACAAAGACCTGACCGGCTGGCGTCCCGACAAGGGCATGCTCGACAAGCACGGCAACGAGATCGAAGATCGTATCTATAATCAGCGTGATTTTGACAAGACGCTGGTGCTGGAACAGCGCACGCACGTGGTGGCGCGCAAGATCAGTGAATACCTGAAAGCCAGCAACCGCTTCGACAAGACCATTGTATTCTGCGACAACATCGACCATGCCGAACGCATGCGCCAAGCTCTGGTCAACGAAAACGCCGATCTGGTAGCGCAGAACCATCGCTATGTCGTACGCATCACCGGCGACAATGAGGAGGGCAAGATGGAGTTGGATAACTTCATCTTCCCTGAAAGCAAATACCCGGTTATCGCGACCACTTCCAAGCTGATGACCACGGGCGTTGATGCTCAGACCTGCAAGCTCATCGTGCTGGATCAGCGCATCCAGTCCATGACTGAATTCAAGCAGATCATCGGTCGCGGAACGCGCATCAACGAGGACTTCGACAAGTACTGGTTCACCATCCTCGATTTCAAGAAAGCGACAGAACTGTTCGCCGATCCAGCCTTCGACGGCGATCCCGTGCAAATTTACGAGCCAGGCCCAGGCGCACCGCCGCTTCCTACAGATGAAGAAGATGAGGGGGCGTCGCCTGACGATGAATTCACCAATCCCACGCAGGACGACAACACCACGTACCCCGGTGGGGTAGCCGAACCGCTGCCTGGTGAGGAAGGCAACAACGTGCGCCGTTACGTTGTGGCCCACGTCGAGGTGAAGGTAGTGGCCGAGAGGGTGCAGTATTTCGACGCCAACGGCAAACTGATCACCGAGTCCCTGAAGGATTACACCCGCAATACTCTGGCGAAAGAATTCGCATCGCTCGACGATTTTCTGCGCCATTGGAGTAACGCGGAGAAGAAGCAGGCCATCATCGACGAACTGGCTCATCAAGGGATCTTCTTCGAGGCTTTGGCCGACGAGGTGGACAAGCAGGCCGGCAAAGATTTCGACCCTTTCGATCTGCTGTGTCACGTGGCCTGGGACCAACCGCCGCTCACGCGCAAGGAGCGGGCGGAACAGGTCAAGAAGCGCCATTACTTCGCCAAGTACGGCGCGCAGGCGCAGAAAGTGCTTGAGGCCCTGCTCGACAAGTATGCCGACGAAGGCGTGGCCGCCATCGAGGAAACGCAAATCCTCGCCATCGCCCCCTTTAACCGCTTGGGCACACCGATCGAACTGGTGCGTGCCTTTGGTGGCAAGACCCAATACCAACAGGCCGTGGGCGAGCTCGAACGAGAGCTCTACCGCGCCTGACCAGAACTAGACCTAGGAAGTACTCATGTCACTTGCAACCCTCATCAAAGCCATCCAGGACATCATGCGCAAGGATGTCGGCGTCGATGGTGACGCCCAGCGCATTAGCCAGATCTGCTGGCTGTTGTTCCTGAAGATCTTCGACGACAAGGAACAGGAGTGGGAACTGACCCAGTCCAGCTACCGTTCGCCGCTGCAAAGCCGCTTTCGCTGGAGCAACTGGGCCAAGGATCCGGAAGGCATGACCGGCGAAGAGCTTATCGACTTCGTCAACAACGACCTCTTTCCTTCCTTGAAGCAGCTTGCTACCAAGGCGGGCGTGTCCGCGCAAGGCCGGGTGATCGGCTCGGTGTTCGAGGATGCTTACAACTACATGAAGTCGGGCACTCTGCTGCGTCAGGTAATCAATACCATCGAAGTGGACGTGGACTTCAACTCGTCCAGCGACCGGCACCTGTTCAACGACATCTACGAGAAAATCCTCGCTGACCTGCAGTCGGCTGGCAACGCGGGCGAGTACTACACGCCGCGTGCGGTCACGCAGTTCATGGTCGATATCCTGGACCCGAAACTTGGCGAGAGCATTCTGGACCCGGCCTGCGGCACGGGCGGCTTCCTGACCTGCGCCATCGAACACCTCAAGAAGCAGGTCAAGACGCCAGGTGACAACCGGCTGCTGCAAGAGAACATCCATGGCGTCGAGAAGAAGCCCCTGCCGCACATGCTGGCCATGACCAACATGATGCTGCACGGCATCGACGTGCCCACTCGTATCCGCCACGACAACACGCTCTCTCGCCCCTTCAAGGACTATGGTTCGCGCGACCGGGTGGACATCATCATCACCAACCCACCATTCGGTGGCATGGAAGAGGATGGCATCGAGAAGAATTTCCTCGCCAAGCATCAAACCCGCGAGACCGCCGATCTGTTCATGGCGTTGATCATGCACCTGCTCAGACACGACACGGGCCGTGCCGCCGTGGTGCTGCCGGATGGCTTCCTGTTCGGCGAAGGAGTGAAAACTACGCTCAAGCGCGAACTGCTGGAAGAGTTCAACCTGCACACCATCGTGCGCCTGCCCAAAGGAGTGTTCGCCCCCTACACCAGCATCGTCACCAACATCCTGTTCTTCGAGAAGGGCAGCCCCACAGAGGACGTTTGGTTCTTCGAGCATCCCTACCCGGATGGCTACAAGAGCTACTCCCGTTCCAAGCCACTGACCATTGATGAGTTCGACCGTGAGAAAGGCTGGTGGGGAGGCCTGCAACGTAAGGGGCGGAAGACCACCGAGCATGCTTGGAAGGTCTCTGCCAAGGATCTGGCTGCTCGCAACTACAATTTGGACTGCAAGAACCCGCACGAGGTGGCTGTCGAACTTGGTGATCCGGACGAACTGATGGCCGAATACCAAGACATTACCCGCCAGCTGCAGGCCGCCCAACAGGCATTGAAATCCGAACTGCTGGCCGCGCTTAGGGCGACCAGCGGGGAGGAAAAATGAGCGACAAGCCCGTCTTCCTCGTTCCAGCTCCGCGGGGTTACGTCAACTGGGTGGGTGAGCTCAAGAGCCGCATCCATGATGCCCAGCAGTGGGTCGCACACGCATTGCGCGACAGGACCCAGCCTCTCGGCGTAGCGGAATACCAATTGGTCGAATTCCTGCCTGAACAACTGCAAACCAACCTGGCCAGAATCGAACGGATCGAGCTCGAACTTGGAGGCGAGCATGAATAAGCACTCCACCGAATTGCTGGAGAAGCACTTCGATACCGCTTTTTCCGCACCTAACGGCATCAAGAAACTGCGCGAGCTGATCCTGACGCTGGCTATGCAGGGCAGGCTGGTTCCGCAAGATCCGAGCGAGCGGCCTGCCCATGAACTGCTGAAAGAAATTGCGGCTGAGAAACAGCGGCTGGTGAAGGAAGGCAAGATCAAGAGACCCAAGCCTTTGCCGCCGGTGACGGAAGAAGAAGAGCCTTATTCGCTACCGCAGGGGTGGGAGTGGGTGCGTTTTGGAGAAATTGCCCAGCACAATTCTGGCAAAACCCTTGATGGCGGTAGAAATACTGGACTTTCAAGGAAGTACATCACTACATCTAATGTCTACTGGGGAAAATTTCAGCTAAATAATGTTCGGGAAATGCTAATTCGTGAAGAGGAGCTAGATAAGTGCTCGGCACGAAAAGGTGACTTGCTCATCTGTGAAGGTGGAGAGGCGGGGCGCGCTGCCGTCTGGGAGCGGCTTGAAGAGATTTGTTTCCAGAACCATGTGCATCGTGCGCGGCTATACAAAGACGTTAACCCATATTTTGCTTATCGATTTTTCGAGAAGATTAACGCCAGTGGGGAAATAAATAATTATAGAAAGGGGGTTGGGATATCTAATATGTCGAGCAAGGCACTTGCTTCGATTGTTTTTCCCCTGCCTCCAAACTCGGAGCAACACCGCATCATCGCCAAAATCGATGAGCTGATGGCTCGCTGTGATGAGCTGGAAAAGCTGCGTACTGCACAGCGGGGAGCGCGTCTGGCCGTTCATACCACAGCCATCAAGCAACTGCTGAACATCGCCGAACCCGACCAGCACCAGCTCGCCCAGGCCTTCCTCGCCGAACACTTCGGCGAGCTCTACACCGTCAAGGAAAACGTCGCCGAACTCCGCAAGGCCATCCTGCAACTGGCGATGATGGGCAAACTCGTTCCGCAAGATCCGAACGACCAGCTCGCCAGCGAACTGCTGAAAGAAATCAAAGCCGAGAAACAGCGGCTGGTAAAGGAAGGTAAGATCAAGAAACCCAAGCACTTGCCACCGATCAAACTGGAAGAGGTGCCGTATGCGTTGCCTCAGGGTTGGGATTGGGTAAGGTTAGGCAGTGTTGGTTCATTCGAACGTGGGAAATCCCAGCATCGGCCTAGGAATGACAAACGTCTATTTGATAGTGGAACCTATCCATTTGTCCAAACAGGTGATGTCTCGCGTGCGAAGAAAACAAAAGATCAGATATTGACTTGCGGAAATTTTTACAATGATTTCGGGCTACAGCAAAGCCGGCTGTGGGAAAAGAAAACGCTATGCATAACGATTGCAGCAAATATTGCCGAGACCGGATTCTTGGGAATGGATGCGTGCATACCTGATAGCGTGGTTGCATTTATTTCTGTAGATCCTGTCCTGTCTAAGCTTGTGAAGGTCTTTATTGATGTTGCCAAAGATGATCTGGAGCGCTTTGCGCCATCGACTGCACAGAAAAACATTAACCTTGAAATTATCAATGAACTGGTATTCCCGCTTCCCCCATCTTCCGAGCAGCACCGCATCGTCGCCAAAATCGATCAACTGACGGATTTATGCGATTCGCTGGATCAACAGATCAATGCCGTAACTAGCAAGCGAGCCGAATTACTGAATGCTCTGATTAATACACAATCGCAAAGCAACACTGCGGAACAGCTACAGTTAGCATCGCGTTCAACAGCCCAAGTCATTGACCTAGCAACCTACCGAGCCAACATCGGCTGCTATGCGTTCAGCAAACTCGCCAACGCCCAATACTTCGGCCGAACTGCTGCCGCCAAGATGATGTACCTGGCGCAAGCGCATATTGGCCTGGATCTGGATCTGAAACCCGAGCGAGAAGCTGCCGGACCACTGGATACCTGGATTTATGATTTCGAGCGGCAAGGTCAAGGCAAGCGCTGGTTCGAGGTCCATGAAAAGACCTTGGTCAACGGTAGGAAGAAGACCGAGTACCGCTGCTTGTCAGCATTGTCGGAGCCCGCGGCCAAAGCCGAAGTGCTGATGACGCTAGAGCAGAAAGCTGAATTTGACCGTCTGATCTACGCCCTGGCAGGCAAGAAGACTGAAGAAGTCGAAATCATCGCTACACTTTTCGCGGTATGGAACGATTTTCTGATCGATGGTGTTCAACCGACGGATACACAGATCATCTCCGACGTTCGCGAAAACTGGCATGAACGCAAAGCACGCTTCACCCCAGCCGAGCTTGGCCGATGGCTTGATTGGCTACGCAGAGAGAACATCATTCCTCAAGGACTGCCACCGAGAACCGTGCAGCAATCAAGATTGGGCCTTGATTAACTGTGAATTTTTGCATAGCAGGGAGAGGCACGTTCGCAAGACTGGGAGGTGCCCGAAAAAGAAGAATCAAGACGGTAATGAGATGACCAAATGACCAACTTGCAATATCTGGGCCTTGCCTATCGCAAAGCGAAAGTGGATCTCTACTATTCGTCTCATGCTTCGTTGGATGCAATTGCGAGTTATGAAGAAAATTTGCACTCCAACCTTTCTGCGCTGCAGGACAAGCTCAATGGCGAGGATGAAGTCTGGGTGACATCACCGGAGTTCATCGGGACTTGGACGCTGGCCACCAAATCTGTCGAAATGGATTGCTGGGCGAAGCACAAGAAAGAAAATGGCAGTGGATTGATTTTCTCATCACATGCCGATGAGTGGGAGCATGCACTGAAAGCCTTGGCGGAGAAGGAGCTGCCAGAAAAGCCCAAAGCCGTATTCCGAATAATGGCCCGATGCAGTCTGGACTTTCATGTGCTTTCCACCTTATGGATGCTGGAAGTCGGGCAATTATTCGATGCAAGATTGAGCGAGTGTGCATATGGCAACCGCTTGCGCCGCACTCAAAATAGCAAAGACATCAATAAGCTGTCGCTTGGTTCGTTCAAGCCTTATCTGAAGCCCTTTCGCGACTGGCGTGACAAGGGTATTGCCGCGATGCGTACCGCGCTGGATGCCGACAAAAAGATCGTGGCATTAGCGGCGGATGTCAGTTCCTTCTATCACGAACTGAATCCCGGCTTCATGCTTAACCCTGATTTTGTCACCGATGTACTGAAACTTGAGCTAACGGAATTCCAGGTCAAGCTCCATCGTTTGTTCATTCGTGCCCTGCAGGCGTGGGCAGCGGCAACTCCGCTGAAGAAGGGTTTACCCGTGGGACTGCCAGCATCGGCCATTGTTGCCAACATGGCGCTGGTTGAGCTGGATCGCTGTATAGAGCAACAGGTTGCACCCATCTATTACGGGCGCTACGTCGATGACATCTTGCTGGTCATGGAAAACGGCGCGAACTTTGCTTCGACGGCGGTGCTGTGGGAATGGTTGTTTGAACGGTCGCGGGAGACGCTAGGCTGGGTGGACCAAGGCAAAGAGCAGATTGGCTACAAGCCGACGTACCTCAGTGAGGGTGAAGGGAAAAGCCAGGTGTATTTCGCCAATGGCAAAAACAAGGTATTCATCCTGGTAGGCGAGACGGGCAAGACTTTGGTGGACGCCATTGCTCATCAGATTCACGAACGCGCCAGCGAGTGGCGGGCCATGCCACGGCTGCCTCGTTCCGCTACGCATGTCGGCACCGACCTGTTGGCCGCCACACAAAGCGACGGCGAGGCCGCCGACAACCTGCGCAAGGCGGATGCGTTAACCATGCGTCGAGCTGGATTCGCCATCAAACTGCGCGACTTCGAAGCCTATGAGCGCGATCTGTTGCCCGAAGCCTGGACAGCACATCGTCGTGCGTTTTTCCGTGCCTTCATCCAACACGTGCTCGTGTTACCGCAGTTTTTCGACCTGGCTGTCTATCTGCCCCGGGTCATTCGCCTCGCCACGGCCTGTGAAGACTTTGCGGATCTACGCCGGATCATTGAATCGTTAGAGAGACTCTGCCAGCAGGTACAGGAGCAATGCGATATCGTTGTCAAAGCGTGGCCTGAAGGGGAGGATAGGCCAAACACTGCGGAGATGCTGGGGCGCTGGAAAGGGCAGCTCTTTACCGGCATCCGAGAAAGCATTGCAGCCGCATTCCCACCTCGCTTGTCTAAAACGGGCAAGCTGACGTGGCAAACCCATATGGCCGACTGTCATCCCGCCATCGACCTGAATATCTTTCTAGCTTGGCCATTATCCATCAAAGGCTTTCAAACACAGCAAGCCCGCCTGTTCTCGCTTGACCTTGCGCATCTGCCATTCCGCTTCATTGGTCTGCCGAAGGAAATGGTGGCACAGCGCGGTATCCCTGCCAAGAAGACCGTTGTAGGTTGCGACAAATCTGCCGAGTTGTTGCCTAGCGCTGTACTCGAGGGCGCACAGACACTTGCCCAGTGGATCGGCTTCAAGCGTTTGCCACAAGGGCTGCCGTTCGCGACTCGGCCCTTTAATCTGCCTGAGCTGTTTATCCTTAATCGCGATGCCTATTCAGAGGCGACACAGGACGACATGCAGGCGGTAGTGTTGTCGGTGCGTGGCTTTGAACTGGGAGAGAAAGCGCCTCTTTTCGATAAAAAAAACGTATTGCAAATACCAGATGGTGTAACGCCAAGGAAATATAGTATTGCCGTGTCCAGTTGGCAAACAAGTCTGGATAGCTGGACAGCCAGTGTGATGCGCATGCCGGATCCCGATGCCGAACGCTATGTTCGTCTCTGTCGCCTGCTGGATGGCGTAATTGCCCAGCCCAGGGACAGCCGCTACCTGATCCTGCCGGAGCTGGCGCTGCCCGCGCACTGGTTCATCCGTATCGCTCGCAAGCTGCAAGGTCGAGGCATTTCGCTGATTACCGGCATCGAATACCTGCACGCCAGCAAGTCGCGGGTCCGCAACCAGGTTTGGGCGGCTCTATCCCACGACGGTCTGGGCTTTCCCTCGCTGATGATTTACCGTCAGGACAAGCAGCGGCCCGCCCTACATGAAGAGCAGGAGCTACAGCGCCTGGCCGGTTTGGAAATGAAGCCGGACAAGGCGTGGAAAACACCGCCCATCATTCAGCACGGCGACTTACGCTTCACCATGTTGATTTGCAGTGAACTGACCAACATTCGCTATCGCGCTGATCTGCGTGGCAAGGTGGATGCGCTGTTCGTGCCGGAATGGAATCCAGATACCGAAACCTTCAATGCATTGGTTGAATCCGCAGCATTGGATATCCATGCCTACATCATCCAATGCAATGATAGACAGTACGGCGACAGCCGCATCCGGGCCCCTTACAAGGACAGTTGGAAGCGTGATGTGCTGCGGGTCAAAGGTGGTGTCACCGACTACTGCGTGATTGGCGAAATCGATGTGCAAGCGTTGCGTCAATTCCAAAGCAGCCACCGTTCACCAGCAAAACCATTCAAGCCGGTGCCGGATGGATTCAATGATGCGATGGATCATCAGCGAAAGATATTGCCTGTGGGGAGTGATGTGTGAGTCCTGCTACATATGATGCCCCGCGCTAGTTTGCACGAGCTCGACTCTGTAGCGTCACATGCAGTCATTCAGAGCGACTTCAACGCGCGATCCTTTCGAAAGATGATGCGTGCTTCTGGCGGTGGAAGTGACGGAGATGTTTAATTTTCGATCATTCAACATTAGCGTTCAAGCTGATGACCGATTGATCTTGATTTAAGAATCGAGGGCGCTTAGAGGTGCCCTCGGTATCTATAGAAGGCCGGTGAACATCACTCCGGCCTAACCTCCCGACAAGCCCACTCAGCCAACCCCCGGCAAGCCAGAAACAACCCATCCACCACCCCCTCGTCCAAATGCCGTTCCGGCTCCGCTGCCACACGACAGCGATCTGCCGAATGCAGCACCTCCAGCACCGTCAGCAGCCCCACCAACGCGCGCTCGGTCCTCGCTAGGCTCACGCGGCGGCCGGGTGATACGTCGTTCTCCGGCCAGGGCAGCCCATCAGCGCCTTCGCAATCGCGCATGCGCTTGAGGATGCCGAGCAGGGAGTTCAGATCGGGCAGGGGAGTGTCGTCGTTGATGGGCTCAACAACGGTGTACGAAGAGAAGGTCTCGGATTCGTTCATGGCGTCGGTTTCCTTGGCTGTGCTTAACAGCGCCACCGCATAGGCGGGGTGGCGGACGATGCGTGGCTGCAAACCGGATGAAGCGACGTCATAAACCGGCGGGCCCTAGGACCCCCACGCACCGCCCGCCATAAAGGCCGACGGATTGCCCGCCGGCACCGGTTAAGGACGGTGCCGACGGGCAAGCGTAAACAACAGACGTCGCTTTCTTCGGGTTTGCAGACCCGGCCACCCGTTGTCGGTGGCGCGCCATGGTGTTTACGCCGTCGCTTCGAATGCAAATTGAAATTCGCGAAGAAATCGCGGAGTTCGAGAGCGAAGATCTATTGTTGCACGCACCCTTCGTGCAGCACGCGACGCCACAAGACGCATTCGTGTAGATACTCTGCTAATTGCGAATCAAAGTGGCGCAATCGCCCATGTCGCAAGCAAATAGTGCGATGGCCTTCTTTGCAACAGTTCTTAGTCGGCCTCGGCAGGGAGCGCCGCCGGATCAGCCGCGTGGTCCGAAAAACGGTTCAAACCCGACACCGCAGGAAGGCATCGCATCCTTAGCCGACGCCGTCCTCAACCACAGCCGCATTCCCCACCAACAGCTCAATCATCGCCCGCGCCGCAGCCGACTGCCGCCGATGCGGCGCATAGATCACCGAGAACGGCCGCGATCTGCCCCGCAACTGCGGCAGCACTTCCGCCAACTGCCCGCGCTGCAACCGCTCGCGCACGATGAACTCGTAGCTCTGGCAGATGCCGATGCCCTGTTCGGCCAGCGACACCACGCCCAACACATCGTCGGAGGTCTCGATGGACGAGCGCGGCAGCCAGTCCACGTCGCGCCCGCCGTCGCGGAAAATCCACGGGGCCAGCCGCCCGGTGCGCGGCATCACGAAGGGCAGGCACAGGTGCTGCTGCAGATCGTCCAGCGTCTGCGGCATGCCGCGGCGCTGCAGGTAGTCCGGCGCGGCCACCAGCAGCAGCGGCGCGTCTTCCAGTTTTCGCGCCACCAGCCCGCTGTCCGGCAGCTGGCCCAGGCGGACGGCCAAGTCGAAGCCTTCGGCCACCAGGTCCACGTTGCGGTTG
>Ga0157371_10004729_pt1 | contig 11760 bp, 11 predicted proteins | sample C45metaG_FD_113462 | JGI IMG/M metagenome (GOLD analysis project Ga0157371, IMG submission 113462) | Corn rhizosphere microbial communities from Kellogg Biological Station, Michigan, USA - C4-5 metaG | ecosystem: Host-associated > Plants > Roots > Rhizosphere > Soil | place: USA: Michigan... | reverse complement strand
TGTTGAGCTTGCCCAGCATGACTGCGCCGTGCCCCCACAGATTTGCGGTCACGGTCGACTCGTACTCAGGCTTGAAGCCATCGAGGATATGGCTGGCCGCCTGCGTGTGGACGCCCCTGGTACTGAACAAGTCCTTGATGCCAAGCGGGATTCCCTCGAGCACGCGGCCCTGCCCGGCGGCCAGCCTCTCATCCGAGGCCTTGGCCATATGCCGGGCGGAGTCCGACGTCACCGCCACATAGGCGTTCAGCTTGGGATTGGCCGCTTCGATCGCCGCCAAGTAGGCGTCGGTCAATTCGACCGCTGAAAAATTCCTGTCGATCAGTTCCTTACGGGCCTGAGCAAGCGTCAGCTTGGTAAGATCGGTCAAAGGCTTGGGCTCACGGGAAAGCGTATTGGCCGTTCCTAGCGGGACGGCCGGATTATCGCAACATCACGCGACGGCCGGCGCCACAGCGCTCGGGCCGGCCGATGATCGCGGCGCGAAGCGTCACTCGATGACCTTGGGCACCATGAAGAAATTGTCTTCGGTCAACGGCGCATTGGCGACGATCTTTTCCGGATAGCCGCCGTCCGTAACCTTGTCTTCGCGGCGGCGGAGTTGCATCGGCGTGACCGACGTCATCGGTTCCACTCCTTCGACGTTCACCTCGCTCAGCTGCTCGACGAAACCGAGGATGGCGTTGATTTCGCCCTGATATTTCTCAACCTCATGGTCCTCCACCCGGATGCGGGCCAGACGACCGATGCGCTTGACGGTTGCGGCATCCACAGTCATGCGAAACTCCCGAATTTGGCCAGTTATTAGCTGCGCCTAGACCTCCAGAGCAAGGCCTGGCTCGAGCGACACCAGCCCGACGCCCTCCAGATGCTCACCCAATTCCCCGACGACCGTGTCGAGCGTCTGCTCATCCAAGGCAAGCACGATGAGCCGTGGCCTTGCGACGTCCAGCAGAACTGTTGCCTCCGCAACGAGGGATTCACGGGCAGACATGAGGATCATGACCGCTCCATCGGCCCATCGCCCAAAGCGGGGCGAATCTCCCTCTCCGAGCAGCACGAGCGGCGGCTCGCCGGCGGCTGATATGAGCAGCGTCGAATCCGCAATCTGTACGATTTCGGTCGATCGAGGACCGTCGATCAGCCTCGCGGCCGGCCTGGGCCGCCATTCTGCTGGGTCGATCCGTGGGATCGAGTCCTGTTTGGGATCGATCAGCCGGTCCGCGGCGGACAGCAACTCGTTCCGATCTATGGTGGTCGGCGCACTATCCGGGTGGATGACGATAATTTCGCCGCCGGCATAGATGCGCAGTGTCCTGCCTCCGAACCACGTGAGCTTCATCGATTCCTTGCCTCTGCCAGATGCAACAGCTAGCGAATTCGCATGGAACGCGACAGTTCAGCCGGAACGCTTCCGGCCAGCGGCAAGCTGCTTGGGCTCGACCTCGGAACCAAGACCATCGGCGTCGCAGTCTCCGATGGCCTGCGCTATACCGCGACGCCGCTCGAGACCGTCGCGCGGACCAAGTTCACCGCAGATGCCGCCAGGCTCCTGGAACTGATCGTCGAAAATCAAGCGGTCGGGCTCGTTCTTGGGCTGCCGCTGAACATGGACGGCTCCGAGGGCCCGCGGGCGCAGTCGACGCGGGCTTTTGCGCGCAATCTCGCGCAAAAGACCCCGCTTCCGATCGTTTTTTGGGACGAGCGGCTATCGACTTCGGCCGTGACGCGTGTGCTGATCGAGGCCGACACGCGGCGCGACCGTCGGGCAGAGGTCGTAGATAAGCTCGCGGCCTCCTATATTTTGCAGGGATATTTGGACCGCCTAAGACTTGCCCCGTCGAATGATGCGGGGTAGACCCCGCCCCGACCAGACGAGGAGCGGCATGACCAGCCCGGCGGGACACAGCAGGCGACCCTTCCCTCACCGCAATCTCCTCGCTATTTCCCAGCTCAATCAGTACGAAATCCTTGAGCTCATCGACCGAGCCGAGGCGATGATCCCGGTGTCTCGGCAGCAGCGGAAATCTCTGCCGACGCTGAGCGGCAAGACCCAGATCAACCTGTTCTTCGAGCCCTCCACCCGGACCCAGGCAAGCTTCGAGATCGCCGGCAAGCGGCTCGGCGCTCAGGTCACCAACATGTCGGTCAAGACCTCGTCAGTGAGCAAGGGCGAAACGCTGATCGACACTGCGGCGACGCTGAACGCGATGCAGCCTGACGTCATTATCGTCCGGCATCCCGCCTCGGGTGCCGTCGAGCTCCTGAGCCAAAAGGTGGGCTGCGCGGTCATCAATGCCGGTGATGGAGCGCACGAACACCCGACACAGGCTCTGCTCGATGCCTTGACGATCCGCCAACACAAGGGCCGACTTGCGGGGCTTACCGTGGCGATCTGCGGCGATATTGCCAATTCGCGCGTGGCCCGGTCCAATTTGCTGCTTCTTGGCGCGATGCAGGTTCGCACACGGGTGATTGCGCCGAACACCCTGCTGCCGCGGGGCATCGAGACGCTCACCAGCGAGGTGTTCACTGACATGCGCGAAGGCCTTGTAGGGGCTGACGTTGTGATGATGCTGCGGCTGCAACATGAGCGCGCCGCCGGTCGCCTTATCCCATCGGTGCGGGAATACTACCGCTTCTATGGCCTCGATGCCGAGAAGCTGCAGTTGGCCAAGCCCGACGCCATTGTCATGCATCCTGGCCCGATGAACCGCGGCGTCGAGATCGACCCGGCGATCGCAGACGGGCCGCGCTCGGTGATCACACATCAGGTGGAAATGGGCGTCGCAGTCCGTATGGCGGTGCTTGATGCGCTGCTTGCCGACCCTACACAGGTGCAGGCTTGAGCGCGCCGCTGGTCGTCAGGAATGCCCGCATCGTCGATCCGGCATCGAACAGTGACCGGTATGGCGCCATTCTAGTCAGGGACGGCAGGATCGAGGAGCTGAAAGACGGCGCGCCACAAGGTGTACCTGAGGGCGCTACGATTATCGACGCCAAAGGCCTGCTCGTCGCCCCAGGCCTCATCGACATGCGCGTTTTCACGGGCGAGCCGGGACACGAGTACCGCGAGACCCTGGCCACCGCGGCGGAGGCGGCTGCCGCCGGGGGCGTGACCAGCTTTCTGCTGATGCCCGATTCGACGCCTGTGGTGGACGACGGCGCGATCGTCGATTTCATCGTCCGGCGCGCCGCCGCAACGGCCAAGGTCAACGTCCTCCCCAGCGCGGCGATCACCCGGGGGCTAGGCGGTAACGATATCACCGAGTTTGGCCTCCTCAAGGAAGCCGGTGCCGTGGCGCTGACCGACGGTCGGTACTCGATCCAGTCGGCCGGGTTGATGCGCGCAGCGATGAGCTATGCGGCCAATTTCGATCTGCCGATTATCCACTCCACCGTTGATCGCACATTGGTTGGCGAGGGCGTGATGAACGAAGGTGCGCTCGCCACGATCTCCGGCCTGAAGGGGATTCCGGCCGAGGCTGAGACGATTCCGCTTGCTCGCGACCTCCAACTCGCGGCTCTGACGGGCGTGCGCTACCACGCCGCTCAGGTCTCATCGGCCGGGGCCGCGGAGCTCATCAGTGTTGCAAAGCGGCGCATGGGCCCAATTTCGGCGGGTATCTCGATCAACAATTTGGCGCTGAACGAAAATGACGTCGCGCCCTACCGCACGTTCTTCAAGCTCAGTCCGCCGCTACGGTCGGAAGACGACCGTCAGGCGATGATCGAGGCACTGAGGACCGGCATCATCGACGTAATCCATTCAGCGCATGACCCACAGGATAGTGAGGTTAAGCGGCAGCCGTTCGCCGATGCATCGGAAGGTGCAATCGGGCTCGAAACCCTCCTGGCAGCGGCCTTGCGGCTCGTCCATTCCGGCGACATACCCCTGACGACCATTCTGCGTGCGATGACCCAACGCCCTGCCGAAATACTGGGCCTGCCGTCGGGACGCCTCGCGACCGGCGCTCCAGCCGACATGATCATCATCGACATGGACTACCCATGGCTCGTAAAGGAGGCCGAGATCGTGTCGCGCTCACGCAACACCGCCTTCGAGGGCGCGCGGATGCAGGGCGCGGTGATGCAGACCTTCGTTGCGGGCCGTTCCGTCTTCCGTCATGCTAACTGGCAGGAGGGGGCGAAATGATGGGCTACGTGCTCGCTGCTATCGTTGGCTATTTGCTCGGATCCATTCCGTTCGGCCTACTGATAACGCGCGCCGCCGGCCTAGGCGATGTGCGCAAGATCGGTTCGGGAAATATTGGCGCCACCAATGTGCTGCGAACCGGCCGGCGAGAGCTGGCAGCCGCAACCCTGATCCTTGACGCATTGAAGGGGGCTGTTGCGGTCCTCATCGCCCGCTACTTCTGGCCGGGAGATGCCATCTACATCGCCGCGATCGCGGTGTTTCTTGGACACTGCTTCCCGGTCTGGCTGCGCTTCAAGGGGGGCAAAGGCGTCGCCACGATGATCGGTGTGCTGCTCGGTCTCGCCTGGCCGGTCGGTGTTGTCTTCTGCGCCGTCTGGCTGTTCATTGCCTTCACACAGCGTTTCTCGTCGCTCTCGGCGCTGACCGCGGCCGTCACCTCCCCGATCTTCGCTTACGTCGCCTACCTGATGGGGTGGGCGGACGACGGCATCAAGCTCGCTGCGACAGCAGCGTTGCTGGCGGCCCTGCTGATCTACAATCACCGCGCCAATATCGGGCGGCTCCTCAACGGGACCGAGCCCAAGATCGGCTCCGAAAAGAAGACAATCGAGTCCACCTGATGCGAAAGGCGGCGGGAACAAAGCTTACGCCGTCGCAGAAGCTCGCCTGGCTAAGGCTCATTCGGACCGAGAATGTCGGTCCGGTCACGTTCCGCCAACTGCTCAATCGCGCCGGGTCAGCAGAACAGGCCCTCGCCGACTTGCCTCGTTTAGCCTCGCGGGCGGGAGTGGGGACTCGTGTCCCAAGCCTAGCGGAAGCCGAGAACGAGATCGCCGCTCTCGAAAGGCTTGGCGGGCGATTCATTGCCATGGATGAGCCGGATTATCCGCCGCTCCTGCGTCACATCTCGGGCGCTCCGCCACTGCTTGCCGTGATCGGCGGTCTGCTGGATTTGACCCGTACGGTCGCCATCGTCGGCGCGCGAAACGCTTCAGCGGCGGGCCAGCGCATGACGCAGATTCTCGCCGGCGAACTCTCATCGGCCGGCTATGTCATAGTCTCCGGTCTCGCCCGCGGCATTGATGCTGCGGCGCACGGCGCATCGCTGCGGGGTGGCACGGTGGCCGTCTTGGCGGGAGGCCTGGACAAGATCTATCCTGAAGAGAATGTACCGCTTGCCCGCAACATCCTCGACAACGGCGGCGTGCTGCTCGGCGAAATGCCGATGGGTTGGGCGCCCCGAGCGCAGGATTTTCCAAGGCGCAATCGGCTTGTATCTGGCCTGTCCCTCGGTGTCGTCGTGGTCGAAGCAGCCAAGCGATCGGGCTCGCTGATCACGGCACGGCTGGCCCTTGAGCAGAACCGCGAGGTGTTCGCGGTTCCCGGTTCTCCGCTCGATCCTAGAGCGGAGGGCGGCAATCATTTGATCCAGCAGGGGGCCAAGCTGGTGACGTCGGCTGCGGACGTCATCGAGTCGCTCGCCGGGGCCGATCCTTCGCGATCAGCGTTGCTGGAACCGGACTGGGAACCCGAGCCCGCCGTACATTTTGTTGAGACCGAACCGAGCGGCGATGAGCGTGCCCGACTGCTGGAGGCGCTCAGTCCCACGCCGGTCGCGGTCGACCATCTCATCAATGTCGCGGGGCTCTCCGTCAGTGCCGTGCAAATGCTGCTGCTCGAACTCGATTTGGCTGGACGGATCGAATGGTCGAGCGGGCAATTGGTAGCGCTGAGGCCCTGACCTCACAATCTTCCCCCTAAAGGGGGAACCCCTCGGAGCCGATTTCGTGAGGTTGACAGTACCCCTTGCCTCCACCATTTTCCGCCGCGTTTTAGACCCCTCGAAAGCATCTGCGGCATGAAACTGGTCGTTGTCGAGAGCCCGGCCAAGGCGAAAACAATCAACAAATACCTGGGCAAGGACTACGAGGTCCTTGCCAGCTACGGCCACGTTCGCGACCTGCCGGCCAAGGATGGCTCGGTACTTCCCGACGAAGATTTCGCGATGAGCTGGGAAGTCGACAGCGCGTCGAAAAAACGATTGAGCGACATCACAAATGCCCTTCGGGACGCCGATGAATTGATATTGGCGACCGATCCGGACCGCGAAGGCGAGGCGATTTCGTGGCACGTGCTCGACGTGCTGAAGCAGAAGAAGGCGGTCAAGGACAAGCCCGTCAGCCGGGTGGTGTTCAACGCCATCACCAAGAGCGCCATCACCGAGGCAATGAAGCATCCGCGCGAGATCGACGTGCCGCTGGTGGATGCCTATCTCGCCCGCCGCGCGCTCGACTACCTCGTCGGCTTCACGCTGTCGCCGATCCTGTGGCGGAAGCTGCCCGGCTCGCGATCGGCGGGCCGCGTGCAGTCGGTGGCCCTCAGGCTAGTGTGCGAGCGTGAAGCCGAGATCGAGAAGTTCAAGCCGGTCGAATACTGGTCGGTCGCAGCGAAGCTGATCGAAAAGGGCAAAAGCTTCGAAGCCCGCCTTTATTCGGTCGACGGCAAGGTCACCGACAAACTGGACGTCAGGACGGGCGAGGAGGCAAATCGCCTAAAGGCCGCGATTGAAGCGGGTCGCTTCGAGGTTCGCTCGGTCGACAAGAAGCCGACCCGGCGCAACCCCTATGCGCCGTTCACGACCTCCAGCCTGCAGCAGGACGCGTCCTCGCGGCTGGGCTTCTCGCCGAGCCGCACGATGCAGCTCGCGCAACGGCTCTACGAGGACGGCGTCATCACCTATATGCGAACCGACGGCATCGACATGGCGCCGGAAGCCATCGCCGCCGCGCGCGGTGCGATCGAGAAGGAATTCGGCTCGGCCTATCTGCCGCCGACCCCGCGCATCTACCAGAACAAGGCCAAGAACGCCCAGGAGGCGCACGAGGCTATCCGGCCGACGGACATGTTCCGACACCCCGAGACCGTCGGCGATGCGGACCAGAGGAAACTCTACGGCCTGATCTGGCGGCGAACCCTGGCGAGCCAGATGCGGCCGGCGGAGATCGAGCGCACGACCGCCGATATTGCCGTGAATGCTCCTGGCCGCGACGTGATGCTGCGCGCCGTGGGATCGGTCGTGACCTTTGCGGGCTTCCTCGCCATCTACGGGGTTGCGGCCAAAGAGGATCGCGACGCCGATGATCAGGACGAGGACGATCGCGAGCTGCCGCCGCTCAACGTGGGCGACACACCCAAGCTCGACGAAGCCCTGATCGAGCAGCACTTCACGCAGCCGCCGTCACGCTACACGGAAGCGAGCCTGATCAAGAAGATGGAGGAGCTCGGGATCGGCCGGCCCTCGACCTATGCGGCGACGATCTCCGTGCTGCAGGACCGCAACTATGTCCGGCTCGAAAAGCGCGCTCTCGTTCCCGAGGACCGCGGGCGGGTGGTTACGGCATTTCTCGAAAGCTTCTTCAAAAAGCTGGTCGAGTACGGTTTTACCGCCGACCTCGAGGAAAAACTGGACCAAATCTCGGCCGGGCAACTGCGCTGGAAGGACGTCCTGCGCGACTTCTGGCAGGACTTCACCAAGCAGACCGACGAGATCAAGGAGCTACGCGTCTCGGAGGTCCTGGACGCCCTCAACGAGCTTCTCGCCGACCACATCTTCCCCCCGAAGGCCGACGGCTCGGACCCGCGCCGCTGCCCGAACTGCGGCACTGGGCAGCTTTCACTGAAGCTGGGGAAATTCGGCGCCTTTATCGGCTGCTCGAACTACCCCGAGTGCCGCTACACGATGCAACTCAGCGATGCCGCGACCGGTGCCGCCGAGGGCGTACCGTCGGACGGAGTGATCGGCACAGACGAAGAGTCCGGCCAGCCGGTGTACTTGAAGTCGGGGCGTTTCGGCCCATATGTTCAGCTCGGCGACGGCGACACTCCCAAGCGATCCTCACTGCCCAAAGGCTGGTCTCCCGACAGCCTGACGCTCGAGCGAGCGCTTCAGTTGCTGGCGCTGCCCCGCGCGGTCGGCCTTCACCCGGAAACGGGGAAGCCGATCAGCGCGGGCATCGGCCGCTACGGTCCGTTCATCCTGCATGAAGGCACCTACGCCAACCTCCCCGACGTCGAGGAGGTGTTCACGGTCGGTCTCAACCGCGCCGTTGACCTCCTGGCCCAGAAGGCGGCGGGCGGTGGGCGCTTCGGCCGGAACAAGACGCCGATCGCGGCGATCAGGACGTTCGAGCACGCCGATGGCGCGATCTCGGTGCGCGACGGCCGCTACGGCCCATACGTGAACCAGGGCAAGGTCAATGCGACGCTGCCGAAGTCGGTCAAGCCCGAAGACGTGACGCTCGAGCAAGCGCTCGAATTGATCGCCGAGCGCGCGGCCAAGAGCGGCGGCAGGAGACCGGCGCGCAAGGCCGCCGCGAAGGCACCGACGGGAAAGGCGGCAACGAAGAAGGCAGCTGCCAAGAAAGCCGCAACAAAAAAACCGGCAGCCAAGAAGACTGCTGAGAAGAAGAAAACCGTGGAGGCTTAGTCCACGCACCGGGTCATTTCCGCGAAAGCGGGAACCTCTGTCTGCAAGAGCCTCCACCAGAAACGGAGGTCCCCGCTTTCGCGGGGATGACTCCGGGATTGAAAATGGCTCTGAAGACCACCCCTAAGACAAAACCACATTCAAAACACAAGCCGGCCCGCCAATTCCAGGTGGGCACGCTGCCGACGCGCGAGGCGATCATCGAGGCGATGACCGCCCGGCCCGATCTCGACGGAAAGCGCGATCTGGCGAAGTATTTCGGCATCCATGGCGACATGCGTACGCCCTTCAAGCTTCTTCTGAAGGAGATGGAGGGTGAAGGCTTCATCGCCCGAACCCGCAAGGCTATCCGCCGCACGGCCACCCTGCCCCAGGTCACCGCGCTCGACATTCCGGCCGACGCCGATCCCGACGATCTCCATGCGTTCCCGGCGCAATGGAACGAGGACGAGGGCGAGAAGCCACGCGTCACGATCCTAGTCGGGAAGAATGCGCGGGTCGTACCCGGACCGGGTGATCGCATCCTGGCCCGAATCGATGCCGGTGACGGACCGTTGCCGTCCTACACCGCAAAGCCGCTCAAAATCCTCGACAAGCCGCGGCGCGGCCAGATCGGCATCGTGCGCATCGACGAGGGCGGCGCGCGGCTGATCCCGGTCGACCGCAAGCTCAAGGAGATGCGGATCGATGGCGGCGACCTCGGAAACGCCCGCGACGGCGACCTGGTCGAAGTGACGACCAAGATCAGCGGCCGGCTGATGATCCCCAAGGCCAAGGTGACCGAGGTGATCGGCAACCCCAAATCCGAGGGCGCGGTCTCGATGATCGCGATCCACAACCTTGAAATCCCCTATCGATTCCCTGCCGCCGTTCTGAGGGAAGCCGAGGAAGCTCGGGAAACCTCGCTCAAGGGTCGAGAGGACTGGCGGCACATCCCCCTGATCACCATCGATCCGCCCGACGCCAAGGACCATGACGACGCCGTCCACGCCGAGCCCGACAAGGACCCCAAGAATTTCGGCGGGCATATCGTAACAGTCGCCATCGCCGACGTTGCAGCTTATGTGCGCGCCGGCACCCCACTCGACCGCGAAGCGTATCTACGCGGCAACTCGGTTTACTTCCCCGACCGCGTCGTGCCGATGCTGCCCGAGCGCATTTCCAACGATCTCTGTTCGCTCAAGGAAGGCGAAAACCGACCGGCCATTGCGGTCAGAATGGTCTTCGACTCCGAGGGGCGGAAGAAATCGCACAGCTTCCACCGTGTGCTGTTCCGCTCCGCTGCCAGGCTCAGCTACCAGCAGGTCCAGACGGCAATCGACGGACGACCGGACGACAAGACCGCGCCGCTCCTCGAGCCGATCCTGCAGCCGCTTTACCGCGCCTACGCAGCCATGGCGAAGGCGCGCGAAAAACGCTCGCCGCTCGACCTCGACCTGCCCGAACGCAAGATCATCCTCGATGAGGCCGGCATGGTGGCGGACGTGCGCACGCCCGAACGGCTCGAAACGATGCGGCTCATCGAGGAGATGATGATCGCAGCCAATGTCGCGGCGGCCGAGACGCTCGAGAAGCGCAAGACCGCCCTTCTCTATCGCGTGCACGATACGCCGAGCCGCGAGAAACTCGACGCACTGCGGGACTTCCTCAGCTCGCTCGATCTGAATTTCGCAAAGACAGAGGCCGTCCGGACACAGGACTTCAACCGCGTGCTCGACAAAGCGCGGTCGGAGGGCAAGACACAGCAGGTGAGCGAGATGGTGCTGCGCTCGCAGGCGCAGGCGGTCTATTCGCACGAAAATCTCGGGCACTTCGGCCTGAACCTGGACCGCTATGCGCACTTCACTTCGCCGATCAGGCGCTACGCCGACCTGATCGTGCATCGCGCGCTGATCGCGGCGCTCGATCTCGGCAAAGACGGCTTGACGGATGGCGAGATCGCCAAGCTGCCGAGTATCGGCGAGCACATCTCGGCCACCGAGCGCCGAGCGATGCTGGCGGAACGCGAGACCTCGGACCGCCTGCTGGCGCAATACCTCGCGACCAAGATCGGCGCCGAATTCATGGGCCGGATTTCGGGCGCGACCCGCTCGGGGTTGTTCGTGCGGCTGCTGGAGACCGGCGCCGACGGGTTCATCCCGGCTTCGACCATCGGGGAGGATTACTACCGGTTCGTCGAGGAGATGCAGGCACTGGTGGGCGACCGAACAGGCGAGACATTGCGCATCGGCGATACCGTCAAGGTTCGGCTGCTGGAGGCGGCACCAATTGCCGGGGCATTGCGTTTCGAACTTCTGAGCGAGGGGAACCGCGTCAAACCGTCATCTGTGAAAGGGCGGCCGAGACGCTCATCTCAAAGCTACGGTCCACGGGGCCGAAGGAGATAGGCAGATGCCCGTCACGATCAACAGCAATCCCGGCCATCGCTCGATCGGTCAGGCCATGTGGAACGGCGCCAAGCTGCGCTGCCCGAACTGTGGCAGGGGTCACCTGTTCCGCTCCTATCTCAAGGTCGCCGACGAGTGCGATGTCTGTGGCGAAGAGCTGTTTCATCACCGCGCCGACGACATGCCGCCCTACATCGCGATCGTCATCGTCGGCCACATCATCGTGGGCCTGATGCTCGAGCTGGAGCTACACGCAACGGTTGAGCCGTGGATGTACATGGTGACCATGGTTCCTCTGGCGGTGATCCTGCCGCTGATCATGCTGCCCTCGATCAAGGGCGCGATCGTCGGGTTGCAATGGGCAAACCGCATGTATGGGTTCGACGAGCGGACCCGGCAGCCCGACCCGGCTCTGCCAAGCTACCCTTGACCAGCCGTGGCGCCGCCATGTCGGCGGCGCCTTGACAAGCAGGCGCAAATCCGTAGGTTGCGCGCAAATTTCAGGGCTTTCGCCCGCTCCCCAAGGATTTCGCCATGGCCAAAGCCGCCTCCATCAAGATCAAGCTCGTGTCGACGGCCGACACCGGTTTCTACTATGTGACCGAGAAGAATTCGCGCACCCAGACCGAGAAGCTCAGCTTCAAGAAGTACGATCCGGTCGTGCGCAAGCACGTCGAATTCAAGGAAGCCAAGATCAAGTAAGATCGGCCTCCGACGAAAATGAAAAG
>Ga0157371_10004728_pt1 | contig 11761 bp, 25 predicted proteins | sample C45metaG_FD_113462 | JGI IMG/M metagenome (GOLD analysis project Ga0157371, IMG submission 113462) | Corn rhizosphere microbial communities from Kellogg Biological Station, Michigan, USA - C4-5 metaG | ecosystem: Host-associated > Plants > Roots > Rhizosphere > Soil | place: USA: Michigan... | reverse complement strand
GCAGAAATCGTCGATCTCAATGCAGATGGGTATTCAGGTCAGGAACAAGCTGGTGTCGGCGTATAGCGAAATTATGAATATGCAGGTTTAGGCGGGTAACTGTCTGAAGCTGTTGAGGTTTATTATACTGCCACTTTGGTGGAGCACGTATGTAGCACAAGATCGCTCATTTTCGTGTTGATGAGTGATAGCTGGTCGGTATTGTTTTCTGACATCCAGGCGCCATAAACCCGGTAAACCATCTGCGCATCGGAGTGACCCATTTGCGATGCAACGTAGTTCGGGTTTGCGCCTGCTGAAAGAGCCCAGCACGCGAACGTATGTCGTGACTGATATGCTTTCCGGTGGCGAAGGCCTGCGCGCCTCAGTGCGCCGGTCCATATCTGTCCCAGTGACTCTGTTGAGTAATAGGCTCCGGATCTGCCGTTGACTGCAGTCACGCCAGGATTGAACACGAATGTCTTCTGTTCCTCAATTCGCTCGCCATACTCCCTGGTATGAAAGGTGAATGAGGTCTGAGGGTACATTCGGGTCAGCTCCCTTTGATCGCGCAGAATATCAACGGCTGCATCTATCAGGCATATAACACGGTTGCCAGCTTCTGTCTTAGGTGGAGTGAATAAACCCTGTGGCGTAAGGTTGCGGCTGACGGTCAGCTTCTTCGCTTCAAGGTCAACATCCTCCCACGCCAGCGCGCATATCTCGCCATGGCGTAATCCCGTCAGGATGGCTAGTGACCACATGTTTGCCGTCTGACGTGTTGAGCATGCTGCGATTAGGCGAGGGTACTCTTCCCGCGTAATTGGGTCCGGCCTCTTATTAGACTTCTTCAGAGGCTTGATGCCCGTCATCGGATTTGCCCCTATATACCCGTTGCCATGAGCAAAGGCGAAGATCGCTTTCAGGTCTGCCATGCTGGAGTTAACCGTGGCCGCTGTCCTGCCTTTCTTTTCTATATTCATCTTCCTGCCGGTAAAGTAGCTGCCATTCAGAAGCTCAATACGGAGATTGAGGATATCTTTCTGCATGACTGACCGGATGTCCTTTCCGTTGCCAATGATATCCAGCGTCACCCTGACGCGGCGTTCTGTCGTGACATACGAGCTGTTGGCCCAGTCGGGCTTTTTGAGCTTGAGCCACAAATCTGCCACCTCCCTGATAGCCACCGCTTTCGACGAACCTACCTCGTTCTTAAAAAGTGGTGAGTCGGGAAACTCACTCCGGTAATCAAACGTCCCTGTTTTAATGCGGTAGACGATGTTGCTACGCAGCTCGCCAGCCATCTTCCTGTTTTTGGGTGTATCGAGAACCCCGATCACCTCCCACCGTCTTTGCCCCTCATACATGAACCAGATTCGAAGGTGGTTCTTGTTGGGAACCACTCCTGTCGGATATCCAGACATATGCCTTCTCCTGTTGAAATGGATCTGCATTTAAGCAGATTTCTTCCTGGCAATCGCTGCTGGCTGGTTATCAATCCATTTCTCTATCGCCTTCCAGTCGTAAAAGCACATGCTGTTATCGCGCGGCGCGCCATCGGGGGAGACGTGCTTATACTCACGGCCTTCCATCCATGACACCTCGCGGGCTGTTTTGATGGTGTTCTTCTTCATTCCGGTGATGGTCATCAGCACGGATTCAGAGACCCACTTGCTCGGCATCAGCTGAACAACGTTTTCCATATCTACTCCTTATACGGCCAGTTCCAGACCAGCACGATGCAAATAAAAAAGGCGAGCCACAGAGTGAACTCGCCGGGGGAGGTGTCGGGAGGGGGGTTCACTGGTCAATCCCAGCACAACACTGAAGCGAAGTAAGCGCCGCGGCATGGAGTGTCGCGTGGATGATTCCATCCTGAGTAACCATCCTGACCGCCTATTGGCGATGTCTTGTACCATGACTGGTAATAGCGGGCGTGTGACCATGAATCGCGATCATCTTCATCGATTTCACCAGCAGCGATAGCTGCTTCCAGAATCTGCTGAGCGGTATAGTCACCCCGCATTACAAGAAATCTTGCCTCTTCAGACGTCATACTATCGACGAAGCCATCAAATTTTTGCTTCTTCCCGGGCTTTACTACAGACATAACAACTCCTCACGCAGAGCGCGATAGTGAATAGGGTGGGTGGGGGTTACTTCAAGTTGGTGCGGGGATGCTTGAGGTCAAACTCCATGTAACATCTGTCGCCAATTACACTGGTGATGTATAGGCCTAGCCTGCCGGAGTAATGCTGATAATAGCTCCAACCGGTCTGCCTGAAAGCCTTCAGGCTGGTCATTCCTGTCAGAGCCCATTTATCGCAGTAAAGGCGCGCGCCGCCATTGTTCTGGTACTCGATCTCCAGCCCTCTGAATGCCTTCTGTGCACTAACGTAGCCATGACAAAGCTTGTGAGCACGCTCAACCACGGCCTTAATCCTGTCCTGCTCAACCTTATCCAGATATCCATTCTGAAGGTCTCGCATCAGCAGGGATGTCATGCAACCCTCCTGTGCTGCTTAGCGCGCTCAATGCGCTCATGGTCTTCCCTGCATTCAGGCGAACAAAAGCATCCAGTGCTCACCGCCTCTTCGCAGTAATAGCAGGTGCCGTTAAATGTCATCTCCGGGTGCTTGCGGTTAGCCAATGCGATATTGCGCTCAAGCTCTTCAAGCTCAGCGGCCTGGTCTAATTCGTCAGACATATTCTACCTCCGAAATTTGGGCGTAAAAAAACCGCCTCGGTGGGCGGCTCGTGATCCAACTTAAATCTATATTTTCTGCAGCGTGGCGATTGATGGCGTAAATTTACCACCTTGCTCTCCGCCACCCAGAGAAAGCACCCTGTATTGAACTTCCTGGCTATCCACAACAAGTTTTAAAACCTGATTTACCTGAGGAACAAAATCTAACTCATGTTCTTCCCGGCTTATTGGTTGTAAATTTTCATCCACAAACGTGATGCTCAATTTCATTTCCCTTCCTCTTTAAAATAAACCGGGTCAGTGCCGCGCGGGAACTGCAGCGCAACGTTCCTGTAATGCTGCAATCTCTCCCTGAAATATTCCCTCATCGCTGCAGGCTGCTGCATCTCCACTTCATGCGGGATAACAGGCTGATTCATACGCTCCTTGTATGCGATTCCTGACGCGGCTAAATCAACGTTAATCCTGTCGCGCTCTTCTCTGCTGCGTGCTGCTAAGTTGTGTGACATGGCGATGTCCTCCTGTGGGGAGTATATCGCTTATTGGGGCGGGGTGGGCTTGACGATTAGCTCTCGCGTTTTTACACCGTATTTTTTGCAGTCTTCATAATGCGACTTCGTGACTGATGACATGACACCGTTAATTTCAGCCTCGTAAACAGCTGTCTCACTAAACGCCTTACGCAGCTCCAGCAGCTCCTTCGCCATGTCTCCAAGATGCACACCCATGTACCAGTCATCGACTGATGCGATATCCTGCAGGTCTTCATCACTAGTCATTTCGCCTCCTCGATGTTGCGTAGGATGGCGGCTCTCCAAGCATTTTCGCAGTCTGCAACGTGAGACGCTCCTTTGTATGGCTGCGTAGCAAAGTGACGCTCGTACCAAGCAGTGAATCCCAGTGGGTTATCGTCTTCGTCGAGCACCAGCTCCGCCAGGCTGACGGCGGGCGCGGGGCGGGTGAATAGCTCACAGCCGTCCTGAAATGCTTCCCAGCCAACATATTCGTGCAAGCAAACCACGCGAGCATCTGGGTATTCATTACTGTCCGTCGCAGCCCCACGGTCAACACGTCCGATGGGCTGCGCGGTCAGGGCGGCGAGTGCGATTTCAAAAATTGCTATGTCCAAGGAATAATCATCCCCATCCCGCCAAGACTTCATTTCTGCTGTGTCTTTTTTGCATTTAGCAATCAGCGCCTGCTTCTTTTCGTTTGTCATGATGGCTCTCCTGCGCGGAGTTGGGCGGCGAAATGCTTAGCCCTTATCTGGGTGATGCGATGACTTTGTTGATTGTCGCCATCGGCAAAGTCCGCAATATCTCCGTGAAGCGTCGCGAGCATCTCCACACCCTCAGCCCGCACAGAGTTGAGGTAGGCGTCGGTAGCTGGGGTTTGAACCTCATCTTCTAGCCGATAATTACAGGTTTGGTAGGTATGCTGACTATCAGATGTGTGTCGCCCCTGAGCGTCGCGACCCTGAGCAGACTGAACCACTATCCCCCAGGCTGTTTTTCTTACCTCATCACCCCATCCATCGCCATCAAGGTATCCTTCTCGGTGAAGCTCAATTTCTTCTATACAGGTATCAATTGCTGACTGCTTGTCTTTGAATAAATCGAAGCCATATTCAGAACCGCATGCAAAGTATGTTACGCCTGACATCAGCGCCGCATTCTCAGCCGCCAGCTGATCGCGTTCCTTTTGAAGATTGATGAGCATAGGCTTAATCACCTGCTCGAAAACATTCTTCGGCGAATCAGCACGCGCGCCAATGCCGAGAATCTCCGCCATTTCGTAAAACGCCTGCTTGTACCCTTCATTTTCCGCCAGCGCGTCACGCTGTTCATAAACCCGCATCGCTGCCTCAGCATCCTCTCGGAACATGCAGTCGATAATGCCCTCGCTCAGGCCTTCAACATTGCGATGATAGAGCGTCCAGAACTGCGCGACACTGTCATCGCAGATTGATACATCGTCACCATCGGCAGCGCATCCAGATACGTAGTAATTGCTCATTCTCTTACCCCTTATGCCGATGTCAGGCTCAATGCCGCGGCGAAAATAGTTAGTCCAGGCAGCCCTGATACCAGCCACGCTTAATGAGGCGCGCCCTTTTTTCGGCTGCGATGATGTTCTGCTGGCGCTTATCTTCGCCGCGTTCTGCAAGTGACCGACGGCTGATGAGCATGGTTTGCGGTCGGGATGGAGTTACGCGGCTGGTGCTGACCAGTGTGTAGGTGTAATCGGTGCAGGGACCAACCTGAACCGGATCAGTCGCCTCAATCACTGCAGTCTTACCGCGAAGGCATCCACGCATCAGCCCGTTAAACTCACCGAGCGTCATATGAAAAAAGGCGCTTAATTCGCGCCCTGTTTGTGGTTTCTTGGATAGCTGGAAGGTGACTTTCTCTTTAAATCCGCTGTTCGGGTGATTGTTGCGCCGGTACTGAGCGAGTTTTCGCATAGTTACTCCCCTCCATCTCCTTCCAGAACGCTGTATTCAGCACTCAGGACAGATGCGTTATCCTGGTCAACATCGCTCTCGGCCTTCTCATCCAGCACTACGGCCTTCTGCATTTCGATACTGACCGGCAGGTATTTGAACAGACGGCGGATAACTGTCTTCTTCGCCATCTCTTCCCAGTGCGTAACCCATGGGCCATTTGATGACGCCTTACTCTGCGCCTTGACCTTCTCAACCTGCTTAGCGGTCATCACCTCAAACTGTGTCCCGCCATCCTTGAGCCGGGCCACCGCGTAAACGTGTGTGATTGGCGCGTCTTCATTGTCGCCCGGGCGGTGAATCAGGTTTTCGTCCAGACCGTACTCAAAGCTGAACTCATCATCAGCGCGCACCACACGGGCAGACAGACTGACGATTTGCCCCGAACGGCGGGCAAGGTCAATCATGCCGCGGTAACCGATAATCAGCTGGACGTTTGACTGGCCTGATTTAGAGCGCCCATTACCGAACGGCAGAAGGTAGGCATGACCCAGTGCGCTGCCGGGTTCCAGCCCCAGTTGTGAGCACTGGACGACGGCACCGATAAAGCTGCTCTGGTCGCACGTTGCCAGCGCCGGAGTTTTGCGAATCTCGGTGGTGACAATGCGAATCATGCGATCGGCCGTCATGTGACGGGGCAGTGCAGCAGCAAGCTGACTCTTCATGGCTGGCTGATTCATGAAGCCAACGAGTGTCTGCTCAGGCGACTTATTGGCAACCTGCTTGCTCTGCTGCGTCTTCTGCAGGTCAGCGCTGGCGATAGGTGGCTGGTTACTCATTCCTTAACTCCTTCGCCCAATAGGGCAGTGATAGGGTTGCGATGCCCGGCCATTCATTCCGTGACAGGCATTCTGCGAAAGTGTGGATGTTGCGTTTGTACTCAGTCCGACCGGCATCCTTTGCCTGCTGGTCCATGATGAACACCTGTACCGGGTAGCGGCCGCAGTCAATTGACGTGCTTACAGCAAGGAACGCGAAGGTGGGTGTTTCATCGAAATGCGATTCATAGCCATCTGAGTAGAAGGCGTCCTGAACGTGATAGCGGTATGAGTAAAAGTCTTTCTGAAACTTAATGATGTCGGCCGTGCTTTTGACGTCCACACACCAGTTGAAATCGGTGATAATTTTGTCCGGCCGGCAGCGGGATAAAACGCCGGTGTCACGGTCATTCCAGTAGATGCTGGCTTCAGCTTTTCCCTGCGCCTCCAGCATCCACCGGGCAATAGGATGGGCCATTGCGCTATCGCGCATCAGCTTAAGCTTTCGGTTGTCGTCATGTGTGATCGGCGTAATTCCTTCAGCCTCGCACCGCTCGAGGAAATCCTTTTCTTTCTCCTTTCCTGCCGTAGTCCGGCGATTAACCTCCGGCCCTATTTTGAAGCGCTTGCTGAACTCATCAGGCTCAAGCAGCAGACAGTGCAGGGCGGTACCTAAATCCAGCGCGGCTGTCTTTTCCTCATCGACCGGTGCATGCTTTCGCCACTGGTAGGTAGCCGGGCTTATCGCGATGTCGTCCAGCTGAGATTTGCTGATGCCCGGTCCGACGTGGTAGTCCTCATTGCTGATGTCGTAGTAGATGCTAGGCTGCATTACGCCGCCTCCTGATTTCCATGTTTGTTGCGGTAGATTTCGATCGCCACCTCACGCCGTGCGACACGCACCATAGCCTCACGCAAAAACTCCTCAGCGGCTTCGTGCTGCTCGTCGTCTTCATCGAACAACTCAATGGCTGGGTAGTCGTAATGACGCGTCAGGAAGGCGCACAGGGCAGGCATGAGCGGGTTTGTCTTGTGCTGGTTCATCCGCACATCGACTTCAGCAGCGATAAGCTCCAGCTCGCTTTCTGGCAGGCTGTCGGCGATATCCTGCACCTCATTCCGGGCCGTTCTGTTCAGTCTCATTTCATTGCTCTCCGCAGTAACCGCATTGCCATTGCCCATTTAGCACCGTCACCAAACAGGTGGGCCTCTCTTGAAAGCTCCTGAGCCTTCGTGAAGTAACGTGATTTCATGGCTGTACTCCTTTGCGGATGGAGATGAACAGGCTGCGTAGGCGGCGAGCAATTCGTTCAAGCTGGGATTCAAAGTCGAAAGGGCAGCCCAATGCCGCCCCTGCCGTTGCATAAGCTGGCATGGGATACCTCGATATAAATTTGGTTGGTGTAAAAAGAAGGGGCCATTGCGGCCCCCATAAGGATGAAACGTTCTGGTTATCTATCCTGCTGAAATCTCAGCGTTGGTGCGTAGCACCTCAAAGCCGTCTAAGCAGACAGCTTTACGGTGTCACTCAGGCAGATATTCTTTTTAGCTTGTCGATTAAGGCATCAACATCCACCTCGAAATCATCAGCGTACTCATAGAGATACTCCATCTCAGAGTCAGTGATGAATTGCAGTAATACTGCTGCCTCCAGGCGTTCTAACTTCTCTTCCATCTTTCACTCCTGTAGTGGTTACTGGCCCCGGGCACGGAGCATTGCGTCGGCCATTCTGTATGAACACTCAGCGTAATGATCGAAGTCGCCAGGGTACTCCTCGCCAGTAACCGGTCCATTGAGAGACCCGATTACCGCAGGCAACAGTTTTGCTGCGAAGTAGTCTCGCAGCGTCATACCCTCTTGCCCCTCAACCGTCTCACTACCCAATGGCAGTGGGAATGCTGTACCGCCTGTATCTTTTTCCATCTCAACCTCCTGCTATAAACCCCAGCACCATCAGCACGCCAAACACAAACCAGCCGAATATCCAGTCTCTGTCGCTTAACATGGTGCCTCCAGATGTGAAAAAGGCTGCGGGTTAGGCAGCCTCAGTGGTGAATACTGGTAACTCATCTGGCACTTCAGGCTTCTCGAAAACAGCCCAAGCCAGCAGGATAGTTTCTGGATTTCCTTCCCCATACCATCCACTTTCAATCCAGAACTTGCCGCTTGAAGTTTCTGTAACAGAGTCGATACACATCCCACCCTCATCGGCGTATTCACGGTAAAATCCTTCTACGCCATGAAACTCTCCATCTTTATTCATCCAGTCATTAAGTAGCCCAGGCGCTGATTCCGGAAACTCACCTTGCTCTTCCATGTATGCTATTTCTTCTGCAGTAGCGGTTACGTTGCCATAGTGAAATTCGACCACTCGCGCTGTCTTAGACTTCAGAGTTGATGTGCGCGTTGCTTTGCCATCGTCACCAAGTCCACCCCATTTGGTGTCGTACATGCACGATTCGACCAGCGCCCAAACCTTTACTGTTTCGCCGCGATTCACTACCGGTGGTTCCTTTGGGTTCTTCCATTCCACGTTCATATTTACCTCGCCGTTACGATGTCTTTTGAGTTGCGATAGCCTGCTGCAAAAATAGCTATCTCCGGAAAGCACTGTGATGTGCTCTCATGCCTGTCACTCAGAGAAGGGCTGCTTGGCTGATTACTCGCATTTAGCGTGACGTACAGGCTCTGATTTCCATCGGGATGACTGAATTTTCAGCTCCTCGTAAATTTCATTACGGTTTTTTGGTGAGCCATCACTGTTTTTGTTAAACGGGCTGATGGTTTGATAAAACTTTTGTTTACGGCTGCATGCCTTTCCGCAAACGTCACACGCTCCATTTTTCTGAGCGTGAAGGGCCACTTCGTCAAAGTGCACTGTCCTTGATCTTCCAAACATAAATGCCTCACTTAAAAATATGAGTCGCATCTTTGCGACCGTTACGGAACCCGGCAGAGTAGATGGCTACCTCTGGCAGGCAGGATGAGCCTGATGTTTTCTGGCCACGCAGAGAAGGGGAGGAGCAAGCCTTCTCGATGCGGCTGATGCGCTGCTGTCCTGAAGCCAGTGCACGCTCAGCTGCACGTTTTGCCCTGCGGCGATTTCTGGCGTTATCAGAGGCCAGAATGGTCATTACGATTGTCATGTGTACCTCCGGTAATTGGCTTAGGTGATTGGATGGCCGGTGCTGAACTCCGGCATAGGTGCGAAACGGCACGGTTTTACGTACTGGCCTCGCCGCATTTTGATAGCGCATCAGCCTGCGCATTCATCCAATCCCAAAGCCAACTTCACTTTGGTTCCCCGCATTTCGGCGGAGACAAACCCCATCAATGTTAAAGAGCGACCCAACATCCTGTTGGTTACTGCGTCCTGCTGATGGGATTTAATTTAGCGTTATGCTAAATGAATGGCAATAGCAAAATGCTAAATAAATTAATCGTGGGATTTAGCTAAATGATTTAGAAAGGAATTTATTTTTCAACGGAGGGGATCTGCGGGCACAAAAAAACCCGCGTTACACGGGCATGAATTCGTTCAACTGGGGCAAACCATCTGTCAGCAACAGCTGCTGACGACAGTGATGATACTTGCGCTGCAACAATTAGGAAATAGATGCTCAACAATTTGCATTGCACGATATTTCAGGCACAAAAAAGCCCGCTCAGTGGCGGGCTCTTAACTTTTTGGTATCAGCTTGAGTATCTGACGGAGTTGATTGCAAGCTTTCCAGATATCGTCCTGAGTGTCGCCATCCCATTCGGGCGTCATTGCTCGCTCTGCCTGAAAATACCGCAATCTGATGTGTATCTCTGCGATTTCATCCCGCCTGCATTTAGCGGCTATTCGGTGAAGGCCTGCAAGAGGTGTTGGCTCCCAAGGCTTCAGGCGGCATCGTTCATTCTTGAACAGTAGTGCTAGTTTTTTGTTCATTAGGTAAGTGCACAAAAGCCCGCTCAGTGGCGGGCTTATAGTTTAGAGCTGTATCAGTTATAAGCTAACTGGATTCCTTGAAGCGTTGTAGTACTGAGGATACCATCGGCATAGAACTTGAAGTAGGTTCTGATAAATGAACCAAAATACCAACTATTACTTTGAAGGAAAGCTTCTGTTAATTCTAAATTTGATGGGTAGACATAAAGCAATCGCATGTTGATTTTTAATATAAAATCTGCGCCTTCAGCATCTTCCCGGTAACCAGTAATGGTTGGTGCAGCTTTGACATGGATCGTAGATTTGGACTCGTCGGCTACTAAAGACCCACCTCCCTCAAATTCGATCTCACCATACTCTGTTTTTATCTTCCCTTGCCCTGACTGAAGCACATGGTGTTCAAAAGAGATTCCGGTAGCAGCAGCTTCAATTAGCTTTAGATCGTCAAGCAACATTTTGCACATAGTCCATATGTTTAGTAGCGATAACTATCTTAATGGTTTCTTTTCTTGGTGTTTCTACATTGCTGGATTTGGTTTCGTAGAACTGTTTTTCCGGCACGATAGCATGAGATACATCTCGGCCATTTCTTGTAATTGTAAGCCTAACTTCTGCACCAAGAGCGAATGTGATATCCGATAATGTTTTGAGTGTGAGGTTTCTAGTTCCGTCGAGAGCTTGTGTTATGAATGATTTTGACCTGCCCATTTTTTTTGCAATGTCTGCACGACTCATACCACTATCTTGCATTGCAAGAAGGAGATCTTCAGTGGTATTGAAAATCAGTCTTTCTCTAGCAAGTAAAGCCTCACTAATGTGCGGGAACCCGAAGTCTTCGTCAAAATTTTCAACAGTCATGTTGTCCTCTCTCGATTCGATCCCAGTTGTTGCATACTTTAGTGACATCTGAATCGTGTAAATCGTCAAAATCTTTATAAATATAATGACTTATAAAATAGGTCATAAACATCCTTTCAGATTCCCAGTAATAGCCTCTGATTGGAATCCTTTTGATGGCCCAAAAGTTTTTTGCAGGTTTTCCGTTGTAAGAAGGAAGCGAGCCCTCCTTTCTTACGCTGAGATCTGCACTTCTCTTTCCGGATGAAAGCCGCTCTATCTGGACCTGTAGGGAAGCCATCATTGAAACTTGCCTCTTAGCAGGCGTCACGCTCTTAATGGCAATCTTCAAAGTCTTTAGAGCCCCGGCGCAGTGAACTACGGTATGGCACTCGCCTTTGTATACGCTCTGAACCATATCAACGTTCCATAGTTAATATATATGTTAACCTTTTCGTTCTGACAAGGGAATGAAGAAGTTCTTAAATATGATTTCAAATGGTATCGGTAATTGTACAGGAATCTTTATGAAAAAATTCAAACCAGCCGCATCTTCGTCTCGATCGCCACGCCCAGCACCTTACAGTTACCGTTAACGGGTACCATAGGCCACTGAGGGTTTAGGCCCTTCAGATACTTCTGGCTGCCATCAATGATGAGCTTCTTGAATGTGGCTTCGTTATCATCAGTCAGCTTTGCCACAACCAGGCTGCCATTCACCGCTTCCCGTCCAGTATCGAACAGCACATACGTTCCTGCGGGGATGCTTAGGCCGATCGGCGCGGTCATCGAATCGCCTTCCACCTGCAACCAGAAAGCATCTCCTTGCGTATGTGCATCAGATTCAAGCCACATATCGACATCCTTAATCGTATAGGGTTCACAGGCTTCATCCCATGCGCCAGCCTGAACCTTGCTTAAAACGGGGTAGCGCGCAGTCGGCTTGTAGTCTCTGGGGTTAGAGACATTGGCATCAACCTGTGGCTGATCTTCGTGTATAGAGTCAAGCCAGGCATTGGGCAGCTGTAGAGCCACTTCAATT
>Ga0157371_10004727_pt1 | contig 11762 bp, 10 predicted proteins | sample C45metaG_FD_113462 | JGI IMG/M metagenome (GOLD analysis project Ga0157371, IMG submission 113462) | Corn rhizosphere microbial communities from Kellogg Biological Station, Michigan, USA - C4-5 metaG | ecosystem: Host-associated > Plants > Roots > Rhizosphere > Soil | place: USA: Michigan... | reverse complement strand
TCAACGATTGTTGTGTTGTCTTTGTCGATAGTGACAGAAGCAGCTTCACCTAATGAACTGATGTCTGCGTTTTCAAGTTTGAAACCTTGTTCTTCACTTATTACAGTTCCTTTCGTAAGAACGGCAATATCCTGAAGCATTTCTTTTCTTCGATCACCAAAACCCGGAGCTTTTACAGCAGCCACTTTCAGCACGCCTTTCAATTTATTAACAATTAAAGCTGCCAGTGCTTCACCTTCCAAATCTTCAGAAATGATCAATAAAGGACGGCCACTCTGCGCTACTTTTTCAAGAAGATGAAGAATATCTTTCATAGAAGAAATCTTCTTATCATAAATAAGTATGTAAGGATTTTCAAGTTCTACCTGCATTTTTTCGCTGTTGGTAACGAAATAAGGAGAAACATAACCCCTGTCGAATTGCATACCTTCTACCACGTCAACAGTTGTGTCAGTTCCTTTTGCTTCTTCAACTGTGATAACACCTTCTTTACCCACTTTCTGCATTGCTTCAGCGATCAGGCTTCCAATTGATTCTTCATTATTTGCTGAAATAGAAGCGACCTGCTTGATCTTATCATTATCGTTTCCGACAGTTACAGATTGTTTTTTAAGATTTTCTACAATGGCATGAACCGCCTTGTCAATACCGCGTTTCAAATCCATTGGATTAGCACCTGCAGCTACGTTACGCAAACCTTCACTGATGATAGACTGAGCAAGAACGGTAGCAGTTGTAGTACCGTCACCGGCGATGTCAGCAGTTTTTGAAGCTACTTCTTTCACCATTTGCGCACCCATGTTTTCAATTGGATCTTCCAATTCAATTTCTTTAGCAACCGTTACACCGTCTTTAGTAACTTGGGGAGCACCAAACTTTTTTTCAATTACTACGTTTCTTCCTTTTGGCCCGAGGGTCACTTTTACCGCGTTAGCCAGCGTGTCAACGCCCTTCTTCATTTTGTTGCGGGCATCTATGTCAAAAAATATTTGTTTAGCCATAATATTTGTTTTTCTTTTTTTTAAGTGAGTTAACTAATTTTCATCAAAATATCTGAAGAGCGCATGATGAGGTAATCTTCGCCATCGATATTTATTTCTGTTCCACCATATTTTCCATACATAACAGTGTCACCTTCTTTTACCTGCATAGGAATCAGGTTGCCGGTTTGATCAGCATATTTTCCTTTACCAACAGCCACTACAGTTCCTTTTTGTGGTTTTTCTTTTGCTGTGTCGGGGATAATAATTCCACCAGCGGTTTTTTCCTCAGCCGCGTTCGGTTTAACCAGAACTCTATCATCAAAGAGCTCAAAAGTTTGTTTTGCCATAATTGTTAAATTTATTTAATTTATTATTTGGGTTGCAAATGTACACGAATAATTGTACCAAAGATTTATATCCGTTTAGTTGGCAGGAAAATGAATTGTATGTCAGTTTTTTTTGGAAAAATATCCGTCAAAATTTCATTTTCGTCAGGAAGATTTTTGTTGAGGAGAGTAAGCGGACAGGAAATAACGAGTATTATTTTTCATCAATCAGTTTCCATTGTTTTTGTAATTCGATCATTTTGCTTTTGGGCAAACGCGGTTGGTCATAATGACCTTTTTGTTTTTTCTGGCGAAAAGCTTCATAAAGGGTAACCGCGCAAGCAACTGAAATATTCAAAGATTTTATGATGCCGGATTGCGGGATAATGAAATCCCCCTGCGCATATTTTCTTATGTTATCGCTCACTCCAAAAGTTTCATTCCCAAAAACAAGCGCTATGGATTCTGTCAGATCCATTGAATACAAATCCCTTGACGCTTCGCCGAGGTGAGAGGTATAAATATTTGTATACTTTTTAGATACTTGCTCAAAACATTCTTCTGCATTCGTAAACTGGTGAACAGAAAGCCATTGCGCCGCCGTGGACGAACTGCGATATCCCCATTTTCTGTGTGGCGGAATGCGATCATTTAAAATATAAACATCCTGGATACCGACCGCATCACAAGTGCGCATCACCGCAGAAACATTGTGCGGGTCAAACACGTTTTCCAAAACGACGGTAAGATCAGGCTGCCGTTTATTTAAGACTGAAGTAAGGCGATTGAAACGTTGAGGAGTCATAAGGACAAAAATAGACTTCCTGTAGTTAGAAGCCTGAAATTTTCATTTAATGAAATAAATTTTTATTTTATGAAATTTGTTATTTTTACAAAAGTGGTCATTATTTCCCATAAAGCTATAAGGGAGTTTGTAATTGAACATCCAAAATTATTACCTGCTTTAGAGCGCTGGTACAAAATTACTATGAAGGCAGATTGGCAAGGGTTTAATGACATAAAAAAAGATTTCAATTCAGTGGATTCGGTTGGAAACGGTTTATTTGTTTTTAACATTAAAGGAAATGATTGCAGATTGATCGTGAGAATAATTTTCAAAACAAGAACTGTTTTTATCCGTTTTATCGGAACCCACAAGGAATATGATTCAATAAAAATTAAAGACCTATAATATAAAATGAAAAAGATAACAAGTGAGAAAGCGTATCAAAAAGCATTGACAGACGTTCATAACCTGATGAAAAAAGGGGAAAATAAAATCACCGGAAAAGATGCCAGGGATATAAGTGCACTCGCAAACGCAATTCAGGATTACGAAAAGAAACATTATCCTTTTCCAATGCCAAAGACGATTCATGAAATGATAGAACTGAAAATGTTTGAGAAAAAAATCAACCGGGTAAAACTTTCGAAAATGTTAGGGGTTCCGCCTCCAAAACTCAGCCAAATTTTAAATAAAAAAAGAGAGCCTGACGTTCCGTTTCTAAAAGCAATACACGAAAAGTTGGGAGTGGATGGAAATTTTATTTTGGAAAATGTTTAGCTAAAAAGTTCTATTGTTCTTTCTTCACCCATTCCACTTCTGTAATCGGACTAAACACAAATTGTTTTTTAGAAGATACATCTTTACACAAAAAACGTGTCCTTATCTTTTTTTCTTTTTGATAGATATGCCCGTTCTTAAATTTGAACAAACTATTATCAGGCAATTCTTCCAATAAATAAACGCCCGGTTTATGTGGATCATATTTTTTTAAAACCCTGGTTAGGGAAGCTTCTGCGCATGAACTGGCTGCCGGATTTTTTAATGTTTTCAACAGTTCTCTTTCGATGTCAGCAGGAAATATTTTTTTTGAAATAAACCTTGCCAGAATTCTGGAGAATTCCTGCTTCCACTCACTGCCGTGCGCTTGAATTCGGTGCCCATATTTTTCATAAGCTACGAGATGTCCCAATTCATGCAACAAGGTAATGAGAAAAGAAAATTTATTCAGATTTCCATTCACGCTTATGCGATGATTTTTATCGAGATGCTTATTGCGGTAATCTCCCAATTTCGTTAAGCGTTCACGCGTTACCGTTAGATGTACTTTATATTCCACGAGATAATAAACGACATCTTCAAAAGCGCCTTCCGGCAAGTAAGGATTGAGTTGTTGTAAAGGAGATTCTTTCTTAGGCATCGGGCTTTTGTCGCGCTATTTTCATTAATTGAATTACTTCAAGAATTGTATAAACCAAATAAATTCCCATGGAAGCAAGGATAGACGGTGTATTGGTTTCGCCGCCAAGCAACAAAATATAAATCAAGATGGCCGCAACGATTACAAACATTTTTAGCAGGAGAGAAGAATAAATGCCCCTGATAAATGCATTAATATTTGTTGAACGAACACCTTTTGTTTGCAAATAAAATCCCAAAAAAGTCAAAATAAAAAGTATCGCATTCGCTACAATCAGGAAGCCAACATTAAAACCGTATTCTTGTAAAGAACCGTAAAAAATGAAAACGACCAGGTTGATAAGAAGAAACAAACCTATAACGGCCATAAATTTTTTTATTAGAGACTGAATCATTTTTTAGAAGTGTCTTTAAATATTTTAATAGTGAGACCGATAATGATTAACAGTGGCAGCAGCCACACGAGCAAAGGAAAAGAAAAATTTAACCACTTGTCTGCTTTTATTCCAATAAATATCCCGAGGGCGATGCTTGCTAAAAATTGCATGCCCATGCCTGCATATCTTAATAATTCGCTGTTGCTTTCTTTTCTCGATTTCAACTGTTGATAGATTTCATAAAAATGATTTGTTTTACCATATCATTTCATGTTGTTAAAAATAACCTGCTTGCCTGGTATGTTGGAATATTCGCCCAAAATAACCGTATTTTTAAAATAATTTTGCTCAAAATGAGTTCTTAACAGTAAACGAACTTTTTTGCTCAATTTTTCTTTCAATAAACTAAAAATATTAATGAAAAGCCGGATCATTAAGCTGTTGTCTCTTTTATTGATCTTCTTTTTTTTCTTGCCGGACCTTCATGCTCAATTGGGCAAAATTACTTTTGATTTACAAAAAGACAAGCCGCAAAAATTTAAAGATAAACCGCTGCGTTCAGAAAAGCCCCAGGATAAAAAGTTGCACCTTGTTGGAAGGTTTGTTCAAAATACCACCAGCCATTACAATTATTTTTTTAACGCGAACAACAAGATTAATTCTACGATAGAATTGGCAAGGATGGCTACGAAAGATGACTATTCCCGGTTGCTGCCTTACTATAGTTATTCTTTGGATAACACCGCTGCTCAAAAGACACAACTTGATTCTGTAATCCTTGAATCGACTGCCGGTATTCTGCTGCACGATCTGCGTACCAACTGGGTTGACAATTTTTATTTGCTGATAGGAGAAGCTTATTATCTGCGAAAGGATTTTGATTCTGCATCCATGACTTTTCAATTCATTAATTACAATCTTTTTCCAAGAAAAAAGAAAGATGAAGATCAACTGGTGGTAGGCAGTAATGAAAATAGCGGCAATAATGCGCTGAGTGTTTCCAGCAAAGAAGACAGAAATTTAGTTGATAAAGCTTTCTCAAGGCCGCCGAGCAGAAATGACGCTTTGGTGTGGCAGGTGAGGACGCTTACAGATATGGGTGATTATCCCGAAGCTGCAGGATTGATCAATACTTTGCGTAATGATCCGGCTTTCCCCGAAAGATTAGAACCGTATTTCCAGGAAGTGCAGGGCTATTGGTTTTTTAAGCAACAGATGTACGATAGTTCGATTGCCTATCTCCAAAATTCTATTCCAAATTCTCTGGATTTGCAAGACCAGGCACGGCGCGAATTTTTACTTGCCCAGCTGTATGAAATGAACAACAACCAGGATACGGCTTCTGATTATTACAACCTGGCGATAAAGCATACTACCGATCCTTTAATGGATATCTACGCCAACCTTAACCAGGCTAAAATGCTGAAAAGCGACGATCCTGCGGAAATAGACAAAGCAATTGCGCGGCTGGTGCACATGGCGCATAAAGATAAATTTGAACCGTATCGCGATATAATATATTACTCTGCTGCCGAAATTGCTTTACAAAAACCTGATACCACCGCAGCACTTTCTTATTACAAGGCAAGCACGGTTTACAATCAAGAAAATCTCTCCTTAAAAAACAAGGCATTTCTAAATCTGGCTGAAATAAATTACGAGCTGAAAAATTATAAGCAATCTTATAATTTCTATGACAGCCTGCAGGCAGGAGATACCGCGCTGAAAAATTTTGCTGATATCGAAGCAAGAAAGAACGCATTGGCGCAGGTAGTGAAGAATCTTATTATAATCGACAGGGAAGACAGCTTGCAACTAATTGCCGCCATGCCTGAAACAGAAAGAGACAATTTTCTGAAGAAACTGTCTAAAAAACTGATGAAAGAGCGCGGTATAAAAGAAGATCAAAACAATTACAATTCTTCTGCTGCATTTTTTAATAAGCAAAACCAGTTGCAGGATTTTTTCGGAAATAATACCAACAAAGGCGAATGGTATTTTTATAATAATTCGGTAAAGGCTGAAGGTTTTAATGAATTTAAGCGGGTGTGGGGAAAAAGGCAAAACGTTGACAACTGGCGTCTTGGTTCATCTGCTCAAAATTCGCTGGCAAATGCCAATCAGTCAAATTCGAATTACGGAGATCCGATGGCACCGCAAGCGCAAGGGAAAACTGGTGAACCAATCGAAACGCCTTACCAGCAGGACGTTTCGGTAGAAGGATTGCGGGCCAATCTTCCGTTGACGGAACCGAAGCTTGATACAAGCAATTCGAAGATTGCCCGTTCGTTGTTCCAGATTGGTAAAGATTATCAAAATCTCCTGGAAGATTATTCTGCTGCCATTGATGCGTATCAGAAATCGCTGAAAAGATTCCCGGATAGCTTGTACAATGGTGAATTGTATATGAACTTATCATATTGCTACAAGAAAATTGGCAATGACCAATTGGCCGATTATTACAAAAACCTCTTGCTGAAAAATTTTAATAACAGCCAGTACGCAATGATGGTTGCTCATCCTGAAGCATTTAATCCATCAAAAAAAGATACAGCCGCAGAACGGAGGTACGACGATATTTATAATCTGTTCATCGAAGGTAATTTTGATAAAGCGATTAAGGAAAAAAATGCCGCCGATAGTTTGTACGGGCAAAGTTACTGGAACCCGCAGTTGCTCTATATTCAATCGGTTTACTACATACAAAAACGCGAAGACAGCTCGGCTAAGCAAGTGCTGCAGCAGATAATCAGTAACTATCCGAATTCGCCTATGCAAGAAAAAGCAACTACCATGCTGGATGTTTTGGGCCGAAGAGACAGCATTGAAAATTATCTTACCCATTTGGATGTAACAAGGGCAAAACAGGATTCTCAAATAGTGGTCTTTGACGATTCTAAACCAGTCACGAATTTAAATGCGCCGGTTACCCAATCCGAAAAACCGGCAGTTCAAAATCAAAACGTTGTGCCCGGCAAAGCAGAGTTGAGTCCTGAGAAGAAATTGGCGCCGCCTGTAAAAAAAGCTGGCTTTACTTTTGATCCGCTTGAAGCACAAAATGTCGTAATGGTGCTTACAAAAGTGGACCCGGTATACAGCAGCGAGGCCAGGAATGCATTCAACAGGTTCAATGCGCAAAGCTATGCTACCAATAAGGTACAAATCGTAAAAGACACTTTAGACAGTGAACGAACTTTATTGGTCTTTTCTCAATTTGCTGATGCGGATGAAGCGATCAAATATCTCAACAAACTGAAACAGGTAGCGCCAACACAAATCTCATGGTTGCCGGCACAGAAATATGCTTTTTATATTATTTCTGACAGCAACCTGGCGATATTAAAAGAAAATAAAGACCTTAAGAACTATATTGATTTGCTCAATAATAAGTACCCCGGAAAATTTTAAGCTTTTCCTCTCGACTAAATTTTATATTTTTCCGGTGTTTTAAAAGATAGAAAATGCAAAATCCACCCAAGAAAAAAGAAAACAAAAAGACAAAAATAAAGGCGAGCGTAAAAATATTGTGGACATTGGTGGCGGTTGGCTTTGCTCTTTTTATCCTGGTACTTGCTTCCGCGTATTTTGGTGTTTTTGGCAAATTGCCTTCCCTGCAGGAATTAGAAAATCCGCAGGCAAATCTTGCTACAGAAATTTACGCTAACGACGGAAAAACCCTGATGGGGAAAATTTATACCGAGAACAGGGTTCCTGTGAACTATGAAGACATTTCAAAAAGCGTGATTGATGCTTTGATCTCGACTGAAGACATTCGCTTTTATGAACATTCCGGGGTAGACCCGATTGCTTTGGGACGTGCTATCAAAGGATTTGGAAGACAGGGAGGTGCCAGTACGATCACACAACAACTTGCCAAAAATATCCTCGGCCAGGGTGGCGGTTCCGTTCTTAAAAGAGGAATTGATAAGATCAAAGAATGGATTGTAGCGTTAAAACTGGAACGCAATTTCACGAAGCAGGAAATTCTCGCGCTGTATCTGAATCGCGTTTCGTGGTTAAACGTTTATGGCATCCGGAACGCCTCTCTTGTATATTTTCAGAAAGAACCTTCCAAACTTACAACCGATGAAGCGGCTCTGTTGGTGGGAATGGTAAATGGTCCCGGCAAATATGATCCACGCCGTCACCCGGCAGCAGCGCTTGCCAGGAGAAATCTTGTATTAGACAGGATGGTAACCAACAACGATCTTTCTGCTTCAGAAGCTGCAGTTTTAAAGAAAAAGCCACTCGACATTAAATACAAGGAAGTAAATGAGAGACAGGGAATTGCTCCGTACTTCCGTTCGGTGCTTACCAAAAGATTGCAGGATTGGTGTAATACCCATAAAGATCCTGTTACCGGCGACAACTATGATCTTTACCGTGACGGTTTGAAGATCTATACCACCATTGATCCCAAGATGCAGCTATATGCGGAAGAAGCTGTGGTAAAACACATGACTTCTATGCAGAAGAAATTTGACCGCCAATTGCCGAAAAATGTATGGAAAGGAGAGGAATATATTTTAAACAACGCCATGAAGGAAAGTGAGCGTTGGAAAAATATGAAAGAGAATGGCGCGTCCGATGCTGAAATAAAAAAATCGTTTCATGAGCCTGCGCACATGAAAATTTTTGCCTGGAATAAAGACCGTGAAACAGATACAACGATGACTCCGCTGGATTCAATAAAGTATTGTAAAGAAATGATGCAAACCGGTTTTTGTGTGATGGATCCTGTAACCGGAGAAGTGAAAGCGTGGGTGGGAGGAATCGATTTCAAGTGGTTCAAATACGATCATGTTACGGCCAACAGGCAGGTCGGTTCTACCTTTAAGCCGATCCTTTATACACTCGCCATCACGGATGCAGGAATGACACCGGACACTTACATCGGTGGCAAACCCATCACACTTGCCAATAAAACAATTACAGGTCCGGGTGGCACAATGGCTTATTGTCTTGCCAAGTCCATTAATGTGGCAGCCTTTGATTTGATGAGCCGCATCGGCCCAAAAAAGACGGTTGAATTTGCTCACCAGTGTGGAATAAAAAGCGACATACCCGAAGTGCCTTCCATCGCATTAGGCTCTGCCGATATACAGTTGATTGAAATGTTGCAGGCTTATACCATGTTCCCAAATCGCGGCTTCAATACTGAGCCGATTTATCTCACGAAAATTGAAGATAAAAACGGGAACGTATTAGAAACGTTTGAACCGAAAGTAAAACAGGTGATAAGTGAAGTAGATGCTTACACTATGGTGAAAATGATGGAAGGTGTGGTAAATTTTGGAACAGGCGGTTCGATGCGCTGGCGCTATGGAATACAAAGTGATATCGGAGCGAAAACAGGAACTACCAACGACAACACGGATGGCTGGTTTATGGGCTACACGCCGCAACTGCTCGCAGGTGCGTGGGTTGGAAACGATGATCCTTTTCTGCATTTACCCAAGTATGCAACCGGCGGAGGTAGCGATATGGCCATGCCTGAATGGGCTTACTTTATGCAAAAAGTTTATGCTGATAAATCTCTCGGGATAGATCCGAAAGCAACATTTCAAAAACCGGTAGAGCTGAATAACAACCCCATTTATGCAGATCAGAATTTTGCTGCTCTTTCACAGGAAGGGCAGGGGATTGATTCGGCTGATGTGCAGGGCAACGGCAATGCCGATGATTATGCGACTCCGACTGATGTGCCGGTTGAATCAGATTTTACCCAGCCCGCTCCTCAAAAAACCGTTTCAAAAGAAGCAGCAAAGCCCATCGGTCCGAAAAATTATATGCCGGCTCCCCCTTCCACGTCGAAAGAGCCGGAGAAGAAGCCAAAAAACGTTATGCCTAAACCAAAAGGCAGTAACAATGACTATTAATGCCGTTTTAAATATTTAAAGAAAAGAATATAGCAGCACTAATAGTAGCATTATATTTGCAGCTCAAAAAACAACAAATCAAAAAAGCTAAGTATGAAAAAAATACAATTATTTTTTGCAGCTGCTATATCTTTTTCTTCGGTAGCGGTCGCGCAATCGAATGTCAGCTTCAAATTACCCACAGGAAAAACTTACCAGGTAACAAATAAACTGGAAACAAACAGTTCTACGGATGTGCAGGGGCAAACGATGGAATCAAAGGCTAACATTACTTCTACCTATAAAATCAACGTAAAAAATGCAGCCGGAAAGATTTATAATCTTACCAACACTTTGACCCATATCGATATGAACATGAGCATGATGGGCCAGGATATTACTTTTGACTCTGACAGTAGCAGTGATATGAATGGAGAGTTCGGAAGTGCGTTGAAAGATTACGTCAATCAACCAAAAGATATTCAAGTTGACAATTCGGGAAAAATTGTTTCCGCCGATAGTACGGACACCTCTGCAACCGGCATTGCCCAAAGGTTGCAGCTTGCACAAACAGGCTACGGCACCCAGCTCGCGTTCCTGCCACTGCCCGCCAATCCTAAAGAAGGATCAGCCTGGACTGAAACAACCAACAGCAATGGTATGACAAGAACAACCAACTATACCATCAAAGAAATCAGCGGCAATATGGCGACCATTTCCTTCAATGGAACTGATTCTGTAGAAACTACAATGGAACAGCAGGGGATGGAAATTTCAACCAAAACGCATGGTAAAGTTGTAGGCGAAGAAAAGGTTGATATCAAGACCGGCGTTATTCAATCCGGCTCTTCTACCGGCGATGCCTCGGGAACAGTTTCAGCAATGGGACAAGATTTCCCGATGACAACAAAAATAACCTCCAGTACGACTGTAAAAGAATTATAGGCTTTTTAAAAAATGATTTGAAGTCCTGCATCAAAAATTGCGGGACTTTTTTTATAAACAGTAAACCGACAAATAAGGCTGTTTTTTATTTTGACTGTGGCTAAGTTTTCTTTATTAACTTTTTAGAACTTTCAGCCGACGCTTATAATTATTACTTTCGCACCGTGAAAAAATATCTGGCTTACATTTTCTATTTTTTATACTGGATCTTGTTTTTTGTTGCGGCCAGGTTTGTTTTTTTACTTTATCATTTTCATCTTACCAGGACCTTAACCGCCTTGGATACCTTTAAGGCATTTTTGTATGGACTCAGGATGGATGCGTCTTTCACCGGATATATCTGCATTCTCCCGTTCCTGCTTTTTTTAATCCAGTCAGTGACTGTAAACCTTCCGGCGAAAAAAGTTATTCGCGTCTACACCTTTGCGTTAGTTGTCATCCTTTCTTTTTTAATGGTGGCCGATCTCGAATTGTATAATGCATGGGGGTTCAGGATGGATGCAACGCCTTTACAATATTTTAAAACGCCGAAGGAAATGGCTGGAACGGCTTCCACAGCTCCCGTGCTGCAGCTCGTGATCATTCTTGTGTCTTTTGCAGGTCTTTTTATTTTTATTTACAGAAGATATTTTGATCAATTTATAAGTTTTGCGCAAAAGAGATTTCAGTTGGTAAACGTGTTTATTTCCGTTTTTCTGCTTGCATTTCTTTTTGTTCCAATACGCGGAGGAGTTCAAAAGATTCCGATCAATATAAGCGACGCTTATTTTTCAGAAAAAATATTTGCAGATCATGCGGCGATCAATTTGCCGTGGAATATTATGTTTTCTATTTTGAACAGGAATGATACTCAAAATCCTTTTCAATATTATTCATTGGAAAAATCCAGGGAGTTGGTTGATAGTTTATACGATACAGGTCCGAAAAAGATTCCTTCTATTTTATCAGTAAACAAACCAAATATCATAATTATTATTTTGGAAAGCTTTACTGCCAAATGGATTGGTTGCCTGGGGTGTTCCAAACGTAACGCCAAATCTCGACAGCATTGCTGCCCATGGTTTATTATT
>Ga0157371_10004726_pt1 | contig 11765 bp, 14 predicted proteins | sample C45metaG_FD_113462 | JGI IMG/M metagenome (GOLD analysis project Ga0157371, IMG submission 113462) | Corn rhizosphere microbial communities from Kellogg Biological Station, Michigan, USA - C4-5 metaG | ecosystem: Host-associated > Plants > Roots > Rhizosphere > Soil | place: USA: Michigan... | reverse complement strand
TTCTGCCAGTCTTTTTTCCTTCTGTATTTATTATATCTACTTGCATAATTATTTCTGGATTAAAACGATTGAACCGTTATGGCCGGGAACCGAACCGCTGATTAATAAATAATTTTTCTCAGGGAAAATCTTTACGATCTTAAGGCCTTTCATCTGCACTTTATCATTTCCCATGCGGCCTGCCATGCGCATGCCCTTAAATACTCTTGACGGATAAGAAGATCCACCAACAGAACCCGGCGCCCTTGACCTGTCATGCTGTCCGTGAGATTGCTCACCCACACCATGAAAGCCATGACGCTTTACGACACCCTGGAAACCTTTTCCCTTGCTGGTGCCTACAACAGATATTTTGTCGCCTTCGGCGAATATGTCAACACCAATGGTGTCGCCAACATTCTTATCTGTTTCGCTATCGCGGATTTCTTTTACGTATTTTTTTGCCGGTGTATTTGCTTTGGCAAAGTGGTTCTTTTCTGAGAGGAGGGTATGCTTTTCTTTCTTATCTCCAAAAGCGATCTGAACAGCATTATAGCCATCAGTTTCTTTGGTTTTTTTCTGAGTTACCACGCATGGGCCTGCTTCAATAATGGTCACGGCTGTTTGCCTGCCACTATTATCGAAAATGCTGGTCATGCCGACCTTTTTTCCAATAATACTTTTCATTTCTATTTTATTATACCCAGCGCTCCGATTTATTCTACAATCTGTAGCCGGAGATGGGTGTTACAATTTTTTATAAGAACTAAGCCTCTTTCCTCTTGCGATAGCAATTGGGAGGGAAGGCAACTTTTATGCTTTTATCTCTACATCAACTCCTGATGGCAAATCCAATTTGGAAAGTGCATCTACGGTTCTTGAACTGCTGGTATAAATATCCAGCAAACGCTTGTGCGTACACAACTGGAACTGCTCACGCGCTTTTTTATTTACGTGCGGAGAACGCAATACGGTAAATATTTTTTTATGAGTAGGTAAAGGAATTGGTCCTGTAACTACTGCACCGGTACTGCGTACGGTCTTAACGATTTTCTCGGCAGATTTATCTACGAGATTGTGGTCGTAAGACTGAAGTTTTATCCTGATTCTCTGAGACATTTTAAAGAACTTTTTTTAACCAAATTTATTTTGGGAGTGCAAAAGTAGACCCTTAAATCTAAATAACAAAAAAATTATCGACAGATTTCAAAAATATTTGTGAAGATATTACTGGCACTATATTTTCTTTGAAAATTAAAACTTTAATTATGCAAAAAAATGATAAAACCACGCCAAAAGATCAACTCTCCGATCAAATTGATTCCCCACATGACAAGGAAGAAATGAGAGAAGAACCGCCTACTGTTGATATTCCGGATGCACATGAGATTCCCGGCCAGGAAGACTTTACTCCTGCCCCATTGGGAGAAGTTGCAGATACCACTATTTCTTCGGCGGATGAAGAAGGTGACGAAGCCTTTGCAGAAAATTTAGATGAAGAGATCATTAACAGCCCTGATTCTAATGTTTCAGATGAAGAACAGGAAACGCTTAGCCGCACGTTTGACGATATGCCGGGAGATGATGAAAACCTGCGTGAAGCCGCTCTTGACAACAGGGACGATGACGGCGCTCCTTTAAATGAAGGAAGTTTTAAAAATGATATTTCCGCTGATGATCTTGACGTACCTGGTTCTGAATTGGATGATGCCAATGAGGATATCGGTGAAGAAGATGAGGAAAATAATGAATACAGTATCGGCGGACCTGGAACAGATGATGGAATGCCGCCACCGGATGACAGGGGATAACAGAAGGATAAGATGCGGGGCAGAGAATAGCTTCAGTAAACTAACAAAAAAAAGGAATTTATGTTTTGTCCATAGCCACAGATGTACCCACAGCGATTGAGTTATTAGTTTGGGATCCCAGAATCACGAGGTGGAGTAAATCAACTTCTTTTCGTTAGCTGAACAACTGCATTTCGGTATTTATCACCGATCGGAAATTCATCGTCCCCAATCAAAACAGCACTCTTTTTTATAGAAGTGATTTTGTCAACCGAAAGAATGAAAGATTTATGAATGCGGATAAACTTCGAGGGAAGTAAAAGCCTTTCAATTCCTGACACACTGTTTCTCGCGACAACAGGATTGACTGAATGTTTCAAATAAATCTTAACATAGTCTCTAAAGCCTTCGACCCAACAAATGTCCTGGTAGTTGATCTTGACCAAAGAAGAATCTGCATTGATAAAAAAGTATTCATTTTGGTCTAAATGGTGATTCAATTGCCTGTTTGCAAATTTCATTTCATGTAAACCTTTTGCTTTAGTGCAGGCTTTAAAAAAACGGTCGAGCGAGAAAGGTTTCACTAAATAATCGACCACATCAAGTGTATATCCATCCAATGCATATTTCTTGTACGCTGTAACGAGTATAAACATTGGCTTTTCTGAAAGACTTTCAATGAATTGCAATCCCGTTATTCCCGGCATTTGAATATCGATAAAAACGAGTTCGATACTTTTTTCCTGCAATGTTTTCATGGCTTCAAAAGCATTACTGTGCGTGCCGACCAGGTTAAGGAAAGGTATCTTCGTAATGTAATCTTCTAAAAGCACCAATGAAAAAGGTTCATCATCTATCGCAATACAATTAAGCATCAGTTTAAAGTTATTTGAAGCGATGCATGAAACAAGTTGCCATTATTATTTATCAAGAGATTATGTTTTCCATGGTATAATAGGTTGAGTCTTCTTGTTACGTTTGAAAGGCCAATACCCGAAGTTTTATCTTTTACTTCATTATGCAACGGGTTAAATTTATTCACCACATCAAAGTGCAGGATGTTCTTTTTGAGGCAAAGTTCTATATCGATAAACGGCTCTTCTATCATGCCCACTCCGTGTTTAAAAGCATTTTCAACAAAGGGAATTAACAACATCGGTTCTATTTCATGTTCGTCACTGATGTTGTTCATCTTCACATTAATACTCACGTTGTTACCAAACCTTTGCTCTTGCAGCTCGATGTAATTTTGCAGATATTCCAACTCGTCTTTAAGAGAAACCTTTTCTTCGCCGGTTTCATACAACATATATTGCATCAACCCTGATAATTTTAGAATTGTTGGTTCAAGCTGGTCATTTTTTGAACGGGCCATTGCCAGCATACTATGCAGTATATTGAATATGAAATGCGGGCTGATCTGCGAACGCAAAAACGACAATTCGGTTTTCAGGTTTTGTTCTTTTTTTTCATGGTCAACTGTCTCCTGGTGGTTCCTGTCTATTATCATTTTATAAGCAACGCCACTTGCAGCCGTTAGTAAAAACGCCGGCAGCCTGTATTCGAAACAGGCCACCAAATCAAAGGGATGGGAATGGATCAGTGAACGATACAAAAAATAATGTCCGCACATTATTACAGCAAATAATACAAGCATCACGAGAGAAAACAGGGCATACTTTTTTGGGTAAATAAATTTCTCAACAAATACAAAGACGGTTAAATAAAAGGTTATTACCCAAAAAACTGCTGTAAGTGTGTTCAATATGCTGAAGGCTTGTGCGTTGGGATCCGTATTCGCACTATAAGTGGGCGACAAAAGATAAGGCAATAAAAGAATAACCAGCCAGGCGAGGCAATGCATCGCAATAACTGTCGCCCTGATATTTCCCGGCTTATTTATTCTATAAATTAACTCCATAATTCATTTATCCTTAATAATTATGTACCTCTGTCAAATGTAGTGATTTAGGAGTGTCAAAAATCGGCTTTACGGTGTGCCATGCAAGCAACGGGAAAAAAACCATCGGCACAGCCAGCCCGGGAAATAATTCGGGAAATTTTATGTCGAGAGGAAGGCTTACGGAAATAGGATATAGAACTGCACAAAACGAAAGAATCGCTAAAAGAAAATTGAAAACAATCCGGGCCTTACTTTTAAATATTCGTAGCATGCCATAGTAGACAATCCCAATGCAAAAACAAACTATCACGCTAAGACTAATGATGCTGCCGGTATTTATAACTTTAGAGAAGTCTGCCTCTGTCGCAAAAAAATAAATGCGGTTGTAAATAATTGCAGCGAGTGCGGTAAGTACACTCGCTACAAATGCCTGAAAAAATATTTTTTTAAACATGATTATGATTTTGCAACAGGAACAAGAATATCAACTTTAAATATTGAGCCGCCGTGGTTGGGCTCTGCTGTATTGATGTTAAAGTCCATGCGATTCACAGTAAGGCTTCCTTTGAAAACGTTGTCCGTGAAGGTAAACGGAAGCACAACTTCTTTTTTAACCCCGTGAAATTCAAGAATTCCTTTTGCTTCATAGCCCGAAGCAGTTTGAGTTATCGCAGATGAAGTAAAGTGAATAACAGGATATTTTTCAGCATCAAGCCACATGGCACTTTTAGCATGTGTGTTCTTCATTCCGTTTCCGGTGTTGATGGTGGCCACATCGATTGTAGCATCGAATTTAGAATCAGCGAGGTCTGCCGGATCAAATGCGATGGTTCCTTTCAGGCCGCCGAACTCACCCGAGGGATCGCCGCCATCAAACTTAACTGAATATCCATCAGCGATCGTCCTTTTTTGAGAGAGGTGTAGTGTAAATGCTGATGTGAGAATCAAGGCTGCTGACAATACAGGGAAAACGAATTTTTTCATCATAAAATTTTTTAGGTGATTTGAATAAGAGCAAAGCTATTCGTTGGGATAGTCAGACTGAGGTAAATGCTGCAAAAGGGCATATTTCTGCTGCAAAAAGGTTATTTTACAGGTAGTCTTTGTTCGAAGGAGGGCTCGATTCCATCTTGGAGTCACAACTAGGTAATGAGCCGAAACTATTTTGGGAGAACCATTCGTCTACTAAGGTTGTTCGTGCCCGGCAAGGTGAACAACTACAGTAAATGAACAAAATAAAGGAATTTCTATTTTGTCCACGGGCACAACTTGAAGACAGCGATTGAGTTATTAGTTCGTGTTTTTCGAATGCACCAGCGGGCAGGCTTTAAGCGCGCACTATCGCATCTAACCCTCCTGTGGTAAATAAGCCGGCCGGTTTCCGCTTATTAATAATCCACCTTGCTTTTCTTTATTTTCTTGCCTTTAGCTTGTTATATTCCAGCCCGAACATGATAAAAGATCCAATGGCAAAGCCGGTTCCCGTGGTTTTCGGGCGGTTCAGATAATAACTCTTATCGCCGATGCAGGTGCCCGCACATACTTGTGAAGGTATTAGATAAGGGCCTTGAGCCTTGATTAAACTGTATTGTCGCAATCCATTATTAGCGCGATCCACTACCGGCCGGAATATTTTTTCATTTAGGATTTTCATTTCAAGTCCTTTGGTGATTGCATAAGCAAACATTGCGGTACAAGAACTTTCCTGGAAGTTTGAAGGATCGTCAGGAAAAACAGGTAGCTGATACCAGTGGCCCGTTTCTTTATTCTGAAGCTGCGGCAGATTCTTTAAAATATTTGTGAACTCATTTTCCAGGGGCTTGCGGTATTTTGATTTTTTCGGTATAGTATGTAGTGCATCAGCAAGGGCCATCGTTACCCAACCGTTCGCCCTTCCCCAAATCTGGCTGCTTCTCCTGGTAACACTATCAGGCCAGCCGATAATACTGCATTTATCATCATAGTTAATAGTATCGGCGTCCCATCCATGATACCAAAGTCCCCACTTTTTGTCTGCAAGTTTTTCGCTATGGGCTTTCACCTGGGCAGTAAAATCGGCAATATATTTTTCGTCATGGGTAAGGCGATACATTTCCAACAGGAACATACTGATCATGTAAATTGTATCATCCCATAATTCCACTGTTTCTGCCCGATGGGAAACTCCCCCGTTTGGCGCACGTGGTGTTTTAAGATAATCATTATAAATCTCAAAAGCTTTCTTACGGTACTTTTCTTCGCCGGTTACCCTTGCAAGGAATGCCATGCCAATGCCTGAAGCGACAGCATTTGGAAACCTGCCGTTGGCTACATCGTAAGTTTTGTCCATCGCGGTTTTAATATACGACAGGTATTTTTCTTTTTCGTCTGCCGGCCTTTCATTGTATAGATGAATCAGGGAATTTAAAAACGTTGCTTCCGACCAATCCCACTTGTATTTTTCTGCCGGCATATACACTTCTCTACCGTAAGCATCCAACGAGTCTATCCAATTTTGAGAAATGGCTGAAACTGAAGTAAACAGGAGCATCACGATAAAAACCGCTTTGATTGGTAAGGCGTATCCGCGTATTTTTTTAGCCATTTGTTTCAAAATAAATTTTTCATCAGCAACGGCTGTTATTTTTTCAATAGTTTCTCTCATAAAGGTGTTTATTAAGAGTTTATATTTTCCTGTAAGTTAAGTACTGCTTTCGAAATGTTTTTTATCAGCAAGAAAAAAACGAGTCAACTTCTCTTCAATGCATTAGCCTTAGTCAGTTTGCAGTTTTACGGAGCCGGTCGTAAAAACAGGATGGATTTCTTTACCATTGACCACCACCTTGTTATAAGTAATATTCTTTACGTGCTGTAATATTTGTGGCTTCACGGTGCGAACGATTTGTACATTTTGTATCAAAACGTCCCTGATATCTTTGCCTTCAATTCCTACTGCATAAATGCCCACTTCACCGGACCGGCGACAGTAAACATGGTCAATGAAAAAGTTGCGGAAAAGTGTAGGATAGTGCCCGCCACGGCTTCCGTGGTAATTGTTTTCAAACCGGATGCAGGCAGAACGCGCACTGTCGCATGTTACATTCCGGACGTGAATGTTTTCGATATATCCTCCGCGGTCCTGGTTGGATTTAAAATAGATAGCGCTGTAACAATGGTGGATTTCGATGTTCTCTATAAAAACGTCGCGAACGCCACCCGACATTTCACTGCCAATACAAAGGCCATTTGTTTTTGAGGTAAATGTACAATTTCGGATGAGTACATTTTCCGTTGGCTGGCCTATACGCCATGCATCACGGTCCCTCCCGGCTTTTATCGCTATCGCATCATCGCCCACCGTGAAATTGCAATTTTCAATCAACACATTGGTGCTCGATTCCGGGTCGCAGCCATCATTGTTTAGGTTTAAACTATTTATGGTAACATGGCGCACGGTAACGTTATTGCAATAAACGGGATGGATGACCCAATAAGGGGCATCTGTTATCGAAACGCCATCAATCAAAACATTTTTACAACCAATAAATTCTATCAGGGCGGGCGGCAGATGGGCAGCTTCGCCGAAAACTCTTTTATAGACAGGTGTTCCGTCACTTCCCATTTGTCGCAATTGATTTTGCGCTCCAGAACCTTGTGGTCGCCAGGTAGCAAAACTTTTGCTTGCAGCTCCATTTAGTAAGCCTTTGCCCGTAACCGCAATGTCACTGCATTCATAAGCATAAACAAGAGGAGAATAATTAAATAATTCGGTTCCTTCCCATTTTGAAAGAACCGGCGGCAGGTAATCAGCCGGATTTGATGAAAAGGTAAGTGCGGCTCCTTCATCGAGATGCAGATTTACGTGGCTTTTAAGAACAACGGGTCCTGCGATGTAATAATCGCCCTTCGGAATGATGATGCTGCCTCCTCCGTTGTCGCTGCACACGGTAATTAGGCTATCCAGCACCGGTTTAATACTTGTCTTACCATCTGCTACAGCTCCCGCAGCAACAATATTATACCGGGCATTTTTAAACGTGGGAGCATGGATATTTTTTAAAATAGAACCGGGTGACAAGGAAGCTGAAGCGTTCTCTTTATTCGCCTGCGCCTTCAGAGAACGCGAAGAGAGAAGGAATGAAGTAATAAAAGCTATTGCTGTGCCAACTACAGCACCCGTTTTAAAGTTTTGATGACTCATTATAAAATTTTCTTTGAATTTGCATACAACAATTTAGTACCCTGGTTTAAAATTAAGAAATTCCGTTCTGTATGCCAGAACCCGACGCCAGGCACGGCACTACCATTATTTACTTGTATAACGGCCACGAGTAAACGAAGAAATTTTAAAGATTTTTATTTTCAGTCGTCACGATTTAAAGTATGGTTCGTGAGTTGCGAACCATGGCGGGAGTCATTCAACTTATCCTGTTACTTCCCCTTTTCATACTGTTCATCACTCACCTTTTCCATCCAGTCAACCACTTTGCCATCCTTGTTTTCCTGGATGGCGATATGCGACATACCATTTGTCTTCGTGGCTCCATGCCAATGCTTTTCGTTTGGTTCAAACCAAACTACATCACCCGGATGAACTTCCTGGATAGATTCACCATCTTTTTGTACCCATCCGGAGCCGGATAGGATAATTAAAGTTTGCCCAAGCGGATGCGTGTGCCATGCCGTTCTTGCACCGGGTTCGAAACTAACTGTAGCTGCCGCTCCGCGTCTTGCATCGTTGGCATCAAATAACGGATCTATTCTCACTGATCCTGTAAACCAATCTTCGGGTCCTTGAATTGAAGGTTTGGAACCTATTCTTGTAATATTCATCTTGTTTAAATTAGTTGTTATTGAATTTCTATTTATTTCTTTTGATACACCGGGAATTTGCTGCTCTCTCCATAATCCTCAATTGGCTGCATGTTTTTTAATATTGTCATGTCTTCATCAGAGATAACAAAATTCACTTCTGCATTGGTTTTCATGTGCTGCGGATTGGAGGTTTTTGGCAAAGGTAACATGTCAAGTTGCAGGCAATAACGAATAGCCAGTTGGGCCAAAGACACATCATATTTCTCCGCCATCTCTTTTACATCCTCGTTCTTAAATAATTCTCCATGGCCAAACGGGGAATAAGCCTCCACAAGAATTTCTTTATCCTGGCAGTAGCTTATCAACTCCTGGGGTGTGTTGGTGATGTGCGCCAAAATCTGGTTGACCATTGGTTTTACAGAGCATGAATCGAGAATATTATCAACATCTTCTTTTTCAAAATTGGATAGGCCGATTGATTTGAGTTTGCCCGTGTTGTAAGCTTCTTCAAGCGCTTTCCATGCTTCGCGGTTTCCTTCAAAGAATGCATCCTTTCCATTAAACTTTGCCCACGGTTTCGGGCTGTGAATAATCATCAGGTCGATGTAATCCAGTCCTAATGTTTGCAAAGATTTGTCAATCGATGCAACTGCTTCTTTATAAGATTTTATTTCTGCTGCAAGCTTGGTGGTTACAAACATATTTTCTCTTTTCACACCGCATTCCCTGATGCCTTGACCAACGCCGTTTTCATTTCCATAAGCTTGCGCTGTATCAATATGGCGGTAACCAATATTCACAGCATCTTTCACTGCCTGTGCAGCATCTTTGTCTTTTATAAACCAGGTTCCGAGACCCAGCTTTGGAATTTTTACGCCATTAGATAACGTGTACGTTTCTTCTAAAATCATTGTTTTCAATTTTTTTGTTTTATAAATATTACCGCTGCCAGCAAAGTTTTTCTACATTTCCTGCGATGTAGGACGGAAGATAACTTCGTTGATGTCAACATCTTCAGGCTGGCTGATTGCAAAAGCTACCACCCGTGCAAAACTGTCGGGACTAATTCCTACCCCACCTACATAATCTTCATTCGCCTCCCGCACATCGGCTTCAGAAATATGCTCCAGCAACTCTGTTTTTACAGCGCCGGGACAAACGATTGTTGTACGAATATTATAAGGCTTCACTTCCATTCGTAAACCCTCTGTCAATGCACGTACCGCAAATTTGGTGGCAGAATAAACCGCAGAGCCGCTAAATATCTTATGGCCTGCTACAGAAGAAGTGTTGCTAATCTGGCCTGACTTCTGCTCTTTCATGTAGGGAAGAACCGCGGCAATACCATTCAGCACTCCCCTAATATTCACATCAATCATCGTGTCCCACTCATCAAAATTCAAGCGCTCCACCGGCGATAAGGGCATCACACCTGCATTGTTAAGTATGACGTCTATACGTCCATATTGTTCAACAGTTTTATCGACCAGTTTCTTTACCTGTTCCCGCTGTGTTACATCAACAGTGATGGCCAAGGCTTTTCCAGCTTTCTCAACTATCTCCTTTGCCAGCTTTTCTATTCTGTCTGCTCTTCTTGCGCCAAGTACAACTGTTGCGCCAAGTTCTGACAAATGCTTTGCTGCAGCTTCGCCCAAACCGCTGCTTGCTCCCGTGATGACTACTACTTTTCCTTCTACGTTATTGTTCATGATTTCGTTTTTTTTGATAATTGTTTTACTACTTTATTATATTCCGAATCGGTAACAGGCTGCATCCATTGAACTATGCCTTTTTGGGTATTGGGAATAATGTACATCTGTTGTAAACCGCTGTCAACACTTGCTCCATGCCAATGCATTACATTCGGCGGGCACTTTATCACATCTCCTTTTCTTAATATTTGTGGCGGCTGACCCTTTTCCTGGTAATAGCCTACCCCACTTGTGATAACCAGGATTTGACCTGCGGGATGCGTATGCCAATTACTTCTTGCACCTGGTTCAAAATACACGTTGCCCACAAGTGTTTTGTACACCGTATCATTCGCCACCAGTTTAGTATGCCACGCTTTTCCTGTAAAGTTTTCCGCAGCTCCTAATTCCCCTTTCGGGAAAATGGCGCCGGCTTCAACGCTACTTGCTTCCTTTGATGTTTGGTCTTTACAACCCATTGTAAACAGTGCTGAAAAAAGGAAGCCTGCCATCAATAATCGTTTCATGTTTATCATTTTTACGTTTTACTTAATTCCTTACTACGCACAGTTTATAATGCACTTATTGTTTTGATGATTTTAGCCGGAATGCCACCTACAATTGTATTATCAGCAACATCCTTAGACACGATTGCACCGGCTGCTACTATCGCATTTTCGCCAACAGTAACACCAGGCAGTATTGTTGCACCCGCGCCAATCCAGGCATTTTTCCTGATGTGAATATGCTGCGGGACAAGTGAATGCCGGTTTTCCGTCGAAACCGGGTGTCCTTCGGATAACAGGCTAACTTTTGGAGCAATCAATACATTATCTTCAATAGTAATTCCTCCCAGGTCGAGAAAAACACAATCAAAGTTTATAAATACATTTTTACCGATTTTGGTATGCTTTCCGTAGTTGATATACAATGGTGTAAAGACATCGACGCTTTCGTCAATTTTTGAACCGGTGATTTGGTTTAGTAAATCCCTGATCTCTGCCGGATCAGAAGAGTTGTTCATCTGAACCAACAATTTCTTAGTAGCAAAAGAAGCCTCCCGCATTTTGCAAGCTTCCGGATCGTTTGCCGAAATGGTTTCTCCATTTCGTAACCTTTCAAAAATGTCTTTGTTATGCTGTCCTGATTTCATAACACAAAGGTCTTACAATCAATAAGCCTAATGGTAACGATTATCAAACCAATCATTAAGAATTTCAAACAGCAACAGATCTCAGAGAGGTAGGATTGGTGCCGGTCATTCGTTTGAAATAATTGTTGAAGTAAGTAGGATACTCAAAGCCAAGCGCATAAGCCACTTCTGCAATTGTCCAGTCTGTATGCTGTAATAATGCTTTCGCTTCGCTGACAATTCTTTCTGCGATATGGGTAGTAGTTGATTTACCTGTTACTTCTTTTATAGACCGGTTCAGATGATTCACATGAACCGATAACTGGTTTGCGTAATCCTGTGCTGCTTTGAGTTCAAGAGGAAGGTCCGGGCTTTCAATAGGAAACTGTCTTTCCAATAATTCAAGAAATACATTGGTAATTCGTGAAGCAGCATTTTTATGTTCATCAAAATTTTCTGAAGGCTGCAATTTCATC
>Ga0157371_10004717_pt1 | contig 11779 bp, 4 predicted proteins | sample C45metaG_FD_113462 | JGI IMG/M metagenome (GOLD analysis project Ga0157371, IMG submission 113462) | Corn rhizosphere microbial communities from Kellogg Biological Station, Michigan, USA - C4-5 metaG | ecosystem: Host-associated > Plants > Roots > Rhizosphere > Soil | place: USA: Michigan... | reverse complement strand
GTGCGTATCCCGTCGGCCGTTGGCGCGGATCTTCACGCCATACCTCAACCGCGTGCCGAGCCAGTACTACCTGGAACTGCGCATGAACAACGCCCGGCAGATGTTGATGCAAACCAGCAAGTCGATCATCCAGATCGGCCTGTCGTGTGGCTTCTCGTCAGGGCCGCATTTCTCCAGCGCCTACCGCAACTTCTTCGGCGCCACGCCGCGGGAAGATCGCAACCAGCGGCGTAGCAGCAGCCCGTTCGAGTTGTCGTCGGTGTTGTCGGAACGAGGCTGACGGCGAATTTATTCGTCTATTTCGGACTCTTCCGCGGACGACATTTGCATCTCGCCTCGATTGATCACCTCTTCCACGCCGAAATCCATGCCCGTCTTTTCGAAGTAGCTGATCATCCGCAGCAGCGCTTCTTCGGCAAACGGATTGCCCCGTAAGTTTATGGTTTCCGCTACTTCCAAAGGCAATTCCATAAATTCGCTCGGGATGTCGGCGATTGCGTTGTCGCTCAAATCTGCCCAGTCGAGCAGCGTTAGCGAAAACAGGCCCTTGGGTATGGTCGTAATACCGGTTCTCGAGAGTAGAACGGTCGCAAGCTCTGTCATTTGGCTCAAGTCAGGTGTGCGCGCCAACGGGTTCAGGCTCAAGTCGAGGTAATCGAGCCGTTCCATTCCGGCCAATGCGTTTACCGAGTCGGCAGACAGACTGACGCGACAGTCGGGCAGTGACAGTGAGCGCAACTGCCCCATCTTGAATACCGCTTCGGGGATGTCGGCGATGTCGAAGTCACGCAACCTCAAGCTTTTCAGATTGGGGAAGGACTCCAGGAAACGCCCGACCCGAGTCACGCCATCAGCGCTTCGCAACTCCAGTGCGGACACATGACTGAAGTCGGCACTCAGTGATGGCAGTTCTCCATGGATGGGCTGATCGAAAACAAGCTCATACATGGGCTCAAGCGAATCATTGAAATCATCCAGTTCGGACTCTTGCCGCCAGCATCGCTCGAGCACTCTCACGAATTCGTCGCGGTTGGCGTGTTCGGCAAACAACTGGAAAGCATTGAACGGTTCGCCGGTCAGCGGGTGCAGGGGCGGCAGGTCAGCGGTCCAGGCTGCCAGATCATTGCTTAGCCGAGCGAGCTCCGCTTCCAGACGGGTCAGCTCTATGCGGCCATCTTCCAGCGTGCCCGGCAAATCGTAGACAAACTCGCTGGCCTGTTCGATATCCCGGCTCGGGTAGAGCGCCCTGACGCGCTGGATATCGGCGTCTGGGGCATTGACGCCGACATCGAAGGTGGTTTCCAGGTAATGAAGTTTGATGAGTTGTCGTGCCCTGTCGGTCAGCGGGTTTGATGACAGGTGCACACCGCGTTTGTCGTACAGCGAACTGTCGAAAAAACCGGGCGGCAGTTCGGTGATGCCGTTGTTCATTAACAAGAGAGTGTCGAGTTTCGGGTGGCGCAGTGCGCTGCCGGGGATGTCGATCAAGCCTGTTTCGCTCAGGTCCAGGTGCACGAGTTCTGGAAACGAGTCGATGTTGGGAACCGCATCGAAAGGATTTCGGTGCAGGTCCAGCATCACCAGTTTTTTCAGGGTGGACAGTTTTGACCAGGCGAGGGCATCAAACCTGATGGCGCAATCGTTGAGCACCAATGCGTCGAGGTTGGCCATTTTGGGGATGGCGTCGGGCAGGACGGTCAGAGAGAAACGGCGCAAATCCAGGCGGCGCAGGTGAGGGAAACGCTTAAGGAAACCTTGAATGCCTTGTTCCGCACGACGGCCTTCAAGCGTCAGCAGTGAGACGTGGCTGAAGTCGGCCGTCAGCGTCGGCAGATCGCCCAGGATCGGTTCATTGAACCGCATTGCGTAGCGGGGACCGATGTCTGGTGCGTCCAGGTCCGGTTCCGATTGTCGACGCCAGCTGCGCTGGATTTCCTGAGCCAGCAATTGGCGATTGTGCTGTTCGACCTGTCGTTCCAGATTCGTCAGCGCAAGCCTGGTTTCAGGGTGGACGGTGGGCGCCTCGTTTACCCATCGGTGCAGGTCTTGATGCAGTCGGGCAAGTTCGCGGCTCAGGCGAGACAGCTCGACGCGAGCGCCATCGGGATGTTGCTGCAAGCGAGTGACCAGCGTCTGCAGTTCCTGCGGAGCAAGGTCGGGATACACCTCGCGCACCCTGTCATCGAGCGAGGGCGAATTGGGGTCAACGTGACCATAACCATCAGTCCCGCCCGGCAGACGCATGGTCGTCGGGTCATAGTAAGGTTTTCGCTGCGGATGTTTCGCAAACACGCTACGTAGACCCGGTTGGTTCTGTGCGTGCTCGGCGATGTGCTGTTTGAAAGCCAAGCCGTCATCAAGCGAAAAGCCCAGCGTAGTGCGCCCGGAATCCGGCAGTGCCTGAAGAACGGCCTGATAAAAATCGACGGGCACATTAGAGACTTCATGGACCTGGTAACTGCCGTCATCTGCGTGCACCAGCGTTCTGACGAGTGTGGCGTCTTCCTGGCCGATGCTGTCGCGCAAGGTGCCTTGAGGGGAATATTCCCTGACCTCGATGCGCAGCCCGAGCGGCCAGCCGGGTAACGACTCGAGGCTATGCAATGCCAGTCGATGGGTGTCCGCCGTGTCCATGCCCTCGAGATAAAATCCCTCAAACGCCCGGGCGCCGCGCACCGCCTCCATGGCTTTGACCGCCACATCCTTGAGGCGCTGCGGCACACGACCATTCTCCAGTTGCATCAGCTCGGTGCCGGTTGCGTTACTCACCAGTTCTTGTGCGATGTCTGTCGGTAAACCTTGGGCGCTTCCGAGCACCAGTTGAACGTGTGGGTCGTCGGTTAATTCAAGCTGACGGTAGCGCGATTCGAACAACGACTTGCGCTGGTTAAGGGCCTGGTAAAGATCGGGGTGATCGCCAAGGGGCTGCTCGACGAGAACCTGAATATCGCGGTCGATTTTGAAGCGTTTGATGGTGTCGGTCAGCAGGGAAGGCGGGCGTTGGTTCTCGACATGCGTCTCGCGCAGCACATTGTCGTGGAAGCCGCTGATCTGCAGGATCTGTTCGCGCTCAGTTTTGCTGAACGCCTCGACGCTGTGGCCGAGGCGGCGCATCACGGTTTCCCGGTCCCACGCCAGAGGTTGCTCCAGAGTGCTCTGCCAGGCGCCATGCAGGTTGTGCCGCAGGGGCGGTTGATAGGCGTCGGGTCGGTGCGGATGCTCAATCTGAAACTGCGCTGTTTCACTGTCCGGTTTGACGGAGTAGAGCTTGCCTTCAAGGTGCAGCAGCGTTTTGCCCTGATGTTGATACAAGCCCAGGTGATCGGGTTTGGCGGTGATGGGCAAGTCGACGGACTGTTCGTACGGTGTCAGGTCCGGCTTCCAGTATCGGGTTTTGCCTGCCGGAGTAGCGACCGCTTTGAGTGGCGAAAGCAGCGCCACGGTTTCGCGGGACAGCAGACGGCTGAAAGCGCCCGCCGCCATGGCGCCGCCGACTGCAAATGTCCCCACCTCAACCACGGTTTCGACGAGCGTCATCAGTTGTTCGAAGGCTGCGGTTTTCTGACCTTCGGCCCAATCGATGATGCCTTCAAAGGTTTCGTCGAGTACCTGATAAGCCATATAGGCCAGCATCACCTCTCCCAGGAAAGGCACAAAAGGCAATGCAACGAACGATGCCACTTCAAGAATCGATTGGGCGACACGGCTGAAGGCGTCCCACGCCGCCCATCGTGCGTTTTGGTCGGCACGGGCGGTCGAGACCGCGAGGGTGCGTGCGTCGTTGAGGATTTTGTTCAGTTGTTGCTGATAGAGGTGAATCCACAGGCAGCTCTTGAACGGGCTCAGCGAAAACTGCAGGTTCGGCTTGTCGATGGGCGTATCGCGCCAGCTGGGCCTTGGGTCGCCGCGCGTGTGCTCATGCCAGGTCACGCCGCTGAGTCGGCGGTTGAGGTCGGCGAAAAATTCACCCCGTTGCCCATGATCGACAAAACGACTGAAGAAGTTCTGGTAGGCGGGGGAGCGCAATTTGCGGGTCAGGTCCGTCATGAACGACAAGGTGTCGGGGTACTGTTTGAGCGGATGTTCCGGATCGTCGGGAATGTAGACAACGATTCGCGATGCTTGCGATTTGAGATCGAGTCGCGGCGCAAAGATGACGATCCCGGTCAGCACCGAGGACATCACTTTCAGGTCATTGGCGTGTAGCCGCCAGTTGCCCAGCATCACGTTTTTGCGGCCCTCGACGATGGCGAGAATCGAACGATACGCATCGGCCGGCAGGTCTTCGCGAACGTGAGCCAATTGCAGCGCGGAGCGAAGGGCCGCTTTGTGCGTCGCGATGACACTCGACTTCAATACCGCGCCGGCTACCGGGTTGGTAAACCCCAGGTTGTCTTTGAGGTGCGCCTCGTACTGGGCGCCGATATCCAGTTCCCTGCACAACCGGGTGAAGTCCTGAATCGACATTTGGGGTTTGATCGTCGGCAAAGTATCGAATTGCCCGATGGACGAAGGTTTGGTGATGAACGTCGAGGCGGATTCATAGGCCTCCACCGCGGTCTCCGAAACCTCAAAGTTGTGCAAAGCCGCATCGAGCAGTGAAACCGTCCAGGTGCGTGCAGCACCAGTCTTGATCGAGAACCATGGCGTGGTTTGCGGGATGTATAGGCGCAGGAAGGTTGTCTCGACGTCCAGCTCCAGGCCGAAGCGACTCTTTAATGCATCACTCAGGAGGGGGTTGGCGAAGTCTCGGGCGTTTTGCAGCTTATCCAGCATCGACTCCAGCTTGTTGCGCTGAGTCCAGTGTTGCGCGCTGGTGGCTTTCAACGATAGCAACTGTTCGCGGGTAGCGGTGGTGTGCCATTCCGGCACTGCCAGTGGAGCGCTTTTCAGTGCGCCTCGCGTTGCCGGTGATGCTTTCAAGACCCAGTCGGGCAGATTGTTGAACGCATGTTGGAAATGCGCGTCTGGTTGAGCCATTGGCTCCGGTTCTTGCTGATTCATGCGCTATTCCCTTAGCGGCTGGATGGACGCCAAGCAAAACAGACGATGAAGCAGGGTGTGCGGTACATATTTACCGCACCGGTCGACAAGCCTGCCTATAACCTGTGCCGGCGGTTTAAACTGCGCCTTTGCGACCCTATATGTCGCATTGCCGTAAACCCGGGAAAAACCGGGGTTTGCGCTATAAGAAGTTGTCGCTTGGCGGCAAGGCCGGGCTGAAAACTGTCCTTACAATCCTCACCAAGCTCGCCAGTTCCCGGCGAGTGTTCCTCATCAGGAGACTCCGATGTCCGTTGAGCACGCTGCGGTAGAACGCGCCGATTTTGACCAGGTAATGGTTCCCAACTATGCGCCTGCCGCATTCATCCCTGTGCGTGGCGCCGGTTCCCGCGTTTGGGACCAGTCCGGCCGCGAGCTGATCGACTTCGCAGGCGGGATTGCCGTCAACGTATTGGGTCATGCGCATCCAGTGCTGGTCAGTGCCTTGACCGAACAGGCGAACAAGCTGTGGCACGTGTCCAACGTGTTCACCAATGAGCCGGCCCTGCGCCTGGCACACAAGCTGGTCAACGCCACTTTTGCCGAGCGTGCATTCTTCTGCAACTCCGGCGCCGAAGCCAACGAGGCCGCCTTCAAGCTGGCCCGTCGCGTCGGTTTCGATCGGTTCGGCAGCGAGAAGTACGAAATCATCGCCGCACTCAACAGCTTCCACGGTCGTACCCTGTTCACCGTGAACGTCGGGGGCCAGTCGAAGTATTCCGATGGCTTCGGTCCGAAGATCACCGGCATCACTCACGTGCCGTACAACGATCTGGCTGCTTTGAAAGCCGCCATTTCCGACAAGACCTGCGCCGTTGTCCTGGAACCTATCCAGGGCGAGAGTGGTGTCATCCCGGCCGAACTCGAATACCTGCAAGGTGCCCGTGATCTGTGCACCGCGCACAACGCACTGCTGATTTTCGACGAAGTGCAGACTGGCATGGGCCGTACGGGTCACCTGTTCGCCTATCAGCATTACGGCGTGATCCCGGACATCCTGACCAGCGCCAAGAGCCTGGGCGGCGGTTTCCCGATCGCGGCAATGCTGACCACCGAAGACCTGGCCAAACACCTGGTCGTCGGCACCCACGGCACTACTTACGGCGGCAACCCGCTGGCGTGCGCTGTTGCGGAAGCTGTTATCGACGTGGTCAACACCCCTGAAGTGCTGGCCGGCGTCAAAGCCAAGCACAACAAGTTCAAGGCTCGCCTGGAGCAGATCGGCGAGAAGTACGGCCTGTTCACCAAGGTCCGCGGCATGGGCCTGTTGATCGGTTGCGTGCTGAGCGATGCGTGGAAAGGCAAGGCGAAGGACATTTTCAACGCCGCCGAACGTGAAGGCCTGATGATTCTGCAAGCTGGCCCGGACGTGGTGCGTTTCGCGCCAAGCCTGGTGGTTGAAGACGCGGATATCGATGAAGGTCTGGACCGCTTCGAACGTGCTGCCGCCAAACTGACGCAAGCCTGATAGACCCTTCGACGCCTGACCATTCAGGCGTCGATCCAAATTTTGTTTCGGGCTGGATCAAAAGTGTGGGAGTTAGCCTGCTAGCGATGAGGGCCTGATAGCCAACATCATTGTTGCCTGACAGGACAATATCGCTAGCAGGCTAACTCCCACAGTTGACTCTGAGTTGTTTCAGGGATGGCCCGGGATTTTTTCTTCTGTAAGTTCTGAGATTAAGGAGTGACACCATGCTGGTGATGCGCCCTGCGCAAATGGCTGATCTGGGCGAGGTACAGCGTCTGGCTGCGGACAGCCCGATTGGTGTCACTTCCTTGCCGGATGACGTTGAGCGCCTCAGCGACAAGATCGCAGCAAGCGAAGCCTCGTTTGCCGCCGAAGTCAGCTTCAACGGCGAAGAGAGCTATTTCTTCGTCCTTGAAGACACGGCCACCGGCAAACTGGTCGGCTGCTCGGCGATCGTGGCGTCGGCCGGTTATTCCGAGCCGTTCTACAGCTTTCGTAATGAAACCTTCGTGCACGCTTCCCGCGAGCTGAAGATTCATAACAAGATTCACGTGCTTTCCCAGTGCCACGACCTGACCGGCAACAGCTTGCTGACCAGTTTCTACGTGCAGCGCGAGTTGGTCGGTTCGCCCTGGGCGGAGCTCAACTCCCGTGGGCGTCTGCTGTTCGTGGCCAGCCATCCAGAGCGGTTTGCCGATTCCGTGGTGACCGAGATCGTCGGCTACAGCGACGAGAATGGCGACTCGCCGTTCTGGGATGCCATCGGTCGCAACTTCTTCGACCTCAACTACGCTGAAGCCGAGCGCCTGTGCGGCCTGAAGAGCCGGACGTTTTTGGCCGAGCTGATGCCGCATTACCCGATTTATGTGCCGCTGCTGCCGGACTCCGCTCAAGAAGCGATGGGCCAGGTGCATCCTCGTGCGCAAATCACCTTCGACATCCTGATGCGCGAAGGCTTCGAGACCGATCACTACATCGACATTTTCGACGGTGGCCCAACCTTGCACGCCCGTGTTTCGGGGATTCGTTCCATCGCCCAGAGCCGCGTGGTGCCAGTGAAAATCGGTGAGGCGGTCAAAGGTGTCGGCCGTCAGTACCTGGTGGCCAACGCCCAGTTGCAGGATTACCGCGCCGTGTTGCTTGAGCTCGATTACGCGCCAGGCAAACCCGTGACCCTGGATCTGGAAGCGGCCGAAGCCCTGGGCGTCGGTGAAGGTGCCAGCGTGCGCCTGGTGGCGGTTTAACGCCTGCTGCTATGCCTGGAAAGAATGCCTAGTAAGCAACAGTGTTTCGCGGGTGGCGCAAGCGGCCCGTCTGAGGAGATAGCATGATCGTTCGTCCCGTACGCAGCAGCGATTTACCCGCTCTGATCGACCTGGCCCGCAGCACCGGCACCGGCCTGACTACGTTGCCGGCCAATGAAGAGCGTCTGGCCCACCGGGTTGGCTGGGCCGAGAAGACCTTTCGCGGCGAAGCCGGGCGGGCCGATGCGGACTACCTGTTCGTACTCGAAGACGATAACGGGCGCGTGGTGGGCATTTCCGCCATCGCCGGCGCCGTCGGCTTGCGTGAGCCTTGGTACAACTTCCGCGTTGGCCTCACGGTCAGTGCCTCGCAAGAGCTGAATATCTACCGCGAGATTCCGACGCTGTTCCTGGCCAACGACCTGACCGGCAACTCGGAATTGTGCTCGCTGTTCCTGCACGCCGATTACCGCACGGGCCTCAATGGCCGCATGCTGGCCAAGGCGCGGATGCTGTTCATCGCCGAGTTCCCGCAACTGTTCGGCAACAAGATCATCGCCGAGATGCGCGGTGTGTCCGACGAAGCGGGGCGCTCGCCGTTCTGGGAAAGCCTGGGCCGTCACTTCTTCAAAATGGAATTCAGCCAGGCCGATTACCTGACCGGCGTGGGCAACAAGGCGTTCATCGCCGAACTGATGCCTAAATTCCCGCTGTACACCTGCTTCCTGTCGCCGGACGCGCGCAATGTCATCGGTCAGGTTCACCCGGACACCGAGCCGGCCCTGGCGATGCTCAAGAGTGAAGGTTTCAGCTATCAAGGCTACGTCGACATCTTCGACGCCGGCCCTGCGGTCGAGTGCGAAACCGGCAAGATCCGCGCGGTGCGCGACAGCCAGGCGCTGGTGTTGGCCATCGGCACGCCGGGTGACGACGCGACGCCTTTCCTGATTCACAACCGCAAGCGCGAAGACTGCCGGATCACCGCCGCACCAGCACGTCTCGCCGCCGGTACGTTGGTGGTCGATCCACTGACCGCCAAACGTCTTCAACTCAACGCCGGCGATCAAGTGCGCGCCGTTGCGTTGTCTGCTGCTCGGGAGTCGAAATAATGAATTCGCTATACATCGCAGGTGAATGGCTGGCCGGTCAGGGCGAAGCCTTCCAATCGCTGAACCCGGTCACCCAGCAAGTGTTGTGGGCGGGCGAGGGCGCAACTGCTGCTCAAGTGGAGTCGGCCGTGCAAGCCGCGCGTCAGGCATTCCCGGGCTGGGCCCGTCGTACCCTGGACGAACGCATTGCCGTGCTTGAGGCCTTTGCCGCAGCACTGAAAAATAACGCTGACGAACTGGCGCGTTGCATCGGCGAAGAAACCGGCAAGCCGCTGTGGGAATCGGCAACTGAAGTGACCAGCATGGTCAACAAGATTGCGATCTCGGTGCAAAGCTACCGCGAGCGTACCGGCGAGAAGAGCGGCCCGTTGGGCGACGCCACCGCCGTATTGCGCCACAAGCCGCACGGCGTGGTCGCGGTGTTTGGTCCTTACAACTTCCCTGGCCATTTGCCGAACGGTCATATCGTTCCGGCGTTGCTGGCCGGTAACAGCGTTCTGTTCAAGCCGAGCGAGCTGACCCCGAAAGTCGCCGAGCTGACGGTCAAGTGCTGGATCGAGGCGGGCCTGCCGGCTGGCGTGCTGAACCTGCTGCAAGGCGCTCGCGAAACCGGTATCGCCCTGGCGGCGAACCCGGGCATCGACGGTTTGTTCTTCACCGGGTCGAGCCGTACCGGCAACCATCTGCACCAGCAATTTGCCGGTCGTCCGGACAAGATCCTCGCGCTGGAAATGGGCGGTAACAACCCGCTGGTGGTCGATCAAGTGAAAGACCTTGATGCCGCCGTTTACACCATCATTCAGTCAGCCTTCATCTCTGCTGGCCAGCGTTGCACCTGTGCGCGCCGCTTGCTGGTGCCGCAAGGTGCCTGGGGCGATTCGTTGCTGGAACGCCTGGTGGAGGTCAGTTCGACCATTGAAGTCGGAGCCTTCGACAAGCAACCGGCGCCATTCATGGGCTCGGTGATTTCCTTGGGCGCTGCCAAAGCCCTGATGGATGCGCAGGAACAGTTGATGGCCAATGGCGCCGTGGCGCTGCTGGAAATGACTCAGCCTCAGGCGCAAGCCGCGTTGCTGACCCCCGGCATCCTGGACGTGACGGCCGTGGTCGATCGCCCAGATGAAGAGCTGTTCGGTCCATTGCTGCAAGTGATCCGCTACGCTGATTTTGAGGCGGCGATCGCGGAAGCCAACGACACAGCTTATGGCTTGGCGGCTGGTTTGCTGTCCGATTCCGAAGCGCGCTATCAGCAGTTCTGGCTGGAAAGCCGCGCCGGTATCGTCAATTGGAACAAGCAACTGACCGGTGCAGCGAGCAGCGCGCCATTCGGCGGCATCGGCGCCTCGGGCAACCACCGCGCCAGCGCCTACTACGCCGCAGACTATTGCGCGTACCCGGTGGCATCGCTGGAAACCCCGAGCCTTGTGTTGCCTGCCTCGCTCACGCCTGGCGTGAAAATGGCGTAACGCCCATCGCCAGCAGGCTGACTCCCACAGCGATCGGGTGGTACACAAAATGTGTGAACACCAACGAACCTGTGGGAGCCAGCCTGCTGGCGAAGGCCGCGACCCGGTCGCACTGAACAGTTACTGAAGCCTATAACAACAGATTCTCGTGGAGCCTCGCTGATGAAATCCTATGAAGTCAATTTTGACGGTCTAGTGGGGCCGACCCATAACTACGGCGGCCTGTCCTACGGCAACGTCGCGTCCCAGAGCAACAGCCAGCAATCTTCGAACCCGAAGGAAGCTGCGCTGCAAGGCCTGGCGAAGATGAAAGCGCTGATGGAAATGGGCTTTCAGCAAGGCGTTCTGGCACCGCAAGAACGTCCAGACGTCGCTGCGCTGCGCCGCTTGGGTTTCAGCGGCACCGACGCGCAAGTGATCGAGCAGGCGGCGAAAGACGCGATGCCGTTGCTGGTCGCCAGTTGCTCGGCGTCGAGCATGTGGGTAGCCAACGCCGCCACGGTCAGCCCGAGTGCCGACACGGCCGACGGTCGCGTGCATTTCACCGCTGCGAACCTCAATTGCAAATACCACCGCAGCATCGAACACCCGACAACCAGCCGAGTGCTGGGCGCCATGTTCGCTGACCAGAAACACTTCGCTCACCACGCCGCATTGCCGGCCGTGGCGCAATTCGGTGATGAAGGCGCCGCCAACCACACGCGTTTCTGCCGTGAATACGGTGAAGCCGGCGTCGAATTCTTCGTGTTCGGTCGCAGCGCGTTCGACACCCGTTACCCGGCGCCGCAGAAATACCCGGCGCGCCAGACCCTCGAAGCCTCGCAAGCGGTCGCCCGTCTGCACGGTCTGAGCAAGGACGGTGTGGTCTACGCTCAGCAGAACCCTTCGGTGATCGACCAGGGCGTGTTCCACAACGACGTGATCGCGGTGGGTAATGGCGAGGTGCTGTTCTATCACGAGGATGCGTTCCTCGACACCGAGCAGATGCTCGCTGAACTGCAAAGCAAACTGGCCAAGGTCGGCGGCAAATTCCAGTCAATCTGCGTGCCGCGTTCCGCCGTAACCGTCGAAGACGCTGTTCGTTCGTACCTGTTCAACAGCCAGCTGCTGACGCGTCCTGACGGTTCGATGCTGTTGATCGTGCCGGAAGAGTGCCGTGGCAACGAGCGTGTCTGGCAATACCTGCAAAGCTTGACCAGCTCCGGCGGCCTGATTCGCGAGGTGAAGGTTTTTGATCTGAAACAAAGCATGCAAAACGGCGGTGGCCCGGCTTGCCTGCGCTTGCGCGTTGCTTTGAATGAAACCGAGCTGGCGGCCGTCAATCCAGGGGTTATCATGACGGCACCGTTGTACGGCACCCTGACCGAATGGGTCGACAAGCACTACCGCGACCGCATGACCGAAAACGATCTTGCGGACCCGCAATTGCTGCTTGAGTGCCGGACG
>Ga0157371_10004716_pt1 | contig 11781 bp, 11 predicted proteins | sample C45metaG_FD_113462 | JGI IMG/M metagenome (GOLD analysis project Ga0157371, IMG submission 113462) | Corn rhizosphere microbial communities from Kellogg Biological Station, Michigan, USA - C4-5 metaG | ecosystem: Host-associated > Plants > Roots > Rhizosphere > Soil | place: USA: Michigan... | reverse complement strand
GGAGACAACTTAGTTGAGGTTGGTGGTCAACTTGATCCAATCGTGTCGCTGAACCAAGTGAACTATTTCGGTAAGGTTTATAACGTGTTCGTACAATCAGCGGACCCGTTACAAAATATCGTGGTAACAAATGGTTACCTAAATGGTACAGCGTTCTTTCAAAATGAAGGCGCAACAAATGTAAATCGCGTGCTATTACGTAAAAAATTAACTCAAGGCGCGGTTAAATAATGCGCTCGTTGAAATACGGTTTACCTTTAGTTGTTATTTCTGGATTAGGTTTGTGGTTTTATAAAACCACAAACCTTTCTACGTCTTCATCTACCACGCAGGTTGAAACTGAAGAAGCAAAATCCGCTCAAACTAAAAATCTAACCCGCGACGTGGCTTCGCTTAAACCAAGTCCCGATCCATTACCCACTTCGCATTCGGTTGTGCTAGCAACTACCAATTTAGAAAAAAAATCTGCTATTCTAACGGCCGAACAAGCTTCGACTTTAACAAAATTTAAGGTGATTCATAATAAAGTTTTTTTATCTGACGCAGATAAAGAAATGAAAAAGCAAATTTTTAAAGACTCTGCGTTGCTAAAAAACCTACATGCTTTATTAGTTGATCCGACAGTTGCACCGATGGGTTCTGACTTATATGTGCAACGTATGCAGGCCGTTGATTTACTAATCGACGCCAGTGTTGACGGAAAATCTGCAGAAGCTACTGCGACTATTTTATCTATTATCGAAGATAAGCAAGTTGAAGATTTAAAATTGTCGGCCGAAAGTCGTCAAGGCTTAGCCGAAGTTAAGGCGGAGTTTCTTTACACATGGACCGCAAAGATGCCAAGTCAAGTTGACGCCGTTCAACACGCCATCGCCGGACCCGTCACTGCAAAAATTTGGCAAAATGTGCAGGCCACGCAAGAGCAAAACCGCATCGAATCATCAACGCTTAATCGCTAACTGGTCTTGACGGTAATCCGATACCATCCCATCATTAAAAAATGGAATTTTATCAAGATGGCCCCGAGCTAAAAAATACTTTTGATAGCGATCCTTTTTTAAAATCTTATTTGCAAAAAAAATTACCGCCAGAAACTTTCAAAGTGGCCGCCCAGCACTTAGCCCACTTAGGTGAACGCGCCGTTACCGACCTTTTGCAATTTTCAATACAAGCTGAAGCACAACTGCCTGTGCATGTGCCTTACGATCCATGGGGCCGACGCATTGACGAATTAAGAACGTCTGAAGCCTGGAAAAAATTAGAAGTAGCAGCAGCTACCGAAGGTATTGTTGGTACCGCTTACGACCGAAAGCATGGGCCTTTTTCACGCGTTTACCAAATGGCTTTATTATATTTGTATCACCCGTCTTCGGCGTTTTTCTCGTGCCCGCTTGCAATGACGGATGGAGCAGCGCGTGCGATTGAACTTTATGGTGATGATGAATTAAAATCTCGCGCGTTCAAAAACTTAACGTCGACAGATCCGAAAATTTTCTGGACGGCTGGCCAATGGATGACTGAACGCACTGGCGGTTCAGATATTAGTGGTACAACGACCACCGCAGAACCGTTTGAAGAGAAAAAATTATTTTCATCTACTCACGCGTTACGTGGTACGAAATGGTTCACTTCGGCTACGACCTCGCAAATGGCGATGACTTTAGCTAGGCCTTTGGGTGCCGTTGAAGGGTCGCGCGGATTAAGTTTATTTTACCTAGAGCTGCGTGATGAAAAAAATAACTTACGTAACATCGAAATTCACCGCCTAAAAGATAAATTGGGAACAAAAGCACTTCCCACCGCCGAACTTTCGCTACAAGGAACTCCAGCTAAATTAGTTGGCGGACCTGGTGATGGCGTAAAAAAAATCGCAAGCTTATTTAACGTGACGCGCGTGTACAATGCGATCTGCGCCTTGGGGCAAATGCGTCGCGCTTTAGATTTGGCGCAAAGTTATGCGCGAAAACGTAAAGCCTTCGGAAAATATCTAATCGATCACCCGCTGCACGCACTAACCCTAAAAGATTTAGAAACTGAATTTGCAAAAAGCTTTAAGCTTTGCTTTTTCGTGGCTGAACTTTTAGGAAAAGACGAATGCAAAACCGCCTCAGAAAACGAACGCCTTTTATTGCGCGCCTTAACCCCTATTTTAAAATTGTATACCGCTAAAAAAAGCATTCAAATTTGCAGCGAGGTTTTAGAATGCTTCGGCGGAGCTGGTTACGTTGAAGATACAGGCCTTCCGCGTTTATTACGTGACAGCCAAGTGTTAGCGATTTGGGAAGGAACAACTAATGTTCTTTCTTTAGATATGCTACGCGCTTTTCAAAAAGAAAACGCCCTCCCCGCTGTGCTTGAATATTTGAAAAAATCCAACGTCGATCTTAGTGAACTGAATGGTCTCTTGGCCGAGGCGCAAAAAAAAGGGCCGGAGTTTCAAGAACTGTCGGCCCGAAGAATGGCATTTTTAATTGCGGAACTGATCGCACAAACGCTTTAAAAAACTAGATTGGTAAACCCGGAATTTTTACATCTTTTAAAGCTGGGTAACATTTATTTAATAACATTTTCGTTTGAAGTAATGTGGCAGAAAATTTGTTAATTAAATGTTCAGCATTAGCCGGAACTGGCTTTGAATAATAGTTCTGGCAATTTTTCACGATATCAGCTTGTAATGCGATAAGTGAAGTTACCGGAACGCACGTTTTTTGATTCACTTGGTATTTACCAAATAAAACATTTAAAGCTTCTAAATTTTTATTCATCGCTTGTGAAACTTCGCATGTTAGGTCCCACTGCTCTTGAATATTTAATTTTTCACGTTCAGCCAAACGCACTTTTTCTAAATTAGCGTTAATTCCATCAGCGATATTTAAAGCCGCTTCCATGAAATGAGTGAAATCAAAAAAATCCAAAATCCCGGCTTGAGCCGTTAAACCTGCTACTAACACTAAACTCATAACTAATTTTTTCATTGTATACCCCTCGTTAAAAACGTTTCATCTAGCTACTGAACAAAAAGCGATTAATCCAGAAAAAAGCAGACAAGCTTTGCGTCAAACTTGATTTAGCTTATTTTTTGCTCTTACCAGCACGACCATGACTGTTCTTCAAGGTTATGAGTTTCAATTTATCGTTTTTACACTAACGGATGAAAGTCAGGTCCAATACTTTTCCTAAAAAAGAATTAAAAGTTTTACGTGTCTGATTTACACCCGACTCGAGTCAATAAGTCGCGCTGCTTTTTATTATTTTGATTTCAATGAAATTCGGCTCTGGTCTCAAGCTTGCTTCTTTGCCTAATTGGAAAGTTAAATGCGCCAACAATAAAGTCGACGCAGTCATAACCAAATCAACAGCTAGATTTTATTCTAAGGGAGGACATCGTGAACCATTTCAAAACCTTACTAGTCGTTTTAACGTTAGCTAGTCCATGGGCTTACGCACAAACGGATAGTTATCAAACAACACGTGGCGGAGCTATTCCAGACACGTACTCAACGGGACAGCAAACAGGATTCGCTGGTTACTTGGGATTAAACGCAGGTTACACCGGGCATAACAATGACCTCGATGTGGAAGGCGCACCAAGCTCAGTTAAAATTTTGGGTTCGTATGTTATTCCGAGCGGTCGAGCCGTTTTTGACGCCGGTTACGGCTTGCAGGCGCAAAAATTTTCTTCTGATACAGCTATGGACTCTACTATTTCAACAGGTGTGATGGAGCTTGCAGCCCGCTATCAGTTTGAAAATCGCTGGCAGTTAGGTGCTATTTACAATCAATTTTTTGATAAAGGTGCTAACTACGGTGCAAACCAAGCCGATGCCGAATTCGCCGGAGCTCAACTGCTTCGTGAATTCACAATGGGTGCTAACTTCTTAGGTCGTGCCGGTTTAAGAGCTATGACCAGCGTTAACGTGAACGGAAATAACGTTAATATGGCGATGATCGACTTTCAGATGGGTTGGGGACAAACAGGTCGTACAGTTTCAACAAGTAGTGCCGCTCCGGTTGAAAACTCAACAAATTAATTTCGCTCGAAACACATGAAAAATTTAATAAAGACTTTAACTTGAAACGTTAAGGTCTTTATTTTTTTGTGGATACAAATTACCACTGCATCAATAGATCTAACTGATATGAATTTCCATCACGCGCTTGCCCGTCGTAATGTTCAAACGTTGCGTTAATTCCAAAGTTATTCCAGTTTTTTCCTACCACAACGCCGTACGCATTAAAGCGATCGATCACGCCACTGTCTTCATAACTTTCACCACCCGAAATCGCCGCTTCTAGTTTTAATTTTTCTGGACCCGTGTAACGAACTAAATTGCGCCATGAATAGTGAGTTCCATTTTTATTAAATACCCAACTACCGTGCCCCAATGTCCACCCAAGTTCACTCATGTATAAAATTTGGGGATTCGTGATAAAAATGTTTCCGGCTTGATAAGACGCATTTTTAAATCCAAATCCAAAATCCCAATTCGAAAAATAAGTCGTATGCGGGGCAACGCCGTACATTGCAGTGGCTCCCACCGGAGTTGCGCCGGCGTAATCTAATGTGGCTTCGAAATAACACGCACATGGGAGTAAAACCCAAGTGTCGCCAAAAGAAAAATTATTCTTTTTAAATTTCGTCCCTTCGGTGTAATCACGACCGGTGTAGGTGTAGCCCAGCACTAAGTGATGTTCGCTTAGATTTGGCATTTGAAACTGCATCATTACGGCTTCGCCTTCATCTTTATAATTTGAATCTGAGTTAACTTGAAAAAAAGACCACGATAACTGTTGAGCCGAAGCCCGACTTGCTACCAAAACAAATGCAAGTGCACCCAACATTGTAAATGAAGTTAAAATTTTTAAGAACAAGTGACCTTCCTTAATGGATTAATAAATAATGACACATTCACCGCATTAATTGAGTCCAATAATACAGGCTTAGATTTTAGTCTAGGAACGGAATAAACGTAAACTTCAAATTAAGAACTCACAACAAAAACACAACTAAATCAGACTTTAAATAAATCGTAACTTAAGCATACCACTTCGCTAGGGGCCCCGTCTTTTTGAGATGAAAAGTTAGCAACGAATTTGGCAAACGCTTTCGAAAACTCGTGATACGAAGATTCAGTAAAAACACGCACAACTGTTCCATGCATATTTCCTTCACGTCCGCTAAAAAATTTTTGATTGTTGTTCGCCTTTATGAACCAACTTTTTTGCTGCATCAGCTGTAGCGGCAAGTTTTTAGCCACGGGAAAAGTTTTTTTGGTGATTTTCCAAGATGCACCCACTTTTTGTACGAATTCCATCTGAGCCAATTTCCCTAAACACTCTTCAACCATGGCCACGTCTAAATTCAGGCGCTTCGCAATTTTTTCCGTCGTTTGAAATTCTGTAAAAGATGTCATTAGGTGGATTGCCGCCCAGTACCACGCAGAAAAATAAAGTTCTAGCTCCTCACTGTTTGTCACTTGGGCCATTTTCTCTTTTAGACTTGCGTCATCAAGTGTCTTGGCTTTTTCCATTCTTTCAGAAAGAACTTTGCGTAATGATTTCGTGGACGCACGGTCATAGGCGATTAAATCTAAAAAGTATTCTGCTTCGTGGGAGTTAAAGCCCCAAAATTCACTTAAGCCAGCTCCGTGATCTAAAGTCAGTTGCACGTTGGAACTTAAAACTTGCGATAAGAAAGAACTTTGGCAACCCGCGTATTTCGCTAAGGTGCCTTGATAACCCCGTTTTCCGGCGTTTTCTTTTATTTTCGCATTTATAAATCCCCGGTAGTCTGAGTAGTCGAAAACAGAAATCAAGTTTACTCCCGATTTAGCAAAATATTCCCAATTTGCTATTTATAAAAAATAAAAATTGAGTGTGTTTGTTCATAATATACATGTGGACCGACCTCAAGAAATTAAATAACGTAGCAGAACTGTCGAATGAAAATAATTTTGAGCGCTTCCTAAACATATCTCAACTTCAAGGGAATAAATGCTTATGAAAAAAAGCCTGTTTTACTCAACACCGGTTCACAACAATTCTGGGTTTTCGGTAGGTAGTCACTAATGATCAACTTATTACAACAAACAAACTATCGACATTACTTACGCGCCATTTTTGAACAAGAAAAAAGTTTTACCAACGGAGCTTCTTTAAATACTTTTGCAAAACGCTTAAAGCTTGGCACATCTAGTTTAAAAATGATTCTGTCAGGCCAACGTAATCTAACAAGCGAAGCTACGTTTCGCATTGGTCGAATTTTACGTTTTTCACGCAAAGAACAAATGTATTTTGAGGCTTTAGTTTTAGAAAATCAAACTGATGAGCCTGATCGCAAAGCTTATTACGAATTACGTTTAAAAGAGCTTCGCGAAGAAAATCCAACGGTACAAGAAGCTAGCTTTACTATTTCTGACAACCGCATTTTACATCACTGGTTTTTACCGGCGCTAGCTTTGTATTTAATCGATGTAGAACATGTTTCATCTTTTGAGCTAACCCAAGAAGAGATCGAGCGAGTTTCAAAGCGCTTACAAATTCCAGAGGCGAAGTTGCAAGAGTCATTGACTGAATTAAAACAAGTGAATCTACCTGCGACAACTAACGACGAAAAATCATTCCATTTGATTTTTAATCGCTTAAGCCAAATGACGGCTGAAAAAAATTATTTGCTTTCACTACTTGAAGAAACGAAACGTCGTATTCAAACTGATTACAGCAAACATGATAGTTACTTCGCTGCATATACCTTAACAATTGATTCCAACTCGTTAAATCAGTTACGTGAAGATTTCAAAGAACTTATGAATAAGTATATCTTTGCCCGTAGCGACAACCGTGATAACTCACGGATTCTACAACTGAACTGTCAGTTCTTTTGCGTTGATCAAGCAAAAACGGCAGAAGTCCCCGTCATGCAGTTAGATAATTAAACAGTCTAATTAAAAATTTAATTTTCTTAACATTCTAACAGCCCCGAACAAAAACTAGGTTTTTTAGTTTTTGTTTGAGGCTGTTTTTTTTCGTGTTAACTATTAGACGATGACATCTTCACCCGAGCATTCACCGCCAAAGCATTCTACCAAATACAAATATTTTTTAGCGCTAACGGCCTTGGGAGTCGTCTACGGTGATATTGGTACAAGCCCGCTGTATGCTTTCAAAGAAGCCTTTCATCCTAATCACCACATCTACGCCGATGCTCCCACCATTCTTGGACTATTGTCGTTAATCTTTTGGTCGTTAACAGTTGTGATCTCGCTAAAGTATTTGATTTTTATTTTACGTGCCGATAATCACGGCGAAGGCGGAATTTTAGCGTTGACCTCATTGCTAGTTCCTAAATCGGAGCGTGGTCGTACTTACCTGACGAAATCAAAAATTTTTTTAATGCTGTTAGGTCTTTTTGGTACCGCCCTTTTATTTGGTGACGGGGTGATTACACCAGCGATTTCAATTTTAAGCGCGGTCGAAGGATTAGCTTTAATTACCCCCGTATTTGATTCGTATGTTATCCCTGTAACAATCGGAATTTTAGTCGCCTTATTTTCAATTCAAAAAAAAGGAACCGGCGCAGTGGGGGCCGTGTTTGGACCATTGATGCTTATTTGGTTTCTGTCTTTGGCGACGTTAGGTGTTTATAATATTTGTCAGGCTCCTGAAGTTATTAAAGCTTTAAATCCAATTTACATTATTCAGTTTTTTGAAGCTAACAAATGGTCAGGCTTTGCTGTTTTAGGCTCTGTGTTTCTTGTTGTTACGGGCGGCGAAGCTTTGTATTCCGATCTTGGGCATTTTGGCCGAAAGCCAATTCAGCAAGCTTGGTTTTTTGTTGCACTACCCGGATTGGTTTTAAACTATTTTGGTCAAGGTGCATTACTTATTCACACCCCAGAGTCTTTTGAAAATCCATTTTTCTTAATGGCTCCACCGTGGGCCCTAACCCCTTTAGTCATCTTAGCCACCATTGCAACCACTTTAGCCTCGCAAGCTTTAATCACCGGAGTTTTCTCAATCACTATGCAGGCGATCCAAAATGGCTATATTCCAAGAATTCAAATTTCGCACACGTCAAGAAAAGAGTACGGACAAATTTATATTAAGCGCGTGAATTACGTGTTGATGGTGGGGTGTATTGGCTTAGTATTAGCATTTAGAACATCAAGTAATTTAGCTTCGGCCTACGGATTTGCGGTCACAACCACAATGGTTATTACTACTGTTTTATTTTACGTCGTGTTGCGTGAAAAATGGTATTGGAGTCGCTTAGTAGCCGGATCCCTTTGTTTTATTTTCTTATTTATCGATCTTAGTTTTTGGTCGGCCAATATTTTGAAGTTAGTTGAAGGCGGATGGTTTCCGCTGCTGGTGGGTATCGCTGGTTTTACAATAATGACCACTTGGGCTAACGGCAAACGCATTTTAGCAGTGCGCTTAAAAGATAAAATTCTACCTTTAGAAGGATTTCTAAAAGCGCTTGAACACAAAGATATTTACCGCACATCAGGTGTCGCCGTCTTTCTAAATCGCAGTTTAACCGATGCTCCTTATTCACTGATTCATGTTTGCGAACACTTTAAAACGGTTCATAAGAATTTAATTTTTCTAACTGTCATCACTAAAAGCATTTTTCAAATTCCTGCGCATGAACGCATCACCATTGAAAAAATGGGCCCGCATAATTACCGCGTGGTTTTGCGTTATGGTTATTTAGAACAACCCAATATCGCCGAAGATATTAAAAATTTAGATTTAGGAGATTTTGTTTTAGATGTGCACCGGGCATCGTTCGTTATTAGTAAAGAAAATCTTGTTGCGACGAAAGATATTCCGGGCATGGCGTTATGGCGCGAAAAATTATTTTCTTTACTATCTAGAAACGAAATCTCGGCCACGGATTACTTTCAAATTCCGAAAGATCGCGTGATCGAAATCGGTGTGCAAATCCCTATCTAGTTTTCGTCAAAAGATTCTTTTAATAAAAGTAAATCTTCAATCAGATCACTGGCCGATTCTTCCGAGTACCCGTTTGCAACCAGTTTATTTTCAGTATCTTGGCGTACAGCTTCGAAGGCGTCACCCATGTCATCTTCATCACGCGGGCGAAGTGCGTAAAGTTCTTCGATATCTTTTATGATGTCGCTAAAAGTAATTTTATGTTTCACACAGATCCTTTCAAAATTTGCGATAGCGTACTTGAATAGAATTCTGTCAGCAATGCCCATCACAGGTTAAATTTGCGGCACCTACGTTTTTCGGTCCTGCCTTTTAAAAGCGCTGCCATCAAGGACTGAAAAAAACAATTTAAGATTTCGTTAGGAGCTAACTACTGAAAGACTTGTGGCTAATTTGAAGCAAAAAACATGGTAACTTTAATTAGTCTACGACTGTGATTCATTTAACAGCACCCCCTAACTAATCTACCAGCATCGCCCCAAGGCCACTTCTGTCAATACAGTTTGACTAACCTTTATCAGGGGGCTACTGAATTGGCCTGGTTATCGTTACAACTGACAACGAGGGGTCTTATGCAGTTACTGATCGTATCCATGCTTGTGATTTATATCATCACACTTTACTTCATGCGCAATCCTTTACAGCACAGTAAGTCTTTCATGTGGACACGTTTCTTAAGTTGGTTTCCTTTAGGAATGACTTACGCGTTCATGTACATGGCTCGTTATAACTTAGATACGTTAGCCACGGCTGAAGTGATCACGAAAGCGCAAAAAAGTCAGATCTCGGGCTGGGGTTTTTTCATTTACGCCGCTTCATTATTTATTTCGGGCCCGTTAATCGATCGCATCGGCGGAAAAAAAGGTATGATCGCCGCTGCGTTGGGTGCGGCCATTTTTAACGTGTTGATGGGCTGGGTGTTGTATTTAAGCCTTCACGGTAACGACTTAAATTTAATTCTTTGGTTAACGGTTTTCTATTCACTAAATATGTTCTTCCAAAGTTTCGGAGCCATTTCGACAATCAAAGTAAAATCATTTTGGTTTCACGTGCGTGAACGTGGCACATTCGGAGCTATCTTTGGAACATTAATTTCTTTAGGCGTGTACTTCGCTTTCGACTGGACTGAAGCGATCGCCCGCGCCGTAAAAGTTAATTCAACTGAAACATCTACCTTTCGCGATTTCATGCAAAATATTTTCGCTCTTGAAGGCGCAACAATTCCAGCGGTTTGGTTAATCTTTTTTATTCCGGCTGGGCTCCTTGTGGCGTGGTCATTGATTGACTTAATCTTAATTAAAGACTCTCCAGACACGGCGGGTTTTCCACGCTTAGAAACGCATGATGCGTCTCACGGTGATCACCACATCGAAGTTAGATCGTGGGTTAGTGTTATCAAGGCCGTTCTTTCAAATCGAATTATTTTAATGATCGGGGTGATTGAGTTTACGTCAGGTGTGTTACGTGATGGCGTGATGAAGTGGTACCGTCTATTTGTTAACGACACAGGTTTTGGCGTTGAAAACATTCAACACAACTGGGGTCTTTACGCGGCTGTAACAGGTATCGTTGGTTCATTCTTAGCGGGATGGGCTTCTGACCGTTTCTTTCACTCTCGTCGTGCACCCGTGGCCGGCATTTGCCAGGTGTTGATGGCACTTGCAACAATTGCAATGTTAGGTTGTTTAATTACCGGCGCCGGGCAAGCTATCACTATGGGAGTTAGTGCCCTTGTGATTATGATGGCAGTCATCGGTGTGCACTCGATAATGTCGGGAACTGCTACGGCAGATTTTGGTGGACGTAAAGGTGCCGCGACTGCAACGGGTGTCGCTGACGGTTTCTCTAAATTAGGTTCTTCATTTCAAGAATTTATTTTGGGTGCTGTTATCACCAAAGAAACTTGGCAGTATTGGCCAAGCTTCTTATTGCCGTTCACGTTGTTAGGTTTATTCTTCGCGTGGAAATTATGGCACGAGCTTCCGGCGGCAACTCGTAAATATATCGACGAGATTGAAAAAGCAAAGAAGGATGCGAAATTATAAAATAGGTCTTGCGTGACATTATTCATAAAAAAAGCCGTTCTTGTGACGGCTTTTTTTTATGTTTCGTTCTGATAAGGATTTGGGTTAATTGACAAGTTCTTCGGCGTTTTTCGCAACTTTCTACTGGGGCTTCGTCTAGCTTTGAAGCCTTTTTCTGAATGAGTCGTCATTCTGTGATACACTGATTTAAATATCTATGTCCTTAAAAAAAAGGAGACGTATATGCCACGTTTCGGTTTTACGATTCTGTTCTTTTTGATCCTAGGCCTACCCTTTTTAAGTTTAGCGCAGCCGCCAGAATCGACTACAACACCTGCGCCAGCTAGCGAAAGCCCTGCAAGTGCCGCCACTTCAGCGCCAGCAGCGACTTCTGAAGCGCCGGTAGGAAATTACGTTTTTAAAATGGCAGCGGCAAAAAAAGAAAAGATTATTGGTCGCCTACATTTTGAAGAAGAAAATAAAAACGTTAAGCTAGAATTTTCAGCCACCAATTTACAAAAAGGTAGTTACAAACTTTATAAAATTGATGATTGCGATTCTTTTAAAAAAACTAAAAATAAATCCTTATCCGGTGAAGAGATTTTTTCGTTTCACACCAACTACGGTGATATCTCGGACGAAAAAAACATGGGTGTAAGTTCAGTACAAGAATTAAAGCTACAAAATAAATTTTTTGCTTTGGTTAAAGCCGATGGTAAAAATTTAACTTTTATTGCCTGTTCGTCAGCGGCAAGTGGCGATTAATAAATAACTTCATCTTCAGCTGGCGTCGGCGGTT
>Ga0157371_10004714_pt1 | contig 11787 bp, 11 predicted proteins | sample C45metaG_FD_113462 | JGI IMG/M metagenome (GOLD analysis project Ga0157371, IMG submission 113462) | Corn rhizosphere microbial communities from Kellogg Biological Station, Michigan, USA - C4-5 metaG | ecosystem: Host-associated > Plants > Roots > Rhizosphere > Soil | place: USA: Michigan... | reverse complement strand
TTCTAATGACAAAAGAAATCGGAAGAATGGTGTTGTAAAAGAAGGGGAACCGATAAAAAATGAAGAGCCGGTAACCGCTTCAAATATAAAAGATAAACAGGTTGACAACTTAAAAGAAGTAGCTGATAAAGAAAGCAAAACGAAACCAGAAACTGTTTTTAAAGCGCCTTTACTACTTAATCCTCCTGCCGCAGAAATTTCAAAGCGTAAAATAGAAACGATAAGAACTGTTGAAATAAGCCAGGATAGTGTAGTCCTTTCGCTTTATGATAATGGAACTGTTGATGGAGATACAGTTAGTGTTTTGCTAAATGGACAAGTAATTATGCCACGTGTTGGTTTGTTGGCCAAAGCGATAAATAAAACAGTTTATTTAACTCCGGAAATGGGCGATTCTATTTCTGTAATTATGTATGCGGAAAATTTAGGCAGCATTCCTCCAAATACAGGGCTGCTGGTTATTCGCGAAGCGAAAAGAATTTATGAAATACGATTTAGCGGAGACCTTAATAAAAATTCAAAAATAATTCTCATCAGAAAAAAGAACGAATAATTGGAAAACTTTGAAACTAAAGAAAAAATAAGACTGACAGAATTTTCACGCGGCGCAGGATGCGGTTGTAAAATATCACCGCAGGTATTAGAAGAAATTTTGCATTCGCAATTTACATTTCCGGATCAGCGATTATTGGTTGGCAACAGCAGCAATGATGATGCTGCAGTTTATGATTTGGAAGATGGAAATGCATTAATTTCTTCTGCTGATTTTTTTATGCCAATTGTAGATAACGCTTTTGATTTTGGTCAGATCGCGGCTGCCAACGCTATCAGTGATATTTATGCAATGGGAGGAAAACCAATACTCGCAATAGCTCTGCTCGGCTGGCCGATAGAAAAATTACCAGCTTCCCTTGCAAAAGAAGTAATGGAAGGGGCCAGAAGAATATGCGCAAAAGCCGGAATACAGTTAGCCGGAGGACATAGTATTGATTCTGCTGAACCATTTTTTGGATTATCAGTAAATGGAATTGTAGCGATGAGAAATTTAAAGAAAAATAACACTGCCCAGGAAGGAGACGTGCTATTTTTAACAAAGGCGTTGGGTGTAGGAATTTTATCAACAGCACAAAAAAGAAACGCGCTTCAAGATGAAGATTTAAAAATATTAATTGATCAGCTGACAACCTTAAATTCTGTAGGTGAAGAACTCGGAAAAATAAAAGGGGTGTCTGCCATAACCGACGTTACTGGCTTTGGGCTTGCAGGCCACCTTATTGAAATGGCCGAAGGAAGCGGATTATCAGTGCAGATTCATTACTCACGGTTATGCATACCCGAAAATGTAAAAGGATATCTTTCCAAACGAATTGTGCCGGATGCCACTTATAGAAACTGGAATAGCTACAGCAAAAAAATAAGTTTTGAAAAAGGGGTAAATGTGATGGAAGCGTTTTCTATTTTACCCGATCCGCAAACAAATGGCGGATTGTTAATAGCGGTAAATCCAGATGCGGTTAATGAAGTTCAGGAAGTTTTAAGACAAAATGGTTTGGAAAAATTTTCAGAGCCGGTCGGAAGATTTACTGCAAAAGACGAAAAGGTAATTCATGTGATTGATTGATTCAACTTAATTTCTATGAATTGGATATTATTAATAATTGCCGGATTTTTTGAAGCAGGCTTTGCAACCTGTCTTGGAAAAGCAAAGGAAACATCAGGAACGACGGCTGTTTGGTGGATGGTTGGATTTTTTATTTGCCTTTCTTTGAGTATGGTTTTATTGTACAAAGCCACCCAAACTTTACCCATTGGAACTGCTTATGCAGTATGGACAGGCATTGGAGCAGTCGGGACAGTTATAGTAGGAATTTTAGTTTTTAAAGAACCAACTGATTTCTGGAGATTGTTTTTTCTTACAACTTTAATCGCTTCAGTGATCGGATTGAAATTCGCTTCTCATTAGTATCTGCAAACGCAGTAAAAGAACAAATAAATCGATTTTTTATTGCTTTACTCTAATTATAAACCATCAATGATGGCAGCAAGTTTCTTATCTTTTTCTGTTACCACATCCCCTGCATCATGCGTTGAAAGCCAGATATCCAGCTTGTTATATTCATTTGTCCACTTTGGATGATGATCCATTTTTTCTGCTGCCAAAGCGACCCGGGTCATAAATGCAAAAGCTTCTGAAAAATCTTTAAACTGAAATTTTTTGTGGAGCTTGTTGTCTGTTTCTTCCCACATAATTTTTAATTTAATTTTTAAAAAACAAGGTGCTGTTTATTTTTAATTTTTTCATTTGTCAATTCCGTTACCATTTGTACAGAAGGAATTGTTTTTATCGAATTCATAAAAATATTCACTTCTTCATCTTTCATCACATCGTCTTTCATCAGCCACAAAAAATCAAGATGTTTAAATTCAGGCAATAAATATTCTCCGTCATCTTCGTTATTATATAAGTAATGTTTTATTGTTCCTGACTGCTCCCCATATTGATAAATAGGAAAAAAATAATTCCTCATTTTTTTGTTTAAATGAATTTCAATGCTGTTGTTTATCCGGAAATCAAAGTTCAGGATTTGGTTCAGATGCCAGCAAAAACGATATTGTTCGATAGAAGCTACAATTCCGATCAATCGTGTGTTTTCAAAAAAATCTTCCAGCATTGCTTCATTGTCAATTCGCAATTTCATTCTTTATTTATTTTAAAAAACTACATCAAAATGTAATTGATTATTGCCACGCATCACTGTTACTTTTGTTTCATCTCCTTTTTTAAATTTGCTTAATGCAGTCATATAATTATTAATGTCTGTTACTTTGAAATCACCGAGTTCAGTAATCACATCTCCTGGCTTTATTCCTGCTTTTTGCGCGGTTTTTCCGTCACTCACCGCATCAACTTTTACGCCCGTTCCTGAAAAAGAATAGTCAGGCATGAATCCTAAAGTTACTGAAAAATGCGTATTGTTCATTTCTGGTTCCCGTGTTTTTGTAAAGGCAATTTTTTCAGTATCATTTGTTTTTTCTAAAATATTTTCAATGTATTGAAGGATACGATATTCGCCCACGAAATTTATTTTATCAACGTCGTCCGTTGGCTTGTGATAATCGGCGTTACCGCCGGTAAAGAAAAATAAAACAGGAATATTCTGCAAATAAAAGGAAGTATGATCGCTTGGCCCGATGCCGCTTGAATCAAATTTTACATTCAGCGATTTTGTTTTTTCTGGCAAAATTTTGGCCCATTCAGGGGAAGTTCCGTAACCTCCTATTGTTACAGTATTTGTGCTTCCGTTTAGCCTTCCTACCATATCACAATTAATCATATAATCCACGGAACTAAGTGGTATTGTTGGATTTTGTATAAAATATTTGGAACCCAGTAAACCCAATTCTTCTCCTGAAAAACAAATGAAAAGATAATTGTTTTTTTTCAGTTTTAAATCGTTCATACGCTTTGCCAATTCAATTATCAAAGCTGTTCCACTGGCATTATCATCGGCGCCATTAAATATTTCCGGCTTTCCCAGCGATAAGGAATTATCATCTTCGCCATGCCCAAGGTGATCGTAATGTGCGCCAAGAATTATTGTGTGTTCGGCGCCATTATCCAAATAGCCGATTACATTGTGCCCGGTTCTTTTTTTATTGCCCAGTGCCGTTTTTAAATCAATAGTAAGATTTGCTGATTGGTCGCTCAAATACTTTTTAGCAATGGTTTTTGAAAGATAAATTACCGGAATTGTGACAGCTTCCATTTTTGATTTTCCATCAAAGTTTAATCCATCATCTAATGAGCCAGAATTAAAAACAATCAGCGCCGAAGCTCCCTTTTCTGAAAATTCAATTGCTTTATTTCGTATAAAATTCTGCACGTCGTAACCGGCGTTATTTTTGTTCGAGTCGAGGCTGTCACTAATATCCAAAAACCACGGCATTCCTTTTTCTTTAAAAGCAGGAGAAACGTCTCCTTTTGCTTCACCATCTGCACTAAAAATTAACGGGAAAAAATCTTTTTTTATTTCTAAAGAACTATCATTAATAGATAAATGTGTGGCTGGCAAAATTTCTTTTCCCTCATTTATATCAAACGATTGAATGAAACTATTTGCATCTCCTTTTGGTTTCAAACCTGCTTTTTCAAACTCGTTGGAAATATATTCATAAGCCAGCTTTTCTCCCGGCGTTCCTGTGCGCCGGCCTTCCAATTGGTCGCTTGATAAATAACTGATTTCTGTTTTTAGATTTGCAATAACTGCCTTATCAGCTTTTTTAAGTTTCTGGCCAATCACACTTTCAGAAATAAGAAATATAAGAAGAAAAATATTTTTCATAAGGCCTGTTTATTTTTAAAGACAAAATTAGGATGAATAAATTAGTGAAGATTATGATAAAATTTCATGCCAGATATCTGTTTCCTGATTTCGTAAAACTATTTTAACTTCTCACTGTTACTTTTGCCGATTATCTGTAAAAAAATTTGAGTCACACCCTTCATATTGCTTTAGTTGGAAATCCAAACAGTGGGAAAAGCTCGCTGTTTAATTCCCTGACCGGTTTAAATCAAAAGGTTGGAAATTTTCCAGGTGTTACAGTCGATAAAAAAACCGGGATTTCAAAAATTTCAGAAAGTATTTCTGCAAAAATTATTGATCTGCCCGGCACATATAGCCTTTACCCAAAGAGGCACGATGAGTGGGTTTCTTATAAAGTTTTACTCGAACAGGATCCGCAAATAAAAGCGGATGTAATTGTGCTCGTCGCTGACGCCAGTAATTTAAAAAGAAATTTGCTTTTTTGCTCCCAGATCATTGATTTGAAACGGCCGGTTGTCATCGCTTTGACGATGATGGATATTGCAAAGAAAAATAATATCCAGGTAGATGTAGCAGGTTTGGAAAGAGAACTTGGTGTTTTTGTAATTCCTGTTAATCCCCGGAAAAACAAAGGGATGGCACAATTAAAAAATGCTATTTCTCATGCCGTAGAAAACCTTAATCGTTATCCGGATCGTGATTTTATCAATATGGAGCCTATGGCTTCAGATGCTATTAAAAAAGTAAGGAATATTTTGCCGGAAGTAAGTAATTACCGGGCAATTCATTACCTCATTAATCACGAAAATTTTACCTTAAATAATGAAACTCAGGAGGCGATAGAAAATATTGAAATCGAAACAAAATTTAATCCTACAAAAACACAGGCCGAAGAAATTTTGCAGCGTTATGGGAAAATAAAAAACATAATGAAGCAAACTGTTGTAGAAACAGACCCTTTGCAGAAAGCATTATTTACTCAGAAATTGGATGACATTTTATTGCACCGGACGTGGGGATACCTGATCCTGATAGCAGTACTTTTTTTATTATTCCAAAGCATTTTTGTGATCGCTCAATTTCCAATGAATGGAATTGAATGGACATTTGCAGAAGCTGGCGGCTGGTTAGGAAAAGTGCTTCCGGCTGGCTGGCTGACCGATCTTTTCATCAATGGGATTCTGGCAGGTTTAAGTGGAATTATTGTTTTCGTTCCTCAGATCATGATTTTATTTGGGTTAATAACTTTGCTGGAAGACACCGGTTATATGGCTCGTATTAGTTTCCTTACTGATAAAATAATGCGAAAAGCCGGTCTGAATGGAAAGAGCGTAATGCCGATGGTTAGTGGACTTGCCTGCGCCGTACCGGCTATCATGAGCGCACGGAGTATTGAAAATAAAAAGGAAAGATTATTAACGATCATGTGTACTCCATTAATGAGTTGCAGTGCGCGTCTTCCCGTTTATACCGTGTTGATCGCTTTGGTAATTCCGCATAAAATGTATTTTGGATTTATCAGTTTGCAGGGGCTCGTAATGATGCTCATGTATTTTTTGGGAACCTTCATGGCGCTGCTGGCTGCTTATGTAATGAAGTGGTTTATTAAAAGCAAAGAAAAAAGCTTTTTCATTCTGGAACTCCCTACTTATCGTGGCCCGCGATGGAAAAATATTTTGACAACAATGGTAGAACGAGCAAAGATATTTGTGTTTGAGGCGGGAAAAGTTATTATGGTTATCAGTTTATTGCTTTGGGTATTAAGCACTTTCGGACCAGCCAAAAAAATGCACCAGGTAACTACAAAATATGAAGCGCTCGTTAGCCAAAATCCATCAAAGGAAAAAGAATATCATAAACTAGAAGCCACAGAACATCTTCAAAATTCTTATGCAGGAATGTTAGGAAAAACGATTGAGCCGGTTATACGCCCTTTAGGCTATGATTGGAAAATAGGAATTGCCCTTATTACTTCGTTTGCTGCCCGTGAAGTGTTTGTTGGAACAATGGCAACACTTTATAGTGTAGGCGATGATGCCGATGAAAATAATGAAACACTTCGTCAAAAAATGAATGCCGCAACCTGGCCCAACGGCGAAAAAGTTTATACACTCGCCGCCGGTTTATCGCTCCTCGTTTTTTATGCGCTTGCCATGCAATGTATGAGCACTTTAGCGGTTGTCAAACGGGAAACTCATACCTGGAAATGGCCAATTACCATGCTGCTTTACATGACCGGGCTCGCGTATATCATGAGTTTCATTACTTTTCAGTTGTTCAGATAAAATTGCTTATCTTTTAAATTCTGAAGAAAGAAAAAGCAATATTTATTTGTTCACTGTAAATACCATTTTGAAACTTTGGTTTAATGAAAAAGTTATTTTTTATTTGAAAAGACTTTCAGATTATTCCTAACTTGTTAATACAAAAACCATTCTTTTAAATGGATAAAAACCAATTGGCACAAACGGTAATAGATCATTTGCTTGAAACGGATCTTTTCAGCAAATGGTTGGGAATTGAAGTATTGGAAATCAAAGAAGGTTACAGCAAAATTACAATGACTATCAGAGATGAAATGATTAATGGGTTTGGTATTGTTCATGGCGGTGTTACCTTTTCGCTGGCAGACAGCGCATTTGCTTTTGCATGCAATAACCGTAATAATTTGTCAGTAGCTTTAGACACTTCAATAAATTTTTTGAAACCTGCACACGTTGGAGATATTTTAATTGCGGAAGCGAAAGAAGTGCATAATGGAAAATCAACAGGCTTATACCAAGTTTCCATTAAAAATCAAAATGATCATTTGATTGGACTCTTTAAAGGAACCTGTTTCAGGACGAATAAAAAGCTAATAGAATAATTTAAAAAAGAAATCAAAAAAAAGTGGAAGCAACACAACTCTTTATTTATAACTTTTTCCATTCCATTTATTCCAAATAAATCAATGATCTATCAGTTTAAAAATCACATTCCAGTAATTCATGAATCTTCTTTCATTCATCCTCAATCTGCGGTTACCGGAAATGTAATAATTGGAAAAAATGTGTACATAGGGCCGGGTGCTGCTATTCGTGGGGATTTTGGAAAAATAGTTATTGAAGATGGATGTAATGTGCAGGAAAATTGTACGATTCATATGTTTCCCGGCGTAACCGTTTTATTAAAAGAAAATGCGCATATTGGACATGGCGCGGTTATTCATGGCGCTACGATTGGAAAAAATTGTTTGGTAGGAATGAACGCGGTAATAATGGACAATGTGGTTCTTGAAGATGAATGTATTGTCGGAGCATTAAGTTTTGTAAAAGCAGATCAACACATTCCTCGAAGAAGCTTATTGGTCGGAAACCCCGCAAAAATTATTCGCAATATTTCTGATGAAATGATTGAATGGAAAACTGAAGGAACAAAAATTTATATGCAATTGTCTGAAGACATGAAAAATGAATGGAAAGTTTGTGAGCCGCTCAGAGAACCTTCTAATGAAATCGTTGATCGTAATCCATCTTATAAAACGTGGAATGAAACGAGAAAAGAGTAATTTTAAAATTCTTAATTTGATCACGTTTGTTTCTATTCTTCCAAATAATTTAAATCCTTATTAAAGCTCTCTTTTAGTTGAGTAAGCGCAAAAATAGCAATTGCCGAAAGCAGGAAGATCATTATGTATCCGGCAATAATAATATTATACCGATGCACAAAAAACTCAAACAAAAACGTGCTTGGTATCAATGCGCCTCTTACAAAGTTTGGTGCAGTGGTGGTAACAGTTGCGCGTAAATTAGTACCGAATTGCTCTGAAGAAATCGTTACAAAAGTAGCCCAGTAACCCACTGCAAGTCCCATAAAAAATGCCAGCCAATGAAATTTATCCTGGGTAATCCCGGTGCTTGAAAGATACCACACAGAACTGATTAGAATCAATGCCTGGAAAATAAAAACCGCCAGTTTTCGCGAACGCGTAAGTTGCGCAAGCAATCCTGCAAAAAGATCACCGAGTGAAATACCGATATAGGTATACATAATTCCTACGCCGGCACTCAGCGTTTCCGGTGCTCCCAAAGCTTTACCAAATTCCGGTGCCTGTGTAACAAAAATTCCTACTACAAACCAAATTGGAAGCCCGATAAGCAAACAATATAGATAACGCAAAAATCTTTCTCGATTGGAAAATAGCATACTGAATTTGCCTTTTGCAATTTTTTTATCAGCAACATTTTTATACAAACCGGATTCAAAAGTGCCCACACGAAGAGCCAGCAATACAATTCCAATGCCGCCGCCAACCAAATATGCATTTCGCCAGTCGAAATGCTTGGCTACATAAAAAGCAGCGATAGCGCCGAGCACGCCTACAACCGCAACCATCATTGTTCCATAGCCGCGTTTATTTTTATCCAAACTTTCGCTGACCAAAGTAATTCCTGCGCCAAGTTCGCCGGCAAGACCAATGCCGGCAAGAAAACGAACTATTGCATAACTGTTGATATTTCCGACATACGCATTGGCCATATTAGCAAATGAATACAAAACAATAGAACCAAAAAGAACCTTAATCCGCCCGAACTTGTCACCGATAATTCCCCAGATCAAACCACCAATCAGCAGGCCGCCCATTTGCATATTCAACACATATTCGCCGCCAGTCCGCATTGCCGTTTCGGGAATACCGATGTCGTGAAAGCTTTGAATTCTTACAATGGAAAAAATAACGAGATCATAGATATCGACAAAATAACCAAGCGAGGCAACGATTACAATCAAGATTACATTTTTATTAGCCCTGGTAGTTGTGACCATCAAGATGATTTTTGAGCGGATAAAACTAAAGATTTATTACCGAAAAAATATAAAGCGATTACAGTAAACCAATAAATATTGCTGATTATTATTCAGCTTTTTGAATGTATGCTTTCAAACAACTGAAAGAGTGGGAATAACCTTTAGCTTACCTTTATAAAGTATTTATAAAATCTTTTGATTGTAATTTTTAAAAATAGTAAAAATGAAAAAAGATCATCCGGGTGTTTTTATACCGGCACCATTAATTTACCTGATCATATTTTTTATTGCTTTTTTGGTTCAAAAAATAATTCCAATCAATCGCTCATTCTTTAATCATGATGGAGTAAAAACAGCCGGAATTATTTTCTTTATCGTCGGTGTTTTTTTTATAATGAAAGGTGTATGGAAATTTATAGAAACAGGAAATACATTAATAACGATGAAACCCGCGTCCTCGCTGCAGCAAAGCGGAATTTATAAATTTAGCCGCAATCCAATGTATTTTGGTTTGATCTTTTTGTATCTCGGATTTACGTGCTTTTTTGGAAACTGGTGGCATATTATTTTGCTGCCGGTTTTAATAATCATAATCCAGGAATATGTTATTAAAAAAGAGGAAAAATACCTGGAACGGCAATTCAACGAAAGCTATCTGGATTATAAAAAGAAAGTTAGAAGATGGATTTAAGCGTATAACCGTTCCATTTCTTCATTTACAAATTCCATTAATGTTTTAATATTTTCAGGAGAAAAATCAAATTTTAATCCTGCTGCTTTATATAGTTCAGGCAAGGTTTTCGTTCCGCCAAGGCTTAACGCTTTTACATAGTTATCCAAAGCTTTTTCCGGATCTTTTTTGTACTGCATCCAAAGGCCGATAGCGCCGAGCTGCGCGATCCCATATTCAATATAATAAAACGGTACTTCGTACAAATGCAATTGTTTCTGCCAGCCATTTTCCACATATTTTTCAAGACCCGAATAATCAATTACATTATCAGAAAATTCATGAAAGATTTCCACCCACTTTTGTGATCTTTCTTCCAAAGAATGATTTGGATTTTCATAGACCCAATGTTGAAACTTGTCAATCACTGCAATCCAGGGAAAAATAGTAATCACTCTTTCCAGCTGATGTTCTTTCGCTCTTTGCAAATCCTGTTTATTATCAAAAAAAACATCCCAATGATCCATGGTAAAAAGTTCCATTGCCATGCTTGCTACCTCAGCAATTTCCATCGGGTAATCTTTAAAAGAATTCAATTCGAGAGAATGAGTTAAAAAAGATTGAATCGCATGGCCGCCTTCGTGAACCATCGTGGTTACATCGTGCATGGAACGGGCAGCATTCATAAAAATAAATGGAGCGCCACTTTCTGCAAGCGGCATATTATATCCGCCGGGAGCCTTTCCGTTCCTGCTTTCCAGGTCAAGATGATTCATTGAATTCATGTGCCGAAGGCAATCTCCAAAAAACGGGCGAAGCTTTGTAAACACTTCTATTGATTTGTTGAGCAATTCAGCGCCTGTTTCAAAAGGCGTTAAAGGTTCCGTTCCTTCGGGCTCTGCTTCAATATCCCACGGACGCAAATCATCGAGCTTTAATTTTTCTTTTTTCTTTTGATAAATTTTATTCACCAAAGGCAACACATGAAGTTTTACGGATTCATGAAAACGAAACGTATCTTCTTTTGTATAATCAAATCGTCCAAGTTCTTTAAATTTATAATCCCGATAATTTTCGAAGCCGGCGTTCAGTGCTTCCTGGTTTCTTCTTTTGATTAGTTCTGTAAAAAGCTTATTCAGTTCTTCCTTGTCCTGCAATCTCCGGTCGTTTATTTTTCTGTAAACTTCTTCACGTAATTTCCGGTCATGACTTTCAAAAAATTTTGACGCCTGTTGCAGCGTATACACCTGGCCGTTAACCTCTATCGTCATCCTGCCAGTTATCACTCCATATTGTTGTTGCAGCATCGCAAGTTCTGCATGAATAGGAATATTTTCTTCACGAAAAAGTTCAATACTTTTTCTAACGGAACGCAAATAAGTAAAGAATTTCTCCTGGTCCAATTCATTGATAAAAGGCGATTCAACCAGCTTTTTATTTAGGGCAAAAGCGTACGGCTGAATCTTTGGCTGAATTTCCATGCAAAAGAAATTGAATGATTCTTCCAGCTTCTTATTTGTAGTATCACAAGTCATTTTTATCTGTCTCCAGCAAGCATCTTCACTGATTGCGGCCTCCAGTTCGCTCATATCTTTCAACCATTTTTCCATTTCTTCTTTTGAATGAATTTCTCGTTCCAAAAGATCTTTAAAATATGGCTCAATCGTTTCCCAATCAGAAATGGTTACGTGTTCCGGAAGGAAATTTCTTTGTAACTTTTGTATGTCTGCGGTCATTATTAATACGTTTTAAATCTAAGCTTTCGCTGTCTGTATTGGAGGTATAGGAATTTTAGAAATAAAATCAAAACTTATAGCAAAGCAAGAAATAATTCATTTTTATACTTTTGATTTCTCGTTTCAATTTTTACAACACAAATAATTCAATAATTAATTTTATTTGACTCCCCTGCTTTCAATTTTTCTAGGATTAGTTTGTTGTGGTTTGCTATTCTTTGAATTGGAAGTATCTACCTGAACTGGTTTTGAACTTTTCAAATCCGCG
>Ga0157371_10004713_pt1 | contig 11787 bp, 10 predicted proteins | sample C45metaG_FD_113462 | JGI IMG/M metagenome (GOLD analysis project Ga0157371, IMG submission 113462) | Corn rhizosphere microbial communities from Kellogg Biological Station, Michigan, USA - C4-5 metaG | ecosystem: Host-associated > Plants > Roots > Rhizosphere > Soil | place: USA: Michigan... | reverse complement strand
ATACTTTTGAATAGAGTATGCAGACTGTAGACAAACTCAATTTTGGGTGCATAGAGTTGTATATTAAATTCGGCAAGGACCACCACTTCGCTTTCCGTGGGCTTGGCTTCAGCCTCCTCGTCACTGCAAAACATGTGCTCCTGCGGTTACTCGTCGCAAAGACACTGGCCAAATAAAGTTCGGCCAGTGTCTTTCCTGCGGGGTCTTCTGCTCAAGCTGTTCCCACAGGAGTCTTCGTGGTGGACCTTGCCTTATTAAACAATTCCTTATAGATATCCACTATCTTTACTTTTAATTAGATAAAGTTACCTCTTCAGGTGTATTTATTATTATTCATAATAATTTATAAAAATACTTTTGTCGTCAAGCTGAATACTCTTAAATAGAGTATGTTAAATTAGGATTTGTTTTTAGTAGCGTCTATTTTATGACGAAAATCTTCGATACTTATCCTGGAAAAACGGGCTGTCATGACCCCATAGCGGGCTTATGAGGGCACTGAAAAATGGTGATGTAGGATTTGTTCCGATAAGCCAGAGGGCACTGAAAAACTCTATTACAGATTTTTTTATGATAAATATTCGATGTGACGACACTGTATATTATAGGATTTAGCACGACGGCGTGAGACTCCTGTGGGAAAGCGAGACAGCCGACACCCCGCACGAAGCGTAGTGTAGGAGGAGGCTCGGCGCTCGCCCACGGAAAGCGAACAGAGTCGTGCTAAATCCAATTAGCGGATATTTAATAGAACACCACATTTATGTGGCGAATGTAGGATTTGCGTCTATCGGCTACGGCTTTCGACGCAGAAGGAGGGTCGCTGTGACCAACATCCTGTTGCCCTAGAGACTTGGCAGTTTGTCCGCGGTAAGCGAGTGGATTTTCGGCAGGTGATCACATGATCTTTTAACAGACCTTTTGAACAAAATATTAACTTTATCTCTAGACTGTACATTTTTTTGTACAGTTTTTTCTTTACGTTTTAATAAATCTTTTGTATGCTAATACATATAAGTGGTCAGACCACTTTGTAATAAATGGAAGAGTGAGGATTGGATGAATCCAAAAAACAACTCAAGAAAAATGTTTTTAGAAATAGTCAAGCAGCTAAGACAGCTTATTCATGATGAACAAGTTGCGGTGGGTGGTAAGCTACCTTCCGAAAGAGAACTTGCAGAACGTTTACAAGTAGGTAGATCAACTGTAAGGGAAGCACTTAGAAGCTTAGAGCTATTAGGATTAATTGAAACAAGAAGAGGAGAGGGAACTTTTCTTTCCGATTATCGTAAACATCAATTAGTGGAATTATTATCCACTTTTATATTGCAAGAGTCTAAGTCGAAGGAAGATGTTCACACGACAAGAGAGGCTTTAGAAAAAGATGCCATTCGAACGATTTGTCTGACAGAGCATCTTCAAAAACTAACAATTTGGGATGCATTTGTAGAAAGATTACTACAAGAAGAAGTGCTTCGAGAGGATATTATTAGAGAAATACTCATTATATCTGATAATAGACTTGGATTAAAAATTTGGTTTTTATTAAAACAGTTTGCTGGAGAGCCATATCGCAGTTACATGGATTCAGAAGAGAAAAGAGCCTGGATACAGCTTCTGACATCCTTGCAAAATGGGGATGAGCAGCTTGCCGTATCTTTTTATAATGAATGGCTTTTGTTAATGAATAGGGGAGAAGTTTAAATGAGTATTCGAGATATATTTAGAAAAAATCAGAAAAAGAAATATGCAACGATTCCTACCGAGAGAGCAAAAAATGATGTGCCAGAAGGAATTATGATGAAATGTCCGGAGTGTAGAAAAAATGTGTTTACAAAGGACCTCATGAAAAATTTAAAAGTTTGTCCTTCGTGTGATCATCATATGAAAATGACGGCTTTTGAACGCGTTGAAATCTTTTTAGATGAAGGGTCCTTTGTATCGATGGATGACCATTTAGAAACAATAAATCCACTAAACTTTCCTGGTTATACGGAAAAGGTTAAATCAGATGCAAAAAAGACTGGCCTAAATGAAGCTGTCTTAACAGGTGTTGGACAACTAGAAGGTCAACAAGTTGTAGTTGCTATAATGGATTCTCATTTTAGAATGGGTTCAATGGGCTCGGTAGTCGGGGAAAAAATTACAAGAGCGGTTGAAAAAGCGACAGAACTTCGTGTACCTTTCATTATTTTCACTGCTAGTGGTGGAGCAAGGATGCAAGAAGGGGTATTATCCCTCATGCAAATGGCGAAAACTTCCGTAGCGTTAAGAAGACATAGTGATCATGGTCTTCTATATATTTCGATTTTGACTCACCCGACAACAGGAGGAGTTTCTGCAAGTTTTGCTTCCGTTGGAGATATTAATATTGCAGAGCCAAAAGCCTTAATTGGATTTGCAGGTCGAAGAGTAATCGAGCAAACTGTTCGCGAAAAACTTCCAGAAGATTTTCAAACCGCGGAATTTTTATTGGATCATGGTCAGTTGGATGCGGTAATACACAGAAAAGATATGCGAGAAACAGTAGCATTACTTGTTCAAATGCATGAGCGTAAGGAGGTATCCCCATGGTAAAAGCACTACCGTTTGAAGAGCCAATTATTCAACTGAAAAATAAAATAATTGAACTAAAAGAATACACTGTAAATGCAGAAGTAGATATGACAGTAGAAATTGAAAATTTAGAAGATCGATTAAGAAAATTAGAACAAGAAATTTATGAAAATATGGAACCTTGGGACCGTGTACAAGTAGCCCGCCATCCAAATCGTCCGACGACAAGAGACTATATTCAATTATTATGTACAGATTTTATTGAACTTCATGGAGACCGTTTGTATGGGGATGATGCGGCAATCATAGGCGGAATAGCTTTATTAGACGGAAAACCAATTACTATTATTGGGCATCAGCGAGGCCTCGATACGAAAGAAAACATTAGACGTAATTTTGGGATGCCACATCCAGAGGGATACCGAAAAGCATTACGTTTAATGAAACAAGCGGAAAAATTTAATCGTCCAATTATATGTTTTATCGATACTAAAGGAGCTTATCCAGGTAAAGCTGCAGAAGAGCGAGGTCAAAGTGAAGCAATCGCTAGGAACTTAGTAGAAATGGCTGGCTTAAAAGTTCCGGTAATTAGTGTCGTAATCGGCGAAGGTGGTAGTGGTGGAGCACTAGCTTTAGGAGTTGCTAATCACATTCATATGTTAGAGAACTCTACTTACTCCGTAATCTCACCAGAAGGAGCAGCTTCTATTTTATGGAAAGATTCATCTCTTGCGAAGCAAGCTGCTGAAGCGATGAAGATTACAGCACCTGATTTAAAAGAAATGAATATTATTGATACGATTGTTCGAGAAGTACATGGGGGTGCTCATAGAGACCTAGATGCACAAGCAACGTATATGAAAGAAGCACTTATTAACTCTTTACAACAACTATGTGAGCTTTCAGCAGATGAATTGATTGAAAATCGTTATGCTAAGTTTAAAAATATTGGGGAGTTCACGGAGGGAAATGCGTCTAGATAAGACGCATTTTTTTTTTAAGCCATTTCGTGATAAGCTTATTTTATTAAATACATAGGGTGGAGGGGAATTAGTTGAAGCGCATAGGTGTATTAACAAGTGGAGGAGACGCTCCGGGCATGAATGCTGCAATTCGTGCAGTTGTCAGAAAAGCAATTTATGAAGGACTTGAAGTAGTAGGTATATTTCATGGCTATCAAGGCTTAATTGATGGGAATATGGAATTACTAAATCTCGGTTCTGTGGGTGATATTATTCAACGTGGAGGAACGAAGCTATATTCTGCCAGATGTCCAGAGTTCCGGACAGAAGAAGGACAACGCAAAGCAATAGAGCAGTTAAGAGCAAATGATATTGAAGGGTTAGTTATTATTGGAGGCGATGGTTCTTATCGTGGATCTATGACCTTAACGAAAAATGGATTTCCATGCGTTGGTATACCAGGGACTATTGATAATGATATTCCAGGTACAGATTATACATTAGGCTTTGATACGGCGCTAAATACGGTCATAGATTGTATTGATAAAATAAGAGACACGGCAACCTCACATGATCGAACGTTTATTATTGAAGTAATGGGAAGAGATGCTGGTGATCTTGCATTATGGGCAGGTCTTGCAGGAGGCGCGGAAACAATTATTATTCCAGAAATTAAAATAAATATGGAAGAAGTTGTGGAACGTTTACAAAGTGGACATGCACGTGGTAAGAAACATAGTATTATTATTGTGGCAGAAGGAGTTATGAGTGGCTCGGAATTTGCATTAAAACTAATGGAACATGCAAATATTGAAACTAGAGTTTCAGTGCTTGGTCATATTCAACGTGGCGGTTCTCCAACTGGTCGCGATCGAGTGCTTGCAAGTATGTTCGGTGCTAGGGCAGTCGAAGTTTTACTAGCAGGTAACGGAGGGCGTGCGGTTGGCATCCAGAATCATCAAGTGGTAGACTATGATATGATGGAAGCATTTGAAAAGATAGAAGATTTTGATACGAATATGTATCAATTATCGAAAGAATTATCTATTTAATCAGCTAAATATTTCTTTAATTAGAAAGGACTGTACTATGAGAAAAACTAAAATAGTTTGTACAATTGGACCTGCAAGTGAATCGGAGGAAATGTTAGAAAAATTAATTGAAGCTGGAATGAATGTTGCCCGATTAAATTTTTCACATGGTAGCCATGAAGAGCATGCGGCTAGAATTAAAACAATAAAAGCGGTATCTAAAAAACTAGGGAAAATTGTTGGGATCTTATTAGATACAAAAGGTCCTGAAATTCGAACACATAAAATGGAGAATGATTCTATTGAATTGATTTCTGGACAAACAATCGATATTTCCATGACGGAAGTGTTAGGAAACACAGAACGTTTCTCTATTTCCTATGAGAAGTTAATCGAAGACGTACAGGAAGGTTCTATTATATTACTTGATGACGGATTAATTGAGTTAATTGTGAAAAAGATTAATATAAGTGATGGAATTATTTCAACATACGTTCAAAATGCTGGTACGTTAAAAAATAATAAAGGTGTAAATGTTCCAGGAGTATCTGTCCAATTACCAGGAATAACAGAAAAGGATGCAAAGGATATTTTGTTTGGAATAGAGCAAGATGTAGATTTCATCGCGGCATCCTTTGTACGACGTGCAAAAGATGTATTAGAAATTAGAGAGCTTTTAGAAAAAAATAATGGTGCTCAGATTCAAATCATCCCTAAAATTGAAAACCAAGAAGGCGTAGATAATATTGATGAAATTATTCTAGTTTCGGATGGCTTAATGGTTGCAAGGGGAGATCTTGGTGTTGAAATTCCTGCAGAAGAAGTTCCATTAGTGCAAAAAAGTCTTATTCAAAAATGTAATGAAGCTGGAAAGCCAGTAATAACTGCAACTCAAATGTTAGATTCTATGCAACGTAATCCAAGACCAACTCGTGCAGAAGCGAGTGATGTTGCAAATGCAATTTTTGACGGAACAGATGCAATTATGCTTTCTGGAGAAACTGCAGCTGGTTTATATCCAGTCGAAGCAGTTCAAACGATGGACAAAATTGCAAAGCGAACAGAAAACGCTGTAGATTATCGGGCGAATGTAACGAAGCTAAGTAAAGCTAGAGAAGTAAACTTAACAGATGCGATTGGACAAGCTGCAGCGCATACAGCGATCAACTTAAAAGTGAAAGCTGTCATTGCTCCTACAGAAAGTGGCTATACTGCTAAAATGATTGCTAAGTTTAGACCGGGAGTTCCAATTATTGCAGTCACTTCCTCTATTACACCTTCTCGAAAATTGACGCTTGTATGGGGTGTTTACCCGATTGTTGGGAGGAAAGCACAATCTACAGACGAAATTTTAGAAGTAGCAGTCGAGGAAAGTATACTACATCATTATGTAACTCATGGAGATCTTGTGGTCATTACAGCAGGAGTTCCTGTTGGAGAAGCTGGTACTACTAACTTGATGAAAGTACATATAATTGGTGATATGGTTGCGAAAGGCCAAGGAATCGGTAGAATGACTGCATTTGGTAAAGCCCTTGTTGTAAATAATGCGAAAGAGTTAGAAGGAAAAGATACTTCCAATAGTATTATTGTAACAATTGGCTCCGACAAAGATATGATTCCTGGAATTGAAAAATGCAAAGGGCTTATTACGGAAGAGGGCGGCTTAACAAGTCACGCGGCAGTAGTAGGTTTAAGCTTAGGAATTCCAGTCATTGTTGGCGTTGAAAATGCGACTAAATTAATTGAAAATGGTCAAGAATTAACGATAGATTCTGTAACTGGTGTAATTTATCATGGTCATGCAAGTATTATTTAATAGTAATAGCCTCACCCAGTGAGGCAACACCTTTAAATTAAGATTTTTCTACAACATAATGCCTCACCCAAAAGGGTGAGGCAATTATTATATATATGGAAGGTGAATGTATGAAATGGATTATTAGTTTGTTCATCATAATTCCTGCAATTGAGTTATATATTTTACTCCTATCCGGTAAAACAATAGGTGTTGGAAATACGTTTCTTTTAATAATAGCAAGTGGAGTGATCGGTGGATATTTTGCGAAAAAACAAGGTATGAAAGCATTCCGAGAAGTTTCAGATAGTGTGAAGAATTATCAAGCACCCGGTCAAGCTGCCATAAATGGAATTTGCATTTTTGTTGGCGCGATTTTAGTAGTGCTCCCAGGTTTCATTTCAGATATCCTTGGCTTCATGCTTTTATTTGCTCCAACTCGCAAATTATTTAAACCAATTATTTATCGATGGATTCGAAAAAAAATGAAAAATGGTCAAGTTATTGTGATGAAGTCTTCGTAAGGCTCTCCCACTTATTTGCGAACAAATAAATAAATGGGCTAAATAATATACCTATAAACCCAAATAATAAAATGGCTGCCGCGCTTAGAAAGAATACGTGGACAGCCTTTATTTGCATAGAGGCAGACCAAAGCATAGAGTCGACAATATGTCTTGTTAATTGAACAAATAGATAGAGAAGTAAAATGATTGTGCCGACCATCTGTTCATCCATCAGAAAGAAATATACACTAAGCGGAATTAGAATGAGGCCAGTACCTAAAAAAGGGATACTATCTACTAATGAAATTAGAAAAGCGTATTTTATGGGATTATGTAAGCCTAAAACACTAAATCCGATGGATAATAGAATCAAGGTTAGTAAAAAAAGTTTTAACCCCACAGACAAAAATTTATTTACGACAACAGAGGCCTTTATCAGAGCCCTTTGAAAAAAGGAGCGAGATTTTTTAGGAAAGTAAACGAGAAACCAAAGACGATCTTTTGTAGATTCGGTTAGTGAAAAAAATAACCCAATACTAAAAAGGAACACTTCAAAAAAATAAGAAGGTAGATGGGTGAGATTTATTAATAGATTATTTAATAACTTATTTAATAATTCCTGAAACTCCCCTTCAAACATTAAAAAGATTGGATGCTTTTGTAATTGATCGATTGGTAATAGGACTACATGGTCGTGTATAAGTGGGATGAGATCGATTAAAGTCTGCACTATAAAGAATAGAAATAATAAAACTCCTGTTAAAATCAGTGCTTCTGTTAACAAAACACTAAAAATAATTGGCATTTTTATTTTACTATAGAAGAAATTTGTAATTGGGAATAGAAAGTAACCACATAAAATAGCCAATGAAAGAGGATAAGCAATAAATAATATTAGTATAATTATTCCAATTGGAACCCAATAAGTCACAATTTCTTTTTTATTTATTTGCAGAGCAATCATTTTCATCCATTCTTTTCAATAAATTAGGAGATTGAAATTTCTTATTTATTTTATTTCAAGCGTTTTCATTCACAAATTCGCCAATTATGATATATAATATGAGAGTAAAGAATTCAGGAAACATAATACATACAGATAGTATTTCGGTTTACGAAAGAGGTAGAGCGAATTATTGTACTGTTGAAAGGGAGATATAAAAATGACAGCAACTCGTGGTTTAGAAGGAATTGTAGCAACGCAGACAGCCATCAGTTCTATTATTGATGACACACTTACATACGTTGGCTATGATATCGATGATTTAGCAACTAATGCAAGCTTTGAAGAGGTTGTGTACTTACTGTGGCATAAGCGCCTACCAAAAGCAGCAGAGCTATCAGAACTAAAACAACAATTAGCTGATAATATGGCAGTCCCTCAAGAAGTTTTAAATCACTTCAAAACTTATCCAATTGATAAAGTTCATCCAATGTCTGCTCTAAGAACAGCAGTCTCTATGCTAGCATTATATGATGATGCAGCTGAAGATATGTCCGAGGAAGCAAACTACTTAAAAGCAATTCAACTGCAAGCAAAACTTTCCACTTTAGTTACTGCATTCTCACGTGTACGTAGAGGTCTAGATCCAGTTGCTCCTAGAAATGATTTAGGGTATGCTGCAAACTTCTTGTACATGCTTTCAGGTACACTTCCAGAAGATATTGAGGTCGAAGCATTTGATAAAGCACTTGTACTACATGCAGATCATGAGTTAAATGCATCTACATTTACTGCACGTGTATGTGTGGCAACTTTATCTGATATTTACTCAGGGGTTGTAGCTGCAATTGGCGCACTAAAAGGACCACTTCACGGTGGAGCTAATGAACAAGTAATGAAAATGTTAACTGAAATCGACTCACTTGATAAAGTGGACGAGTATATTAAAGCTAAATTAGATAATAAAGAAAAAATTATGGGCTTTGGTCACCGTGTATATAGAAAAGGTGATCCACGTGCAAAACATTTACGTGAAATGTCTAAAAAGCTGACTACACTTCGTGGAGAATCAAAACTATATGATATGTCGATTCGTATTGAAGAAATAGTTACTGGTCAAAAGAAACTTCCACCTAACGTAGATTTTTATTCTGCTTCTGTATATCATTCTCTAAATATTGATCATGACCTATTTACACCTATTTTTGCTGTTTCACGTGTATCTGGTTGGACTGCTCATATCCTTGAGCAATATGCAGACAACCGTTTAATTCGTCCACGTGCTGAATATGTTGGACCGGGTATGCAAACGTATATTCCGATCGAAGAAAGATAAGAATAATTTTTTAAATAGAAAGGGCTTTAACATATTGTCTTTATGGCCCTATGATTATAATAGTAGGAGGAAATAACAAATGTCATCAGGTAAAATTACAGTAGAAAACGGTGTTCTTAACGTACCAAACACAGCAGTAATTCCTTTCATCGAGGGAGACGGAACGGGTCCGGATATCTGGGCTGCAGCATCACGTGTATTAGAAGCTTCAGTAGAAAAAGCTTATAATGGTGAAAAGAAAATTGAATGGAAAGAAGTTCTTGCAGGTCAAAAAGCGTTCGACCAAACAGGCGAATGGTTACCTCAAGAAACTTTAGACGTTATTAATGAGTATTTAATTGCTATTAAAGGTCCTTTAACTACACCAATCGGTGGAGGTATTCGTTCATTAAACGTAGCATTACGTCAAGAGCTTGACTTATATACTTGCCTACGTCCAGTTCGTTATTTCACTGGAGTACCTTCTCCTGTTAAACGTCCAGAAGATACAGATATGGTTATCTTCCGTGAAAACACAGAAGATATCTACGCAGGTATCGAGTATGCAAAAGGAACAGACAATGCTAAAAAATTAATTGACTTCTTAAAAACAGAATTCGGTGTTAAAAACATTCGTTTCCCTGAAACTTCTGGAATCGGGATCAAGCCAATCTCTGAAGAAGGAACTAAGCGTTTAGTACGTGCTGCTTTAAACTACATCATTAAAGAAGGTCGTACTTCTTTAACATTAGTTCATAAAGGGAATATCATGAAGTTTACTGAAGGAGCTTTCAAAACTTGGGGTTACGAAGTAGCTGAACAAGAATTCGCAGATAAAGTATTCACTTGGAATCAATACGATCAAATTAAAGAAGAACAAGGCACAGAAGCTGCTGATAAAGCACAATCTGAAGCTCTTGCAGCTGGAAAAATCTTAGTAAAAGATTCAATCGCTGATATCTTCTTACAACAAATTTTAACTCGTCCAAAAGAGTTCGATGTAGTTGCTACAATGAACTTAAATGGAGATTATATTTCTGATGCATTAGCTGCTCAAGTTGGTGGTATTGGTATCGCACCAGGTGCTAACATTAACTATGTAACTGGACATGCTATTTTCGAAGCAACTCACGGAACAGCTCCAAAATATGCTGGTCTTGATAAAGTAAACCCATCTTCTGTAATCCTTTCAGGTGTATTAATGCTTGAACACCTTGGTTGGAATGAAGCGGCAAAACTAATCATGGATTCAATGGAAAAATCTATTGCTTCTAAAGTAGTAACATACGACTTTGCTCGTTTAATGGACGGCGCAACAGAAGTGAAATGTTCCGAATTCGCTGACGAACTAATTAAAAACATGTAAGCTGAAAACGAAATTTGGTTTTTAGGAAGGGAATTTCCCTTCCTTTACGTTAGAACAAAAGGAGAGTTTTCTAATGACATTAAAAAGAAATAAAATCTCAGTAATCGGTGGCGGATTTACAGGTGCTACAACTGCATTCTTATTAGCTCAAAAAGAACTTGGAGATGTTGTATTAGTTGACATTCCCCAAGCTGAAAACCCAACTAAAGGGAAAGCTTTAGATATGGCGGAGGCAGGTCCAGTTCAAGGATTTGACGCTAACATTATCGGTACTTCAAATTATGAAGATACAAAAGACTCAGACGTAGTAATAATTACTGCTGGGATTGCACGTAAACCAGGTATGAGCCGTGACGATTTAGTTCAAACAAACCAAAAAGTAATGAAAGCTGTAACAAGCGAAATCGTAAAATATTCTCCAAATACAACAATCCTTGTATTAACTAACCCTGTTGATGCGATGACTTACACGGTATATAAAGAATCAGGCTTACCAAAAGAACGCGTAATCGGTCAATCAGGTGTACTAGATACAGCTCGTTTCCGTACGTTTGTTGCACAAGAATTAAACCTATCTGTTAAAGATGTAACTGGTTTCGTTCTTGGTGGACATGGTGATGACATGGTTCCTCTAGTAAGGTATTCGTATGCTGGTGGTATCCCATTAGAAAAATTAATTGACGCTTCTCGTTTAGAAGAAATCGTTGACCGTACACGTAAAGGTGGAGCTGAAATCGTTAACCTTCTTGGAAATGGTTCTGCTTACTATGCTCCTGCTGCATCTTTAGTAGAAATGGCTGAAGCTATTCTTAAAGACCAAAAACGTGTTTTACCATCAATCGCTTACTTAGAAGGCGAATATGGTATGAACGGAATTTATCTTGGTGTTCCAACTGTCCTAGGTGCAGGTGGGATTGAGAAAATTATTGAATTAGAACTAACAGAGGATGAAAAAGCGTTATTAAGCAAATCTGCTGAATCAGTTAAAGCAGTAATGGACGTTTTAGCATAATCTATAATAATATTGGGGCTGTCCAATAAGCCCATAAATTGAAGCAGGTGTAGAAAAACGAGTCTTTTTCTACACCTGTTTTTTTGCATACTTTTTATAAAACTACTATTTTTTGTAGGCAATTGAATGTAGTGGAAGACGGCGACTCCAGCGGGAATAGCAAATGTTTTCTGCACCGAAAGCTAAGCGGCAGGTGCATGAGCTGAAGGCCCCGCAGGAGCGAACAAAGGAACAAAGGCTAAGAACGCCACCTCAAATGGAAGGCAATCTAAGTTCGCCGCGTCCTGCGGCAACGATT
>Ga0157371_10004712_pt1 | contig 11787 bp, 10 predicted proteins | sample C45metaG_FD_113462 | JGI IMG/M metagenome (GOLD analysis project Ga0157371, IMG submission 113462) | Corn rhizosphere microbial communities from Kellogg Biological Station, Michigan, USA - C4-5 metaG | ecosystem: Host-associated > Plants > Roots > Rhizosphere > Soil | place: USA: Michigan... | reverse complement strand
TATCACGCCAGTATGCGATTCTTATTTGTGCATCCGCGCCCAGTTCAGATCGTTCCCCTGTTTTTCACTGCACTGGGTGTAGCCTATTTGTTTGAGAATTTTGTCTTACGCCGTGTACTTGCAATTACACTGTAACATGCATTTAAAGCATAAAAATGCAGTTTTACGTTATGGATTTATAAATATTTTCCTTTTCTTTGCAGCATCAAACCTGATCTGACAAGCGATTGGCTGGAACAGGGATAATGCGAAAGTAGCTCAGTTGGTAGAGCACGACCTTGCCAAGGTCGGGGTCGCGAGTTCGAATCTCGTCTTTCGCTCCAATGCCTTTCTTAACCGGAAGGCATTTCTTTTTTAAGGCCATGCCATCCGGATATCCGCATTGCGCATGAATAGTTGCCCGCTTAAAATTCCGAATTCTTAATCTTTTAAATGCCCGATCATGCGGATAGTTGTTTAGCATGGTGCCGGTGTAGGGTACAGCTGCTGCTCGCAACAATTCGTTTTATCCCAATGCTGTGGAATTATACCGCTTGCTTGGTCTGTTTTTTGCACCGCGGCTGTAAAGCCAGTGCTGATGAACGACCACACAGAGCCGCAAGAAGAACCTGTAGATGTAAAAACTGGAAAATCACCGGAAAAGAAGAAAGGCGTACTAAGGGAACTCGGCCTCGGATTGATCACCGGCGCTGCGGACGATGACCCTTCGGCTATCGGCACCTATGCCAGTGCAGGTGCTAAGTTTGGCCCATCCTTCCTTTGGCTAACACCGGTCATGTTTCCTATGATGTTTACCGTTGTTTATTTGTCGTCTAAACTCGGCCAAGTAGCTGGTAAAGGCTTGTTTGATGTCATCCGCAGTCATTATCCCAAATGGATACTAACCGTTGCACTCATTGGTGTCATGATCGGGAACACCATAGAAGCTGCTGCGGACCTCGGCGGCATCGCTTCAGCCCTGCATTCTTTCATCCCGCTGGACACGAAATACATTGCGCTTGGCATATCCTTTCTGATACTTGCCTTCATGTTCCTTGGATCATACCGCGTCATTAAAAACATATTTCGCTGGCTTGCCCTTACGTTACTAACCTATGTGGTCTCGGCTGTTCTATCGAAACCTGACCTGCGGGAGGTCTTAAAGGGCACCTTCATCCCGCATGTACAGTTCAATAAAGAATTCCTTTCCCTGGTTGTTGCCGTCATTGGTACGTCTTTGTCGGCCTACCTGTATAGCTGGCAGTCCAACCAGGAGGTTGAAGAGGAGATCCAAATGGGCAGGAATACCCTGGAACAGCGGGAAGGTGCCACCGTAAAGGAATTAAAGAAATCCAGAAAGGACGTACTGTATGGGATGTTCTTTGCTACGGTCATTACCTATTTTATTATCCTTTCTACATCTTCAACCTTGTACAAGAGCGGGCACCACGAGATCGCCAGCGCCAACGAGGCTGCAGAAGCTTTGCGGCCCCTGGCCGGAGATGCAGCCGGTTTCTTATTTGCCCTGGGCATAGTGGGAGTGGGTTTTCTGGCCGTCCCGGTGATGACCACCGGAGCTGCCTATGATCTTTCCCAGGCGCTTGGCTGGAAACACAGCCTTCATGCAAAGCCCAGAGAGGCCAAACGCTTCTACGGTGCCATAGCGGTCATTACCCTCATTGCTGCTGGCATGAATTTCATCGGGATCAATCCCATGAAGGCGCTCGTCTTTGCCGGGATCGTTCAGGGGTTTTCTACGCCACCTTTGATGCTGCTGATGATGCTGATAACAAATAACAAAGCGATCATGGGTGAACGCGTCAATAGCCGTAAGCTGAACATCATGGGCTGGATCACCACGGTCGCCATCTTTTCTGCTTCTATTGCCTTATTGATCACCTGGATTATTTAAAGCCTCCAAAACCCGGCCGATAAAACGACTTGTATTATTAATAATTAAAGGGTAGCTTTGACGGACAAAGTACTTTTGTATGGAAGAAAAGGATGTTTATGCAGAATTGAGCTCAATCAGGAACCTGATGGAGCGTTCAACGAAATTCATTTCGCTTAGCGGCTTGTCAGGCGTGCTCGCAGGTGTTTATGCCCTGATAGGAGCAGCATTGGCTTACCTGCTGATCCACAATTATCCGGGTTCGGAACCTTACGCTTTTCTTCAGGATACGGCGGTGGTCTGGAAGCTTTGCATGATCGCGACAATCGTTCTAATCCTCTCGGTTTTAACAGCCTGCTGGCTGACCATGCGCAACGCCAGACACAAGCAAGCGCAGGTCTGGAATCCAGTGAGCAAGCGATTGCTGACCGCCATGTCGATTCCTTTGTTTACCGGCGGGTTTGTCATTCTGATCATGCTGGCCAAACAGGAGTATACCTGGATTGCTGCTGCCTGTCTGATCTTTTACGGCTTGTCGCTTGCCGCGGCCAGCGTGTACACCTATAATGAAGTAAAATGGTTGGGCGTTTGCGAAGTGTTGCTTGGTTTGATCGCTTTGATTGTACCCGAGCAAGGACTACTTTTGTGGACCCTTGGATTTAGCCTGCTGCACCTGCTGTACGGCGGTATCATGTACTATAAATACGACAGGTGAAAGATACTCTAGATAAATTTGATAAGGCTTTTGAAAACAGGATCCGACTCCAGATCATGAGTGTGCTTGCTGTGAATGATAGTTACGACTTCAATTCTTTAAAAGAGCTTTTGCAGTTAACTGATGGTAATCTGGCTTCTCACCTCAAAGCCCTGGAAAAGGAGTCCTATATCAGCGTAACCAAGTCGTTCATTGGGCGGAAGCCCAATACCCAATATGCGGCTACAGACCTCGGCAAGGCAGCCTTTATGCGGCACCTGCAATCGCTCGAGAACCTGATCAAGCAGCATAAATAATAGAAGGGTTAGCGGTTTCTGGCTTGGTTTTATAAGCCATATAATGTTTCACAGTAAAGGAGAATTCGCATGTCCTATTTTGTAGCAAAAGATTCTATAGTCCGCAAGATCTGGGGAAATGGAGATACGATCCTGCTGATCTTTGCCGGCGCCTCCGCAGAGTTTGCGCTGAATAAAGCGGTAGACTGGCTCTACTTTACCGGCAGGCTTCCTGCAGATCCCCTTAAACGCTTGTTTTCAACGGTCGAATATGCCCGGCAAATCGTCTTTTCAACATATGATGATGCCCTGGCGGCGATCGATAAGATCACGGCCATTCACCAGGGGGTAGAAGCTGCAAGAGGGCGGAAGATCCCGGATTGGGCCTATCGGGATGTTCTTTATATGCTAATCGACTACTCCGTGCGATCTTATGAACTGCTGAATCAGAAGCTCAGTTCTGCAGACAAAGATGAAGTCTACAATGTATTCTATCGCATGGGTACGCGGATGATGGTGAAGGATCTGCCCGAAACCTATGAAGCCTGGCTGCTGCAACGCCATGCCGCCCTGCAAGAGAACCTGCAAAATGGTGCACTTACCAAAGACCTGTACAAGCAATACCGCAAGCATTTGGGTTGGTTCAGGTATCTGATCCTCATCCAGGTGCAAAGCCTCCTTGTTCCCCGAAAGGTCAATGAACTGCTGCATTTAGGCAAAAACCCTTTTGCTTTATGGATACCGTTGTTGTACAGGATCAGCCGGTTCTTCAGGTTTAAAACCGTCATTAAGCTAGCCATTTTGCCACCCGCATACAAGCAACAAGTCATGGCTTTAGATGCCTGATCAAACTCCACGCTCCATTAAACAGGTAAAAATACCGGGTGATTTATTTGACGTCCCCATACACAACCCTTCCATAAAAATCCTCTAACTTCGTGTGCCGCTAGCTGAACAATGATCAGCGGCCATAAATACCATATCCCGTGAACAACGAAGCTTTTACCATCCGTCGTATTGCCGAAGTATTGAACGCTACAGCATTCACCAGGAACAACGAAACTGAAATTACCCAACTGGTTATAGACAGCCGAACTGTCATAGATCCAGAAGGCTCCTTGTTTTTTGCTATAACGGCCGACCGCGACGGCCACCTGTTCATTTCAGATGCTTATGATAACGGCATCCGGAACTTCGTGGTCAGCAATAAGGATTATATAGATCAACAAGCGGATGCGAGTTACCTGCTTGTACCGGATGTGGTTGCGGCATTACAAAGCCTGGCCGCTTACAAGCGGAGCCAGTATCTCCTGAAAACAATTGGCATTACCGGAAGCAACGGCAAAACGATCGTGAAAGAATGGCTCTATCAGCTGCTTGCAGCGGATTACAACGTGGTTAAAAGTCCGAAGAGTTTTAACTCGCAGATCGGCGTGCCATTGTCGGTCTGGCAAATTGAAGCTGAACATACCCTGGGGATATTTGAAGCGGGAATTTCCAGGCCACAAGAAATGGAAAACCTCGCGCGTATCATTCAGCCAAATATCGGGATCCTGACTAACATCGGGGCGGCACATGCCGAAGGCTTTTCCTCCAACCAGGAGAAGCTTCAAGAGAAATTGAAGCTTTTCAACAACGCAGATTTGTTTATTTACTCACCGGACTATACAGAAGGGCTGGCCGACTTACCCGGTCTAACCCGGTTTACCTGGAGTATGAAGCAGCCGGCCGATCTGCAGATCCTGTTTGTGGAGCCTATAGAAGGTAAAAGCTATATACGTGCGCTATATAAGGAAAACGACATTGAATGTCTGGTTCCATTTCGCGACCAGGCCTCTGTAGAGAACGCCGTCATCTGTTGGGCCACCTTACTGGCTTTGGGCTATACGCCCGATGAGGCCGATGAAAAACTGGAAAACCTGACCTTGGTGCGCATGCGTCTGGAACTGAAGAACGGCATTAACCAATGTTCTGTTATTGATGATTCTTACAGTGCAGACATTTCCTCATTAGCCATTGCCCTGGATTTCCTGAACCTGCAGAACCAGCACAACAAGCGAACGCTAATCCTCTCTGACTTATTTGAAACCGGCAAATCATCTGAAGAACTCTACAGTGAGATCGCCGCCTTGCTCCGCCACAAAAACCTGAGCCGCCTGATCGGTATCGGCCCGGAGATCTCGCGCGTTGCCCATTTATTTGAACTGGAGCGCGAATTTTACCCAAGCACGGAGGCCTTTTTTAAAGCTTTTCCGGCGATAACGTTTAATAACGAGACGATACTTGTAAAAGGGGCACGTCGCTTTGAATTTGAACGGATCAGTAAGCTGCTTACGCAGAAGATACACGATACGGTGTTGGAAGTCGACTTAAACGCCCTGGCCAACAATCTTAAATACTACAAGTCCAAGCTCAAGCCCGGCGTCAAGGTTATGGCCATGGTCAAGGCTTTTTCCTACGGCAGCGGCAGCTTTGAGGTCGCTAATGTGCTTCAATACCACAAGGTGGATTACCTGACTGTTGCCTATGCAGATGAGGGCATAGCCCTGCGCAAAGCAGGTATCAACCTGCCGATCATGGTCATGAGTCCGGAGCCCTCCGCTTTCGAAGCTATTATCAAGCATAAGCTGGAACCCGAGTTGTACAACCAGGAGATCCTGCGCGGTTTCCTGGGTTTCCTGCCGGAACAAACGGTCAATTACCCCGTACACATCAAGGTCGACACAGGCATGCACCGCCTCGGCTTCGAGGAACCGGAGATCGAGCCCATGTTGGCTATCCTTGCTAACAGCAAAAAGATTAAAGTGAAAAGCGTTTTCTCCCACCTGGTGGCCAGCGACGATCCGGTACATGATGCCTTTACCAAGGCCCAGATCGCTTTGTTTAAACGCATTGCAGCTCAGATCGGGGCTGCGGTGGGGTACGAGTTCATTAAGCATATCTCCAATACCGCTGCGATCACCAGCTATCCGGAAGCGCAAATGGATATGGTACGCATCGGCATCGGTCTCTATGGCTACGATGCAGCGATCCCAAACCCAAGGGCACTTCAGGCTGTTGCTGCATTAAAGACGACGGTCACACAGGTGAAGCCCATCAAAGCCCATGACACCGTAGGTTATAGCCGCAGGGGCGTGATGGAGCACGATGGCTTAATTGCCACGGTGAAGATCGGCTATGCGGACGGCTACAGCCGGATGTTCGGCAATGGGGTAGGGCGCATGCTCATCAACGGGAAACCGGCACCAACGATCGGATCAATTTGCATGGACATGTGCATGCTGGACGTGACGGGCCTGGATGTGAAGACAGGCGACGAGGTCGTGGTTTTTAATGATGTGCTCCCGATCGCAGAGCTTGCAGAACAAATCCATACCATACCCTACGAGATATTAACGAATATTTCCCAAAGAGTGAAACGCGTCTATTTTTATGAGTAATTTAGCGCCATGAATAGGATTGGCCGGGCCATTTTAAATTATTTTATCAAAGGTTTGTTGGTTGTCTTACCCATTGCACTCAGCATATTTATCGTGATCTGGGCGGTAACAACGGTAGACAGTTGGTTAAACCTGAACAACATTCAGGGTGTCGACCCGAGTACAGGCGAAAACCGGAACATCCCGGGGCTTGGCCTGGCGATGGTCGTAACGATCATCCTGGCAGCGGGTATCTTTGTAACCAACCTCGTTACCGAGCCGATGTACAATTGGTTCCAAAAGGTGCTGGATAAACTGCCCATTCTGAAGTTTATTTACTCCTCCATCAAAGACCTGACAGAAGCTTTCGTCGGGGACGAAAAGAAGTTCAACCATCCGGTCCTGGTGGAAGTTGAAGGTGATATGAAACGTATTGGCTTTCTGACGCAGAGCGACTTAATGTCAATAGGCTTAGGCGGAGAATCTATCGTTTACTTTCCTTTTTCTTACTCGTTCGCCGGTCAGGTTTACATCGTGAAAAACGAGAAGATCAAGCCATTAAACATCAGTGCGGCAGATGCCATGAAGCTGGTCGTGTCGGGTGGGGTAAGTCATTTTTAAGCCTTACTCCAGGAAATAAAAGCCATAACAGCCCTGTACAAAAAGAATACTAAACAGCCTATAAATAAAAATGTCCGATGTTTCTAAGGTCTAGGCGTATGCTCATCAACCCTGGATACATCGGACATTTCTTTTGGAACCATTAAGGTTCTAGCCTTTGCAAGCTATTTTTCAGACCATGCACCTGCTGCGGGCCCAAATACAAATGAACTCGTTTAACAGTGCATGTTATTTTTAGAAGTTCGGTTTCAATACATACTTATCATAGAACCTGAAGATATGCTCTGCAGCTTCTTCTGCGGTATCCACCAAACGGAAAAGATTTAAGTCTTCTGCATGGATATTGTGTTCTTTATTCAACATGGTGTTCGTAATCCAGTCCACCAAACCACCCCAGTAATCCTTTCCAACCAGTACAATCGGGAAGCGGGCGATCTTTCCAGTCTGGATCAGCGTGATCGCTTCAAACAATTCGTCCATCGTTCCCATACCACCCGGCAGGACAATAAAGCCCTGTGAGTATTTCATGAACATCACCTTACGGATAAAGAAATAATCAAATTCCAGAAGTTTGTTGTGATCGATGTATTTGTTGTGGAATTGCTCGAAAGGGAGCTCAATGTTAAGGCCCACCGACTTACCGCCGTTCATGTGTGCACCTTTATTTCCGGCCTCCATAATACCCGGTCCGCCGCCTGTAATAACGCCATAACCGCGTTCTGTAAGCAATCTACCGCATTCTACGGCTATCTCATAGTATGGATTGGTTTCTGCTGTTCTTGCCGATCCGAAAATGGATACGCAAGGTCCTATTTTCGCCAGCTTCTCAAAGCCGTCTACAAATTCGGCCATGATCTTAAAGATCTGCCAGGAGTCTGTAACCTTTATTTCTTGCCAGTTTTTATTTTCAAAAGCACTTCTTATTTTCTCTTCACTAGTCATTCTATCTCTATAATTTATTTAAAATTTTGTTTGTTGGTCTGTCTTCTTGCTGATCAGCAGTAAGCCGATAAACGTGATCATTCCGTTAATGAGGATAAGTTCTACGCTAAAAGCATACCCATTTAGCCATTCTAAAGAAAAAGCATTGAGAATATAACAAATAAATGGCGATACGATACATACGATCGGAACGAGTTTGTCGTGCAGACCACGGTTTTTCACAAACAGTCCAAAGCTATATAACCCCAGCAATGGTCCATACGTGTAGGAGGCTACCTTGAATATACCTTTAACAACCGACTCGTCGTTTACCGCGTTAAAAACCAGGATCACCAGGAACATCAATATCGAAAAACCCACGTGCACCATATGTCTTTTGTTCACCGCCTCTTTCGAGTTCGAGTTTTCCCGCTTGTCCATATGCAGGAAATCCACACAAAAAGAAGTGGTTAGCGCCGTTAGTGCAGAGTCGGTCGTGGCGAACGTTGCCGCCGTTAGACCCAGCATAAACACAATTGCAGGCACCACACTCAGGTGGTTCAGGGCGATTTCCGGGAACAGGAAGTCGGTTCTCGGTTTCCCCGTTACGTGATCCAATGGAATGGCGATTCCGTTCTTGCTTGCGTAGATGTACAAGAGCGCACCCACACTTAAAAAGAAGATGTTTAACACCACGAACACGCCCGTAAACGTAAACATGTTCTTTTGAGCTTCGCCGATCGTTTTCATGCTCAGGTTCTTTTGCATCAGATCCTGATCCAATCCCGTCATAGCGATTGTCACGAATATACCTCCGATAAACTGCTTGCTGAAGTGAAAGCCATTGGTCAGAAAGTCTTCATAGAAAAACACTTTCGCATAACCGCTGTTCTTTATGGTTTCAAAGGCAGAAGGAATATCCAGGTGCAGGCTGCTGCATATGAAATATAGGGTCAGGAATACTGACAGAACCAGGAAGAAGGTCTGCAAGGTATCCGTAATAATAATGGTCTTTAAACCGCCTTTAAAGGTATACGACCAGATTAAAAGCAGCGAAATAAGCACAGTCGCCCAGAACGGAACGCCATAGCTGTCGAATATAAATCGTTGCAGCACGATCACAACCAGGTATAGGCGGAATGCCGATCCGATAACCCGACTGATCAAAAAGATCGATGCCGCTGTTTTATAGCTGTAGAAGCCCAGTCGTTGTTCAATATAGCTGTAAATGGAAGTCAGCTGCATGCGGTAGTACAAGGGCAGGAGCACCGTAGCAATGATGATAAAGCCGACGGCGTTACCCAGCACAAACTGGAAGTACTGGAACTGGTTTCCCGCAGGTGCACCCACCTCTCCGGGAACGGATATAAAAGTAACCCCGCTGAGTGCCGTACCGATCATCCCGAAGGCAACCAGGTACCATTTGGAATTGCGGTTGGCAATAAAGAAGGTGGAGTTGTCTGATGAATTTTTTGAAGTTGCGAATGCAATAATGATTAGAATCAGGAAGTATCCAATAAGAAAAGATAGAAGTATCGCGGGACTCATTCGTAGTTTTTAGGTGCTAAATGTAAGAAATTGATCTTTTAAAAGCGATTTACGTCAGATAAATATAAATTTGTACCATGAATTTCTCTTCTAAATTACTGGAAGATGCCGTTAATGAATTCGCTAAATTACCCGGTGTCGGAAAGAAGACTGCGCTTAGACTGGTGTTGCATTTGCTGAACAGGGAACCTGCGGAAGTAGAGCTTTTCGGAAATTCAATCATCAAATTGCGACAGGAGATCAAACACTGCGCAATCTGCCACAACATCTCCGATCAGGACATCTGCGACATCTGTGCATCAAACAAACGCGAAAAGGAGATCATCTGCGTGGTTGAGGATACCCGTGATGTTATGGCGGTAGAGAATACGGCTCAATATTTTGGCGTGTACCATGTCCTGGGTGGATTGATCTCTCCGATGGATGGGATCGGGCCTTCCGACCTGTTTATCGATTCCCTGGTCCAGCGCGTAGCCACAACACCGGTCAAGGAAGTCATCCTGGCCATCAGTGCCACCATGGAAGGGGATACCACCATCTTCTACCTGTATAAACGTTTAAAAGAGTTTCAGATTCCAATAACCACCATCGCCAGGGGTATCGCCTTTGGCGGGGAGCTGGAGTATGCCGACGAGATTACCCTGGGCCGTTCCATCGTCACCCGGGTTCCATATGAAAATTCCATCATCAAATAACATACATGAACTTCAAGAATAAAGTTGTCCTGATCACAGGCGCATCGTCGGGAATTGGACGGGCTTCGGCCATAGAACTGGCTAAACGCGGTGCAAACCTGGTGCTGGCTGCCCGGCAATACGTCACGCTTTGCGAGCTGACCGCCGAGTTGGAAAAAACCTATGGCATCCGCGCCATCGCCGTTCAGGCGGATGTGAGCAAGGAAGAAGATTGCAAGCACCTGGTTAAACAAGCGCTGGTCACATTCGACCGGATCGATGTTCTGATCAACAATGCCGGTCTTTCTATGCGGGCGCTGTTCAACGATCTGGATCTTTCGGTATTGAAGAACCTGATGGATGTGAACTTCTGGGGCACGGTCTATTGCACCAAGTATGCGCTACCAGAAATATTGAAAACGCAGGGCGTGATCGTCGGCGTTTCTTCCATTGCGGGTTACCGTGGCCTCCCGGGAAGAACCGGATATTCGGCTTCCAAGTTTGCAATGAACGGCTTTATGGAAGCCCTTCGCACGGAACTTCTGAAAACTGGCGTACATGTTATGGTGGCTTGTCCTGGATTTACAACCTCCAACATCCGCGTAGCGGCTTTATCCAGCGATGGCCAGGCGCACGGGGAAACAAGCATGGAAGAGGGTAAAATGATGTCTGCAGAAGAGGTGGCCACCAACATTGTGGATGGTATCGCTGCAAGAAGAAGAACCCTGGTGATGACCGGGCAAGGTAAACTAACCGTCTGGCTGAACAAGCTATTGCCGGGCTTAGCGGATAACCTCGTTTTCAAGCACTTCACCAAGGAAAAGAACGCATTGATCAAGTAAACTGGAAGGTGTTTAAACGAAATAAACGATTCTATAATATTTTTTGCTTTTAATAAAAAACAATTACATATTTGCTCCTGATGATACGGACAAACGGACTTCTAAACTGGTGGTGGCACAACGCAATTGCGTAATGTGACCCCTATGTTCGTTTTTTATAATACAGATACACGATGGGTTGCTTTATTTAAGGCAACCTTTTTTTATTTATAACCATGAAGAAAATACTCAGTCATCTTTTTGAAAATAAAAGCTTTTCACGGGAAGAAGCTCAACGGATTTTAACTTCTATTGCCAGAGGCGAATACAACAGCGCGCAGATCGCCGCTTTCGTAACCGCTTACGGCATGCGTAACATTACGGTACAGGAGCTGCAGGGCTTCCGCGATGCCATGCTCGACCTGTGTATTAAGCTTGACTTTTCAGATTATGAACTGATCGACCTTTGTGGTACCGGTGGAGATGGGAAGGATACTTTCAACATCTCTACACTGGCTTCCTTTGTACTCGCGGGTGCAGGCTATAAGGTGGCTAAGCACGGCAACTATGGTGTGTCCTCCGGCTGTGGATCTTCCAACGTGATGGAATATATGGGCTATACCTTCACCAATGATCAGGATAAATTAAAACGAACGCTTGACCAGGCGGGTATCTGCTTCATCCATGCACCGCTGTTTAACCCCGCAATGAAGACTGTTGCTCCGATACGGAAAGATCTTGGCATTAAGACCTTCTTCAATATGCTCGGCCCGATGTGTAATCCCGCGGAGCCAAAAAATCAATTGGTTGGGGTGTTTAGCCTGGAACTGGCACGCTTGTACGCCTATTTGTACCAGGAAACAGATAAGAACTACACGATCCTGCATGCGGTGGATGGATTTGATGAGATTTCTCTAACCTGC
>Ga0157371_10004710_pt1 | contig 11790 bp, 6 predicted proteins | sample C45metaG_FD_113462 | JGI IMG/M metagenome (GOLD analysis project Ga0157371, IMG submission 113462) | Corn rhizosphere microbial communities from Kellogg Biological Station, Michigan, USA - C4-5 metaG | ecosystem: Host-associated > Plants > Roots > Rhizosphere > Soil | place: USA: Michigan... | reverse complement strand
TCCCATGATATTGATAATGGAAAAGACTTTGCTTTTAATTAAATTTCTCCATGCGGTTACGAAATAATTCTTTATCATTTTGTGTAAGGTTTAAATATTAATTCTTTAATTTTCTATGGTACGGATGACAGTAAACAAACTTTTATGTCATTTTTTTATTTTCAGATTTTCACATCACTCACTCCTCAAACTCTTCACAGGATTGGCCATTGCTGCTTTTATTGCCTGGAAGCTAATTGTCATGAGTGCAATAACAATAGCAATAATTCCACTTACAAGAAATATCATCCAGCTCACATCAATCCGATAAGCATAATCCTGCAACCATTGATGCATGAAATACCATGCAATGGGTGTGGCAATGACAAAGGCAATGGCGATGAGTATGATAAATTCTTTTGAAAACAAATAAACAATGCTGCCTGCAGAAGCGCCCAGTACTTTACGAATCCCCACTTCTTTTATTCTTTGCACCGCCATGAATGAGGCTAAGCCATACAGCCCAAGACAGCTAAGGAATATCGCAATGGCTGCAAAAACTTTGTATAGTTGTGATAACTGATTTTCCTGTTTATAAAAACTATCAATTTTATCATCCAGAAACCTGTATTCATAAACATAATCAGGAAATGTTTGCTGCCATATTTTTTTTATGGATTCCATCGTAGATGCGATGTTGGTGGTGGCAAGTTTAATGGCAGCCTGGCGATACATAGTGATGTTTGTGGTAACAATCAATGGCGCAACCGACTGCCGAAGAGACCTATCGTTAAAGTCTTTCAACACTCCGACAACAGGACATTTTATCTGATCGTCCCACATACTGATTTCTTTGTTCAGAATGTCTTCCGGCTTTTTAAATCCCAAACTTTTTACAAACGATTCATTCACCAAAAATTCTTTTGTCAGGTCCGAAGGCTGCAAATTCCTTCCTGCTACCAATTGCAGTTTATATTCCGGAACATATTCATTGTCGCCAAATTTGAGAATCGCCTGAAAATCTGCATCCTTTGTTGCATGGTCAAATTTGAATGTGGTCCACATATCATTGTCATCTTCCACCGGCGTGTTGGAACTGAAACTCACTGCCTGTACGCCGTTTATGGTCAACAATTGTTGTCTCACATAATCCGTCAATTTGCCCCCCGTACTATCCGGGCGGAAAGGCACATTTACAATCGCGTCTTTATCGAATCCCAACGGCTGATTCATAAAGTAATTCATCTGTTTTACAATGATCAATGTTCCGATGATGAGCGCCTGCGCAATAATGAACTGGAATACTACCAAACCTCTTCTTAATGAAATTCCTTTTGCGGCATTTACAGTGGCTTTGCTCTTTAAAGCATTCACAGGATTGAAACGAGATAACACAACAGAAGGATAAAAGCCGGCAAGTGCAGTTACAATACTTGTTACAGCAAAAAGAAATAAAATAATTGCAGGATGGTTGAACAGGTCGAAAGAAAGCGAAAGTTCTAAAAGGTGGTTTACAGAAGGCAAGGCAAGAAGGGTAATTCCTATAGCAAGTATGACAGCACCTGTAACGATCAAAAAAGTTTCAACAATGAACTGGGTTTTCAATTGTGATTTACTACTTCCTAAAACTTTTCTTACACCCACTTCCTTCGCACGGTTCACAGCCTGTGCTGTGGAAAGATTGATAAAATTGACGCAGGCAATCAGCAGAATAAATGCCGCAATGAGCCACAATACATTGAGCAATTCATGACTGATCGTTTTATTGCTGTAATCACCCGTTTGTGTATCATAATGTATGGCACTTATTGGCTGAATAATATAACTGTCCTGGTTATTGGCAGATGGGATATTGCGAGCAAACGTACTTAACTGTTGATTAAAATTTGCTGCTGAAATATTGGGTGGCAACAAAATATAGCAACCAAAATCAGGCGCTGTCTGATTCCAATCCGGTTGTTGAAATCCATATTTTTTATCTCCGGTAAAATCGGTTCCCCAGGCAATTACCAGCTTTAGCTGAAGGTCTGTATTGGCAGGTATGGTAGCGAGAATGCCGGAGACTTTCAGCCCTATTGGCGGAAACTGAAACAAACCTGCGCCTATTCTATAAGTTCCTGTTAGCTTAATGGTTTTACCTATTGCTGTTTTCCAGTCGCCGAAATATTTTTCAGCAATCTCTTTTGTTAGCAATACATTGTTCGGATCTTTTAATGATGCATACGAGCCAGCCAGCAGTGGGAAATCAAATATCTTAAAGAATGAAGGCGATGTATAAAATACACCGCTCTGTTCTTTAAAGTTCTTCAATGGTGTTCCATTATCGTCAAGTACCTGGAACTGGTCATTGTGGCTTGCATAAACCGGGGCTACCTGCTCTATTTCCCGGAAAGAAGTTTTTAATCCCTGGGGCAATGGAAAGGGAACATTTTTCGCATAAGAAACCGTTGCTGCTTCTGCATGATGAGATTCAGTGAGCACACGATAAATGCGATCTTTTTTTGTGTGAAAATTATCAAAGCTCGTTTGAAATTGTATGATGATAAAGATGATCAGGCAAACAGCAATACCAACGGCCAATCCGGCAATGTTGATAATAGTGTAATTCCTGTTACGGAATAAACTTCTGAAGGCGGTTTTGAAATAATTTCGCAACATAAAAATTCATTTATTTTTTAAACATTTTTGACTCTTTTTGCTTCATAATTAAATAGTAAATTTGAACAGCAATAAAATTGAGAATTATGCAACAGATCGTAATTGAAGTGAACGATGCGACCGCTAAAAAGTGGAACGAATCTTCTTCCAAAATAAAGGGGCAGCTTGAAAAAAATATTGAAAAACAAATTGATATTCTTTCCCGGGGTGTTAAGGAAGATAAATTTTTTGCCTTGCTTGATAAAATCAGTGATGAAGCAGTAAAAAATGGTCTTACAGAAGAAATTCTTGAAAAACTGCTGAATGAGGAATAATTTCTTTGTTATTGATACCAATACATTAGTTAGTGCATTTATATTCAGATATTCCACGCCAAGAAAAGCGTTTGAAAAAGCTATTAGAGAAGGAAATGTTTTTGCAACGGATAAAACATACAATGAGCTCACCGAAGTTTTATTACGCCCAAAATTTGATAAATATATTTCTTCGGAAGAAAAGTTATTAGCTCTAAAGGAATTTAAAGAACTGGCAATCTTCGCTGAAATAGCAGAAACAATAACCGATTGCCGCGATCCCAAAGACAATAAGTTTCTTGAATTAGCAGTTGCAGCAAATGCTTCCTGCGTCATAACCGGCGATAAAGATTTGTTGGAATTGCATCCCTTTCGAGAAATTGCAATTCTAACTGCCGCTGATTTTTTAAATAATTTTTGTTTTTGAAGCATCGTTTCATTTTTTTAAGAAATAGAAAAAAGTTTGTGCCTGTCATTTTCACAGTTTCAAATTTTCACCTACTCACTTCTCAAACTCTTCACCGGGTTTACCATCGCTGCTTTTATCGCTTGCATACCAACCGTTATCAATGCGATCAGGGCCGCAGCAACGGCAGCAATAATAAATACCCACCATTGTATGCTGATTCGATAAGCAAAATCCTGCAGCCAGTTATGCATCACATACCATGCAACCGGAAAGGCTATTACAGCAGCGATCAGCACCAGCTTTAAAAAATCTTTAGATAATAAACTAACGATCGTTGTGGTGTTGGCGCCCAACACTTTACGCACTCCAATTTCCTTTACCCGTTGTGAAATGGCGAATGCAGAAAGTCCAAGCAATCCTAAACAGGCAATGAAAATAGCTATGCAGGCAAATGTGGTAAATATGGTTTCCTGTCTTTGCTCAGATGCATACAGCTTCGAAAAGTTTTCATCAAAGAATGTGTATTGATAAGGAAGATCAGGAGAAAATTTTTCCCAGGTATTTTTTATGGTGTTCAATGTTGAATTAATATGGTTACCTGACAGTTTCACCGAAATGTAATTGTAAAAGGTTTGATTTTTTCCCGGAGGAGGCAACACAAAAACCAAAGGCGTGATAGCCTGGTGCAAAGATTCAAAATGAAAATCTTTTACAACACCAACAATATGTCCGGTGAATTGGCCATACTTAAAATCTTTGCCAACCGCCTGCCTGGCATCTTTCCATCCAACAGCTTTAACTGCTGATTCATTAATAATAAAATTGGACGTATCCGTTCCATATTCGCGCGAAAAATTTCTGCCGGCCGCTAAAGAAATGCCATAGGTAGGAATAAAGTCGTAATCTACTGCCACGTATCTTATATCCGCTTTTACGGGAACCATAGAATCACTGCCCGCCACTTGTGCTCCCATGCCATCCAGCAATCTTCCGGTAGGGATTCTTGAAGAAAGAGCCACATCTTTTATGTTCGGATTTTGCAATAACGTATTGCGGAACGCATCATATTGATCATTCATTTGAGAATTGTAAGCCATCGTAATGATATGCTCTTTGTTATAACCCAACGATACATTTTGCATGTAACGCAACTGCTGAAACACTATGATGGTTGTCACAATCAGAATAATTGAAATAGCAAATTGTGTTACCACGAGCACTTTCCGGAAATTAATACTGCCGCTTCCAACTTTAAATAAACCTTTTAATGTTTTTACCGGCTGGAAAGACGACATAAACAATGCAGGATAAATTCCTGAAATAAATCCGATTAAAAAAGGAGATAAAAACAAAGGCACGAGAATTTGCCATTTCAATAAAATACTTATTGTAAGGTGCTGCCCTGAGACTTTATTTAACCACGGCAAGGCGAAATACAATAAGGCAAGCGCTATTAAAATTGCCGACCATGCTGTTAAAATAGATTCGCTCAAAAATTGAATTACTAATTCCCTTTTGCGGGCTCCGATCACTTTTCTGATACCAATTTCTCTGGCACGCAAAGCAGAACGGGCTGTAGAAAGATTCATATAATTAATGCAGGCGATCAATAAAATAAACAATGCAATCGCAGAAAAAATATAAATGCGTTTAATATCGCCATTAGGCTCTGCTTCATAATCGGTGTGCGAATACAAATGAATATCGGTCAGCTTTTGCAAACCAAGCGTTGTGAATTTTGAAGGTTGATTCGGCCCATACTGTCCTGCCATGTGCTTATCAAGAAAGGCCGGGAATCTGGCTTTCATCCCTTCTATATTATAATTTTTGGGAAGCTTGATATAAGTAAAGAATGAATTGTTGCCCCAGTTGGTTCGCAAATTTTCTTCGCCATAAACAGCAGAATCTTTTAAGGTGTTAAACGAAACCAGCACGTTTGGATGAATATGAGAGTTGGGTGGAAATGCTTTATAAACGCCGGTTACCTTCACGTCGAACTGGTTGTTGGCGCGCAGCACTTTGTTGATTGGATCTTCATTACCAAAATATTTTTTTGCCGTTTCTTCTGTCAGCATTATTGAAAATGGATCGTTCAAAGCGGTTTTCGGATTGCCTTTTAAAACATCTACTGTAAATACATCAAACAAATTACCGTCAGCAAAATAAACATTCGGTTCATTGATCAATTTGTCTTTATAGCGAAGTGGCGTTGTGCCGCTGTTCAGCAGCCTTGTCATTTTTTCAATCTCCGGAAAATCAGTTGGAAGATAATATCCGAAAGGCGGTGCGACGGTGCTTAGATTAAGCATCTCCTTGCCATTGCCGTCATAAAAAGTTCGGGTTACCCGATAAACCTGGTCTGCATCTTTATTATACCTGTCATAACTTAATTCATTTAAAATATAAGTAAGTATAAGCATACAGCAGGTTAAACCAACGGTTAAACCAAACAAATTGATGAACGAAATAAATTTATACTTCGTCAGGTTCCTCCATGCGAGTTTGAAATAATTTTTAAACATGGTTTTTAGTTTTTAAATCGTTATTAGTAAACACAGAAATAATCTCATTTTTTATTTTCAAATTCTTTTCGTCTACGCATTACCGTTATATACCTTCCATTTTCACATTTTCAAATTTTCACATTAGCAGATCAGCATATCACTCGGTTCTTAAACTCTTCACGGGATTTGCTTTTGCTGCTTTTATTGTTTCGATACTTAATGTAATCAACGCCAGCAACAACATGGAAAATCCACTTATCGCAAACAGCCACCAGCTCATATTGGTTTTATAGGCATAATTCTGCAACCATTTATAACTGGCCCACCATGCAATTGGCGCTGCAATAACAAAAGCGAGAAGCACTAACCGAATGAAGTCTGTTGATAAAGAGGACGTGATCTGGCTCACAGATGCTCCTAAAACTTTTCTGACGCCAATTTCTTTTTTCCGGCTATTGGTTGTAAAAATTACCAATCCTAATAAACCCAGGCAACTGATAAAAATAGCAAGCCCTGTTGCCCATTTTAAAAGACTTTCAGTTCTTTGTTCACTTTGATAAAGAGCGGCAATTTTTTGATCTACGAATTGATAACTAAAATCTGCATCAGGATAAACGCTCTTATAAGCTTTTTGAATTTTGCTGATACCATTTTTCCATTCGAAGCCTCCGGCAGTATTTGGTTTCAGGCGAACGTGAAAAGTGGAACCATTGCTTGCGGTAAACACTAAAGGAGTTATCTCGCCACGCGTGGATGTTTCATGAAAATCGTGCATCACCCCAACAATTGGCATATTTTTTCCTTGAAAACTTAACTGTTTTCCTATCGCATCTTCCGGTGTTTGAAACCCTAAGAGTTTTGCATAAGTATTATTAATGATAAATTCTTTCATGGTATCACTGGGTTCCACATTTCTTCCTGCCAATAATTTTATCTGGTAAACTTTCAGGTAATTAGGATCACCCCACCTGATTTGTATATTTGTTTTTAAGTCTTTCATTGGTGCATAAACGACATTGACTATCGAAGCTCCGTTATCCGCCGGGGAGTAAAATCCGGTGGCCGCTATTTGAACTTCAGGTATGGCATTGATTTCATTAAGTAACTGTTGATTGTGTTTAGCGACAGTATCTTCCGGAGTATCAAAAGTGATAATTCCATCTGTGGTAAAACCCAGGTCTGAATTCAGGGAATAATTGATTTGTTTACTTACCATTAAGGTTGCAATTACAAAAAATTGTGCAATCACAAACTGTGAGACCGTAAGCGTTTTCCTCACCCAGGCATTACGCGTCTTCGAACTATTTGAAAGTGCCTGGTTTTTTAAAACCAACACAGGCTTGAATCCTGAAAGGATCAATGCAGGATATAAACCGGAAAGAAAACTAACAGTTACGGTGAGCAATACCAAAAAGAGGATCATTGCAGGTTGATGAAGTAAATCGAAATGCAATCCTTCAGGAATAAAATCTGCAAACATTTTTAATAAAACAGGAGCAACGAAAATTGATATAACTGTGGCAATAGAAGTGATAAAAAATGTTTCTGTTAAGAATTGAAATACAAGATTTTTTCGGGAACTGCCCATTGTTTTTCTGATACCAATTTCCTTTGCACGTTGAGATGCCTGTGCTGTAGTGAGGTTGATAAAATTGATACAACCTAATAATAATAAGAAAGCCGCGATGGCCAGAAGCCCGTATAGCGTTGACTTGTCTGCGATCCTTACTCCCGGGGAAGCATACTTACTGTCAAAATGAATATCATTTAAAGGTTGTAAATGAAAAGCAATTTGAAGAGCAGGATTTTTGTTGGCGTCTTTATCATATTTATTTAAAAGGTTTTCCAATTGTACTTCTGTTCTTTGAGGTGAAGTGTTTTTTGAAAGCCTGATATACAATTGTGTAAACCAGCCATCCCACGAATCCATCATAAAATCTTTCTGAAGGTTTGTTTTTGCAATGGTGGCATAAGAAATAAATTCGGCTGCGTTGAAAACAGTTTGTTTGTCCAGATCTTTTACCACTCCGGAAACGGTTGCTGTAAGGTTATCATTATAATCGATCTGCCTGCCAATAACATTTTGTGGGGAAACATTGGGAAAGTATTCCTCGGCCCGGCTTTGGGTTAGTACTACAGAATAAGGCTTCATCAACGCCGTCTTTTGAGAACCTGCAATCCAATTATAATTCACCAGTTGAAAATATTGAGGATTGGTAAAAATTATCTTGTCTTGTTTTTTAAATACCAATGGTGCCGCTTCACTTTTATTTGTAATGCTCACTTTCGCGTTTGCATCTCCCTCGAATTGCCTGATGGGAACGGAAAGTTCTACACCTGTTACTTCATTTTCAACCGCATTGCTCAAAGGCGCCTGCACGCCAGCGTTGTGTCCTTCAATACCATTAAACTTTGCATCAATAACCACACGATAGATCTGATTTTGATTTTTTTCCAACTTATCAAAATTGAATTCGTAATGAACAATCAAAAAGATGACCAAAGCAGCACTGATGCCGATGGATAATCCCAGTACATTAATTACCGAAAAAATTTTATTGCGTTCAAAATTTCTGAATGCGAGTTTGAAATAATTTTTGAACATCGTTTTTAGTTTTTAATTCGTTATTAGTAAACACAGAAATAATCTCATTTTTTATTTTTAAATTCTTTTCGTGTGTGCATTACCGTTATATACCTTCCATTTTCACATTTTCAAATTTTCACATTTTCACATTAGCAAATCAGCACATTGTCACATCATTCACTTCTCAAACTCTTCACCGGATTGGCTACTGCCGCTTTTATAGCCTGGAAGCTGATGGTTAATGCTGAAATCAAAATGGCAATGATCCCCGCTACTACAAACACCCACCATGCGATATGGATCCTGTAAGCAAAATCCTGCAGCCATACATGCATTGCCCACCAGGTTACCGGAACAGAAATAATAAATGCAATGCCCACCAGTAATAAAAATTCTTTTGAAACCAGTAGCAGTACACTTTCAACCGATGCACCCAATACTTTTCGTATCCCTATTTCTTTTGTCCGCTGTTCTGTTACAAAAGCTGAAAGACCAAACAGCCCGAGGCTTGCAATGATGATGGCTATAATGGCAAATGCTGTAAATATTTGCTGTGTGCGGATTTCACTTGCATACAGTTTTGCAAAATTGTCGTCAAGAAAACTGTACGATAAAGGACCTTCAGGATTAAAATCAGCCCATTGTTTTTTTAAATCCGACAAAAATCCTTTTACATTGCCGGTATTTATTTTTATTACCAGCCCTCCATAATTATTTCCCAGCATCATCATCAGCGGAGCTATTTGCTGTTTGGCAGAGGCATAATTAAAGTCTGCAACGACGCCTATTACTTTAAATTCGTGTTGGCCCGACCTGACTATTGTTTTACCAATTGGATTTTCCCCGCTCCATCCCAATTCACGAACCATCGCCTGGTTAATTACTACAGCCGAAGAATCAGTTGGAAAATCTTTGGAAAAATTTCTTCCACTGACCACACGAATTCCTAATGTTTTTAAATAATCCTCATCCACATGATAAATATTTGCGTGGATTTCCTTGCCATTCCCATTTTCATTCTTTGGATAAATTTCGGTTCCATCCATAAAAGGAAGCCCCGGCACTGATCTTGAAATACTGGCTGCCACCACATTTTTATTTTCGGATAATTGTTGTTTAAAAGCATCCTGATTTTTCCCGAGCAACCGCGCATCCGGTAAAAACAAGACCTGCTCTTTATCATAACCAAGGTTTTTATTTTGCATAAAATACAATTGCTGGTAAACAACAATGGTTGCAATAATTAATGCAATGGAAACGAAAAACTGGAATACCACGAGGCTGCTTCTCAGTACGTTTTTTTGTGAACCTTTTGAAGAAGATCCTTTTAAAACTTTGATGGTATTAAAAGAAGAGAGAAAAAAGGAAGGATAAATGCCGGCTACAATTCCGGTGATAAAGACCAATGAAATCATCACGAGTATGGATTGGTAGCTTGTAAAAAAACTGAAAGGAATTTGCCTGTTGGCTACCTGGTTGAAATAAGGCAGGATCAGAAAAAGCAGGCCAAATGCAATGAGCATTGATAAAAAAGTAAGTAACACAGATTCGGTCAGAAACTGGATAATTAATTGTTGTTTCAGCGAGCCCAATACTTTTCTGATGCCAACTTCCCTCGCTCTTTTTACAGCCCGCGCAGTAGAAAGATTGGTAAAATTTACGCAGGCAAGCAATAGAATAAACAGCGCAAGAGCTGAAAAAATATATACGTATTGAATGTCGCCATTAGGCTCCATCTCATATTTTGTATGAGAGTATAAATGAATATCCGTCAGCGGCTGCAATGAAAATACAAATGTGTTAATTGATTTTTTTGCTTCTGCCAGGCTTACTCCCATGTCGTGCTGAATTTCGGGTACTACATGTTCAGCAACCAGCTGTGGAAATTTGCTTTCAAGTTTTTTGGGATCCGTATTTTTATTTAAAAGAAGATACGTGAAAAACCCAATGTTACTCCATGTTTTCCTGGTCAGATGCCGTGAAGCGAGGCTAAGAAAAGCATCAAAATGAAAATGTGAATTTTCTGGAACTTCATCAATTACTCCCGTAACTTTATAAAGATCGCCACCGGTTCCAACAGATAAAGATTTACCCAAAGCTTCTTCATTGCCAAAATATTTTTTTGCAAAAGCTTTGGAGACCACAATGCTGTTGGGCTGCACCAATGCAGTTTGGATATTGCCTTCTATTAGTGGAATAGAAAACATTTGCAGCATATTGGAATCAACAAAAGCAATTTTGTCTTCTTTAAATTGTTTGTCGTCGTATTTTATAAAGTCGGTAGCGGGCGCTATTCTTGTTGAAGCTTTTACTTCCGGAAAAGCGTTTTTGATTCCTTCTCCTACTGCTACGTCCACCAGCGGATAAGCCGCTACATCTCCATTTCCGGTCACTGATAAAATAACCCGGTAGATGTTTTTTGCATCAGCAGGGTATTTATCATAGCTTAATTCATTAAACACGAATACGCTTATGAGCATAAAACAGGTGAGGCCAACGGCTAATCCAAGGATATTAATGAAAGAAAAAGCTTTATTCTTTTTTAAATTCCGCAAGGCGATTTTGAAATAATTTTTTATCATGCTTTTAATTTTTTAATTCACAATTAGTAAACACAGAAATCATCTCATTTTTTATTTTCAAATTCTTTTCGTGTATGCATTACCGTTATATACATTCTATTTTCACATTTTCACATTTTCAAATTTTCACATTAGCACATCAGCATTTCATCACATTAGCGAATCATTCCGTTCTCAAACTCTTCACAGGATTGGCAATCGCTGCTTTGATTGCCTGGAAGCTTACTGTCAGTAATGCAATTAAAATCGCAATCACACCGGCAATCAAAAATATCCACCATTTTATGTCAATGCGATACGCAAAATCATGCAGCCAGTTATTCATCACAAACCAGGTAACAGGTACTGCAATCAAAAATGCAATACACACCAGAAACATAAAATCTTTTGCGAGCAAATAAATAATATTGCTTACAGGAGCGCCAAGTACTTTTCTTATTCCTATTTCTTTTGTCCGTTGCAATACATTGTAGGCTGATAAGCTTAGCAAACCAAAACATGCAATAATAATGGCAAGAAAAGAAAACATTCCAAACACTTCACCAAATTGCCCGTCAGCTTTGTATTGGGCATTGTATGCATCATCCAGGAAATAATAACTGAAAGGATTCTGAGGGAAATATTCATTCCATATTTTCTGAATGGAACTTATGGTTTGATGTATGCTGCCTGTTTGAAATTTTATCGAATAGTAGTTATTAATCTCAGGCCTTGCGACAAATATCACCGGCAACATTGATTTATTTAAACCGAGCTGGTGATAGTTTGAAACAACACC
>Ga0157371_10004708_pt1 | contig 11792 bp, 10 predicted proteins | sample C45metaG_FD_113462 | JGI IMG/M metagenome (GOLD analysis project Ga0157371, IMG submission 113462) | Corn rhizosphere microbial communities from Kellogg Biological Station, Michigan, USA - C4-5 metaG | ecosystem: Host-associated > Plants > Roots > Rhizosphere > Soil | place: USA: Michigan... | reverse complement strand
TCCCACTGCAGGTCGAGTCCGTCTCGGTCGAGGTGCTCACTTCGGCTCAGCCCAGCGGGACGTACATCAACACCGTCCTGGCGGACGCACCGCTGGCTTGGTGGCGGATGAACGATGCAGCAGGGTGGTCACTGACTGCTGACCAGTCCGGCAAGGCCCGGCATGGCACCAACGTGGGCTCCTTCGGGTCGACGGCTAGCACCATCACCGACTCGTCCACCGCTCTGACCGACGCAGCCAACGCATACTCCTACATCACCTCCCCGTCCTGGGCGACGGGTTTGGGTGACTTCACCGTGGAGGGTTGGTTCAAGACCACTGCCGGGGGCAACCAGGCCATCATCACGATGGACGACATCAACCAGTCGCCTGGTGCCGTGGGGCGCAAGTTCGCGCTGTACCTGGGCGGCGGGCAGATGACGTTCATGTGCTTCACCAACGCGGGCGGCTACCCCTACATCCAGTCCCCGCTGACGACGTACAACGACGGCCAATGGCATCACGTGATGGCCACCCGCTCCGGTGTGGTCATGACCTTGTTCATGGAAGGCGCGCAGGTGGCCACCACCACCCAGACCGGGGTCACTTGGACCGGCTCCAACGTGGACCTGCTGTTGGGCGGCATCCGCTGGACCAACACCGGGGCGAGCGGTAACAGCTACCTGTTCAACGGCACCCTGGACGAGCTGAGCATCTACGGCACCGCGCTGAGCTCCACCCGGGTGAACGCGCACTACACCGCGGGCGCTCCCGCAGCCGCTCCCGCCACTCCTGCCTTCACCGGCTGGGGTCGACCGATCTGAGTGGATTCACCGCGCACCATAGAGGGGGAAGGAGCACCGATGCCCAAGCACACGTTCAAGCACGCCCCCATTGTGGGGGCCGGACGGTTGGCCAGGCTGATCGCCGTGTTCCTGTGGATCGACGGACTGGCCCGGGCTGGGGACGCGGTGCGCATCCACCGCGCCTACCTCAACGGCATCGATGTACCCGACCACACCTTCAACGTGTACCTGAACATCATCCTGGGGCTGATCTTCTTCGGCATCGGGGTGCTGCTGTACCTGGAAGCCCCCATGTTCGAGGCCCTGCAGGTCGAAAGGAAGCCCGGTGTACAACCCCAACGACGGCGTGAAGTCCCTGGTCAGCAAGATGAGCCCGGACCCGAGTGAATTGCACGTGGTCGGAAACTCAGGACAGAGGCGCAAGGGACGCCTCCGCAAGCTCCCACCCGAGGCGATCCGGAGACGCTAGTGGCCTACGTGAAGTCCCCCAACTACTACTCGGGCCGGGTTGCCCCGATCCGGGTGGTTGTCATCCACGACGGGGAGACCGACGAGACCGGTAGTGCCGCCGAGGGGATGGCCAACTGGTTCTCCCGGCCCACCACCCGAGCCTCCGCGCACCTGTGCGTGGACACCGACTCCACCGTGCGCTGCGTGGACGACCAGGACACCGCCTGGGCGGCCCCGGGAGCCAACGCTGACGGCCTGCAGATCGAGCTGGCTGGTCGGGCCTCCCAGAGCACCTCGCAGTGGAACGACGCCGCCTCCAGCGCCATCCTGCACCGGGCCGCCAACGAGGTGGCCACCTGGTGCAAGCGCTGGAACATCCCGATCCGCTGGCTCACCGACGCCCAGTTGGCTGACGGCGTCACCAAGGGCCTGACCACGCACCTGCAGGTCTCCCGGGTGTTCAAGCTGTCCGACCACTCCGACCCCGGGGTGGGCTTCCCGGCGGGGGCGTTTCTCGCGCTGGTGAACCAAGCCGCTGGGTACACCCCCAAGCCCACCCCGGCCCCGACCAAGCCCGCCAACGTCACCGTGCCGCCCTTCCCGGGCATCCTGCGCGTGGGCAGCCGCGGCTCCGGTGTCATCACCTTGCAGAAGCGGCTGGCTCAGCGCGGCTGGAAGATCGGGGTCGATGGGATCTTCGGCTCCCAGACCCAGGCCATCGTGCGCCAGTTCCAGGCCGAGAAGCACCTGGCCGTGGACGGCATCGTCGGACCGGTCACCTGGCGCAAGCTGTGGACCGCCCCCATCACCTGAGGACAGACATGAAGCTCAACGACGCCACCCGCAGGGCCTTGCGGACGATCTACCAGTTCATCCTCGCCTGTGTGGGCATCATCCCCGTGCTGACCGAGCTGCTGCCCAAGGACTCCCCACTGGTGGCTCAGCTGCTGGTGGTGCTCGGGTTCCTGGTCGCCGCGGTCAAGGTCCTTAACGAGTTGGAGGACCGCGGGATCATCCCCGCCTGGCTCAAGGCACCAGCCTCGGAGGGGGCCAACCCTCTTCCTGCCGACCTGCCGGTGCAGCCTCCGGACCAGCCTGCCGCTCCGTAGTCACTGGTCGCCTCCGGGAAGATAGCCACAGGAGGTCTTCATGGACGAGTTCTACAACGACGTCTTCGCTAAGAAGGTCGTCTCCATCATCTCCAAGATGGACGACGACGAGGCGGAGATGTTCCTGCGGTTCAGCACCCACTCGATGCTCATGGCAGACATCGAGGCCAACCGCCGCACCCTGGACAACCACACCCAGGCGGTGCACAAGTCCATCCAGGCCGACGCCGCCCGCGTGCTCAACCGGATGGTGAGCAAGTCCGCGGACGTGGACTACAAGGCCATTGCCGCCCTGATCGGCACCATCAGCGAGGTTCGCAAGGACCGCACCCCGTACGAGGAGCTGTACGGCAAGCCCCAGCCGCGTGGCAAGGGCGGCCGGTGGAGTGTGTCCATCGCCCGGGAGAACTACAAGGCTCCCAAGGAGAAGGGCCCCAAGTACAAGGGCGGGGCCAACCGGCACGAGAACGACGTCATGGTCGGCCCCAACTTCAACCTGACCCAGGCGCTGGACCGCACCGGTGGCAACGTGTCCACCTTCGCGGACCGCTGGCACGGCCCGGTCGACCACGAGGCCACCACCAACGCCCGCACCTACCGACGCATCCAGACCGGCTCCGAGGCCCTGATGCACGCCGGTGACCCCAAGCTCAAGGCTGCGGGCAAGGCGGGTCAGTTCTTCGGCCAGTACGGCCCGGAGGCGGAGAAGGTCGTGGGACCGCACCTGCGCCGCACCGCTTACCGCTACCGCGGCACCGAGCGCCGTCCCGACACCCAGCTCATCCAGAGCGCCAACGAGGCCTCCCGCGCGATCATGCGCAACGAGGGGATCGAGCAGCACGACTTCACCCCGGCCATGCGCACCGAGGCTTCCCAGCGGGCTGCCATCGGCTACCTCAACGAGCGGCTGCCCAAGAAGAAGTGGACCAAGCTGCAGCAGGCCGCGGGCAAGATCCCGCCGTCCGAGGGCGTCATCATCAACGAGGACGGCAAGATCATCACCCAGGCCGTGGGTTCCGCCGACGACCACTACCTGCCCTTCAACCTGAAGAACCTGAAGGGCCTGCAGGGCGGGCACTACGTCCGTTCCCGGTCCCAGGGCGGACTGACCACCGAGGACATTTACACCGGTCTCGTCTCGGGCGCTCGCAGTGTCACGGTGGTCAGCCGTTCTGGGGTCTTCACGGTCAACTTCGAGGATGACTTCCGCGGTGGTCGCCGGTACAACGACAAGGCCGCCCAGATGGTCGGGCGCTACGCCAAGACCCTGGACGCGGTGAAGTCCGAGACAGTGGACCGTCGCCCCCTGTCCCCGGAGGAGCGGGCGGAGATCCGCGACCAGGTGGAGACCGAGTACGCCGACCTGGACCTGCCCCGGGCCGAGATCGAAGACATGATCAAGGACCGGGAGAACGAGTACAAGTCTCGCCCGACTCTGACCAAGGCGGAGCTGGCCGACATCGACGCCCTGGCCCGCAAGGACAACCCCGGCGAGCGGGAGCAGAAGATCGCCCGATCCGAGCTGATCAGCGCCGCCATGGAGAAGAAGGCCCAGCGCAACTACCAGCTCGACGGTGAGGGCTACGAGGCTGCCCAGGAGGCCCTGCGCGAGCAGTTCCCGTACTACATCGCCAGTGTCCGGGCGATCCACCGCGGCAACGCCCAGCACGACAACAAGTTCAGCGCCGAGACCGACAAGGGCTACGTTAAGCCCCGGTACATCCGTCCCGAGGGGGCCAAGGAGGGCTGGCACGACACGACCATCAACGGTCGAGGCAAGGTCAGCGCGGACCGGCTGAACTACGCCAACTGGGCGCACAACCCCGAGCGCCGGACCACCCAGACGGCACCGGAGTCGGACAAGCCCAAGGAGGGATCTCCGGCCGCCAAGGTCGCTGACCAGTTCACCGTCCGGGAGAACATCGCCGCCGGTCAGGCCAAGCGGGCCGCCAACGACGCCCTGTTTTCCCTGGCCCAGCTCATGCACAACCGTGTGGAAAACGTTGGGGATATCGTCCACACCGCCGGTGCGTCCCGGGAGGCCTTCGACAAGGTGGCCGCCAACGCGGTGCAGCGGGACAAGCTGATGGACGAGCTGAAGACGGCCGCGGACAGCATCGACGGGGTCAAGGGTGCCGAGGACGTGCACACCAAGGCCCAGGCCTACCTGACTGCGATCGACGCCACCAGCGCCGGTGAGGCTTGGAACGGTCAGCACGCCGAGCGTCCCTCCAAGCCGTTCTCCTTCGACACCGCCGGGGGCAAGCAGGCCGCCTACGGTCGGTCCGCGAAGAAGTCGGAGATCGAGAAGGAGTGGAACAAGCAGGTTCTGAAGGCTGCCGGGGAGAACGCCCGGATGGCCATCGGCACCCTGAGCGACGAAAAGCTGGCCGACATGGCCGCCTCGCTGGGCTACATGGGTCACGCCCTGGCCAACGGGGAGACCGACCGAGCCACCTTCGCCGCTCGGTCTGCCGAGCTCGGGGCCGACTCCGACCAGCTGCAGCGGGCCCTGAACGCGATGGGCAGCGACCGGGGCAAGCTCCTGGGGGAGCAGTTCCTGGGCAAGAGCGAGGCCCTGCACCGGCTGCGTGCCCTGCAGGCCAGGTACGAGTCCGCTCCGGGGGAGTCGCACAAGGCTCCCGAGCAGCTCACCACCGACCAACGCACCAAGGTCTCGGACGTGGCTCCCACAGACCTTGTCGCGGTGGAGACGGCCCTGCGCCAGGACGCGGACAATGCCCACGGCAACCAGAACGTCCAGGCGGTCTACAACAGCATCTCCCGGTCGGTCCGCGCCCTGCGCAACGGTGCCCTGGACAAGGAGCAGTTCAAGCAGGACGTCAACGACCACTTCGATGAGTACGACGTGGACTACAAGGCCGAGCAGCTGATCCGGGCCCGGCTCAAGCAGTTGGGGCTTGAGTGACGATTCTGGACCCCGGTCCGCAGCTGGCTGGAGCCGAGCTCACCCCCAACGAGCAGGCTCTGGCCGCGCGGATCGACGCCAAGCGCTCCACCAACCTCGATGAGGTGGCGGCGGCACTGGTGGCTGCGTTCCTGCTGTACCGGGTCTACATGAAGCGTCGCCTGACCGAGGTGATGAAGGACCAGGAGCCGACCCAGTCCAACCTGGAGCTGGCCATGGGCTCGGTCTACACCGCTTTCGTGCCCAGGCTGGTGCGGGTGTTCGCCCCGCACCTGGTGGCCGGGTACCTGGTCGGGGTGCAGGAGGCCCGGGCCGGGAGCATCGACAACGCCTTCCTGCAGGACATCGCGGAGGGCTACGCCATCCACCTGGGCGAGCACCTCAACGAGGTGTCGATGGAGGCGGCCGTCCAGGGGTACACCCGGCAGGTCAACCGTCGGGTGCCCGCACGCAGGGCTGTGCAGAACGTCATCGAGGCGTACGGGGTGCCCAACCGCACCATGAACTCGCTGGTCAACGTCTGGACCGGTGAGGACTCCAAGGTGCTGTCTTCCATGCCTGCCCAGTCCCGCCGGGATGCTCGGGCCGCTGCCATCATCGACGCCGCCTTGAAGCAGCGGGCGCACGCGGTGGGGGACACCGAGGCCTGGGCAGCCCGCGGTCAGGCCAAGCAGCTGGTCTGGATGTACGCCGTGCAGAAGGGCACCTTCCCCGAAGGCACCACGAAGATCTGGCAGACCGCCAGGGACGAGAGGGTGTGCCCGGTCTGCGGGCCGATGCACCACTCCGAGGTGGCCCTGGACGAGCCGTTCGTCACCGACGCGGGCAAGGTCTGGTCGCCCCCGATGCACCCCAACTGCCGCTGCGACGTGCACCTGAGCATCTCCATCGACGCCTTCCACCCGATCTTCGAGCAGGAGCTGGTCGATAAGTCTCTGGGCGACGACCCGTACGACCGGGACCGTCGCGGCCGGTTTGCTCGGGCTGAGACCCGCACCAAGAAGATCGAGCCGATCGTCCTGCCTGGGTGGAAGCTGACTCCCGTGGAGGTCGAGCAGACCGAGGGCAAGATCCAGAACGCCGGGAAGATCCAGGCCGAGGGCAAGATCAAGAACACGGCCAAGATCCAGAACCTCACCAAGATCACCATCGCCAACAAGATCGACCCCGAGCAGGAGAAGATCGAAGGCAAGAAGGTCAGCGGGTACAAGGTGACCGCCCGCAAGGTCGCCGGGGCCCTGTCCACGCAGAAGGTCCGCATCCCCGAGCCGGACCCCAAAGACCTGGGCGAGGGACACTTCGCCCTGCCGGAGCCGCTGTGGGGCTTCATGGGCACCGCGGAACAGGCCGGTGTGGGGGACATCCTCCTGGCCGACGACGAGACCCCGTTCCTGACCCAGAACGCCATCGAGAACGCCCTGGACGCGCACTGGCACTCCGAGGTGGCCGATGAGGTCGACGCCTTCATCAACGGCGAGTCCGCGGTCGACCCCTACTACTACGTCGGGGACAAGCGGTACCGGGTGCCGTACGAGGCGTACGAGTCAGCACTGTGGTGGACCCTCAGCGGGGGTCGGCCCGAGATGCACGAGATCGAGACGTACAACCAGTACACCGACCAGATCGAGTACGCCCAGATCAGCGACGAGACCCTGTCCCAGTACTTCAAGCTGGAGGACTGGAAGTCCTGGGTGATGCCCACGATCATGATCACCACCGTGGGCACCTACGGGAAGACCGACATCCACGCGACGAAGAACCACATGAGCGCGCGGAACCCTGGCAAGTGGGTGGTCACCCCGGTGCCCAAGGACTCGGTCTGGGTCAAGGACATCGACATCCCGGCCAACATCGTCTTCGCGGAGCCTGAGGCCCTGCAGAAGAAGGAGCGGGACTACTAACGCTGGAGCGAGGTCACCTTGGTGGTGCCCTGCTGCATCCGCGCCTTCTTGCGGTACTGCAGGAAGCTGACCACCCGCCAGACCAGCAGGATGTCGATGGCGATCCCCATGATCAGGGAGAACGCGATCTCGGGTTTGGTGGTGAACCCGGGGATGTTGCCGGTGGTGGCCCCGATCAGGGCCGAGCGCAGGTACAGGGCGAAGATGATGATCACCCAGCCGCTGGCGTTGAACGAGGCACCCCGGAACCAGTTCCTGGGCCGGTGGGCAGCCAAGAAGGTGCCACTAGCGACGAGACCAACCACGACCATGAGCCACCACAGCCCCTGCATCACAATCACCCGACTCATCTGTACAGCTTCAATACTTGGTCAGAAAGCCAGTCGTCGTAGTGGTTAGCCGTATTGTGCTCACGGATCCGCAAAGCCACCAGTTTGCTCTCTAGTGACCCAGTTTGCACCCTAGCCAAGTCATCCTGTGCGCGCTCAAAAGACTTTTCAGCCGAACGGTTGGCCTCGGCTGCGTCCCGGCTAGGTGTCTGGCGCTTAAAGAGACTGATAATGCGCTCTTTCCAGAGTGCCATTACGTCTTCCTCTGCTGCTGCCGAGTCCTACGGTGATCCATCTCTTCGAGAAGCTGGGCCGTTGTCCGGGCCGCCTCCAAAGAGGCCTCAGCCCTCTCTTCGGCTTTGGCTAGGGCCATCCGAGTGAGCTGGTGAGCCTCCTGCTCCTTGTCGAAGGCCGCCTTCCACGAGTCGCGGTCGGAGGCGATCATCTCCCGGAACCGCTTGGGCTCCAGTTGACCAGTGAGGATCAGGGCGAGGACGACCCCGCCTGGCCCCCATGTAAGCAGGATAGACAAGATATCCGGGGTTGCGGGGGTTGCGGACCCCGCTGCTACCAGCGCGTAGAGCACCTGGCCCCCTTTGCCTAAGTTTGCGTCGGCTCAAACTCAGAGTAAGGACGTCAACCAGTCTTGCGACCAGCGAGAAGATGGTGGCATGGATCCGATTGCCAAGGCGATGAGCGCCCAGGGGGGCGACCTCGAAGAGATCGCCAAGCTGCTCTACGGCGATGGCGCATGGGAGTTCATCTCCAAGAAGAAGATGGACGAGGAGTCCAAGAACCGGACCCAGGCCCGCATCGGACTGGCCACCAACGCCCTTGGCATCGCCGCTGGCACCGAGGCTCTCGTGGGAGCAACCCGCAAGTACCGGGCCGCTGGCAAGGTCCCCAGCAAGGCTCTGACCCCGTTCAAGGAGCCCAAGGCCCCCAGCGGCCTGGGCCGAGCCTGCAGCCGGGTCGGGGAGTTCGGGGCCAAGCACCCCAAGGCCCTGGCCGGTGCCGCGGTCGGTCTCCAGGCTGCCAACCTCGCCGGAGACGCCGTCGCCAACCGGGTGCTGGCCCGCAACGCCAAGAAGAAGACCGGGGTCGCCAAGCGCCAGCTCGCCCCGATCGAGAACGGCGAGGTCACCAAGAGCGTCGACATCGAGACCACCTTCGAGATCTCCAAGGTCGACACCGACAAGCGCCAGGTCTTCGGCTGGGCCTCGGTCATCACGATGGACGGCAAGCCGGTGGTCGACCTGCAGGACGACTACATGGCCATGGAGACCATCGAGAAGGCCGCCTACGACTACGTGAAGTCCTCCCGCAAGGGCGGCGACATGCACGACCGCGACGGCGAGGGCCCCCGCCACGTCTCGGACATGATCGAGTCTTTCGTCGTCACCGACGAGAAGAAGGAGAAGCTCGGCCTGCCTGCCGACTTCCCCACCGGCTGGCTGGTCGGATTCCAGGTCAACGATGACGACACCTGGAAGCTGGTCAAGGACGGCAAGCGCACGCAGTTCTCCATCCACGGCTCCGGCCAGCGAGTAGAAAAGGTTCTGGACGAATGACTCACTCCGTCTGGGGCGTCGACCACAACGACGACATCAGCAAGGCCTTCAGCTTCAAGCCGGTCCTGGCGGGCAAGATCAAGCCGCCGACCATGCCCAAGGTGCCCAGCGTCCAGAACGGTCTGAAGCAGATCGGCGGGATGGCCAAGCCCAAGGGTGTCCCCACCGGGGCGTCCCAGTCCCAGATGGGTGGGGCCAACGCACGGATCGCTGGCCGTCAGCGGTTTAACGCAGGACAACAGTCTGCCCTCAGCCAGCGGCTCGGGGTCCGGAAGAGCATGGAGAACGACATGGGAGTTTCCGTCTGGGGTGTGGACCACGGTCCCGACGTGGTCGCCAAGGCCGACACCAAGGAGAAGGCCTCGGCTGGCCGCTACGCCACCGGTGCGGTCTTCCCGGGCTGGCACGGTGCCGTTGCGGGTCGCAAGGGCAAGAAGCTGCGCGCGGCCGGTAACGAGTACGGCGGTGCCGTGGTCGGCGGCATCGGTGCTGCCGCCATCACCCGTGGCAACCCCTACGCCTCCTCGGCGGGTCAGATGATCGGCGCTGCTGGTGGCGTGCGCCGCAACCAGCGCAAGGGTTACTACAAGCCCCAGTCGTGACCTTCACCCCGATCGACCCCGAGGAGATCAAGAAGGATCTCCTGGGGTCAACCCTCGCTGAGTTCAACCGTGTGCATCTTCGCGATGGACGCGGGCGCTTCACTGCCATGGGGAGCATCTACGACTCCAAGGCCAGGGGCGCAGCGGACGTCATCGAGGACAAGGTCGGGGAGAACAGCTTCTCGGACAACCTGCGGGAGAACCCCCGCAAGACGGCTGTCGCGGTCGGGGCCGGGACCCTTGTGGCCACGGCACTGGTCCGTCGCTCCATCTACCTGGGTCGCCTGACCAAGGGGGTGGCCGCCAACCACTCGTTCGTAGCTGGGCACCCTGGCTTCGAGGGTCACTACGACATCGGTGCCGCCCAGCAGGCCGACATGGCCGACATGCAGGGCAAGATGGCTGGCGTCTACGGCGACATCATCACCAACGCTGCCGAGGCCCTGACCGACAAGAACTTCCGTCAGGCCGGTCGCGAGCTCAAGGGCTTCAAGGGGATGCGCAAGATCCCCCGCGGTGACGTCAAGAACGGGGAGTTCACCGGCACCAACTTCCCCGGCCGGGCCATGAACGCCCGCACAGCCAAGGCCGATGACGCCCTGTCCGGGTCGGTGTGGGACCCCAAGATCGTCAACAAGCTGCACGGCAAGAACGCCCAGGAGAGCCTGCGCAACGTCGAGAAGTTCATCAAGAACTCGCAGACCGAGAACAGCTTCCTGATCGACTCCAGCACCAACAAGATCCTGTCCGGCACCAAGGGCCACAAGGTCTTCACCCAGTTCTGGCTGCCGACCGAGTACAACATCAAGGGTCAGACGATCATCATGACCCACAACCACCCGCACATCGCGCACGACCAGATCCGAGGGTTCTCCCCCGGTGACATGAACGTGCTGCGGATGCTGGTGAAGGAGGGTGCGTCCAAGCAGTCCACCTTCCGGGCCATCTACCCCGATGGCACCGCCGAGGAGATCGTCATCACCGACTGGCGCAAGTTCGACCGGTTCGTGGGATCGATGAACCAGGTCGCCCAAGCCAAGATGGTGAAGCTGGTGGGCAAGGAGAACATCACCGAACTGATGCTCAAGGCCCAGGCCGACATCCAGAAGTACGCCTCCGAGAGCGGAAAGTACGGGTTCAAGATCGTGGAGCACACCGACTTCGCCAAGCGGCTGATGTCCGACACCGAGATCAAGCACCGCAAGAAGCTGCAGGCTGGCATCGCGGTCACCACCTCGACCCTGGGTCTGACCGCCCTGGGTCTCAAGGGCGGATCGGTCGCTGCGGGTCGAGTGGCTCGGTCTGCCGCGAAGGCCAACCACGCCATCCCTGGGGGCGCGACCAAGTACGGCCCGGCCGCGATGAAGGCCAAGAAGTACAAGAAGCTGTCGCGGTCGCTGGACCATGCAGCCGTCAACACGTCCCTGACCGCCGGTGGCATCGGCGGGGTGGGTGGTTACAACTTCGCCTCGTACACGCGGGCCGAGGGCAAGAAGAAGCAGATCGTGAAGAACTGGGAGCCGGGCATGGACTTCGGACTGGGCACTGTCCACCAGGGCGAGGAGATCTCCAAGTGGAGCATGCCCAAGGGCTTCAAGCTCCCGGGCGACCCCGCCAAGATGACCGTCAAGAGCAACGTCGTGCACCCCAAGGCGCTCACCCCGGTGACGCCCAAGACCGGGCTGAGCACCAAGGCGAAGATCGGCATCGGCGTGGGTGCGACTGCTGGTGTCGGCGGCACCGGTGTCGTGATCCACGAGAAGAAGAAGCAGACCGCCGGGGTGGCCAAGCGCGACTGGCGCAACATCGAGGAGCACAAGCGGGGTGCTGCTGACGCCCGTCGCCGCAAGCGCGGTGCCCAGAACGTGGCCGGGACTGCCGCTGCTGTTGGCGGTGCTGCCGCCCTGCATGGGAACTACCAGGGCAAGAACATGGCCGCGGAGGTGGTCGGCGCGTACCGACTGGCTCAGCACGGTGCCCGCAACCTGGGTCATGCCGCCGTTGCCCGGGACTCCTTTGACCGCAAGGTCCACCTCGGCCAGGTGAAGTGGGCCGCCGGGAACTTCAAGCGCGTGCCGCACGGCACTGCCACCCTGGCTGGGTACGGCACCGCTGC
>Ga0157371_10004706_pt1 | contig 11797 bp, 10 predicted proteins | sample C45metaG_FD_113462 | JGI IMG/M metagenome (GOLD analysis project Ga0157371, IMG submission 113462) | Corn rhizosphere microbial communities from Kellogg Biological Station, Michigan, USA - C4-5 metaG | ecosystem: Host-associated > Plants > Roots > Rhizosphere > Soil | place: USA: Michigan... | reverse complement strand
GATGTATTCTTCGGACTGATAATAGTGGCCGATGCTTTCTTCTCCCGGAATATTTTGAGTAAAACGTTGTGTACAACTATTACAATCCCATATCTCAAATTGCTCGCCGGAAACTGTGTAATCCTTTGCAGAAAGAACTTTGTGAATATTTGTGTTACCACAATTCGGGCAGGAACTGTAAACGACCATTCTGATTTAAATTATCTGATAAACAATCTTACTATTGGGTATTGTACGTTTGGGGAGCCGTAGTTGGAATAACTCTTTGTTGATTTCCTACCGTCTTCGCTGAAAAAGGGTTGGCATAAAAATGAAGAAAAAGAAGAACTAATCCAATCAGCAATAAAATGATGGCAAAGATTTTCCACCTGTTACTTTTCGGTATGATTTCTTCTTCCTGGTAATAATGATTCATCACAGAAGAAGTAGTGTGTTTATCCCCAACCAACATTTCGTGTTCAGTATTTTCATGGATCACACGCTCAGCTACAACCGGTTCAAAGAAACTTACACCGGCTTTCGAATTGCGGACGAATTCATTTCCTGAGGCTGCTTTTTTTAAAACCCCCAGGGGCTCCAATAAAATTTCTTCACCTTGTTTTAATTTGCTTTTCGTATCTGCACACCATCTTTTCAATTCGTCTAATGCATCCGCAACAGGTATCTTTTTCTTCTCTGAAACATATTTAACGAGGCCGTCAGAAATTTTTTCTTCTCTTGATGAGAAAATAATTTCTGTAACAGGAGGTTCAATTTGTTTGTTTGCAACATCCACCCGCGCAGAATTATTTACTATTCTGAATTTTCCTACATCGCGCAGCCGGCATTCTTTCGACTGAATAATAAATGAAGTGATAAGATCCTGCATGTGCGCAAATATCTGTAATTATTTATTTCGCTTTGAAAAGTTTTGCATTAAAAGTGGATCAAAACGCCGCCTATAACCTGGAAGCCATAAACCGGGTAATTGTTCCAACGCTCGTACTGGCTGTTAAGAATATTATCAAAGTCAAGCCATACACTAAACTGCTTGTTGAGCTTAAATTCTGCGCCTGCACTAAGATCCGTTCCGCCTTTCAATTCTTTTTCTGAGGTTTGAATGGGATTTAAAGGATTTGCCACTAATGCCTTTGCGCCCGAGAACGCAACCACATCGGCTTTAAATAAAAGTTCTTTAAATGCATTCCATCTTAAAGAACCTGTAAGTTTTAAAGGAAACAATCCCCATGCTTTTGCATTGTCATGAAGGCCGGTGTAACTGTTTAAATCTAACGCCGCCGATGCCGTGAATTTATCCTGGCTGATAAAGTTCATGTCGCCATGAATTTGAAGGTTGGTTAATTTGCTTTCGTTGGTAAGAACAAATGTGTTGCCATAACTCGAATCGTTTATAAATAAAGGCATATCGGTATAAGAAATAAATGCTGCTCTTGCATTGAAGTTGAAATGCTTGCCCACAGTGGCTTTGATGCCGCCATAATATTGTATCTCTTTTGTATTGTTCAAAAAGGTTGGGTCGCGCATGTATGGGTTTTCGTGGCTTAAAGTGCGGAAACTGTTTGCAATATATTTTCCAACCCAGCCCGCCTGCACCATCAACGCATTTTGTTGCAATTGAACTTCTGCATAAATATTAGGTAACACAGCCAGTGTATTGTTATTCCATGATGGAGTTATGCCGCCATGAAAAGTAAACATGTCACTGTAATAAACAAATTCCGGCGCCAGCTCAAAAAGATTGTTTGTTACAGAAAGTGATGAACCTTTTAACTGGTATTTATCGAAATTTCCACGCGCGGCAACTTTAAAAGAAACGGCGTCCGAAAATCTTTTTTCCGCGGGAACATCAACAATTAAGGTTGTTTCTGTGGCTTTGCTTTCTCTTGAAAACTCATGAACCTCGAGGTGTGGATTGTAATTGATTCCTACACTGTTGTCAGCGATATTTCTAAAACCAACATTCGCAGAAAAATCCTGGTAACTTCTCCTTATGCTGTCCTTCGCAAAGTCGTGCAAACTGTGATCATATCCATATTGATAATATTCATGCTCTGCAAATTCAGCACCCGCGTAGGTTTCGTTCTTCTCTGAAAAAATGCTTCCTGTACCTTTTACATTCCATTCGCTAAAATCCTGGTTTTTCATTTTTCCACGCGAGGAAATATAGTTGCCATAAATGTTACCCAAATTATGCTTGCCATCTCCAAAACTAAATGCACCGGCAACATAAGGTGTAGACAAATTACCGTATCCTACTTTCAATTGATTGCGATCACCCAGCTTCAAAGAAGTGTCGGCCTGCAACGAAAGAGGTTTTAAAGAAACCGGCTGATACGCAAAAAATAAATTCTCAGGCGGAATATAATACGCCAGCCGCGGCCTTGTTGTATCAGGGGAAATAGGAGAGGCGTACAAATTTATTTTTACCGTATTTCGCAATGAGGGTTTGTAAGAAGACGTGATCTGTATCGTTTGCCTCTTTGTAGTATCCTGCCCATGTGATACAGTAAACAAGAAACACAGTGGAAGAATAAAAAACGCTTTTTTTAAATTAGTCCTTATCATCAATTTTTTAAACATATTCGCTTTTGTTTGTTGAATTCTTATTTACTGTTTGAAGGTGTTGTTTCCACTTTAGAATTTTGTTGTTCTTCTGCTGTTACAGCATCCAGCTTCGTCTGTGCTTCTTGTTTTAACTCAGGTATCACGGCATTATCGGCTACACTTTTATAAGTAGCTTTTGCATTGAAATAATCTTTTTCTTTTAAATAAATATCGCCCAGCAAGATGTAAGCCTTTGCTACCCAATAATCATAAGAACCGGTAACTTTTATCACGTCAAGGGCTGCTTTTTCCGCAGTACTCAATTGGTTGAGTGTATAATAACAGTTGGCTGTTTCATAACGAGCTTCTGCTCCCCACTCGGATTTGTTAACCGCTGCAACCTGCTTAAACGCTTTGATCGCGTCTTCACACTGGTTGTTCACCTGAAGCGATTTGCCTAAAACAAGATTAGCAATTGCTTTATCATCAGTACTGATTCCTTTCTTAGTGAGCAATTCTTTCGCGATATTATTAGCCTGCGCAAAGTCCTTGGTTTGATAGTAACTTCTTACCAATCCGCGCAATGCTTCGATTGTATTTTCGGGCGTGGTAGCCAGTTCCAGCAATTTCGAAAAATAGGTTTTTGATTTTTCGTAATCCTTTAGTTCGAAGTAATAAATGCGCGCGGCAGCAAATGCGGCTCTTTCGGCATAAGGACTGTTTCCCTGGTTTAAAACTGCCTCATATCCTGATACTGCATTTTGCCAATCTTTACTTTTTGAATAGCATTCGCTTTTATAAAAATTAGCTTGCAATGTGTAGGCGCCCTGCGGATATTTAGTGAGATAATTATTAAGCGAGTTGATAGCGGCAGCACAATCGCCATTGCTGTACTGAAGCTCGGCCGCAGCGTAGGTTAAAGAATCAGCTTCTGAAATGCTGATCACTTTTCCCGACTTCTGAACAAAAGCTACATAATCATTCGGCCTGCCCATTTCAACATAAATATTTTTCATGTTGTCGAGTGCTTCATTCGCTTCTTCTGATTGTGGATATTGGCTTACGAGCTTTTGATAATCCTGCAAAGCTTCCTCGTTGTTGTTCAGGTTGTAATTCGCAAGACCTAATTTCAGATACACTTTTGGATATTGACTGGTAGCGGATTTGATATTCAAAATCTTATTTAAATAAGGAATCGCATCCCTGAATTTTTCCTGTACCATATATGCATTCGCAATCTGCATGTATGATTCCGCCACCAGATCACTCTGTGGATAACGCTCGGTAAGCGTATTAAAGGTCTTGATCTTTGCAGTAGGATTATCGATTCCATTGATGAGCGCCACCTGGTATAATGCGTAATCACTTTGCGCCAAACCATTGTCAATTACATTTTGATACATGCTTTTCGCCGTTGCATAATTTTTCATCATAAAATAACAATCGGCTGCCCTTACATACGCATCCTGCTGAAGAGAGGAAGATTGCGGAGTAATTGCGGGTGCTACCTGTTTGAAATTGGTTAAGGCCAGCGAATAACTTTCGAGGTTGAGATAGCTGTAGCCAAGCACATATCTTGCATCAGTAGGATTCGCCTCTCCCTGGATTCCTCCGTACTGCAAATAATTGCTCATGTGTTTGATTGCTTCATCATAACGGTTAAGCCTATACGCAACTTCACCTTTCCAGAAATACGCAAATGGTAAAACCTGTCCTGCATTCGGATCATTAATTATTTTGGTTAAAAGATCATCGGCCTGGTTCAGTTGCTGCGCATTGATATATTCGGTGGCACGCCCGAAAAGAATCTTCGGATAAATCCTTTTCATTGTTGGAGTGGGCTGCGAAAAAGAGTTGTATAAAGAAAGTGCTTCAGCATAATTATTGGTATTGGCCAAAAGATTAATGATAATTTCTTTGGCTTCGTTGGCATAGGCCGACTGCGGATACAGATCAAGAAATTTATTCAATGAACTAAGTGCTACATCCTGGTAGCCGAGTTCATAGGAAAGTTTTGCATAATTAAAACGCGAGATTTCCTGCTGCTTGCGATTACTGTTGTTATCGGCACTGTAGAGGAAAGCATTTCTTGCATTTTCTTTTTGACCGGTTCTTAAATACAAGTCTCCTAATAAATACATTGAGTTTTGACCCAAAGAATCTTTTTCATTGCTCAATTGTTTGAAACCTTCAATTGCTTTTTGTACGTCGTTGGCATTGTAATAACAATAGCTCAGTTCATACATTACTTCTTTCGAAACTTTCGTGCTGCTTTTTACATAGGCTTCCAGTAAAGGCAAAGCTTTGGCAAATTCTTTTTTCTCAAAATAGATCTGGCCCATTAAGAGATTCAAATCTTTACGGTTCGCAATATCGTTCTGACCAAGTTTGCTTTCGCCGTAACGCAGCGCCTGGTCTTTGTTTCCCTGGAAATAATATATCTGTGCGATATAATAAGGAACCATTCCACGGTACTTCGGAATTGATTCTACTTTCTGAAAAGAAGCGAGTGCATTGTTATAATCGTGATCACGATAGCTTAAATAGCCATAATAATAATTGGCGTCATAATAATATTTGTTGGAAGGCAGTTGGTGAATTTCGTCAAACAAGGGTTTCGCGCTGTTGTATTGTCCTGTTTGAAAATAAGAATAAGCTAATTCAAACTTTGCATCCGCAATTTGTTCATTGCTCAGGTTGTTGTAGCCTGCTCTTTCATAATAAACAACTGCGCGCGCAAAATCGTTTCTTACAAAATAATATTGCGCCAGGTGAAAACTCATTAATTGTTGCCGTGGTTCATTGTTCGCTGCGTCAATAAACCGTTTCGCTGCTTCTTCCGCTACTTCCTGGTTCATCTTTAGTTCGCAAACGATATAATAATATTCAACATCCTGGTTAAGATAAGCATGACTGCTTTTTGTATTCTCAGGATACTTATCCAGCAAAGGTTTTAGCAGGGGATAGGCGAGACTGTATTCACCCTTGATAAAAAGATCTTCTGCTTCTTTAAAATTTTTCTGCGGATCGTTTATGAAATAATTGGCCTGCGAGAAGCATGGTGCAGAAAGGAGAGCGAACACAAGGGGAAGAATCAAACGCGTCATCAAATTTATTTTTTACTTTTTAATATTGAATTAAAAAAACGAACTAACCGTTACTGGCTGCAAATGATTTTGCTTTGCGCAAAAATACAAACACCATTCCACTAATCACGAAGTCAAAAATATTTGAATGATATTAAAAACACTTTAAATTGCACAAATCTTTGTTAATACAATTGTAAAAAAGAAATGAGCAAATTTCTGTCCACAAAATATTCAAACGCCGCTTTTAATTTCGGGATGTTTGTTTTAAGAGTAACGTTAGGTATTTTGCTTGCCAGCCATGGTTACAGCAAACTTGTCGCCTTCGGATCACTGCGTTATAAGTTTATGAATTTTCTTCACATGGGATCAACGCTTTCTCTTGCGCTGGTAATTTTTGCTGAGCTGTTTTGTTCCATCTTTTTAATCCTTGGATTATTTACACGCTTCGCTTGCATTCCCATTTTAATTGCAATGGCTGTTGTTGTTTTTGTTGCAACGCACGGGCAGATTCTCGGTCCTGGCGAAAGAGGTACGATTTATCTTGCCGCTACCATCACCATTTTATGTTGCGGACCGGGAAGAATAAGTGTTGATGCGATGATTGGAAAGTAGGGTGGAGAGTTGAGGGTTTAAAAGTTTAGAGGTTTAGAAGGTTTAGTTAGGTTAGACATGTTTACACACACAACACAAATACGAATACATTATGCGCTTACCGACCAGATGGGTGTCGTGTACTACGGCAATTATGCGCAGCTTTATGAAATCGGAAGAACAGAAGCTTTGCGCAGCCTTGGGCTCACTTACAAACAAATCGAATCAACCGGCGTGATCATGCCTGTAACGGAGATACATAGCCGCTTTTTGCGCCCTGCTTTATATGATGATCTTCTGACCGTGGTGACCATAGTAAAGGAAATGCCTTTGCATTCACGGATATCTTTTCACACTGATATTTACAATGAAAAGGAAGAGCTGTTGAACGTCGGTGATGTGACGTTGTATTTTGTTGACGCAGAAACAAAAAAGCGCGTAGACATTCCCGGTGCAATTAAAGAAAGACTTGCGGCGTATTTTAAATGACGACAGTAAGCAAACAAAAAACAGGATTTTTATTTTGGTCTTGTGAGATTACTTGTACGGTGAATTCTGACGTGAGAAATGGGTCCGGTTGCACGGTCTGTTTGTTCCTTCAGCAGATAAACAAATTCCAGCAAATCTTACTTTCTGCAATTAATTTCTTCGTGAATCTTCCAAATAACGCCAGCTAATAAAACTCTTCAAAATATCTTCAAAATCATTTTGTAGTTTTCGAAAAAAATCATTGAAAATTCTGATAATAGAAGATGAGAAAGCATTGAGCGAAAGCATTGCCGATTATCTTTCTGTGCATGAATACAGTTGTGAAACTGCCGAAAATTATCACAGCGCTCTTCAAAAGATCGAATACAATCTCTACGATTGCATTCTTCTTGATATCACTTTGCCGGGTGGTGATGGTTTAAAAATTCTTGAACAGATCAAGGAAGATAAAAGAAAGGATGGCGTATTGATTATTTCTGCAAAAAATTCCCTCGATGATAAAATCACAGGACTTAATCTCGGGGCCGATGATTATTTATCAAAGCCATTTCATTTGTCTGAATTGAATGCAAGGGTTGCCGCTATTATCAGGAGAAAAAATTTTGATGGAAACAGCATCATTCATTTTGAAAATCTTTCTGTGGATACGCAAAAAAAATTAGTGACTGTAGAAAATAAGCCCGTGGAACTCACCCGGAAAGAATATGAATTGCTCTTGTATTTTGTTTCCAATAAAAGGCGATTGATCTCGAAAGACGCAATAGCAGAGCATCTTTGGGGAAATGAAATGGGCGGCAACTACGATTTTATTTATACGCACATTAAAAATTTGCGCAAAAAATTAATGGATGCAGGAGATGCCGATTATATCAAGTCGGTTTACGGAATGGGATATAAATTCACGGATAAATGAAACTGATTGCCAAATACAACCGCGTAACCATTCCCATTATTATCGGCATTCTTATCATTAGCAGTGTAAGTTATTATCTTATCCTCCACCGGATTTTAATTTACCAGCTTGATAAAGATCTTCGTGTCGAGCAACGGGAAATTATTCAGCATGTTGAAGAAACGGGACAGTTGCCTGAAACATCCGATTATAAAGACCAGCAAATATTTTTCAAACCCACAGAGCGTAAGGAATTTAAAGATCAATATTCTACCGAGGACATTTATAATAAGAGGGAAGATGAAGTGGAATCTTTCAGGAGAATTGATTTTTTGGTAAATCAGGATGGGCAATATTTTATTGCCACCGTAAAAAAATCGCAACAGGAAACGGAAGATATTGTAAGATTGATATTGACAGTTACTCTTTTGATTATTGTCATTTTATTATTGATTCTTTTTATTTCCAACCGCGTATTGCTGCGAAAATTATGGAAACCTTTTAGAAACACACTTGAGCAGCTCAATCAATTCAGCTTTTCTTCAAAAAATAAAATTGCATTACAGAAAACAGACATTGATGAATTTAAAGAACTGAATCAAACAGTTCTTTTTATGACGCAGAAAGTTACCAGGGACTATCAGGCACTGAAAGCTTTTACGGAAAATGCTTCACATGAAATACAAACTCCGTTGGCGATTATTAAAAATAAGATTGAATTACTATCACAGTCAGAAAACCTGTCTGAAAATGACATCAACGTTTTGCAAAGCGTAAACGAAGCAGCAGCAAGGCTTTCACGCCTTAATCAATCTCTATTGCTGTTGGCTAAGATCGAAAACCTTCAATTTGCCAATGTGGAATCGGTTGATTTCTCGTATATGCTTAACCGTTATCTTAATAATTTTGATGAGCTCGCTCATGCAAAAGGTTTGAAAATCTTCAAGGCTATTGAAGACAGGGTTTTTGTAAAAATGAATGAATCACTTGCAGAAATATTAATCTCCAATATTATTTCCAATGCCATGAAACACAACTTTGCCGGCGGTGAGATCCGGGTAGAGTTGACAAGTAAAATGTTTCGGGTGAGTAACAGCGGCCCTCAACCGCATATGGAGACAAGAGAGCTATTTGGCAGATTTAAGAAGGAATCAACGTCGGGCGATTCACTCGGGTTGGGATTGTCAATTGTAAAAACGATCACCGACATCTACGGTTTTGAAATCACCTATCTTTTTACCGATCACCACCATGTTGTTGAAATTATTTTTCATCATTCAATACCTGGCTAATTGTAAATCAGTTTTTTAGGCGCCGAAACGTTTGGAATGCTTATTGTGTTGGAGAGGAAAACCAGAAATAGTTTAATATGAATTTTGGAAAGAAATGGCTTGTAATCGTGACGATGCTATGCAGCAGTTTTTCAGCATTTTCACAAGACACGTTGATAAATAAACTCGACAGCCTCGGTCTTAAGAAAGATAGTTCGGGTAACCAGGTCAACAATATTAATCCGTCTGCTTACAATAAGAAGACCGAACTTTCTCCCAAGACTTACTTTGTTTTATTGGGAAGTAGTTTAAAGCAGGAATTTACGAAGCCTTTTCACATGAAGGGAAAAGACTGGAAGAATTTTGGAATATTCGCTGCCGGAACAGGTGCTCTTTTTCTTGTCGACAAACCTATTCAGCAAGCGGCATTAAAACTCAGGAACCGAAACACTTCGGTCAATGATCTCAGCCATTATGTAACCAATTTTGGAGGCTTGTATGAAGGTTTTACCCTTGCAGGTTTAGCAAGTTACGGGCTGATATTTAAACGAAAAAAGGTAGTAACGACAACGCTTTTAGCTACCCAGGCTTACATAACAGGAGCGGCTGTGGAAACGGTTCTCAAGTTTCTCGCAGGTGAGACAAGGCCCAATTATTATGGCCCCGATCAGGTTGCTTCTCCGCGTTTTCTCGGGCCATTTACAAAAGTACAACGAGACTATAATGGGAAAAAAACATACAGCTCTTTTCCCTCAGGGCACTCTACAGTTGCTTTTGCGGCAGCTACTGTTTTTGCTTCGGAATTCAGGAATAAACCTGCAGTTCCAATCATCGCCTATACCGCCGCTTCGTTAATCGGAATAAGCCGGATTACTGAAAATGCCCATTGGACAACTGATGTGGTAGTTGGCGCTGCGCTCGGCTATTTAACCGGTAAGCACATCGTTAATAACTATCACCGTTATGCGAAAATAAAAGCGCCGGAACAACCAAAAAATACGGTCACATTTCAGCTTCAATACAACTTCGGGCATTTGGAACCTGGCATTGTTTATACCTTCAGAAAGTAATTGCAGCCTGGTTTTTAAGTATTAATGCGGCATCACATTTTCTTAAAAACCGGAATCTTTTTTTTGCCTCTCGCAGATAAAACGCTCCTTTTAATAAACTCCAATAGGGAAGGCCTTGGCGATGATTATATAAACTTATTTGATACAAAACTTTCCAATGCTTCGCAATTTCTTTATAAGCCTGCCAAATTGAATATTTACCTGTGTAGATGTGATTGGGGATAGAGCCGGCGCCGTTGAATTCAAGAATAGAAAAGTTAATTCCATTTTTCAGATCTTCAATTGAAGCGCACCTGATATCATATCTTCCAAAATAAAAACCGCTGCTATGGCTCAGGTTATCGAAAAGCGCCAGCAGTTCTGCATCTATTTTTTCTGATAAATCATGAAAGGTTACTCCATGATAACGGTTACCGACAAACGATAAATTAATCATCTCATCCTTTGCTAAGATTTTTTCCAGTTCGCTTGGATCAAGCTTTGTTAGTTCTTCCGTTATTTCCGGACGGTCTCTTTCCAATAATTCTTTTATGCTTGAAATTCCGTCTCCTTTTATCACAGGAAATTTCTTAAAAAATAAAGCGCTGATCACACCCGATTTTTGATCAGGATACCTGTAATAAAACAACCCGATTTCCAATGGATAATTGGCGAATTCCTGTATCATGTAGTCTACAGGAATTTGCTGATGATACGCTTGAAGATGCTCCTCACGATCAATTTTCCTGAACAGGATGCCTTCCATTCCAATCGTTGGTTTTACAATAAAAGGGTAGGAAAAAGAATTGGCTTGCACTTCATTTACAACTTCAGTAAAAGGCGCCTCATGATTAATATAAATGGTTTTAGGAAAATAGCTCTTTGGCAACCGATCGTACATTTCTTTTTTGCTTTCACCTTCAAAACCGCCAAACGTGAGAGTAGGATTGGAAGTGCTGAAAAACCAAACGGCCCGGCTCTTTAAAATATACCAACCCCACAAAAAAAATAACGGAAAGTAAAACGGGAAAAACGGCCAGTGTTGCCAGTTGCCTATGCTCCTGATTAAATTTTTCAATTAGTGTGTTCTAAAAGATATATTCCCTCGCTTCAATTAATTTATTCTGTTCGTCTGCATAAACGATTGTTGGTTGAAAACCCCTGCTTTCCAATTCATCTTCAAAATAACCAAACGCGAGCACATGTATTTTGTCTCCTTTTTTAAACAATTTCGAAGCGGCGCCGTTGACGGAAACATAACCTGGTTTGTTGCTGCGCACAACATAAGTTATTATCCTGTTGCCGTTCGTGAGATTATTAATGTGAACCTGTTCGAATAATTTTAAGCCGGAAGCTTCAAGCAGGTCATCAGGAAGGGCGATACTTCCGGGATAACTTTCCGAACTCTCAGTTACGATCAGTTGTTGAATTTTTATTCTTAATAATTGAAGCAACATGCGGTTTATAGTTTAAAATGCCAGGACAAAGATAAAGATCAAAATTTTGAATAATCTGAAGTAAGAAGTGCTCAAACAAAAAATATTCCGAAAATAAAAAATTCTAATAAAAGTTGCTTTACTGTATAAAAAACCGGAGTTGTTTTAGAGCCTTCTTTCGTAGAAAGGTCCTATTAGTTTGCGAGATGTACCTCCTCTTTGATAAATAAAAAAGTGATGACGCGTCCATATTCATCGAATTGATATTTTTCTTGGAGCTATTGTTGTTGCTACTGGTGACGATAAATAATGCATTATTCATTTTCATGATCCATTCAGCGGATAAACAATTTTATGATTGAACTTTTAAACTTTACATTAAAAGATTTAATAAACCCTGTGTTTTATATTGATCACGGGGGATTATGGATTGTGT
>Ga0157371_10004704_pt1 | contig 11799 bp, 9 predicted proteins | sample C45metaG_FD_113462 | JGI IMG/M metagenome (GOLD analysis project Ga0157371, IMG submission 113462) | Corn rhizosphere microbial communities from Kellogg Biological Station, Michigan, USA - C4-5 metaG | ecosystem: Host-associated > Plants > Roots > Rhizosphere > Soil | place: USA: Michigan... | reverse complement strand
GCTCCACCTATCAAAAAGGTAGGCTGACCTACGAAAAAGATAGCTCCACCTATGAAGATGGTAGGCTGACCTACTAAAAACATAGGTTCGCCTAGCAAAATGGTAGGCTGACCTACAAAAAACATAGGTTGGCCTAGCAAAATATAAGGTCGCAGGATCAATTAGAATGCAATCCTAGTTTTTACATCCAATCGTTCAGAAAATTTTCTTTAAATTCGTCAAGTTTTAAATTGATACAATGATATCGCCATCGATAGACAATTCAACATTCGATGAATACGCAGCGGTAGCATAACACTTTTTAAAAATAAAATTGATTTATGAAAAGAAAAATTCTTCTATCAGCCTTCCTACTTCCGGCTGTAATGGCATTTGCGCAACAATATGGCGGAATGTGGATCCCGACAGAACTTAATGAAAAAGAAATGAAAGATTTGGGAATGAAAATCTCTGCCAAAGATATTTTCAATCCTGAAAAAGCGAGTATTAAAGATGCTGTAGTACAATTCGACGGTGGATGTACGGCAGAAATCATCTCTCCAAAAGGACTTTTATTGACCAATCACCACTGTGGTTATGATAATATCCAATCACACTCAACGGTAGAAAATGATCTTTTGACCAACGGATTCTGGGCCAAAGATATGAACGGCGAATTGCCGAATCCTGGCGTAACGGTAGATTTCATCACAGATATCAAAGAAGTTACTAAAGAGATTCTTGCAGGAACCGATGGACTGGCTGGTAAAGATCTGGATGCAAAAATAAAACAAAATACAGATGCTTATATCGCTTCTCAAAAAACGGAAAGTTATCAGAAAATATCTGTAAGATCGATGTATTACGGCAATAAATATTACGCTTATGTGATCGAGACTTACAAAGATATCCGCTTGGTTGGAGCGCCGCCACAGGCAATTGGAAAATATGGTTCTGATACAGACAACTGGGTTTGGCCAAGACATACAGGCGATTTCTCGATGTTCAGAATTTATGCTGATAAAAACAACAAACCTGCAGAATATTCGAAAGATAACATTCCTTATGTTCCGAAACATTTTCTTCCGATTTCTATGAAAGATAAGAAGGAAGACGATTTCACTTTTGTATTCGGTTTTCCGGGCAGAACGACGGAATATCTTCCTGCTGTAGCAGTTGAGAAAATAATGACGGAGATTGATCCGGCGATGATTTCCGTTCGTGATGTTACTTTGAAAACGCTTGACGAAAAAATGAGAGTCGATAATGCGACAAGAATCAAATATGCTTCTAAATATGCAAGAATCTCCAACGCCTGGAAAAAATGGCAAGGTGAAATCGAAGGTCTGAAAAAATCGAATGCGGTTACTAAAAAACAACAATACGAGCAATTTTTGATTTCAAAAAATCCGACCATCAAAACAACGATTGACGGATTGAACAAACTTTATAACGAACAAGCGCCATATGCTTTGAACAGAGCTTATTACAGCGAACTGCCGAGAAATGCCGAGACTTTGGCTTTGGGAAGTTTGTTTGGAAGCTATGTTGAAGCAGTAGAAAACGGAACGTCTTCTCAGAAATCTTTGGATCAGTTAAAATCTAGATTGGTTGAGATTTACAAAGATTACGAAAGTGAATTGGACGCCAAAGTGACCGCAAAAGTTCTCGCATTGTACGCCAACAAAACGCCTCAGCAATTTTTACCAGCTGGTTTTGATAAATATAAAGATGTCAATCAAAATGTAGAAACCATAGAAAAATGGGCGAAAACTTCTGTGATTACAGGTGGTGGAAAAGTGAACGGAGCGACCGTTTATTCTGACATCGACAAAGTTTTTGCGGATCAAAATGCTTTGATTAAAGCGCTTAAAAATGATCCTTTGGTTCAGCTTTATTCGTCTATCAGAGGAACTTATGTAAAGTCAACTAACGATAAAGTAACTTCTTTGCAGACTGAAATCGATGCTTTGCAGAAGAAATTTATGGCTCAGCAAATGGAAACGGATAAGGACAGAAAATTCTTCCCGGACGCCAATTCTACGCTTCGTGTGACCTATGGAAAAGTGAAAGGTTCCAATCCTAGAGATGCTGTGAACTACGGTTACCAGACGCATATTTCTGGAATTATGGAAAAATATATTCCGGGAGATTATGAATTTGATTTGCCTAAAAAACTGATCAGTCTTTATAACACCAAAGATTATGGCGTTTACAAAGATAAAACCGGCGAAGTTCCAGTGAATTTTACAGCAACAAACCATACAACTGGCGGAAACTCAGGAAGTCCAGCTTTGGATGCTTACGGAAACTTAATCGGACTAAACTTCGACAGACAATGGGAAGGCACTATGAGCGATATCAATTATGATCCGAAATTGTGCAGAAATATTATGGTAGACACCAAATATATTTTGTTCGTAGTCGATAAATATGCCGATGCCAAATGGTTGCTGAACGAGATGAAAATCGTGAAGTAATCTAATCTTAATATACCTTTGCCAAAGATGATTATCTTTGGCAAAGTTTTTTTATGAGTTTTAAAACCAAGTTTTTCCGAATTATTAATCCAATCTCTAAGAATTTTTCCTTTGAGAAATTTTCTGGTTTATTGCCTTTTGATGATTTAATTTTGGTTTATCATTTGGTTTCTGATGAAGATGTAAAACATGTTAAACATCTTTTTCCTTACCGTTCGGTCAAACAATTTGAAAAAGATCTAGACTTGCTTTCTAAACATTTTGATTTCATCACTTGGGAAGATTATATTAATAAAAAGAAAACAAAAAAGCCAGGTTTACTTTTGACTTTTGATGATGGTTACAGCGAGTTTTACAACGTGACTGCTCCTATCCTACTTCGAAAAGGGATTTTTGCCATCAATTTTATCAATCCAAAATTTATTGATAATAATGAAATCATGTGGCGAAATAAAGCCAGTTTGCTTGTTTCGGAAATTACCGAAAGTGAAAATTATCAAAATAAAATGTTTGAATGGACCAAAGATCAATTAAAATCCATTTCTTCAATTTTGAATATTAGTTATCAAAATAAAAATCAGTTGGATGAAATTGCCAATCATCTTGAAATTGATTTTAATAATTATCTAAAGGAACGCCCAGTTTATCTTACAACTGAGCAATTATCCAACCTAAAAAAAGATGGTTTCGGTATTGCTTCTCATGGATGGGATCATCCACTTTACAATCAACTAGCTTTAAAAAATCAGTTGGACAATACGCAGCAATCTTTAGATTATATGACAAAAAATCAGTTTTTGAATGATTCTTTTGCGTTTCCTTTTACTGATCACTTCGTAACAAACGATTTTTTTGATACAATTTTTAATTATAATTCTAATCTGAAATTCACATTTGGAGCAGCAGGTTTGAAACTCGACTCGTATTCTAAAAATATCCAGAGAATCCCAATCGAGATTAAGAATTATTCGGCTGAAGAAATTCTCAAAAACGAAATTGTCTATTATCAATTATTGAAATTATTGAATAAAAATAAGATTATCCGAAGCTGAAAACGATGCTTTAATCTTGCGTTTCTTATATTTGTTAAAAATTCATAATCAGTGATCGATATCGTTGGACTCAATAAGAAAGAATTAAAAGGATTTACACGCTCCGATGAATTTAAAAATTTATCATTCGCTCCAATTTCTGAACTTAGAGAGATTTCTCAAATCCAAAATCCGCGTGCAAAAGAAGAAGATGTTCTATTATTTTTGGCTTATGATGATTCTATTTTTGCTGGATACCTAGGGATGCTTCCAGATGATATTGCAGTAAATAGTAAAGAGAAATTTCATTTTGGCTGGCTTTCCACTTTGTATGTCAGCGAAAAACACAGAGGAAAGCAGATTGCCCAGAAGTTACTTTTTGCGGCAGAAGAGGCTTATCATAAAAACCTGATGATTACAGAGTTTACACCAAGTGCGGGAAGACTTTATAACAAAATTGGTTTATTTGAATACTTAACGCCAAAAAATGCAATTCGTTATTATTATAAATCCAATTTGGCTGAACTTTTACCGTCGAAAAAAACGATTTTTGAAAATAATAAAATTTGGCTGAGAAGATTGGATAATTTTGCCAATTTATTCATTCCTTATCTCGGCAAAGGGAAAAATCACATTTATAAGATCACGAAATCTCCGGATGAAAAGCTAGAGAAATTTATCAATCATAAAAAGAAAAATCCATTTGGAAGAAGTTTACATGAATTCCAGTGGATTATGGGTTTTCCTTGGCTTTCCAAAAAAAACAAACAGCCTAATTATCTTTTCTCATCCTATTCAAAAGATTACGAAATGTTTTGGGTTGCAGTTTATCACAATCAGGAAATCATTTCGACAATGTTGTGTTCCATTAGAAATAGTCATTTAAAGGTGCTTTATTATTTTGGAAGTCTGGATTCTATTACCGAAATACTCCCAAAAATTATAAAAAAGTATAAAGTAAAAATGATGACGATTTATGATGATGAATTAAATACAATAATCAAGAAAAATAAATCCCCAAGAGCCATTTACAAAAGACCTTTGGAAAGACAGTATATGATTCATAAAGATTTTAAAGAAAGAATTGGCAAAGATTTTAGCTTTGAATTCAAAGATGGTGACGGCGATTTCTCTTTCACTTAAAATTATTTATTTTGATTAAAGAACTACAAGATCTGAATACTTTAGTTTTAAGAAATTTAAAGTCGAAAATTTCAGACATCACCGCAGATTTGGAATGTGAAGAATATTTTGGTTTTAATTTTAAAATCCTTGGAACTCAAATCAAATTCAGAAAATCAAAATTAACTCCGAAGAAGATTGGTCAGTTTGTAACGTTTTGGAAAAGAGATGTTGACGGCAAAACTGTTCCATTTGATATCAATGATGATTTTGATTTTTATATCATTTCGATTGAAGAAAATGAAAATTCTGGTTTTTTCATTTTCCCGAAAGCCATTCTAGAAAGAGAGAGTTTAATTTCCAGTGAAAATAAAACTGGGAAAAGAGGTTTCAGAGTTTATGCAGATTGGCACTTTCCAAACAGCAAACAAGCTGCAAAAACCAAGCTTTGGCAAACTCAATATTTTATCAATTTTTCTGATTCTGACGATTCAATCATTAATCAATTTAAAGAAATTATTAAACTCTAATTTCCTACTTATCGCAATCACACTTTTGTCTTCTGTGACGCTTCATTTCATTATCCCAAAATGGATAGAGTTTAATGGCTAAATAAAAATTAGCGGCATGAAGATGTTTCTGTTTAAATAGTATAGGAAAAACATTTTCACTTCCAAGAATCAAAGGTCCGATTCTGAAATATCCGCCAAATTGCAGATTTTTATATTCTGATAAAGAAGTAGAAACGCCGTAACCAAGCGCCGCTTTTTGAACTGAATAACTGGCATTAACTATATTATTCCGTTTCACAGAATTTTCGAAAACCGGAACACGCTGAATCCAATTGAAATTAACAAAATGATTTTCTTTGATTCGTTGACTGTAACTGAGATTAATACTCGCTGGCAAACCAATTTTAAAACCATTGCCTGTGAAAGACCTGTTCTCATCACCATAAGCTTCTTTGCTCAATAATTTCAAATATTGTTCGGGACTTTCAAATAGCTGATCTTCAAAATTCGGGTTGTTTTGCAGCCAGATTTTATTTCCATTGACAAATTGATGATTCAGGCCTTGCTTGAAATTGACATAACCTAAATCCAGAATATTGAATGAAAATTTAGATTGATATTCATCTTCTCTCGGATTTTTATCCAACATTGTCAAACCCAAATCCAAGCCTAGACCAGAACCATTTTGCTTGTAATCATAAGCTTTGGTTTCAGAATTATAATTGGTAATGTAGTTGACAGAAATGTTATAATCTGAGGCATAAATGTTCATCAATTCCGGATTATCACCTATCGCGGGTTCTGATGCCGACAGTTTGATATCCTGATGACTGACGATATTGGCAACGTCCAATCCCATTTCGTATTTCAGATTAAAACCAAAAATCCATTGTTTATCAGAATTAGGCAAAATCTCTGTAGCAGCGTTGAGTCCAACTTCGTTCCAGTTCATGGCGATGGTCGAGAACGGTTTCATTTCATAAGATGTTGGTTGTTTTATCATTTCGTTCCCGAAACGCAGATAATTGTCCAAATCTAAAACCGAAGCTTGAGATCGCAACCGGCTAAAAAATCCGAAAACATATTTCTTTTCCTTGATTTTGGCAGTCATAGAAAATGATGGTCCCAGAATATCAGAATTGAACATCAGATTGGCGTTCTCTTTATTATAAAAATCAAAAACATCCGCTTGATTTTCTCCGGTGATATTTTTTTTGGGATTGGCCACTTGTATTGTCGTTCCAGTTAATCCGAAAAGACTTTGTTTAGAGATGTAAGCATAATCGTTTTGGAGAAAAACATCAGCGGAAAACAAATTAATATCCCAAGGATTTGGATTGAGAAATGGTTGTGTTGGCGATAAAACCGCCGAATTGATGCCGCTGTAATTATCATTTAAAAATGTCAAATTATTCTGAGCTGTAATGTTTATACCACAGAATATCAGGATTTCCAATAGAAATAATTTCAACATTTTAAAACTTAGTAATCAATAAACTAATTTAATCATAAAATATTGTTGAAAATTAAAACTATAATTATAATTATCTGTTAAAATAAATCAAAAATATTTTACTTTTCTGCAAACTGTTGATATTGATTATATTTACTTATAAATCTTAAACTATGTTTCTCGCTATTTTACTACCATTTGTTTCATTTTTTGTCAGAGGGAAAATCTTTACTGCCATTATTTGCTTTATTTTACAGATCACTATTTTGGGTTGGCTTCCCGCAGCCATTTGGGCAGCACTTTCGCTTAATAATGCTCGAGCTGAGAAAAGAAATAAGGATTTAATCCGAGCTATCAGAGACCATCAGCATTGATAAAATAGTTTTTAAATCCTTAAATAATCAAAGATATTCGAGATGAGAAATTTTAATTTTTTAATATTAATGATAATTTTCCTGCAAAGTTGCGATACGAAAGGAACAGAAAATAAAAACATCATTATCTCAAAAATTCATTACAAACCGAATTCAAAGATTATTGATACACTTTGGATTTCACAAAATGATTCTAAAGTTTTTATTCAGAAAGAAGTGATGTCAGGTAATCCTGGACAAAGACCAGAACCAGTTACGATTTATGAATTGAAAGCGCCAGTTGACGGTGCATATTATTACATTTATGACAAAGAAGGCAAACTTGTTATGGAAGGTCGTTATGATTCAGAATATACTTACGAAGGCCATTTTAATCAACTAGGAAATTTCTACAATTCGAAAACCTATCGCTACAGAGATAATGGAAAATTAAGAAGTGTTCATTATATGAAAGATGGCAGAAATGTCAAAACAGAATCCTACAACAGAAAGGAGCAACTGGATGCAGTCCGATATATCGATAAAAAATCCGAAATGACTACCAAAGTTGAGATTTACGAAAATGATGAAGTGAAGAAAACCCGAGTTTATACCAGTTTTGATAATTATTACACCGTTCCTGGCGCGACTTCGCCTTGATAAAACAAAAAGTGAAGCACTTCTGCTCCACTTTTTTTATGATTTAAGATGATGTGGATTAATACCCAAAAATCTCTTCCAAACTCACTTCTTTGAACTCTCCCATTTTGTTGATAGAATCCATATTCAGGTTTTCTTTTTTACCGATGATTGCTGTGTTGTACTGCAACGGCTTCACTTCTGTATTGTAGAAATTGGTTAGTTCCGGCAACGTCAGCTTTTGGATTTCTGCATAGATATCTTTTCTAACATCATAATCAATTCCCAATTTCTTAAGGGATAGCTGATTGTAATAGGTCACCGTTCTGTTGATTCTGTTAGAAGCGATTTGTTTCAAAGCGGAACCTTTCGCATTGTCAAACTGAGCAGGAATCTGTGGCAATTCTGCCATCAAATCTGTCATTGCAGCTACTGCCAAAGGTAATTTGTTGGACTGTGTTCCGATGTAAGTGGTTACATAATTCGGGTGGTTTTTTTCTGTAGCGTTCGCATAAGAAACATAAGCAGAATAAGCTAAAGACTTACTTTCTCTGATCTCCTGAAAAACGATAGAAGACAATCCACGTCCGAAATACTCATTGAAAACGCTTGCTTTTCCGAAGTTTGCTACATTCACATTCCCAGCTTTTGCAACCTTAGACATCTCCATCTGAACCATATCATATGGCGTGAAAAATACTTTTCCAGCTGTTGCAGGTTCAGTATATTCTTTCGCCGCAGCAGGCTGTAATTTAGTATTGACAATGTAAGGTTTTACCGCTTTTTCCAATCCTTTCTGATCTTCTCCATAAAGGAAGACTTCATAAGGATATTCCTTCAAAGTTTTAATTTTCGAAATCAATTCGGTGACGTTGATGCTTTTCAAACGGTCTTTAGAAATCACATCCGTCATTCTGGAGTCTTTACCAAACTTAGCATAATTCGCCAGCGCCGCCATAATTCTGTTTTTATCTTTCTTCGCTACTTCTCTGGATTCCAAAATCGTGTTTACCGTTTGATCGTAGATAGCTTTGTCAGCTTTCACGTTATTGATCCAGTGATTCATCAGCTCCACGCCTTTTTTCATATTGCTTTCCAATCCGCTCAGTGCAATAATCATTTGGTCGTTAGACGTTCTGAATTGGTTCGTAATTCCCAGTTTATAGAATTCTTCTTTCAATTGTTCCGGCGTGTATTTGTCCGTTCCAAGATACTGAAGAACCGTTACACCAAGCGCCAATTCTTTGTCATTATCCGTTCCGAAAGGGAAAACATAATTGACCTGAGCCACTTCATTGTATTTATTTTTGATGAAGCTGATCTTTTTGTCTTTGATTGTAGAAGTCGCAATGGCAGTTTTGAAATCAATAAATTCTGGTTTGATGTCAGAAGATTTTGTGTTGATAATATCTTTCAGAAATTGAGACTGCGCTTCTCTGTTCAGTTTGATTGGCGTAATGCCTGGGTTTTCTACACGAACCAATTTATCATTCACTCCTTTTTCTTTGTAAACTACAACATAGTTATCCTTGAAGAAATCATTAGCGAATTTCACAACATCTGCTTTTGTAATAGCTTCATATTGATTGATTTCGTCCAATTCCTGCTCCCACGTTCTGTTACCAATATAAGTTGAATATAACGTTGTAGCCAATCCATCAGCCGTTTCCCAACGTTTCATTCTCTGAACTTTCAGATCATTCACAATCGCGTTCAGCATCCAGTCTGGGAACTGTCCTTTCTTAACCAAATCAATTTGTTCCAATAATAACTTCTTAGCATCGTCGAAGCTTTGTCCTTCTTTCGGAACGGCGCTCAAAACAAATGCACCATACGTTTTGAAAGGCGATTCATAAGCACCGGCGCCAAGCGTTTTTTGTTTTTGATTGATATTAAGGTCAATCAAACCTGCATCGCCGCTGTTACTCAATATTTCAGCAACCACATCAGCCAATCTTGCTTCCTGAGTTCCGTTGGAATCTGTTCTCCAGGCCATAGTCATTCTTGGAGTTGATGGACTTTTCACCGTTCTGGAAACGATGCTTGTCATTGGCTCTTCCGAAACCATTTTCTTCATCGGCAATTCCTTGTATTTGAAGGTTCCGAAGTATTGATCCACCAATTTTATAGTTTTATCAAAATCCAAATCTCCAACCAAAACGACTGCCATATTATTAGGTACGTAATAGGTATCAAAATATTTGTGAATCGCTACCATAGATGGACTTTTCAAATGCTCCGAAGTTCCGATTGTCGTTTGCTGACCGTTTGGATGTTTCGGGAAAAGTGCTTCCATCATGGCGTAGTTGACCAATCTGCCGTCGTTGTCCTGAGCACGGTTATATTCTTCATAAACCGCTTCCAGTTCGGTGTGAAATAATCTCAAAACCAATTCGGAGAAACGTTCTTTTTCAACGATTAACCATTTTTCAAGTTCGTTGGATGGGATGTTGTTTTTGTAAACTGTTTCGTCCAACCAAGTGTGGGCGTTGGTTCCTGTGGCGCCAAGAGAAGAGATGGCTTTGTCATATTCGTTGGCAATCGCATATTTTGAAGCTTCCTGAGACACTTCATCGATTTTCTTGTATAAGGCTTTCTTTTTTGCGGGATCTTTTTCAGCTTTATGCTGTTCATAAAGATCTGAAATCTGCGCCAACAGAGCTTTTTCCTTTGCCCAATCGCTGGTTCCCAAATGAGAAGTTCCCTTGAAAACCATATGTTCCAAATAATGAGCAAGACCTGTATTATCACTTGGATCGTTGTTGGAACCGGTTTTTACAGGGATGTAAGTCTGGATTCTTGGAGCGTCGTCATTCTTTGCGAGGTAGACTTTTAGTCCGTTTTTCAGGGTGTAGACTCGTACGCCTGACTGGTCATTCTTTACGGTTTCGTATGTATAACCTTGTTTATCCGTTGAGCTTTGTGTTTCAAATTTCTGTGCCATTGCATTCATCATTAATAAGAGTGAAACTGAAATAAATATTTTCTTCATTGTAAACTTTTATTTTTTTCGAAGCGTAATTTACGCAACATTTTATTAGTTGCCAATTGTTGAGTATTGTTACTTTTGGTTAAGATTCAAAAAATATGGTCTGTCCTAATATTAATAAAATTCTGTAAAAACTTCTATGAAATCATTTTCAATTTATGAATTTTGTAATGCTGTTTTAATTTTTTCGGCATATTTCTGAGAGGTTTGTAAATCTTGATGAAAAACAATCTCTCCTGTGGATTTTTTTGTGATGACTAATGTGTGATATACTTCTCTGAACAAAGAAAATATTGGTCTGTCTTTCTTGGCAAGAGTCCTGTTTACTATAGCAAAATGATGCTCTGAACGCAAAAAGTCAACTTTATGAACAGTTACATTTTGATTTGTAATTGTTAGTTTATTTCTTACATAAACAGAAACCAAAAGAATTGGCATTGCCAAAAAGCCCAAAATGCTGAAAAATCCAATGTTGACAGTTGAATTCTCCTTTAATATTATACCATAAACTAAATTATAAAATGATGCTACAATAATAAAGGGAGAAATAAAAGAATAAAAAACCAATGTTGACTTAGATAAATTGAAAACTTTTTTCATTATTGTTTATTATATTAAAAATTATGATGCTAATCTATAAAAATATATTATGCAATCAGTTAATTACAATATTTTTTTTATAAAAACAGAATTTGCATAATATTTTAATAATAATGATTTTTTCATCATTTTTTTTAAAAAATAGTGAGATAATATTACACTTCCAATATTGTAATTTTTAAGTAAAGCATTCTGCTACCAATTAAAAAAGCACAGAATAATCTGTGCTTTATGTATTTATACAAAAACTCTTACAACATCTTCAACAACTCCTCCGCTACTTTTTCGGAGGATGCCGGGTTTTGCCCTGTAATCAGTTTGCCATCAACCACAGCATATGGATGCCAGTCCTCTATTTTGCTGTACACGCCTCCATTTTCTTTCAGCATATCCTCTACAAGGAAAGGAACAATGTCAGTCAATTGTACAGCATCTTCCTCGGTATTCGTAAAACCGGTAACGTTTTTGCCATTTACCAAATATTCGCCATTGATTTTCACGTGTCTCAAAACACCTGGCGCGTGGCATACGAAAGCTACAGGTTTATCGGCTTTGTAAAAATCAGTGATCAATTGCTGAGAAATAGTATCTTCAGCCAAGTCCCACAATGGTCCGTGACCGCCCGGATAGAACACCGCATC
>Ga0157371_10004703_pt1 | contig 11800 bp, 11 predicted proteins | sample C45metaG_FD_113462 | JGI IMG/M metagenome (GOLD analysis project Ga0157371, IMG submission 113462) | Corn rhizosphere microbial communities from Kellogg Biological Station, Michigan, USA - C4-5 metaG | ecosystem: Host-associated > Plants > Roots > Rhizosphere > Soil | place: USA: Michigan... | reverse complement strand
CGCGCACGAAGGACACGGCTGCGGCCCTGGAGGCGATTTCGGCGCTCGCGGTTGTCAACATGCCCTTGCGCGACCAAGGGGAAACCGTCGCCCTGTTCTACGCGAACAACGCTGCGCCCCGCGTCTGGTTGGATGACGAGTTGCAGTTCATGCGCGACGTGGGAGAACGCACCCTTGCCGCACGCGAAAGGCGGCGGGCGGAACGCCACCTTGCGAAGCTCGCTGCGTCGCTCGAGCGCACGGTCGAGCAGAGAACAACCGAGTTGATGGCCAGCGAGGCCGCGCTGCGGCAGGCCCAGAAGATGGAAGCCGTAGGGCAGTTGACCGGCGGCATCGCGCACGATTTCAACAATCTTCTCACCGCGATTTCCGGCAGCCTGGAGATGGTGGCCAAGCGGATCGCAGAGGGACGGATTGAGGACACCAAACGGTTCGTGGGCGTGGCCCAGACCGCAGCCGAGAGGGCCAGTTCATTGACCCACCGACTGCTGGCGTTCTCTCGCCGGCAAACCCTAGAGCCGAAGGCGACGGACGTGCTCTCTCTCACACGCGGGATGGAGGATCTGATCCAGCGGACCGTGGGCCCCGCCATCAAGCTGGAAACGGTCGCGATGGAAGAGCCATGGCCGGTTCTCGTCGACGCCAGTCAGCTCGAAAACGCCCTATTGAATTTGTGCATCAACGCCAGGGACGCGATGCCCGACGGCGGCGACCTGACGCTGTCGATCGATAACGTAACCATCGCCGACGAAACGGTGCTGGGCCCTGAGTGCGCGCTCGGAGACTATGTCCGGCTCAGTGTCGCTGACAAGGGAGTCGGTATGTCGGAGGAGACGATCGCGCGGGCTTTCGATCCATTCTTCACCACCAAACCTCTCGGCCAGGGTACGGGTCTCGGACTATCGATGATCTACGGGTTCGTGAGGCAATCGAGCGGTCAAATCAACATCGCGTCCCGCCCCGGCGAGGGCACGAACGTCTCTATTCACCTTCCCCGGTTCCGGGGCGTCGTCGCGCCGGAGACGGCAAATGACGCGGATGAGCAACCACAGCAACAAGCGCGGAGAGCCATGGTCGTCATTGTCGACGACGAAGCGCCGATCCGCATGCTGGCGGCCGAAGCTCTCGCTGACGCGGGCTTCGACTTCGTTGCGGCGGAGGATGGGCGGTCGGGACTCGCCCTTTTGAACGCCACGCCTTCGGCGGAACTTCTGATTACGGATGTGGGGCTACCCGGCGGCATGAATGGCCGGCAGCTGGCTGATGCCGCCAGGACCAGGAGGCCCGACCTGAAGGTGCTGTTCATCACCGGCTACGCTGAGAGCGCCGTGCTCACGGGAGGCAATCTCGAGGACGGCATGCACATCATGACAAAGCCGTTCGAACTGAAGGCGCTGGCTCGGCGGGTGAGGTCTATACTGGAGGGGGATTCTGGATGACCGAGGCGGCTGGTCGGCCCGGGTCAACAGCCTGCAAAAATTCTTGCAAAACACGCATCGACTGATCGGCGCAGGCATGCGGTGGTGCGGCTTGCGATGTTTCAGGCCGTGAGGCGGGCGCCGGGGTACGCTCTCGCGCATTGGAACATGGGTTCGGCCAGCGCCGTTGCGGAGGCATGAACGACCTCGTAGCGAATATTGTCGGATCAGCTGCCGCCATCTGCTCCATAACCAGCTTTGCGCCGCAAGGCGTCAAAATCTGGAGGGAGCGAGACGCCTCGTCAGTCAGCCTCAAAACATATTCGCTGACCGTAACCTGCTTCATTCTGTGGGTCGTGTACGGCGTGATGACCCAGGCTTGGCCGGTGACCGTGTCCAACAGTTTCGCGCTCGTGATGGCGTCGGGAGTGCTCTTCATGAAATGGCGCTTCCGAGACGGCGACCCGAAAACACAAGACCTGTGAACGCAGAAGAAGGCCGCTCTCCGGAGGGAGGGGCCTCGAAAACGGAGCCTGGAGGATTACCAATCGTTATGGTGACTGGATCTCTCTAGTGGCGGCATGGTGTCTTTGAATGAATTTGCTGGCCACCCTACTGATCGGCGCTGACGTCCTGCTCAAGCTGCTGACGGGCCGCTCGCGGTTCCTCTAGGGCCGCTGCGACGATGCTGGCGCCATCGCCGCCAGATCGATCCTGACCAACACCATCCCCTCTAGGTTCGACACCGTCATCTGAACGGCAGGGCGGCTCCAAAAGTCAGCGCCATCATGAAGCAGCAGGTGCGCAAATGTTTCTATCGCCTGCCTCTTCGCGACGTTGATGTCCGGTAGATCACAGGACCAGGATAAGGAGGTCTCAGCCCCGGCATTGCTGTCGAAGACGAATGTGTGCATCCAATTCGAATCCGCTTGGAGCCCCGACGTTCGCCTGTGTCGGAAGGTGGACAGACGACAGCTTCCCCCACCTTTTCCACGGCGGATCGGCGACATCTACGCCGCCCGCTCGATCCGGGGACACACGACCTTCAAAATGTACACGGCCCTCTCGACAGCTTTCCAGTCCTAGGCGTGTTGACGGTAGATAGACGGAATGCAGCGTCTTAGAGTGACGCTATGTACTGGATGCGCATCATTGAACCTGGCCAAAATATTACGAAGATGCGTTTGCCGAGCTTCGACATTGACGACGCCACGTGCCTCGCCACCGACTACTTTTATGCACACCAGGGCATCCAGCAGCTGGATGTGTTGGACGGCGACGATTTGGTTCTGTCGCTATTCAAACGCTGATCTTGGCGTCGATAGCGGAGCCTGAAGGCTCGCGCCTATTAGTCGATGGAGTTTGCAGGAATCTAGCCCGGCCCAGGTGGCCCGGGAGGCACGCTAAAAGGCCCGCCACCCTTTCCGGATGACGGGCTGGGTTCCGTGAACAAATTTATCGGTCGGAAGAAGGGACTGCGGAACCCGCGGCGTCGCCAACATTGTCCGCTGCATTGCCAACGCTCTCGGCCGCGCCGGCGATCGCGTTGGATTCCACTGCTTCGTTGTTGCTCATGTTCATCAGGAAGTACCCGATTACAAGAACCGCCAGCAGTCCGATGATCAGCGCAACGATGGGGCCCATGCCGCTGCCGCGACGCGTCTCGACAGCCGTCCCATTGGTGGTTGTCCTTTCAACCGTGCCGTCAGTCCGACGCACTTCATGTTCAGTAGCCATAACGTAGATCCTCCCTATGAAGCCGATTGAACCGACAACGATCGGTAGGGTTCCTCGTTGTTCGGCTCAGACGACTTGTCGGAGGCGTCTCACCCAGGTTTTGAAGCACGCTCATCGACGAAGGGCCCGCCCTCCGAAAGAGCGAGCCGGAATAAGCGGCGCAATCCGGTACGATTAAGTCTCGCTGGATGCAGCTGGTAGCGCGTCGCCCAGGCGCTATCCGCGACGTTCGGTCCGGAAAGCCGGCTGGCGGAACCTTGCACAACCTGGCGCCTTGAGGAGGTCAGGGGCGAGTGTGAGTGAGCGCGTGGCGCTAGTTTCGATCGCTGCCGAATCTCGAGGAAAGACGATGACCCCACTGCGAGCGGGCAACACCCTACTGATCGTTGAGGACGATGTACTCATCGCGACTGCCCTCAAGGGAGAACTGGAAGATGCCGGATACCAAGTCCTCGACCTGACGGACCGCATCGCCGACGCGCTTGAAGTCGCGCAAGGCAGCCCGCCCAATCTGGCGCTGGTGAACATTCAGCTTGCTCATGGAGACGACGGCGTCGAACTGGCCGAAGCTCTTAAGATCCTGGATATACCCGTCCTGCTGATTAGCGGCCAGGTGAGCCGCGCACGATCCGCGAGCACGGTTGCGATCGCCTCGCTGCCGAAGCCCTACGACGCCGCCGACATGGTGCTTGCCGTGGACTACCTCCTGGCTCGCCTTCAGGGGCACATTGCACCGCCGAAGCCTAATGGCCTCGAAGTGTTTGACGAAGTTGGTTCCGAGTTCGCGACGGCAACCTAGGCGGGGGGCGATACGAGAGAACGGGCGATGGGTTTCGCCATGAAAAGCGTCAACCTCGTGCAAAAAATCGGCGCCAGCGCTCAAACCCGGGCGCCGGCTTGCGGTGAATAATCCCGGCACCCTCTTCGGGGTGATGCGGTCTACTCGGCAGAGCAGGTTGGTGGCGCTGCCTTGATTGACGGCTGACCGGCTCAGGGCCACAGCGACTGAAACCGCCACGCGGAAACGGCAGCGTTGGCTTGGACGTCAACTTAGACCTCGGAATACATGCGCGGCAACTAATGACGCCGCTCAGACTTCTATCCGGGTGCGACTGACGCACGCATAGCATGGCAGAGTGTGGCGCTTGGTCTTGCATGGAAGGACCGGGATGCCGAAGTCGCTCACGAGGCTGGTGTACAGGAGCCGGTCGCTTGTGGCGCCGGACGATACAACGGCCGTGAAGGCCATCTTCGAAGTCTCACGGCGAAACAATAAACGCGATCGCATTACCGGCTGCCTTGCCCAACCCGATGGTCATTTCACCCAGGTGGTTGAAGGTCCCGGAGTGGCGATCGACGCCTTGATGGCCCGAGTTGCCGCAGACCCCCGTCACGACAATATCGTCATCCTCGGCAGGTGGCCCGCTCCCGGGCGCTTGTTCGAGTCCTGGGTGATGGCGCTCCCCGATCACACGCCTCTGAAAGAGCAGTCGTTTCGTATCATAAACGAAACAGGGACTGGGGCTCAGGTCGTCAGCGCCCTCTTGGAACTCACCAAGCGGCCCGAGAGCCTCTACGGAATTCTATAGACCCAAGGGCTACCTATTTCCCAAAACCACCCGCCATTTTTCGCAGCCCCAACCATAAGCGCAAACTCAGATGGCCTTTGGACGCTGTGGCGCAAGTCGGCCGATCGCTGTACCGAGCGAGATGAAGCAGACGCCCATTACGCCCTGCCGCTAGTGTTCCTGCGCCAAGACCACCGGTTCGGCGTCGTTGGCGGCCATCAGGCCGAACATTGAGCTCCGGATGATGCCGACGTGAGTGGAAGGTTTCGTGGCGCTGGGCCCGTGTTCGACAATCCGCAGAAGCAGCGCTTCCCACGCACGCAGAGCGGCGCGCTTGTCCACCATATACTCGTTTGCGTCGTAGTGGGTGCTGGAGACTTGAGCACCGCCGCCCGCGTCGGTGCCGTGCCCCAAGACCTTCGAGCGGATGAAAGGACTGACACCTAGTCTTTCGCTGGTTAGCGCGGTCGAACCAGTGCGCCGCAGATCGTGGACCGTCGCGTCTTCCACACCGATGCAATCCCTCAGCCGGTCCATTGCTCTGGTCATCGCGTCGGCGCGCATGGGCTCGGTGTAGTCCCGTTGATGTGGGAAAACGGGCCCCTTCAATCGATCTGATGGAAGCTTGGTCAGGGCTATTGCCTCGCGAATGAGCGTGACCGCGTACGGCGGCAGCGGCACTTGATGAGGACGGTCCGACTTCATCCGCTCAGCAGGGATCAGCCAGACCGCCTGGTCGAGATCCAGTTCGGCCAGGTCCATGCCTGCGATTTCGGTCCGGCGCTGCAAGAGCAGGAGCGCAAGCTGCAAGGCGATGCGGACGGGTCTGCTTACATAGACGCTGTCGCCTTGGGGGGTACGCAATGGAGTGTGGCCAGCTAAGGCTTTCCAGAGCAGTCGCAGCTCCGGGTCCTTCCAGACTCGGCGGCGAGGCTTGGCGGAGTGCAGCGCCGCGAACCCCATGGGTGGGTTGATCTCGACCAACTCCTCGCCAATGCCGAAGTTGAAGACTTGACGAATGAGCGCCTGGACACGGTTGGTTTGCGCCCCGATCCCTTTCGCCGTCATGTCGCGAAGCAGCGCCTTGATCGTCGAGCGCTTGATGCTCGCAAGTGGCTGGTTTGAGAGGACAGGTTCAATATGCCGCTCAGACAGACGCTTCTCATATTTGAGGGTCGTCGCGCGCTTCCGCTTGCGTTTGGGCTGCCACTCACCGGTTTCGCACGCCACCCAGTAGGCTGCGAGCAGCTTGCCAAACGTGTCCAGGGCTTCAAGCCTCGCCTGTTCCTTGATCAGCTGACGTTCGCGAACGGGATCGCCGCCATGTCCGATCATTTCGCGCAGACGACCCGCTTCAAGTCGCGCTGTGCGAAGGTTCACCGTCGGAAACTCTCCAAGGCGATGACGGGCGTGTCGTCCATCCGCGGCACGATATCGCATCGCCCATGACTTGGTTGTCCCAGTGACCCGCAGATGCAGGCCCGGACAGTTTTGATCGAAGATTTCCAGTCGCTGATTGGGGACGCCTTTGATGGCGTGGATGTATCGGTCGGTCAGCGTTATGGTCGGCATGACACAGAATCCCTCCGCAGGATCTGGGGTACGCTGGGGGTGCAGCGTGCAGAAACTCGAGGTTACGCCGTGATTAACGGAAAACAACCAAATTGTTGATTACATGGGCAAGTGAATAAGATTGAGAACTGTTGAAACAACGTGAAATAGACGATTTACCTGTTCCTAAAGCCGAGGTCGGGGGTTGGAGTCCCTCCGGGGTCGCCATGTTTTCAATGACTTAAAGGTCTGGCGGACCGACTGCCGCGATTTTGGGACGCATCTGGGACGCACGCGGGAGCTTATGCCGCGCGTTTCATTGGCGTTCAAATTGGTGCGTTGCGTCCCACTCGCTCACGCTCCCGACCCATTTCCGCTGGCCGAAATGCAGCGCATGACGGTCATTACGGCGATGGCGGTGGGGTAAATGTCCCGTGCAGTGCAGATCAGTGGATCTCTCAAGCGGCAGCGAAGTAGCCCGCTAGCCGACAGCGGACATTCGGCGCTGTCGCGCGGTTGTTGGAAAGCGCGAGGCGTTTACGATCCAGAGACCGCAGACGTAAGCCGCCTTTCGCGCACTGCGCCGTCCGAGACGTCGAGCGCCTGTCGCAGTGGCTGGCTCAGACCCGGCCCGACGTGGGGACAACGCTGTCCCCGAGCCGTCCCCGCGCCTGGACGCCTTGGACACCGGTGATCGCGACGGCCAAGCCAAACAAGCTTATGAAATAGCCGGCTCCATGCCCGTAGAGACCATAGGTCAACGGTGGGATGAGTTCGATCAGCGACCAGGCGAAGGCCAGATACAATTACGGACGCGACGGTATGCAGAGCCTTATGAGGGCCAAGGCTATGGCGAGAGTGCCGACCACGAGGTTCGCCGTCAGGGCAGCCGACTTGTCAAAGCCGAACAGCAAGGTGTCACGGAGAGCGACGGCGGCGACGGTTCGCTGGACCATGAGGACCTCCAATATACTCACATGACCGGGCTGTTGGCGGCCGAAAGACGCTTTCAGCGAGACCCTGCCTGTCATCGCCGAACGCGCCGCCGATCAAGCCAGCCCCGCCGCTTGTGAGAATATATGGATGGGATTCTCGCGACCGTCGCCTGACGGATTTCGTCAGCCATCTCGGCGATCACAAGCAAAGCGGGCGTAGGCTCGCTGTCTGCCTGACAGGCATTTTCCGTCGTCGCAGACACGACATCCGAGATGTCTGGACGGCGGTCGATCGTCCAGACGCTGTTCATAAAAGCGAAGGTCGCGCATTGCTAAAGACTGGCGCTCTGAAGCGAGACCCGATGAACAAGCCCGTGAAGCTCCGATTGCTGGACACGACTGTGGGAGCCGGCGCCGGTCTGCATTCGCGGATTGTCGAGCGACCGGCTATCGCGCTGACGCCAGCCGAACTCCATGATCTGTTAGAAGATGTCCGGTCGATCGCCCGAAGCGTACTGGGCGACCGCGACCTGACCTATGGAATATTCTCCGGCGATCCGGAGACGCTCTCTCGGACCGTGCTGACGATTGTTTACGAGAAGCGGAGCGGCCGCCCGGTCGCGTTCAACGCCTTGGCCATTCTGGATGCCGACCTGGGCGGACGATCCGTGGAGATTCTGCACCTGGGTCTGGTCATGGTGCGTCCCGATGTGCGTGGAAGCGGCCTTTCCGCCACACTTTACGGCCTGACCTGCGTCCTGCTGTTCGTGCGCCGACAATGCCGGCCCGTCTGGGTGTCCAGCGTGACCCAGGTTCCGGCCGTCGTCGGCATGGTCGCCGAGACCTTTTCCGACGTCTATCCCGGCAGGCCGACCGCCCGACGCTCCTTCCAGCACGAGAGATTGGCGCGGCAAATCATGGAGGGCTGGCGTCACGCCTTCGGTGTCGGCGAAGATGCGGGTTTCGATGCGGATCGCTTCGTGATCACCGACGCCTATACCGGCGGTTCGGACGAGCTGAAGAAGACGTTCGACAGCGCCGCCAAACATCGCGATCCCATCTACAACGCCCTCTGCGTCGCAGAGCTGGACTATGGCCGGGGCGACGACCTGCTGCAGATCGGTCAGATCGATATGCGCGCCGCCAGCCGTTATCTGGCCAAGGTGGCCCCGGCCGATACCGTTCCCGGCCTGCTCGGCCGGTTCGCCCTGCTGATGATCCAGGCGGCCTTGTTGCCGTTGGTCCACTGGCTCGACCACACTCAACCTTGGGGAAGTTTGCGCGCATGGAAGACGTGACCGCCTTCGACTACGCCGAGTTCACCACCCGCAATCTGGGCTTCGTCACCGAAGCGGAACAGGCGGCCCTGAAAGGCGGCGCCGTCTTCGTCGCGGGCGTCGGCGGCATGGGGGGCGCCTGTTTTCTGGCCTTGGTCCGGGCGGGCGTCGGGCGGTTCGCGGTCTGCGACATCGACGTGTTTGAGACCTCCAACATGAACCGCCAGGTCTTCGCCTTCACCGACACTGTAGGGCGGGACAAGGCCGAGGTCGCCTGCGCGGCGGCGCGGCGCATCAACCCCGAGGTCGAGATCGAACGCCTGGGCGCGGAGTGGGTGGATCAGGTCGCGAACCTGGCAGCGCGCTATCCTGTGATCATCAACGGAACAGACGACATCGCCGCCGGCATCGCCCTGTATCGCGCCGCGAAAGCAGCCGGAGCGACGGTGATCGACGCCTATGCCTCCCCACTGCCTTCGGTGATCGTGGTGCGCCCCTCTGATCCACGTCCCGAAGAGCGTCTGAAGTATCCGACACGCGGCAAGGCCCTGGATGCGATCCAACTCGAAGACCTGCGCGCCAGCTTCATGAAGGAGCTCGAATACGTCATGGTGCATTCGTCGTCGGCCAAGCACGTCGATCTGGACGCCGCCGCAGCGCTCGCCGCCGGAACGGCCAAGCGGATGTCCTTCGCCCCGATGGTGATCTCGACCGGCTGCCTGATGGCCTATGAGGCGCTTTGGCTGCTGATGGGCCGCCGATCCCGGACCGACTGTCGAGGCTGGTTCCTCAACGCCTTCGCGTGCCGGACCGAAAGGCCGTTGTGGGCGCCCGTCGCTGCCCTGAAAGGCCTAATCGTTCGCGCCTTCATGGCCCGACTGCTGAAAGACACCGCATGATCCGCGTCGAGACCCAGGCCCTGCTCGACGGCTTCGCGGCGGCGGGACTGGCGGCCTATGTCGCGGCTCTGCTGGTGCGCCGCGCCGGAGGGCCATTGACGCCGCGTCTGGTCTTCCTGTTCGGGGTCATGTCGGTCTTCTACGGCGTCCGCAGTCTGGCCGTCAGAACAGGCCTGCCGATCTTCGAAGGCGCGACCTTCGCCGCCATATCGCTCGCCCCCCTTGCGGCTCTGCTGCTGGCCGAAGGGCTTCTTCGTCGTCATGCGCCGCGCGCGATGAAGATCGCGGTCTTCGCGGCGTCCGTCCTGGGTCTGGGTTTCGCCCTGTTCACGACCCGCCATGTCGCCTTCGGTTCGCGTAACGCGCTGGCAGTCATCATCCTTTTGTCGCTGGTCGCCATCCTGATCCTGCTGTGGGCGAGAGACCGCAGGGCCCTGTCGCGCGCAGAAAACGGCGCCGTCCGCCGTCTCGCCGTCGGCCTGGCCATCGTCATTCCATTGATCGGCACGGACTTCTCCGAACTGGTGGCCTCGCCCATCGGATTCAGCCCCATCGCCGCCCTCGTGATCGTGCTTCTGGCCCTGTCGAACGGGGTCAGCGAAGCGCGTGATGTCTGGATCGACGTCGCCGTGATCGTGGCGACGACCCTGGCCCTGACCTGTGGCCTGATCGAACAGCTGGATGTCGGCGCGCTCGATGACCGGGTCCGCCTGTTCGCCCTGATCGCCGCAGCCCTCATCACCATGACGCTGGTGGTGCGTATCCAGCCGTTCGGAGTCGCCGGACGACGCACCAGTCTGCGCCAGCGCATGGCCTCGGCCGACACCCGGTCTCTCAACGGCTTTCTGGGCGACATGACCAGGGAGCCGATACTGAAAGACCTGTCCGTCCTGACCGAGCACGACCTCGCCGACTATCGACCTGAGACCTTGGCGCAGACTCTGGATCGCCAGCCTCTGTGGAGCGCCGCCGCCCTTCAGGCCGGTGCGGGGACGATCGATGAGGCCGAGCGCGAGCCGTTGCTGGATCTTCTGGCGCGATCAGACGCTACCCACGTCGGGCTGTTGAGCCGATCGCCTGTTCGGATCGGCCTCGTTCGCTTGCCGGATTTGTTGCGCAACACCGACGCCGAGATTGATTTAGGCCTCGCCTTTCGGATGGCGCGGCTGACGGCGGAGAACCGCCGATGACCGACCCGACCTTGGCCCTTCGCGAGGGTGATCTGGAGGGCTTCTTCCAAGTTCCTTTCGAGGTCTATCCCCCCGACAGCCCCTATGTGACGCCGATGCGAGCCGATCTGGAGCGATATCTGGATCCGGCGCGCAATCCTCTGATGCGCGACGACGGCGGCCGCCTGACCTTCTTCACCGCCTGGCGCGACGGGCGTCCGGTCGGACGGCTGACAGCCCACACCCATCCGTCCTCGAATACGCGTCATGACACGCGGCGCTGTCAGTTCGGCTTTTTCGACTGCGAGGACCGTGTCGAAACCGCGCAGCTTCTGTTCAATGCGGCCGAGACTTTCGCCCGAGCCGAAGGCTGCGACGAGCTCGTCGGCGCCTTCAACCTGACGGCCATGCAGCAGGCCGGCATCCTGACCGAGGGATTCGAGAACCAACCCTATACCGACATGATCTGGGGAGCCCCTCATCTGCCGCGCCTACTGGAGGCCTGCGGCTATGCGCCGGCGTTTCCGATGTCGACGTTCGAGTTCGACATCGGGCCGAAGACCGCCGACGCCCTGTTGGGCGACAAGCAGCGTGCGGTGCTGTCTGACCCCAACTGGACGTGGAAACCGATCAACCGCAGCGCCTTCAAGGCCCGGTTCGAAGAAGCTCGACAATGCCTCAACGACGGCTTCAGCGAAAATCCGATGTTCGTGCCTCTCACCCCGGCCGAGTTCGACTTTCAGGCCGGTGAGATGATGTGGATCGTCGATCGCCGCATCGCCTGTGTCGTGCACTACAGGGGCGAGCCCGCCGGCGTGGTGATCTGCATCCCCGACCTCAACCCGTTCCAGAAGGCGACGCGCGGTCGGATGGGGCCGATGACACTGGTCCATTTCATCCGCGAGCGGCTTAGGCGCCGACGCGCTGTGATCATCTTCTATTCGGTGAAGCGCGCCTTGCACGGACAGGGTCTGAACGGCGCCATGCTGCACCAGGTGATCAAGGCCCTGTTCGCAGGCGGCTACAAACAATGCGGGGTGACTTGGATCGCCGACGAGAATACCGCCTCGCTGCGCCAGATGGAGAAGCTGAATGCGCGGCGTCTTCAGCGGCTGAACCTGTTTCGGAAAGACCTGCGATGACGCTGGATGCGGAGACTTTTCGGGCGTTGGTGGCCGAGGCCACCCTTTCCCCCAGCGTCCACAATACCCAGCCCACGCGGTGGCGGCTGACGCCCGACGGCCGG
>Ga0157371_10004702_pt1 | contig 11801 bp, 10 predicted proteins | sample C45metaG_FD_113462 | JGI IMG/M metagenome (GOLD analysis project Ga0157371, IMG submission 113462) | Corn rhizosphere microbial communities from Kellogg Biological Station, Michigan, USA - C4-5 metaG | ecosystem: Host-associated > Plants > Roots > Rhizosphere > Soil | place: USA: Michigan... | reverse complement strand
TGCCGTTCGGGGTCATGAGCGGGAAGTCGCCCATGAAGACCGTCTGGCTCTTGATCTCGCCGGTCTCGTTGTTGGTGAACTCGGCGATGACGAACAGCGGCGCGCTGTAGGTCATGTCCTTGTCCTTGCACTCCTCGACGGAGTGCGGCGGGTCCATCAGCTTCGGCTCACGGAACTCCAGCGACATCGTGTCGGAGAAGTCCTTGATCGGGCTGATCTCGCTGAGGATCTCCTCGAGGCCGGACATCGTCCCCGGGTCGACGGAGGCACGCCACTCGTCGTCGCCGATCAGCCACTTGAACGAGGCGGTCTGCAGCGACAGGAGGTCCGGGACCTCGAGCGGCTCGGCGATCCGAGCGAAGGAAACGCGGCGGGGAGCGAGGGATGAAGAGGCGGGGCGGGCTGACGACTGTGTGGACGTGGTGCGCGAGGCGGCCAACTGTGGTCCTTCCGAGTGCTCGCGGCGGCTAGCGGCGCGCACGCCGAACGTCCCGCCTCTCGGCCGGCGTCAGGCTTTCGCGCAGCGACGCGGCAGTCAGCGGGAGATTCGAGGGGCAGCGCAAACGGGCAGCCTACCCGATGGCAAGGCTGCTGTCGAGACGGCGGCCAGGCTTACGCCTAGCGGCCGGACCGGGCGGTCTCGTCACTTCTGGCAGAGAGGGTGACAGCGTGACCGGCCCCCGTCAAGGGTGCCTCGCCGCCATGTGCGTCGACTTTGACCTCAGTTCGGGGCTACTAACACACAACGCCACTTTCAATCGGGGCCCAGCCGTTCCGACTCATGTCGGACGAGCCGCCTGGACAGGGCGCGCCGACGGCAACCGGAGAGCTACCGACTGGCGCCGAGCACGCCACGGGGCAGCGCCCGCTAGGCGCTGAAGTTGTCCGAGCCAATAGCAATGGTCCGGCGCGTCGGGACGTCGGACACCGAAGCGGAGACGGGCCAGAGGCGTCGACTACTGATTGTGACTGGAGCGCCCCGATCTGTAGCCGTCGGCGATGGTCGCCCGCGCGGCCAAAGTACTGCGTAAGCAACAGACATGCCGGTACGTATATATAGCGGAGCGCGCCGAACGCCCCCGGCGCGATTTCTCATTCAATGGGGTGGGAGGAGCTCGATGATGCACCGATTTGCTCTGCTGCGACGGGCCGCCGCGGTTACCGTTCCGCTCATAACCGTGTTGGGATTCACGGTCGTTCCGGCGGCACAGGCCGAACCTATCAATGCCCACGCACAGTTCGATAACGCTCCCGGCATTGTCTACGATTCGCGAAGCCGCGCGATCGCGGTGGACATGTGCGCCACCGGATCCGCTTACCTGTTGTTCGTGACCGGCTCATGGACCATGACGGTGACGGCGACGCGATCGGGCGTGACCACCTTCACCGGAACTGCCGCGAACTCAGGCGTGCCGGACTTTCCGCACCATTGCATCCGCGTTCCGATCGACGGTGCAAGCGAGCTCGAGATCAACGGAACGCTCGACTACCAAGGCGTCGGCGGCGACACAACCGGTCACGCGAGCGCCGAGTTCACCTACTGCCGTAACTGCGCGGGCACGAGTACTGGGCTCTTGGTGGGCGGATGCTTGCCGGTGGACTTCTATTCGAACCAGTGGGTCGATCTGGACAACATCGTTGATGCCATCGTGCAAACAACCGTGAATACCTGCTGAGAGGCTGCCTCGCGAGCTGTCCGAACCGTGCCGGGCCTGCGCCCGTGCTGGTTCGGACAGCTCTCGGCTCAGACCGGGTTCAGGTCGTTGATCAGCCAGTGGTCGTTCACCCGGAGCATCGACACGTCGATCCGGGCGCGGTCCAGCCGCGGCTGGGCAAGCTGGGAGTTCGTCACCGTCTGCTGAACCAGCACGAGCACGTGGTCGCAGCGGCCCCGGGTCGTCGAGACCAGGCCAGCGCCGGTCACCTCGGCGCTCGTGATCGCCTTGTACTTGACCGCGAGCGGCTTGACGCCCTTGTCCGTGGTGTCGACGTACTTCTTCCGGAACGCCGGGGTCAGCAGCCGCTCGGCGGCGGCGAAGTCGGCGTCGAGGTGGCGGTAGTCGTAGGACAGCACGACCTTCACGCCGCTCGCCGCGGCGGAGACCTCGGCGAGCTGCTGCCCGGAGCCGACCGGCCCGCACGGCACCTGCTTGCTCTTGTCGGCCAGCTTTACGGTCGTGACCGTGGTGAGCGCGGCCGCGAGCAGCACGAAGATGATCAGCGACACCGCTGCGGCGGCGGCGAGCGGGGTCGTCCACCGCCCGGGTACGGCGACCTCCGCGGGGGCGAGCTCGATCCGCTCGACCGCCGTGGGCGGCTCGGGCTGGAACGGCGCGGGAGGCTGGAACGGCGGTGCGGCCGGCTCGACCGGGGCCGGGGGTTGAAACGGCGCCGGCGGTTCGAACGGCGCGGGTTCGGCCGGCTCCGGAGCCGGCGGCTCGCTCGGAACGACGGGCTCGCTCGGCGCGACCGGTTCGCTCGGAACGACCGGCTCGCTCGGCTCGGCCGGCCCACCCGGCTCGGCCGGCTCAGTTGGCACGACCGGCTCGCTCGGAACGACGGGCTCGCCCGGCTCGCTCGGCGCGGCGGGCTCGCTCGGCTCGACCGGCTCGGTGGGCGGGACCTCGGCGACCGGCTCGGCCGCCGGCGTCTCCGCGGCGACGGGCTCGGCGCTCGCCGGCGACGACGGCTCAGGCTCGGGGCGAGCGGCCCACCAGGGCAGCTCCGCGTCGTTGCGCGGCTCGTCGGTCATAGCGGCTTCACCGCGCTCGCGAGCCACCGACCGTGTTGGCGAACGAGGTCGATCTGCAGGTCGATCGCGTTGCTCTGCCCCTTGGGCGCGGACGTGTTGACGATCGTCCGGTTCAGCGACACCAGCACGCGCGCACCGGTCGCGCTCGCCGACACCACCGCCGCGCTCGCGACCGACGCGGTCGACACCGCCTTCGCCTTCACGATCAGATCGCGCACGCTCGCGCTCTGGGTAGCGAAGTCCTTGCTCAGCGGGCCGACCGACTCGTTGACCACCCGGGTGAAGTCCGCGTCGATATGCCGGTAGTCGTAAGCGAGGAAGTCGACGGCCATCTGCCGGCCGGCGGCCAATGCCTGGTTCTGCTCGGTGACCTTCGCCGCCAGCGCCGCGCGATCGGAGAGACGGTCCGCCTGCACTGCCGCGAGGGCACCCCCGCCCACGGCGAGTACGGCGGCGGTGACTCCGGCGGTCACCGCGACGGCGCTTTTCATCAGCGCATCGTAGGCGCGAGCAGCAGCCACTCCCACGAGTTGGAGCCGAAGATCGGCGCCAACGGGCCGTGATAGCCGAGCTGGTAGGACTTGCCGTCGAGGCCGGTGAGCAGGCCGGTCATCGGGTCGTACGGCAACGCGTACACCGCTTCCGGCGCGGCACCCGAACCGCCGCCCGACCCGGTCGAGCCGAACGTACCGCCGTTGTTCTGCTCGGCGACGGTGGGGTGGTTGCTCTTGCCGTACACCGGGCCGGGATACGGATCGCCGTTCGTGATCTGGTAGTTGTCCGGCCGCTGAACGAACCGCGAGCCGCGCAGATCGGAGCCGTCCGTCGGGTCCTTGCAGTAGGCGTTGAGGTTGGCCGGGCCACCCCAGTCCGACGGCCCGTTGTTGCCGCGCAGCTTGGTCGACTCGTAGCCAACGGTGCACGGGCTCGACGGCTGGTCCTGCGGGTCGCCGGGGTTCTGTTGCACCATGCCGAAGTGCGCGGTGCCGTCGCCCGGCGTGACGAAGAAGCCGCCGGCGACCTGCGGCGGGAACAGTTGCAGCGTCGCCTTCACCTGCGGCAGCCGCACGGACTGGATCTGGTTGAACGTGATCAGGTTGCCGAGCAACGTGGGCAGCGCGGCCTGGTTGTCCTTCAGCAGCGCGGTCACCTGCGCGGACGCGGTCACGCCGTGGTCGAGCAGGCTGCGCAGATCGGGGTCGCTGACCCGCAACTGGTCGGAGAACGACCGGAACGTCGCGACCCACGTCTTGAGCTCGGCCGAGACGTCGTTCTGCGTGTCCAGGACGGTGCGGCTGTCGTCGATGAGCTGGAGCTGCGCGGGCAGGCTGTCGATCGCGGCCTGCGTCAGCTTGTTGCCGTTGTCGATCAGCGCCTGCAGCGCCGGGCCGAGGTTGTCGAAGCCCTTGCCGAGCTCTTCGATGACGGTGGTCAGGTGGGCACGGTCGACGCTGGTAACCAGCTTGTCGAGGTTGACCAGCATCGTCGCGTCGTCGAGCGGCACGGTGACGTCGGCGCTGATGACGTCGCCGTCATGCAGCAGCTCGCCGCCGGCGGTCTGCGGCTCGAGGTCGACGTACTGCTCGCCGACGGCGGACAGGTTGGCGATGGTCGCCTTGAGGTCCTTGGGGATGTCGTGGCCGGGGTCGATCTTCAGCTCGACGTCGACGTGCCCCTGCCGCAGCGTCAGCTTGCCGACCCGGCCGACGTCGACGCCGCGCTCGGTGACCGCGGCGTTGGTGAAGATGCCGCCGGTGTTCGGGACCTGCAATGTGACGCTCATCGGCTTCGCCGCCCACGGCAGCCGAACGCCGACGTAGTTCGTGCCGACGTAATAGATGCCGAGCAGCGAGATGACGACGAACAGCACCAACTGGATCTTGACCGTACGGCGGATCACGCGGCACCCCCCAGCCCGGAGGGCAGACCCTCGCTGAGCAGCTGACCGATCAGGTCACCGGGCGACGTGGGCAAGGGCACCGGCAACGTCGGTGTCGGCACCGGCGAGGTCGGCGTCGGAGTTGGAGCGGTCGGGGTCGTCGGCTTCGTCAACCGGGTGCCCACCGAGCCGGCGATCGCCGAGCAGGTCGGCAGCGGTGTCGGCAGCAGGATGCAGAACAGCGGGTCCGCGTTGAACGTGAGGTACAGCCCGTTGTAGTCGCCCGGGATCGCATGCCCGATGTCCCGCGGGAACGGGAACGTGATCAGCAGCTCGAGCGAGCGGGGCAGGTTGGTGCCGGCGGCTTGCAGATGGCCGAGGATCGGCTGCAGGTCGCGCAGGCCGGCGATCGTCTCTTCCCGGCTCGCGGTGATGATGTGCGTCGCGACCTGGCCGAACTTCGACAGGTCGGTGAGCAGCTGGGTGAACTGCGCCCGCTCGTCCGCGAGCACCTTCAGGCCCGGACCGAGGTCGTCGAGCGCCGTCGCGATGTCGCTGTTCTGCTTGCGCAGCGCGGCGCTGAACCGGTCGAGCTGGTCGAGCGCACGCACGATCTGGTTGCGCTGGCCGTCGAGGTCGGCGACGAACTTGTCGACCTGCGACAGTGCCGATCGGATTGCCTGCTCGCGGCCGCCGAGCGCCTTGCTGATCTCGAGGTTGATCGTCTGGATGTCTTGCAGGTCGCCGCCGTTGAGCACCGCGGACAGCACGCCGAACAGCTCTTCGACGTCGGGCAGGTTGCCGGTCGCGTCGTCCTCGATCTTCGCGCCGTCGGCGAGGGTCCCGGTCGGCGCTTCGCCCTCGGGCGGGCCGAGCGCGACGTACTTCTCGCCGAGCAGCGTCGTCTGTTCGAGCGTCGCGACGGAGTTCGCCGGCAGGTGCACCGACTTCTTGATCCGCATCGTGACGAGCGCCTTGATCTTGCCGTCGTCGTCGGTGATCGTCGTGATGCCGGTGACGTCGCCGACCGCGACGTCGTTCACCCGCACCGCGGACATCGGGACCAAGTCCTGTACGTCGTCGAACACGGCCTTGACGTGGTAGACCGACCCGCCGGCGCTGCCGCCCGGCAACGGCAGCGAGTACGCGCCCTTGAACCCGCAGCCCGACAGCGCGACGACCGACGCCGCGACCGCCGCGGCGACCCGGGTGACCAGCAGCCGGCGGGTCATTGGTTCACCCGCAGCAGGTCGGCCAGCGACTTCGCCGGCGACGGCGACGGCGCGCAGACCGCGTCGTGCAGGCCCGGAATGGGCGAGTTCGTCGACAGCTGGCAGAGCAGGCCGTTCGGCCCGGTCGGGTGCTCGAACGGCTGGTTCGCCGCGTCGAGCGTGTCGAGCGTCTTCGCCACCGGGTCGTAGGCGAGCGAGAGGTTGATCAGCGCGTACGGGGACATGTCGACGATCTGCGCGATCGCCTTCTTCTCCTTGGTGAGGATGTTCGTGACGCTGGTCAGCTTCGAGATGTCGGAGGTCAACCGGGTCCGGTTGTCGCCGACGAACTGGCTCACCAGCTGCAGCGCGGTGGACAGGTTGGCGAGCGCCGCGCCGAGGTCCTTGCGCTCGCCGGCGAGCTGCGTGCCGACCTTCACCAGGTTGGTGTTCAGCGCCCGGATGCCGCCGTCGTTCTGCGCCAGCATCGTGGTGAACTGCTGCAGCTGCTTGACTGTGTCGAACAGGTTGCCGCGGCTACCGGCCAACGTCGAGATCGCCTGCGAGAACTCCTTCAGCGCACCGTTCAACGCCGCGCCGTTGCCGTCGAGGTTGGCCGCGCTCGAGTCGATCAGCCGCGACAGCGCGCCGTTGGAGTTCGCGCCGTTCGGGCCGAGCGCGCGGTTGAGCTGGTCGAGGTTCTTGAAGATCTCGTCGAACTCCAACGGCACGACCGTGCGGTCGAGATCCAGCGTCGTGTTGTCCGGCAGTGTGGGGCCGCCCTGGTACGCCGGCGTCAGCTGCACGTAGCGGTCGCTCACGACCGACGGCGGGACCAAGACCGCGCCGACGTCGGCGGGCAGCTTGTACTTGCCGTCGTACGACATCTTCACGACGACGTACGAGCCCTCGACCTTGAGGCTGTCGATGTGGCCGATCTTCACGCCGAGCACTCGCACGTCGTTGCCTTGGTAGAGGCCGATCGTGCGGCTGAACTTCGCGGTGAGGTGCATCGTGTCGCCGCCACCGCCGGCGGCGGACGCGGCGACCGTGCCCGCGGCGGCGAGCACCACCGCGGCGGCTACGGCGACGATCCGGCGCTTCATCGCTTCGCTCCCGCGGTCGCGAACGGCGGGCACACGTTGGGTCCGCCGCTGACCTGCAGGCAGCCCTGGGTCAGGCCGCCGGGCAGGTTCCACAGCACCGTCTCGAACCAGCGCCCGTTACCGAGCACGTCGGTGAAGTCGCGGATGAACGGCGCGGCGAGGTGAATGGTCTCGTCGAGGTTGTCCTGGTTGCGCTGCAGGATGGTCAGCGTCTGCTCCAGATTCGCGAGCGCCGGTCCGATGATCGCGCGGTTCTCCCGCACCAGGCCGGACAGTTGCTTCGCCACCGCAGACGTGTCGACGAGCAGATTGTGAATCACCGTGCGCTGCTGGTAGACGGTGTCGAGGATCAGGTTGCTGTCGTTGATGAGCTTCGCGACCTGCACGTCGCGCGCGGCCAGCGTGTCGGTCACGGTGTTCGTGTCCGCGAGCAACTGGGTGAGCTGCGCGTCCCGCGACGCGATCGACGTCGACAGCCGCTTCAGCCCGACGAGCGACGAGTGCACGTACGGCGGGGTGTCCTTGAACGTCTCCGCGATCGTGTCGAACGCCTTCGCCAACTGGGCGGTGTCGATCTTGCCGACCCGCTCGCCGAGGCCGATGAACGCTTGCGTGACGTCGAGCGGGGTCGTCGTACGGCTCACCGGGATGTCACCGTGCAGCGAGCCGGAACCCTTGGGCGTCAGCGCGATGAACTTCTGCCCGAGCAACGTCTTGATCTTGATGTCGGCGGTCGTGTCCGGACCGACATCGGAGCCGGAGTCGACCTGGAAGCCGACCCGCACGTACGGCGGGTTGGACTCGAGCTTCAGCTCGAGCGAGGTGACCTTGCCGACCTTGACGCCGGCGATGCGGACGTCGTCGCCGGTCTTCAAGCCGCCGGCGTCGGTGAAGTCGGCGTGATAGGTGTCGCCGCCGCCGATGAACGGCAGCGCGTTCGCGTTGAACGCGAGCACCACGACGGCGAGGATCGCGACGATGCCGATGATCCCGATGGGGAGCGGGTTGCGCTCGCGGAACGGTCTCATGTGCCACACGCCGGCGAGCTCATCGGGATGGTCGCGGCACCGAGCGCGCCGGTCGAGGCGAGGTCGCACAGGTAGAAGTTGAAGAACGAGCCGTACGTCGCCGTGCGGATGATCTGGATCAACTTCGTCGGCGCTCGCTTGAGGTATTCCTCGAGCGTGTTCGGACCGGTTGCGCAGTTCTTCGCGAACTTCGGCACCGCGGTGTACGTCGGCTCGCTGTTCACCGGGTAGACGTAACCGGGGCAGTTGCGCGTGGTGTTCAGGGTGTTCGCGATCTTGCCCAGGTTGGTGATGTCGCTCGGCAGGTACGGCCGGATGCCCTGCAGCAGCAGCGCGCTGTTGCTGGCCAGGTTGTCGATGTTCTGCAACGACGCGGCGATCGTGCTGCGGTCGCTGGCGAGGCCGCTGACGAGTCGCTGGAGCTGGTCGATGGTCTGGTTCAGCCCGGCGTTGCGCTTCGCGACCGTGTCGAGAACGGCGAGCAAGTTGTTCACGACGCCGCCGATGACCGCGTCGCGATCCGCGACGGTGTTGGTGAGCGTCGCGGACTTCGCGGCCAGATCGGCGACGACGCCGCCCTCGCCCTGCAGTGTCTTGATGATCTCCAGCGCGAACGAGTTGACCTCGTCCGGCGAGAGCGCGTGGAACAGCGGCTGGAAGCCGCGGAAGAGCGTCGTGAGGTCGAGGGCCGGCGTGGTCCGGTCGGTGCCGATGACCTGCTTGCGGTCCTGCTTCTCGCTGCCCGGTTCCTCGACGACGGCGACGTAGCGCTGCCCCACGAGGTTGAGGTAGCGGATCGCGAAGTGCGTGGACGTCAGCACCGGGACGGCGTCGTCCACGTCGAAGGTGACCCGCGCGAGGTTCTGGTCGACGACGGACACCGACTTGACGGTGCCGACCCGCACGCCCGCGATCCGCACGCTGTCGCCGGGGAGCAGGTCGGTCGCGTCGGTGAAGTTCGCCTTGTACGTGTGCGGGTTGCCGCCGTACGTGCTGTTGCTGATCGTGACCGCGAGCACCGCGGTCGCGAGGATCGTGACGACGGCGAAGATCGTCAGCTTGATGAACGCGCCGAGCGTCTGGCCCTTCACGCCGTCACCGTCACGTTCATGCCGCGCAGCATCGGCCCGAGCAACAGATCCTCGAGCCCGGCGGCGGAGCGCTGGCCGGTGATCGGCCCGAACAGGTTCGACAGCAGCTGCTGCTCACCGATCGAGCCCGCTCCTTGCCCGGAGTCGGTCGACGACGGGGTCGGGCCGGTGTTGCCCGCGCCGGACGGACAGGAGAAGTACGCCGGGTTGTTCATGTAACCGGCGCACTTGTAGTTGCCGTCCGGGTGCGGGCCGGGGAACGCGAACAGCGCCGGGTTGACCGGGTGCACGGTCTTCTCGCCGTCGTACGGCAGGCCGTAGCAGTTGTGGTCGTTGCCGGCCGGCGGCTTCGTGCCGGTCAGGTCGGTCGGCCTCGGCTTGTCGGTCACCGTGTAGGCGCCGCGGTCGCCGACCGGCGTGAGGGTGATGTGCAGGTACGGGCCGGCGCCGAACGTCTGCTCCAGCCGGGTCCGGTCGTAGATCGCGAGCCCGTTCGGCAGGCACTCGAGCACGTCGGAGTACGACGCGTACACGTCGAGCACCGGCTTGCTCACCTTGGCGAGGGTGATCAGGCGGTCGGCGTTGTCGCCGAACACCGTCGTCGCCTCGCGCGCGAACGCCTGGGTGCCGAGCAGGAACTGCGCGTAGGTGTCCTTCTTGACCGTGAACGTGCGCGCGTTGATGGAGAAGTTGCGCAGCGTCGCGAGCAGGTCCGGCGTCGCGTCCGCGTAGTTGCTGGCGAAGTCGGCGAACGCGGAGATGTCGTGGTTGAAGTTCGGCAGGTCCTGGTTGAACTTCGTGAAGTACGTGTTGACGAGCTCGAGGTTCTTGCCGAGCGCCTCGCCGCGGTCGCGCAGCGCACCCGCGAGGTTGGACAGCGCGATCGACAGCTCGGCCGGCTTGAGCGTCTTCAGCAGCGGCACCAGATGGTTGAACACCGTCTGCAGCTCGATCGCGGTCGAGGAGTGATCCTCGTTGATCGTCGCGCCCGGACGCAGGTGGTCGGACACGTCGGTCGACAGCGGCGCGACCAGCTCGACGTACTTCTCGCCGAACAGCGTCTTCGGCAGGATGCGCGCGACCACGTCGGCCGGGATGTCCTTCATCCGGCTGCTGTCGAGCTTCAACGTCAGCGTCGTGTTCTCGCCGTCGGTGTGCGCGTCGCTGACTCGCCCGACGATGATGCCGTCGAGCTTGACGTCGGCGGGAACGACGAGCTGGTTGCCGATCCGGTCGACGTCGAGCGTCACCGTCTCGCCGCCCTGACCGGGCAGCGCCTTGTTGTAGATCGCGACGGTCAGCCCGAGCAGCATGAACACCACGGCGAGGAACGCCACGCCCTGAAGGCGGCGCTTGATGCGCAGGCTGCGCTCGGTCCGGGCCATCGCGCTAACCCGCGATCCGCACGGTCGTGTTGGCGCCCCAGAGCGCCAGCGACAGGAACAGGTCGATGATGTTGATCGCGACGATCGACGTCCGGACCGCGCGGCCGACCGCGACGCCGACGCCGGCCGGGCCACCGCGGGCGAAGTAGCCGTAGTAGCAGTGGATCAGCATGATGACGACGCTGAAGATGATGACTTTGAGGAACGAGTAGAAGACGTCGACCGGCACCAAGAACTGATGGAAGTAGTGGTCGTAGGTGCCGCCGGACTGGTGGAAGTAGTCGACGACGATGAACTTCGTCGCGAAGTAGCTGAACACCAGGCCGATGACGTAGAGCGGGATGACCGCGACCAGGCCGGCGATGATGCGGGTGGTGACGAGGTAGGGCACGGACGGGATGCCCATCACCTCGAGCGCGTCGATCTCCTCGCTGATCCGCATCGCGCCGAGCTGCGCGGTGAAGCCCGCGCCGACGGTCGCGGTCAGGCCGAGGCCGGCGACGAGTGGCGCGATCTCACGGGTGTTGAAGTACGCCGAGACGAAGCCGGCGAAGGCCGAGATGCCGATCTGGTTGAGGCCTTGGTAGCCCTCGAGACCGACCTCCGTGCCGGTGAAGAACGTGAGGAAGCCGATGACGCCGACCGAGCCGGCGATGACCGCGAGCGCGCCGGAGCCGAGGCTCACCTCCGCGATCAGCCGGACGATCTCTTTCCAGTACGCCGGCAGCGCGCGCGGGAACCACGCGAGCGCGCGGCCGAAGAACGACAGCTGCTCGCCGAGGTCTTCCAGCGCGTCGAGCGGCACGTTGACCACGGGCCGCAGCCAGCGGAACGGCCGCGGCAGCAGCACGGGGGCGCCGGTGCTCGCCATCAGATGGCCTTCTGCGGGATGACCTGGAAGTAGATCGTCGTGATGACGAAATTCACCAGGAACAGCAGCATGAACGTGATGATCACGGACTGGTTGACCGCGTCGCCGACGCCCTTCGGTCCGCCCTTCGGGTTCAAGCCCTTGTACGACGCGACGAGCGCGGCGAGCGCGCCGAAGATGAGCGCTTTCAGCTCACCGACCCAGAGGTCGGGCAACTGAGCCAGGGCGGTGAACGACGCGATGTAGGCACCCGGGGTGCCGTGTTGCAGCAGCACGTTGAACGTGTAGCCGCCGATGACGCCGACGACGGAGACGAGTCCGTTGAGCAGAACGGCCACGAACATGCTCGCGAACACACGAGGTACGACGAGGCGTTCGATCGGCGAGATGCCGAGCACCTCCATCGCATCGATCTCGTCGCGGATCTTGCGGCTGCCGAGGTCGGCGCAGATGGCGGAGCCGCCCGCACCGGAGATCA
>Ga0157371_10004700_pt1 | contig 11802 bp, 7 predicted proteins | sample C45metaG_FD_113462 | JGI IMG/M metagenome (GOLD analysis project Ga0157371, IMG submission 113462) | Corn rhizosphere microbial communities from Kellogg Biological Station, Michigan, USA - C4-5 metaG | ecosystem: Host-associated > Plants > Roots > Rhizosphere > Soil | place: USA: Michigan... | reverse complement strand
TAATAATCGAAAAAGGTATTGATTTAGCAATCTGTAAAAATGAATTTCCGTTTGTATTTAAACCAAAGTTCTTTGCCAGCATACAAAACAAAACGGCTTCCCAATCCTGATTTGTTTCCTCAAACAATTCGTAAACAAATGCCGATTTGCGTTCTAACCGCTCAAAAAACAATCTTTCCTGCCAGTTTTTAAATATAAAATCGTCAATCTCATTTAATTGTCGTTCACAGGAAATCCATGTTTTTGGCGAAACAAGTGCATAATAATTTTCTATTATTTCCTGAGAAACATAATCCTTAAGAATCAAAACTGGGATTTCTGTATTGTTTTCCCTAAAAATTGCTGTATCATTCTCCCAAACAACATGGAGAATAACATTTTCATAAGCAGGATCTTTTTCATGATTGTGCAGATACCAATCTGAAGATTTTAAATGTATTTCTACATTTCCTGCCCACTTTTGATCTCCAATTTTTATGTGTGCGTTAAAAAAATCTGGTCCAGAAAGTCCTAAATAATCACCCGGCTTAATAATTGTGATTGATTCATTTTGTGCTGTTTTTAAATTCAGGTTATCAAACTTCCTGAATTTCCATAAATAATGAAGAAAATCTTCTTTCATTTTTTTTACTATTGTAATTACAATTTAAAAATAACAAATTTAATATTATTCTTACAAATTTATTTTCAGAAATAAAAAAATCCACAAACCTGATTCAATCTGATTTGTGGATTAAAGTTTTATTGACCAACCTATTTTATAGAGCCAATAATATCATATTTTGTAATAATGTGATGGTTTCCGTTTGCTAAATCAACAAGAACTGCATCATTTTCTTTGGTAAATAGTTTTGATACTTCTTCGATTGGTGTTCCTAATTTTACAATTGGAAAAGGTTTCCCCATTACTTCTTTAATAGGTTTTTCGGCTACGTTTTTATCAGCAACATAACTTCTAAACAAATCTGTTTCATCTACAGAACCAACAAAACCGTTTATATCAACAACCGGAATCTGCGAGATTTTATATTTACGCATACGCTCAATGGCATGAGAAACTAATTCTTCTGTACGAACAACAATTAATTCCTTGTCGATGTGATCTTTAATAACATCTTCTGCTTTAGTAACATTTTCTTCTAAGAATCCGCGTTCACGCATCCAGTCATCATTAAACATTTTACCTACATAACGGCTTCCTGAATCATGAAATAAAACAACAACAACATCATCTGGTTTAAAGTGTTCTTTTAACTGAAGTAATCCTTTTATACAGGCTCCTGCAGAATTACCAACAAAAATAGCTTCTTCAAGAGCAATTTTTCTTGTATAAACAGCAGCATCTTTATCGGTTACTTTTGTAAAACCGTCAATTAAGGAGAAATCAACATTTTTAGGTAAAATATCTTCTCCAATTCCTTCTGTTATGTATGAGTAAATTTCGTTTTCGTCAAAAATCCCTGTTTCATGGTATTTCTTAAAAACAGAACCATAAGTATCGATTCCCCAGATTTTAATATTTGGATTTTTTTCTTTTAAGTATTTTCCAACTCCAGAAATTGTTCCTCCAGTTCCAACACCTACAACAAAATGTGTAATTTTTCCGTCTGTCTGTTTCCAGATTTCTGGGCCGGTCTGCTCATAATGTGCCAACGAATTTGACATATTATCATACTGGTTTACATACCATGAATTTGGTGTTTCTTCGGCCAAACGTTTTGAAACTGAATAATACGAACGTGGATCTGTAGGCTCAACATCTGTAGGGCAAACTACAACTTTTGCTCCAACAGCACGAAGTATATCCATTTTTTCTTTTGACTGTTTATCTGAGATTACACAGATTAATTTGTACCCTTTTACAATTGCTACAAGCGCCAGTCCCATTCCGGTATTTCCAGAAGTACCTTCAATTATAGTTCCTCCGGGTTTAAGTCTTCCATCAGCCTCAGCATCTTCAATCATTTTTACGGCCATTCTGTCTTTTACAGAGTTTCCCGGATTAAATGTTTCGACTTTTGCCAATACTAACGCATCAATTTCAGCAACAATTTTGTTGAGCTTTACCAATGGTGTGTTACCAATTGTTTCTAAAATATTATTTGAAAAGTCCATTTTATTTAAGTTTAATGTGGTATTTAAATAATTGTATGATTTTTATTGGAAGAAATTCCAAACTAAACCAAATCTGATAACAAAATCGCGATACGGATTATCAGGTGCAGAGTAATAATTACTGCTTGAGAACAAAGCGTTTAAATGTTCTGCTTTTAAGTAAAAGCGTGTCTGGCGAATTCGTGCATTTATGAAAACATCAAAAGTGGCATAATTACCAATTTCTTTAGTATTCTGCACAAAGAATTCTCCAATAACAGGATTGTAACTATTTCCATAATATTTGGTAAAATAGTTAAATACAACTCCTCCCTGTGCGTATAACGCTTTTTTGAAAAAGTAATTTGTGTAATAGAATGTGTTTCTTGTTACAAAATCAGGCACGTTTAAAATCAACTCTGACTGATCTACTTTTTGATATAATAAGGTGTTGTCTAAAGCAAATTTTCCAAATTTAAATTCTCTACTGGCTTTAATTTCTAAATAATTAATCACACTTCCGTACTGAGCCGGTTTTACAATTTGTGTTCTAAGTGCTGCTTGTGCCGGAGTTGCCATATCAACAAAATACAAGTGATCTTTTAGGACTGTATATTGAGCTTCAGCATTTACCCAAGGCGTAGAAATGCTAGCACCTAATGAATTTATTTTTTCATTTTTAAAGTTATTCGACCAATTGTATTCTACATAACTGCTTTGGTACAAGTTGTAATTATTATTAGGCAGTTTGTTGATATTTCTATATCTAAAATCAAATTGTATCTTATCATTTAAATCATAACGCAATTTAGCATCAAGATCTGATAACGATTGGTTTGTAATCGATCTTGTATACAAAAAGCGTCCATTCCATTTATTTTTTTGATATTCATATTGCCCGCCGAAATTATTAATCTGCAAAAACAAATTATCAGGAATAACATTTCCAGAAGCATCAATTAAAATTCTGTTGTACTTGTAGTTTGATCGGTAATCGTCAACAAAGAAATTGAATTTACCTAAAAGAGAATTTTCATAAGCTGCTCCAACTCTATTATACAATCTTTCAAAATGTGTCTGATCGTTTATACCGCTTGTAACATAAGACTCTCCAAAACGTTTTACCGGCTCTGTAAATCCATCAACAGCAGAAAGAACAGTTGCCTGATTGTATTCGAAAAATTTATTTTCGTAATTAAACTGATGGTTTATGTATAAGTTGTTATTTCCATCTTTAGGATTTATTCTAAAAGCATGGTCAAAAAACAAACGTCTTCCTTTTAAAAAGGATTTCGCATCTGTCAAATAAACCTGCAGACGCTGACGGTTTTTAAAATCGGCACTACCACTTTCAAAATCCTCAGCTGTTGTAATACCACCATTTTCTTCGTTTGAATTATCCTGATACGTGTAATGTACATTCAAGGCATATCTTCGGTTTGTAGTGGCGTAACTTGTCGTAAATCTAAAATTTCCTGCACTTACTAACTGATTGATGTAATCTCCTTCTGAACGCAGACCTCTATAAGCAATTGAGAAATTAAGGTTTTTAGATGTATTTAATGTAATAAACGAATCTACATTCTGACCTTTATTTATAGTGGTATTAAAAAATAACTCGGTTAAAGGTGTTGGAACAGAATAATATCTTATCTCATCAGCTTGTATATAATTGTAATGCTTGGCAGTAAAACCAATTTCAGGATATGGCGAATAACTGGTTAAACTATATTGCAGGATATTTAACGGCTGTCCTATATTTGGAAACTCTAAAAGCCCAAAAAGATCTTTTCTAAGATGGTTTTGTTTATAGGCACTTTTTATAGTCAGCGAAGTATCTGCATGAATGGTATCATGTTCCAGAGAAATAATTTGATATTGTTCTATTTTAGCAATTTTTGCCTTTTTCTTTTTAACTGTGTCTGTTATACTTGAATATTTTGTATTCATATCTAAACTACCTTTTGAAGTAGTTTTTTCTTGAGAAAACAATAATGTTGGTATAATTAATAGATATAAAAAAATGAATATTCTCATTTGATAGCGTTATATAAAATTATTTCGGCAAAATTTGTTGAGCAAAGGTAAAAGATAAAAACGTATAAACGAAAAAAAACAAATTGTTAGTATTGAGAAGTTTTTAATACTAAATAAAAAAAACTGCCCAACATTTTGGGCAGTTTAAAATGAAATTATAAAATATAATTACAATGGATTTTGAACTATCAATGGGTTAGCGTCAATTTCTGCCTGCGGAATTTGAAAAATAAATCTGTTATCGCCGGCTGGAATATTGAACTTCCCAAATGCAGGATGATTTGATCCCGGATAATCTCTTGTTAGTGCAACACTTAAACGTTTCATATCAAACCAGGCATAACCTTCTCCCCATAACTCAATTCTTTTTTGAAGAATTATTTCATCAATTAAAGCTGTCCCAGTGTTAGTAGATAATACATAAGAAGGATCTCTTGTAATTGTAATATCATATAAAGCTTTTTTTGCCAATGCCTCATTACCTGATCTGGCATAAGCTTCTGCTTCTATATAATACATTGCTGCTGCTCTTAAATAGATATAATCTCCTGCAGTAATTGTCGGATCCCTAAATTTTAAATTAGCATATTCTGGCAATTCTGGATAAACTGCACTTCCACCTGGTGCCACGAAAGCTTTTTTTCTAAAATCTGTACTCGATATACTGTTATAAAGGTTTTTGTCAATATTTTTATAAACTCCTAAACCTCCAGCATATCCAGATTCATTAGTATTATCAAAATGAGAGAAAAAACTAGCCACAAAACTACTTTGAGCAGCTGTTATAGTTGCCCCCCACATTGTATCCTTATTACTTACATCATAAAAGCCTTGTTCCCATTCGCTTTCAGTCAGTAATGGGTAATTTTGTCTTGCAGCATTTGCTAAAGGAGCAGCATCACTATATTTTCCCATTTCCAAATAAACATCAGCTAAAAATGCCTGCGCAACTGTTTGATCAACTGCGTTATTATTTTTACGAATATTGCCTTGCAGCAATTCAATAGACTCTTTTAAATCATTTTCTATTAAAGTATAAACTTCCCTAACTGTTGATCTTGCTTTACCTTCTAAACTTACATCTGTATAAAGCGGAACACATAGTTTATCTTCATTCCCAATATATGTTGGTCCATACATACGTGCCAGCATAAAATAAAAATAACCTCTTAGTGCTAATGCCTGCCCTCTGATTGCTTTCATTTTTTCATCAGTTACACTTGATGGAACAGCATCTAACACAACATTTGTTGTCTTTATTTGAGGATAATATATACTCCATGCAAGTCTGGATCTTGTATTAGTCTGCTGTCTTCCCAGATAGTTGTAAAAAGAACTATACCAGCTCGATTTAGACATCAGCATATCATTAGACATTAAATCTGTAGCTGCCAATATAGATTTATGTCCATAATCTTCATGATTACCAGCTAAAGAAAGTCCATAAGATCTAAGTGCTGAATAAATTCCGTTTATAACTGCAGTATTAGCTTCTGCAGACGAAGCAAGTTGTTCATCATTAATTGTTGATTCTGGTGTAGTATCAAGAAAATCTTTCTCGCAGCTTGTAAAGATTAACAACGACAATGATAATATTATTATTTTTTTCATGTTTTAAAAATTTACTGTTAAACCAAATGAAATAGATTTCATTACGCCATATACATTTAAGGTTTGCCCATTATTATTTCTTGCTCCTAAATTATTTAATCTAGGATCCATGCCTTTTCTTTTAGACCATAAAGCTAAATTTGATCCCATTAAGCTGAATTTTGTAGATTCGATTCCTAAATCGGTAAGTATGCTATTCTTAAAATCATACGATAAAGAAACATCTTGAAGACTGATGTAATCAGATTTTATTAAGAAATAATCTGAAGCCGCCATCTGCAAAGTAGAAATATGATCTATTCGTGGTATATCAGAATTTGGATTATCTATTGACCAGGCTTTCGTTACGTCTTTATGATAATTTTGTCCAATGTTATCTGATCCTGAATACATAGCTGTTTGATATACGCTATCATACATATATCCGCCAAACTGATAAGCAAAGTTGGCCTGAAATGTTAAGTTTTTATATCTAAGTACTGTTCCAAATCCTCCGTAAACATCAGGATTAGCATCTTTACTGCTTAAATATTGTGTTGCATTGCCATATACATTGGTTGTTACTTTACCAATAACATTTCCAGATGCGTCTTTTTGATCCATATACCATAATGCATCTCCGTTTGTTTTATCAACTCCTGCAAATTCTCTCAGGTAATAGGCATACGCTGGGGCTCCAACTTCAAATCGAAAATATCCATTTGTAAATGGACTAGGCAATGCAGTGATTTTATTTTTATAATGTGTTCCATTTAGCCAAATGTTGAAATCAAAATCATTTGATTTTATCACATCTAATCCTAAGTTTACTTCTATTCCTTTATTTGACATATCCCCTATGTTCTCAGTAATAAATGAAATTCCGGTAGATGGAGAATTAGGGCGATTATATATCAAATCGCTGACATTTCTTTCAAAGTATTCTGCTTCAATATTCAATCTGTTAAATAATTGCAAGTCAAAACCAATATTCAGGTTTTTAGATTTTTCCCATTTAATATCTCTATTTCCTTGATAAACCGTAAGAACGCTTGCATTTCCTTCTGCATCAGGAACTACTTCATATTGAGTTTGATATGCATAGTAATTTCTTGAACTGCCATAATATGATCGATGACTTATTTGGGATGTTGCTGGATAATAAATATTATCATTTCCTTGTTCTCCATAACTTCCTTTTATTCTAAAATCATTTATCCATTTTGTTTTAGGAAAAAATTCTTCTTTTGATACAGACCAAGCTCCCCCAAATCCATAAAAACTACCCCAGCGATTTTCTGGTGCGAATACAGATGATCCATCTCTTCTAAAACTTCCATTAACAAAATACTTGTTTTTATAACTGTAATTTAATCTAGAAAAATAGCCCTCAACTTTATATAAATCATTATATCCATCTAAATAATTATATACTGTTGCATTACTAATAATTGGTAAGTCAGGTATAACAATACCGCTTTTTTGCCCAGCCAGCATTTTTGATTTAAAATCAGAAGATTCATGACCTAATAAAATTTCAAGATTATGATCTCCAAAAGTTTTTTTCCAAGACAATAACTGCTGATTTGTTATTGTATATTCATTTTTTGTACCAGTGCCAATTCGACCATTAACCCCCATATCATCTCCGCCTAATCCAGTAGTTGTGTCTAAATTATATCCCGAAAGCAGATCGTAACCAAGGTTGTATCTAAAATTAAACCCTTTCCAAAAATCCACCGAAACATAACCTCTGACACCAAATTTATTTTCCTGATTTAGATGCGTGTTTAACAAAGTTGTAGCATACGGATTTAAATTTGATCCATATGGACGATCACCCGTTTTATTAAACTCATAAGCCCTGCTGCTGTCAGCATTTGTAATTATGTTTCCATTGCTGTCTCTTTGCCAAATTGTATATATAGGAGCAATATTTCTTGCCCAATAAAACAAGTTGCTATATGTGGTAGAGGAAACTTGAGATATAGGTGCATTTTGATCTGAATTTGCATAATTTAAATTTGCCCCCATTTTTATTTTACTGGATACATTATAATCTACATTTGCTCTAACTGTGGTACGTTTAAAATTAGAGTTAATTGTATATCCATTATCAGAAAGATATCCTACTGATAAATATGAACTAAGATTTTCTGTACTGCCCGAAAGGCTGAGAAAATGTTCAGTTCTTGCAGCCTCTCTAAATAATTCCTTAGACCAAGTATCATGATACAGCAACTTAGCGTTTGGATTTATTTGTCCATTTGCAGTATTTATTATTTGATTATCAGGAACATTAAAATTATTATATTCTAATGAATAAGTGTCTCCTTTAACTAAATTCTGCACAGCAATATTTGATGCATTTTCAGGCGTTTGGCCTTGATAAATTAATCCATTTCTAACTCTATTATAAACCGCTTTATAATATTCCCCAGGATCAGTAATCATATCATATTCTGGAACTGCTCTTGAATTAACTCCAATTTTAGTTTCATAAGTCACTCTTAGTGTTCCTTTTTTTCCTTTTTTGGTGGTAATAATAATTACACCATTTGCTCCTCTGCTGCCATATAGTGCATTCGAAGATGCATCTTTTAAAAAACTAATAGATTCAATATCTTGAGAAGAAATAGCATTGATATCACCATTATAAGGAATACCATCAACAACATACAAAGGTTCATTTGATGATGAAATTGACCCAAGACCTCTAAATCGTACCTGAGGTTTATCTCCAGGCTGCCCTGAATTAGAGCTGATTTGTACACCAGCTACCTTACCCGATAAAGATTGTATTGCGTTTGATGCCTGAGTGTTTTCTAACTGCTTAGCATCAATTTTAGATACAGCACCTGTGATTTCTTGTTTTTTTTGTGTTCCAAATGCCACAACTACTACTTCTTGTAATTCTTTTCCATCTTCCTGCATCTTAGCATTTACAACAGAACTGGTTCCTACTGTTGCTGTAAAATCCTGCATTCCCATGTAAGAAAAGATCAAAACATCTCCTGTTTTAGCTTTTACCGAATATTTTCCATCAAAATCAGTTTGTGTACCGTTTTTGGTTCCTTTTACAATCACATTGACTCCAGGAACCGCTCCACCTCCATCTGTAACAATTCCTGATATTGTTCTTTGCTGTGCAAAAGAAAACTGCGTGCAGATCAACATCAACAATGTTAAAATAAACGTAAATTTTAATCTCATTTCAAAATTATTTTTAAGTTAATAACCTGACAAAAATCAATTTATTTTCTTACAAAACAAATTTTAAAATGTTAAAAATTAAATACTTTTCTTACTTTAAATACATATATAAAACAGTAATAACTTATTTTTAAACAAAAGCATTACATAAATCATTTTTTCTAAAAACACATTTGTTTTCTAAAATCAAATATAATTTCATTAAGATGATTGTTAAAAATTAACAAACTTGTATTCAATTTATCAAAACAAAGGACTTTATATCCTTTATTTTCAATATTGTTTTTTAATGATTTTTAGAAAAAAAATATAATATTTGTGGTTCAAAAAAAATAAAAATGCTGCAACTTAATTATTCAGGATTTACTCTGGAGACAGGAACTGACGAAGCTGGCAGAGGATGTTTAGCGGGGCCGGTTACCGCAGCTGCGGTAATTTTACCCACGGCTTTTGAAAATAAAATCTTAAACGACAGTAAGCAATTATCAGAAAAAGCACGTGCGCTTTTAAAACCTGTAATCGAAGAACAAGCGCTTTGTTTTTCTGTAACTCATCTATTTCCTGACGAAATTGACGAAATAAATATCTTAAATGCTTCTATGAAAGGAATGCAGGAATGTATTTTGAAATTAAAACATATTCCTGAATATATTATTGTTGACGGAAATCGCTCTTTAAATGCAAAATTAGGATTGAAAAACACTTTTGGAAAACACTTTTCTGTAGAAGAAATTGAACTCTTAAAATCAATCCCTAATCAAAGTATAATTAAAGGTGATGCTAAATTTTTGAGTATTGCCGCAGCTTCGATATTAGCCAAAACTTATCGTGATGAATATATGGATCAAATTCATGAAGAATTTCCAATGTATAATTGGAAACAAAACAAAGGATATCCAACAAAAGAACATCGCGAAGCCATTAAAAAATATGGCACTACAAAATATCACCGAATGAGTTTTAGACTTCTGCCGGATCAATTAGAGCTTAATTTTTTTGAATAAAAAAAGACTTATCAAAAGATAAGTCTTTTTTTATTTTAAACTATTTCAGCTTCAAACAAATGAGTTAAATGTTTTATGATTTTAGACTTTACTTCGTCTTCATCTACTTTTTCTACGCCAAGTTCAACGTTTAAAGATGTAACACCTTTTCCACGAATGCCGCACGGAATAATATTATCAAAATAACCTAAATCTACATTTACATTTAAAGCAAATCCATGCATGGTTACCCAGCGCGAAGCGCGAACACCCATTGCGCATATTTTACGTGCAAACGGAGTTCCAACTCCTAGCCAGACTCCTGTTTCGCCCTCACTTCTGCCAGATTCTAATCCGTATTCTGCCAGAGTCAGAATCATAGATTCTTCGAGTAAACGCAGGTATTTATGAATATCCGTAAAGAAATTTTCTAAGTCCAGAATTGGATATCCCACAATTTGTCCCGGTCCGTGATATGTGATATCACCGCCGCGATTAATTTTATAAAAAGCTGCTCCTTTTGCTTCGAGCTGTTTTTCGTTTAATAATAAGTTTTCTAAATCGCCGCTTTTACCTAAAGTATAAACATGCGGATGCTCAACAAACAATAAATAATTGGATGTTGGCAAGTCGAGTTCTTCTCTTCTGTTTTTGATTTTTAAATCGACAATATCCTGAAAAAGTTCTTCCTGATATTCCCAAGTCGATTTATAGTCTCTGTTTCCCAGATCCTGAAGTTGAATTTTTTTATTCATTTTAATTATTTTTCAAACTCAACATCAAAGTTAAGTTTGTCAGGATTCTCCATATAATCCGTGAAAGGGTATTGAATTGTAATTGATTTTCGGTCGTCGCTGAATAAAGCGTTTGGATTGGATACTTTTTTTATCTTTTTTGGGAAATTATATTTCACCACATAAGTTGAAGAAGCAAACATCATTTTAGACATATCTCCGGCAGAATCTTTCGGTTTTTGTGCCTTTTTTTGCGCATCAATAACTGCTTTTCTGGTGAATTTTTTCCCGTCGTAACTATAACTTAATTTACTGTTATTGTCTCCAAAACCACTTCCAAAAGGAGATGCTGCTGCTCCGCCTTCTAGTTTTTGAAGTGTGCTGAGTGTCTGCAGAATATCCTGCATTTCGTTTACATTTTTAAAGTCAGTCGACAAAGTCATTAAAAATTGCTTTTTCTCAGAACTCATTTTAGTATTGACTACAAAATTTTCGAGTTTTTTAATTTCTTTTTGAGCCTCGGGTGATAGTTTTGCAATACTGTCTTTTTTCTCGTCAAATAATTGTTTGAAAGTAAAACTAGAATCGATCTCTTTTTTTGCATCAGCTCCCATTTGATTTCCTATCTGGTCGCCCGCCATTTCCATTAAAGCCGAACCGTCCATATCTACAGAGAATTTTCCGGTTCCGTTATCGTTAATTGTAATATTTTCAGTAAAAGTGCAGCTCGTTAGAGTTGCTAATAAAAGGCAGAAACCAAATAATTTGTATAATTTCATCGTAGTACAATTTTTATCAAAGATACGAAGTCTATTTTGAATTGTTTAATTGTTGATTTGTTTAATCGTTTAGGCGAAAAAATGGCTTACAGATTTGGCAGATGTAACGGACACCAAGCAGATGATTTTACTCTAAAACCACTTCTAAATTTGTCATTTCAGGATCTTGCAAACAATCTGAAAGCAGAAATTCTAAAGTTAAAGATCTTTTATCTGCACTAACAAAAGCTTTTGAATTAGAAACTGATATTATATTTCTTGGAAAATGATAATTTAAAATATATGACTGTACCAGTTTTAAAGCTCCATATTTAGCATTGAATTCCTTAGATTGTTTTTTTGCTTTTTCCAGCTCTGTTTTATTTATAATCG
>Ga0157371_10004699_pt1 | contig 11802 bp, 9 predicted proteins | sample C45metaG_FD_113462 | JGI IMG/M metagenome (GOLD analysis project Ga0157371, IMG submission 113462) | Corn rhizosphere microbial communities from Kellogg Biological Station, Michigan, USA - C4-5 metaG | ecosystem: Host-associated > Plants > Roots > Rhizosphere > Soil | place: USA: Michigan... | reverse complement strand
CGGGGTAGCTGCTGTTAAGTTTCAGCTTTTCGGCCAGGTAGCTTTTATTTTGGGTGATGTGCTGTTTCTTTTTTCGTAACGATATAATGGCCGAGACGATCAGAATCGTCCCAAACAAAATAGCGATGTAATGGGTAGGAGTATAGATAGCCAGTATAGCGCCCAGCATAGCCCCTGCCGTAGTGGCTATCTCCAGGAACATACCCAGTCGCATATTGGTGATGCCCTCTTTAACATAAGCTGCTGCTGCGCCCGATGATGTTGCAATAACCGAGATAAGCGACGCGCCAATGGCATAATGAATATCGATATGTAGAATAAGCGTAAAAAGAGGGATGATGATAAAGCCGCCGCCCAGGCCTGTAAGCGAGCCCAGCAGACCCGCGAAATAAGCACCGATAAGAATAATTATAGTAATTTCAATAACCGACATTATAGCCTTTTAGACGTTTGACGGCTAATGTAATAATAAGTTTTTTTAAGCCCCTACTTTAATGTTTGTCTATGGGATTGGTGGAATAGATAGAGAAACGTGCTCATAACAATATCGCAAAGAACCCATTTATACACTTTTTCAATTTGTACATTTGCACGTCTTAATAAAGTTCTCTGTTATTTCGAGCAGGGCGAAACATCTTATACGAGCGGTTATTATGTGGTATACAAGGTTTATCGCTATGTTCGAAATGGCATAAAGTGTTAAATATTTTATGGGTTACCCAAATTTACAAGCCTGCATTGCCGACCTCGAAAAACATGGTCATTTAATACGTATTAAAGAAGAAGTCGACCCATATCTGGAAATGGCCGCCATACACCTGCGTGTGTTTGAGGCTGGCGGACCGGCAATTTTATTCGAAAAGGTAAAAGGCAGTAAATTCCCAGCGGTGTCAAACTTGTTCGGAACTTTAGAGCGCTCCAAGTTTATCTTTCGCGATTCGCTGGAAAAGGTAAAGACTTTGGTTGATGTAAAGAACGACCCCATGCAGGCGCTCAAACATCCTTTTAAATACGCTAATGTAGCGCTCACAGCGTTGTCAGCCCTGCCGATGAAAGTCCGCCGCAAGCATTTTGAAAAATGTAACATCAGCGACTTGCCGCAAATAGTAAACTGGCCCAAAGATGGCGGTCCATTTGTGACCATGCCGCAGGTTTATACAGAAGACAGCGACAAACCCGGCATTATGAATGCCAACCTGGGCATGTATCGCATTCAGCTGGCTGGGAATGATTATATATTAAATAAAGAGATAGGTCTGCATTATCAATTGCACCGCGGTATCGGTGTGCATCAAACCAAAGCCAATGCAAAGGGGCAGCCGTTAAAGGTGAGTGTTTTTGTAGGCGGCCCGCCATCACATCCTGTGGCTGCGGTGATGCCGCTGCCTGAGGGATTGTCTGAAATGACCTTTGCCGGTGCGCTGGGCAATCGCCGCTTCCGTTATTTTTATGATGATGAAGGTTTTTGTATTTCTGCGGATGCCGATTTTATTATCACCGGTACTGTCGAGCCGCACGACAATAAGCCAGAGGGCCCTTTTGGCGATCATCTGGGATATTATAGCCTGACGCATCCGTTCCCGCTGTTAAAGGTTCATAATGTTTATCACCGTAAAGATGCTGTATGGTCGTTCACCGTTGTTGGCCGGCCGCCACAGGAGGATACCAGCTTTGGCGCTTTGATCCATGAGATCAGCGGTGCGGCATTGCCTGAAGAGATTCCAGGGCTCCAAGCCGTTAACGCGGTTGATGCCGCGGGTGTGCATCCGCTGTTATTTGCCATCGGCAGCGAGCGTTATACACCTTATTTAAAAGAGCGCAAACCGCAGGAAATATTGACTATTGCCAATCATATCCTCGGGAAAAACCAGCTGAGCCTGGCCAAATACCTGTTGATAGCCGCCAAAGAGGACGACCCGACATTGGACGTCAACAATATCCGTCAGTTCCTGACACACATCCTGCAGCGCATTGACCTTACCCGCGACCTCCATTTTTATACCCGCACCACCATTGATACCCTCGACTACAGTGGCAGCGGACTAAACTCAGGCAGTAAAGTAGCCATAACCGTAGCAGGCGACATCAAGCGTGAGTTATGGGCCGATGTTCCCGCTGATTTTACCTTGCCGAAACCGCTGCTAAAATACCAGATAGTAATGCCGGGCGTATTGGCAATCGAGGTGCCTAAAAATATCCGCACCAGCGATATGCCAATGATTATCGAATTTCTGCAAGAGCATTTTGGCGAAACCAATCTGGCCGGTATCCCACTGTTTGTTTTGTGTGATGATGCTGCTTTCGTAGCTGAAAACCTGAATAACTTTGTCTGGGTGACCTTCACTCGCAGCAATCCATCGCATGATATTTATGGTATTAACGAGTTTACCGAGCACAAACACTGGGGCTGCTATGGTCCGCTGATTATTGATGCGCGCATTAAACCGCACCACGCACCGGTTCTGGAAAAAGACCCCGAGGTGGAGAAGCGGGTTAACGCGATGGGTGAAAAAGGCGGGGAGTTGTATGGGGTTATTTAATGCGCTATTTCCAACAGAATGACAAACTAATAAGACATCATTACCGTAAGGGTTGGGCAAGCAGAATGCTTACAATATGGTGGGACGAAGTTACGCTGTGGCTAAACTTCGTCCAGTAGAGGGGATTTTAGCGAGGGTAATCAAATTTTCTTTTAATTTTTTGCACGGCGTTACTTTGTCCGCTTTTATCAAGGCTGCTTACTAAAAGATTATAAAGTACGGTTTCATTCGGCACTGGTGTGGAAGTATAAATTGTTTTTGTATCGTCTTTTGTAATTATGGTAAATTGGGGGCTGTCCCCATCATAAATCGATGATTCGTTTTTTGCAGTAATTCGGCTCTGCTGGATTTCGTGATACGAGTAAGCAAATTTCTGTAAGCCGTATCCCGTTTCAAATCTACAGTCACAGAATCTTTTGTATAAACAGCATATCGTTCGAATAAATCGGCTAAACTATCCGCAGCTGCAATTCTCCTTGGGTCGTCAATGTGGTAGATAAGTTTGTGATTAGCTAAAGTTTGATATTTTGGGTCTTTCCGAATCTCGGATCTTTTGGTACGATCCCAATAAGCATAATTGATTTTAACTTCATTACCTTTCTTGTAAATATTCATAATGAACTTATTAATAAAGGAGTCCTGGTCGTAAATATTGATTACAACATCGCCTTTATTAACAGTGTGTTGCGCAAATAATCCTTTCGCGGGTAATAGTAAAAGTAATATCGCTAAAAATTTAGTGGCGCTTCTCATTGGTCCTAGGTTTACCCTAATCTAGCTATAATCTATCATTAAAGCAATTTCTCCCCGTTTTCTAAACTTCCACTTCTGCTCAATTCTGGTATTCAGTCGATTGCGTTTTGTGCTTTTTTTAAATAATGCCCAAGTGGGAGAAAAAACCATTTTTTGGATGTTGAAAACTTTTTGGTGGTAAAAAGTGTAATAAAGTGGTAAAAGTGATTTACTTTTACACTACCATAATTGTCGAAGTGTAGAATGTCGAATTTTTTAGGCGAATTTGATTGTAAACTGGATGCTAAAGGGCGTATGATGATACCCGTTGGCCTCAAAAAACAGCTTCCAGAAGCTGTAAGTGAGGGGCTTGTCATCAATCGTGGCTTTGAAAAGCATTTGGTTATCTACACCCGTAAGGAGTGGGATAAGATCGTTGACGACCTGAGTAAGCTTAATTCGTACGAGAAAAAGACTCGTGAATTTATTCGCTATTTCACCCGTGGCGCGTCAGAATTGCCGCTGGATAGCGCCGGTAGGGTGCTTTTGCCTAAGTCGCTTTTGGATTATGCGGGTATAGGCGCCGATGTGGTGCTGGCTTGCCAGTTTAATAAAATAGAAGTTTGGGCGAAAGAGGCTTACGATGCGCAGATGGATGATGAGCCTGAAAACTTTGCAAACCTTGCCGAAGAGGTAATGGGCGGAAGGAGGAATGATGAGTAATTATCATAGCCCCGTAATGCTGCAGGAATGTATAGAAGGATTGAATATCCGTAAAGACGGTACTTATGTGGACGTGACCTTTGGTGGTGGCGGCCATTCAAGAGAGATATTAAAGCACTTGGGCGAAAATGGCCGCTTGCTGGCCTTTGATCAGGATGCTGATGCGCAGCGCAATATGATCGACGACGATCGTTTTGAATTTATCGATCAGAATTTCAGGTACCTGAAAAACTTTTGCCGCCTGCACGGTGCAATTCCGGTAAGTGGTATCCTGGCCGATTTGGGCGTGTCGTCGCATCAGTTTGATGAAGCCGAGCGCGGGTTCTCCATTCGCTTTGATGCCGAGCTGGATATGCGCATGAATCAGCAGTCAGAGCTGTCGGCTAAAACGGTAGTGAATACATATACCGAAGCTGACCTGCACCGCATATTCGGTGTATATGGAGAGATACAAAACGCCAAGTCGCTGGCGCATACTATAGTAATCGCGCGCCTGAATACGCCGATCAATACCGTGGCCGATCTGAAAAATGTGATCTCAGATCGTATTCCGCGCGGAAAAGAGAATAAATACCTTGCGCAGGTTTTTCAGGCGCTACGTATTGAGGTTAACCAGGAACTGGAGGCCTTGAAAGAGTTTTTAACTCAAACTGCCGAAGTGTTGGAGCCGGGCGGCCGACTGGTGGTGATGTCTTACCACTCGCTGGAAGACAGGCTGGTTAAAAATTTCATCGCCAAAGGAAAGTTCAGCGGCGAGGTGGAGAAAGATTTTTTTGGTAACGATCAGAAACCGTTTGATGCGGTGAGTCGTGGTGCTATTACAGCGTCGGCTCAGGAAATCGCACAAAATAATAGAGCACGCAGTGCTAAGTTGAGAATTGCAGTTAAAAAGTAAGGGATATGACCAATCGTTTGCGTTCAGAGATTGAGAAAGAGGAGTTGGAGAGCGAGTTGATCGTTGAGGAAAAACCTGTAAAGGAGATTCCTGAAAACCTATTGACTAAATTTTTAGCTAACGGATTTATAACTACTGACGAGGCTACGCGGGCCTTGCCTTTTGTGTTGTATGTGGCTTTGCTGGGCATGATATATATCGCCAATCGTCACCTGGCTGAAAGAAATATCCGTGATATTGATAAGTTAACCAAAGAAGTTAGAGAACTGAACTGGGAATATAAAATAACACAGGCAGATCTGGCTTATAAAAGTACACTGAGCGAAGTGGCAAAGCGGGCAGATACACTGGGTATAAAAGAATCGCTGCAACCGGCGCAAAAAATTACCATAAAGGAGGATGCTGACCAATGAGTATCAGAACCAACATATTGCTGCGTGTGTATCTGGCCTTTGGCCTGATATTGCTGTTTGCATTGGCGGTAGTGATACAAATGTGCCGCCTGCAATTTGTGCAGGGCGAAAAGTGGAAGTCGATGGCTTCTAAAATGTCAACCCGTTACGAAATTGTTGAGGCTACGCGCGGTAATATTTTGTCGGAAGACGGTGCTTTGCTGGCTACCTCAGTACCTGAATATGAGCTGCATATGGATATGTTTGCCGGCGGTATTGTTGAGGATAAAAGCTTCTACTCAAAGGTCGATTCGCTGGCTGCCAGTCTGGCAAACCTGTATCCTGATCATTCAGAACGGTATTATTCCAGAATGCTGCGCGAGGCTCGTAAAGACAGTTCTCGTTACCAACTCATCAGGCGTAAGGTTACTTTCCAGGAGTTGAAGCAGATTCGCAAGTTCCCGATATTTAGTATGGGTAAATATAAAGGTGGATTGATTGTGCAGCAGCAAAATAAACGTATTCTGCCATTCCGTTCATTGGCTGCGCGTACAATCGGCTATAAAAATGAAAACGTAAAGAATCCGGTTGGTTTGGAAGGTGCTTATGCTAACTATATAGATGGCGAGAACGGTCGCCGGTTGATGCAGCGTATCGCAGGCGGTGTTTATGTGCCGGTTAATGATGATGAAGACGAGGTGACAGCCAAAGACGGTGCTGATATCATATCGACCATTAATGTAAACTTTCAGGATGTAGCCCAAAAAGCTTTAAAGAAACAGTTAGATAGTATTCAGGCTGATTTTGGTACCGTAGTGCTGATGGAAGTAGCAACCGGCGAAGTACGCGCCATTGCCAACTTTACCCGCACTAAAGAAGGCGAGTATCAGGAGAAATTTAACTACGCCATAGGCGCTGAAGCCGAACCAGGGTCTACTTTTAAGCTGGCCACTTATATGACTTTGCTTGATCAACATAAAATTGATACCAGTACTAAGGTTGATATTCAGCACGGGCAGTATGATATGATCAACCCGCGTAATGGCAGGGTTTTCTTGCATATCAGGGATGCAGAGGATGCCGGTGGCGTCATTAGCGCCAAGCGTGCTTTTGAAGAATCGTCAAACGTGGGTGCGGTAAAACTGGCTTATCCGTTTTATGTGAATAACCCGCGCGAGTTTACCGATGCGTTGTATCGTTATCATTTAAATGAAAAAAACCAGCTACAAATTCCCGGCGAGGGCCAGCCGCTCATCAAAAATCCATCATCGAAAAGCTGGAATAAGTTGCAGTCGGTAGCGCAGATGGCATACGGTTATGAATCGAAGTTGTCGCCATTGCAAATGCTCACCTTCTACAACTCGGTGGCCAATAACGGCAAGGAGATTGCTCCAATTTTTGTGAAGGAGATTCGGAGCATGGGTAATACGGTCGAGCGCTTTCAGGCACGTGTGATTAACGAAAAGGTATGCTCGGACGAAGCTTTGGCTAAAGTTAAAGGTTTGTTGGAAGGGGTAGTGCTGGAAGGTACCGGTAAAACGGTCATCAAAAATAAATTGTACAGCGTAGCAGGTAAAACCGGTACCGCGCAGATAGCAAACGGCTCATTAGGTTACGGCGCTAAGGATGCTCACCAGGCGTCGTTTTGCGGTTATTTCCCTGCCGACCATCCAAAATACTCCATGATCGTGGTGATCAGTAATCCACGCGTGGGTTCGCACCTGGCGGCCTGGGTTGCCGGTCCCGTATTCAGAAAAATTGCCGACCGCGTTTATGCCAGCGACCTCGAATTGAATCATCCTGCTCCGAGTCATTTTGTCGGTAATACTACTATGCCCAAGGTCAAACAGGGCAATATCACTGCGGTAAAAAAAGTATACAGCAAGTTGGGTATAAAACCATTGTACGCGTCAGCAAATACCGGTATCGATACCAGCGAGGGAATACCATATGATGAGGAAAAATATAAAGCCGGTACTGTACCGGCCGTAACCGGCATGAGCCTGAGCGATGCGTTATATGCATTGGGCAACGCCGGTTATAAAGTAGGAGTGAAGGGAAGCGGCGTAGTTACCACCCAGTCGATAACGGCGGGTAATGCTGCATCAAAAGGAACAAAAATATTTATCGAGCTGCAATGAGAAACCTGAGCGACATATTAACCGGATTGCCATTTACCGAGCTGCAAGGCGCATCGGATGTGGAGATCAGCGCCGTTGTGTTTGATTCGCGCAAGGTTGTGCCGGGTTGTTTGTTTGTTGCTGTAAGAGGTACGCAGGTTGATGGTCACGATTATATCGAAAAAGCCATCGAGCAAGGTGCTGTAGCGGTAATATGCGAAGAGCTGCCGGGGCATACCGCCGGCGAGGTTGATTTCCTGATGGTGAAAGACTCGGCTGTGGCTTTGGGTATTGTGTCGGCCAATTTCTATGATAATCCGTCAAAGAAATTAAAACTGGTTGGTGTTACGGGCACTAACGGAAAGACTACTATAGCTACGCTGCTGTATCAGTTGTTTCGCGACCTGGGTTATAAATGTGGTTTGCTGTCGACGGTTGAAAATCAGATCAACGGCAAAATCATTCCATCAACCCATACCACACCAGATCAGGTTGAGCTGAATCGCCTATTGAATGAGATGGTAAGTTTAGGTTGCGATTATTGCTTTATGGAAGTTAGCTCGCACGCCGTTGCGCAGCACCGTATTGAAGGGCTGAGCTTTACCGGCGCAATATTCTCGAACCTAACTCATGACCACCTGGATTATCATAAAACATTTGAAAACTATCTGAAAGCCAAAAAAGCATTCTTTGACGGCTTGCCAAAAAACGCCTTTGCGCTAACCAATGCCGACGATAAAAACGGCAACGTGATGCTGCAAAACACCAAAGCGCATAAAAAAACTTACGGCCTTAAAAACATGGCCGACTTTAAAGGTAAAGTCCTTGAAAATCAGTTTAGCGGTTTGCTACTGCTGATTGACAATGAAGAAGTATGGTTCAAAATGGTGGGTAGCTTTAACGCTTATAACCTGCTGGCAGTATATGCGGCGGCTATGTTGCTCGATCAGGATCATGCAAAGGTGCTGACCAGTCTGAGCAAATTATCAGGTGCCGAAGGTAGATTCGATTATACCATATCGCCCAATAAAATCATCGGTATTGTCGACTATGCGCATACGCCTGATGCTGTGCAGAATGTACTGAGCACCATCCACAACATCCGCAAAGGCAATGAACAGGTAATTACCGTGATAGGCTGCGGCGGTGACCGCGACAAAACCAAACGCCCGGTAATGGCAAAGGTAGCCTGTGAATGGAGCGATAAAGTGATTTTAACTTCCGACAATCCGCGTTCTGAAGACCCTATGCAGATTATCAGAGATATGGAAGCGGGTGTGCCGGTAATATCCAGGTTTAATGTGGCAAGTATTGTTGACAGACATGAAGCGATTAAGACTGCCTGCCAATTAGCTAAACCGGGAGATATTATCCTGTTAGCCGGCAAGGGGCACGAGAAATATCAGGAAATAAAAGGTGTAAAAAATCACTTCGACGATAAAGAAGAACTGTTGAACCAATTTAAGCTGATGGCGTAATGTTATACTATCTATTTACATACTTGTACAAAAATTATAGCATTCCGGGTGCGGGGGTGTTTCAGTACATCACCTTCAGGATGTCTATGGCAGTTATTACGTCGTTGATAGTGACTACAGTTTACGGTCGCCGTTTGATCGATTATCTGCGTTTCAAGCAAGTTGGCGAAACCGTACGTAACCTGGGTCTTGAAGGCCAAATGCAAAAGCAAGGCACACCTACCATGGGTGGTATCATCATTATTGCCGGTATCCTGATCCCTACATTGCTGTTTGCCAAGCTGGATAATATTTATGTGATTCTGATGATTGTAACCACCGTTTGGCTGGGTACTATCGGCTTTTTAGACGACTATATCAAAGTATTCAAAAAGAACAAGGAAGGCCTGGCAGGCCGGTTCAAAATTGTGGGCCAGGTAGGTTTAGCGCTTATTGTTGGCTTTGTGATGTATACCAATAAAGATATTACCATTCGTCAGGAAGTGAAGCCGCCGGTGCAGTATGATGCTAAGATTGATTTTCATATGCGCGGCAACAAGCCGGTTTTAACGCAGGATGTGATGTCGCACAAAACTACTATGCCTTTCTACAAAAATAATGAGCTGGATTATGGCAAGGTGTTAAAATTTATTGGTCCGGGTTATGAGAATTATACGCTAATAGTGTTTCTGATCTTTGTGATCATCATTATTACAGCTATATCCAACGGAGCCAATATTACCGATGGTATTGACGGTTTGGCTACCGGTACATCGGCCATTATCGGTATCACGCTGGCTATCCTGGCTTATGTTTCGGGTAACTATATCATATCAGAATATCTGAACATTATGTTCATCCCTAACTCGGGCGAGCTGGTAATTTTTGCGGGTGCGTTTGTTGGGGCCTGTGTCGGTTTCTTATGGTATAACTCATACCCGGCGCAAGTGTTTATGGGCGATACGGGCAGTTTGGCTATCGGCGGTATCATCGCGGTGTTTGCTATTCTGATTCGTAAGGAACTGATGCTGCCGTTGTTGTGCGGTATCTTCCTGGTAGAGAATATTTCTGTAATGATGCAGGTGGGCTGGTTTAAATACACCAAAAAGAAATATGGCGAGGGCCGCAGGATATTCCTGATGTCGCCTTTGCATCACCACTATCAAAAGAAAGGTTTCCATGAAGCCAAGATTGTTACCCGCTTCTGGATTATCGGCATTATGCTGGCCATTTTAACGGTGGTGACTTTGAAGTTAAGATAGATAGAAGTTCATGGTTCATAGTTGATGGATCATGGCAGGAAAATAAAATAATTGATAAGACCATGAACTATGAACCATGGTCTATGAACTAAAACGAATGACTAACAAAAACGAAATATCAAACCCAGGCCAACAGCCCAAAGGCAGCAGGATTGCCGTCCTCGGTGCCGGCGAGAGCGGGGTGGGTGCGGCATACCTTGCGCAGCAGCAGGGCTATGATGTTTTTGTGTCAGACTTTGGTGTGATAGCGCCGCATTATAAAGATCAGCTGTTAAAGTGGAATATCAGCTTTGAAGAAAGTAAGCATACCGAGGCAGAAATATTGAGCGCTGTCGAGGTGATCAAAAGTCCGGGTATTCCTGACAAGGCGCCTATCATCAAAAAACTAAAAGAAAAAGATATCCCGGTAATATCTGAGATAGAGTTTGCCGGCAGATATACTAATGCCCGAATCATCGGCATAACAGGCTCAAACGGTAAAACAACCACCACCAGCCTGACCTATTTTATCCTGAAAAATGCAGGATTAAACGTAGGGCTGGCGGGTAACATCGGCAAAAGCTTTGCCTACCAGGTAGCTACCGAAAACTTTGACACTTATGTGCTGGAGCTGAGCAGTTTTATGCTGGATGATATGTACAAGTTTAAGGTTGACGTAGCGGTGCTGTTAAACATCACGCCCGATCACCTGGACAGGTACGATTATAAAATGGAAAATTATGCGGCTTCAAAGTTCCGCATAACACAAAATCAGAGGGCTGGCGACGTGTTCATTTACTGCGCTGATGATCCGGAAACTATAAAAGGAATGGAGGGACTGAGCCTGGCGGCTAAGCTGTATCCGTTCTCGATAGAAAAGCAAATAACCACGGGAGCAGATCTCGAAAACGACAATATTGTCATTAACACACCACAAGAACATTTTGAAATGTCAATTACCGAATTAGCGCTGCAGGGCAAGCACAACATCTACAACTCTATGGCATCAGGCATAGTAGCAAAAGTGCTGGAGTTAAGGAACGATACGCTGCGCGACAGCCTGGCCACCTTCAAGAATATTGAACATAGGCTGGAGTTTGTTGCTAAAGTTTCGGGCATCAGTTTTATCAATGACTCGAAAGCTACCAACGTAAATTCTACCTGGTATGCGCTGGAAAGTATGACCAGCGATGTGGTGTTAATACTAGGTGGAGTTGACAAGGGTAATGACTATTCGATGTTGAGAGATCTGGTTAAGCAAAAAGTGAAAGCCATTGTTTGCCTGGGCAAAGACAACCAGCGCATTCATGAGGCTTTTGAGGATGATGTTGACATTATAGTTAACACCGGCTCTGCAACCGATGCCGTGCAGACAGCTTATCACTTAGCTACTAAAGGCGATACCGTATTGCTGTCGCCGGCCTGTGCAAGTTTTGACCTGTTTAAAAATTATGAAGATCGCGGCAACCAGTTTAAGGCTGCGGTGAAGGAGTTGTAGGCCGATGTGCAAATGTGCGGATGAAATGAATAAAAAATAAATATGTCATTGCGAGCGATAGCGTGGCAATCGCAAGAAAGCAAAGTTCGCGATTGCTTCGTTCCTCGCAATGACAAGTAACATAACGGCAAATGAACCAAGTACTGCAAAACATTAAAGGAGATCGCTGGATATGGCTTATCGTCATATTGCTGTCGCTGGTAT
>Ga0157371_10004698_pt1 | contig 11802 bp, 9 predicted proteins | sample C45metaG_FD_113462 | JGI IMG/M metagenome (GOLD analysis project Ga0157371, IMG submission 113462) | Corn rhizosphere microbial communities from Kellogg Biological Station, Michigan, USA - C4-5 metaG | ecosystem: Host-associated > Plants > Roots > Rhizosphere > Soil | place: USA: Michigan... | reverse complement strand
TGCGGGGTCTTACCCTGGAAGGTCCTTATGGTCACGATAGATACCTTTTCTCGTCGGAAGGGTCTTGAGACCTATTAGGATGGGCTCCATATATAACTGTCAAAGCCATCGCCCCGAGGGGAACGCCGTGAGCGCCAGCAATCCGCTGCTTCAGTCCTACGACCTGCCGCCCTTTTCCGCCATCAAGCCCGAGCACGTCGAGCCGGCCATCGACACCATCCTGGCCGAGAACCGTGCCGCCCTGGCCAAGCTGCTGGAGACCCAGAAGGAGCACCCGACCTGGGCCGGCCTGGTGCTGGCGATGGACGAGCTGAACGATCGGCTGGGCCAGGCCTGGAGCCCCATCGGCCACCTCAACGCCGTGTGCAACAGCGCTGAGCTTCGTGCCGCCTACGAGGCCTGCTTGCCCAAGCTGTCGGCCTATTCCACCGAGATCGGCCAGAACAAGGACCTCTTCCAGGCCTACAGCCGCCTGGCCGAGAGCGAGGAAGCCAAGGGCTTCGACGTCGGCCAGCAGACCACCCTGGAACACGCCCTGCGCGATTTCCGCCTGTCCGGCATCGATCTGCCCCCAGCCGAGCAGCAGCGCTATGCCGCCATCCAGGCGCGCAAGTCCGAGCTGGGCAGCAAGTTCTCCAACCAGCTGCTCGATGCCACCCAGGCCTGGACCAAGCACGTCACCGACGAAGCGGTCCTGGCCGGGCTGCCCGAGTCGGCCAAGGGCCAGCTACAGGCGGCGGCCCAGGCCAAGGAACTGGACGGCTGGCTGGTGACCCTGGAATTCCCCAGCTACTACGCGGTGATGACCTACGCCGACGACCGTGCCCTGCGCGAGGAGGTCTATGCCGCCTACGCCACCCGCGCCTCCGAGCAAGGTCCCAACGCCGGCCAGTTCGACAATGGCCCGGTGATGGAAGAACTGCTCGACCTGCGCCAGGAGCTGGCGCGGCTGCTGGGCTACGCCAACTACGCCGAGCTGTCCCTGGCCACCAAGATGGCCGAGAGCAGCGACCAGGTGCTGGGTTTCCTGCGCGACCTGGCGGTACGCTCCAAGCCCTTCGCCCAGCGCGACCTGGACGAGCTGCGCGCCTTCGCCGCCGAGCAGGGTGTGCAGGATCTGCAGAGCTGGGACACCGGCTACTTCGCCGAGAAGCTGCGCCAGCAGCGCTACTCGCTGTCCCAGGAAGAGGTCCGCGCCTGGTTCCCGGTGGACAAGGTGCTGTCCGGTCTGTTCGCCACGGTGCAGAAGCTCTATGGCATCGAGATCGCCGAGCTGCGCGACTTCGAGAAGTGGCACCCGGATGTGCGCCTGTTCGAGATCAAGGAAAACGGCGCTTCCATCGGCCGCTTCTACTTCGACCTCTATGCCCGCGCCAACAAGCGCGGGGGCGCCTGGATGGACGGTGCCCGTGACAAGCGTCGCGATGCCCAGGGTCGCCTGATCGATCCGGTGGCCTACCTGGTGTGCAACTTCACCCCGGCCAGCCCCGGCAAGCCGGCGTTGCTCACCCACGACGAGGTGACCACCCTCTTCCACGAATTCGGCCATGGCCTGCACCACCTGCTGACCCGCGTCGAGCATGCCAGCGTCTCCGGCATCAACGGCGTGGCCTGGGATGCGGTGGAACTGCCGAGCCAGTTCATGGAGAACTGGTGCTGGGAGCCCGAGGGCCTGGCGCTGATTTCCGGCCACTACGAGACCGGCGAGCCGCTGCCCCAGGAACTGCTGGACAAGATGCTGGCGGCGAAGAACTTCCAGTCCGGCCTGATGATGCTGCGCCAGCTGGAGTTCTCGCTGTTCGACTTCGAACTGCACGCCAGCCATGGCGACGGTCGCAGCGTGCGCGAGGTGCTCGAAGGCATCCGCGACGAGATCTCGGTGGTGCGTCCGCCGGCCTACAACCGCTTCCCCAACAGCTTCGCCCACATCTTCGCCGGCGGCTATGCGGCCGGTTACTACAGCTACAAGTGGGCCGAGGTGCTGTCCGCCGATGCCTTCGCCAAGTTCGAGGAAGAAGGCGTCTTCAACGCGGAGACCGGGCGGGCCTTCCGTGAAGCCATCCTGGCCCGCGGCGGCTCCCAGGCGCCCATGGTGCTGTTCGTCGACTTCCGCGGTCGCGAACCCAGCATCGACGCCCTGCTCCGCCATTCCGGGCTGAGCGAGGAGGCGGCGTGAGCGAGCCGATCCGCAAGAGGTTCATCGCCGGGGCCGTATGCCCGGCGTGCCAGGCGCAGGACACCCTGAAGATGTGGACCCAGGAGGGCACGCCCCATCGCGAGTGTGTCTCCTGCGGCTACAGCGACACCCTGGACGAGCGCGGCAATTCGGTCCCCAAGGAATTGCCCACGCGGGTCAACATCAGTGCGCTGAAACCCAAGAAGCCCGATCCCAAGGTGCAGGCCGTGCAGTTCTTTCCCAATCCGAAGCTGAAAAAGCCGGACTAGGAAAAAGGGCAACCTTCCGGAAACCGCGCCCGGTGCGAATCGAGCGCGGTTTCTCTTTTTCCGGGCCGGCGAAAACGGGGACCACAGCGGCCATCGAAGGGGGGGTCTCAAGTGTTATCCACAAAAGGTGGATTCGATAGCCAGCCGATCATCTTTTTAAGTAATTGATAATTATAGAATTTTTTAGAGCTTCGAGAGGACCGTTGCCGTTTCTCGGCAACTTATACCGATTTTATCCCTGATTTATCCACAGGCTGGGCGTCCAGGAATGACTCGGGAGTCTTTTTTCGTAGCCATACTCCAAGTGGCTATTCGACACCGTCGTCCTTCCCGAGGAACTCCCATGCGCACCCTCCTCTCTGCCGCCGCCCTCTGTCTGATCGGCAACCTGGCGGTGGCTGCACCGCCGGATCAGGGGCCTGGCGGGCCCAAGGGACCGCCTGGACCAGGCTGGCAGGACCAGGGCGGTCCGCACGGCAAGGGACCGGGCCCTGAGTCGCGCGGTCACGGCCGGCCAGATGCCGGCCCAGCGGCGGGCGGGCCGCCGGATCTGGGGCCGGCCCGGGAGCGCATCCAGGCGCTGCGCGGTCAGATCGGCCGCGGCGGTGAGCTGCCGCCGGGGCTGCGCCTGGAGCGCGGGCGTCCCTTGCCTCCCGGTTACGGCCGGCCGTTGCCGCCGGGCATCGCGCGGCAGTTGCCGGACTATCCAGGCTACGAATGGCGACGCCTGGGTGCCGACATGGTGCTGGTCGCCGTAGGCACCGGACTCGTCTATGCCATCCTGCAGGGCGTGCTGGACTAGCCGCGCCGCCTGCCCGTCAGGAATTTTTCCAGCGGGCGATGACCCTGGCCGGAAAACGCATCGCGGGCTCTGGCCTGGGCGCCGGCGCGCCGTGGGACGGGTGCGGCGCACCCGTGGGAACGGACGCGGCGATGAATGGGGAAACCCCTCTGGCACAGTGCCAGCTCGGTTTCAGTAGAATGGCTGGCGCACGCGGCCGCCTTTCGCCTTCGGACGGTCAGGAAACCGGGCCGCCTCGCATCGGTCTCAACGCCAATCGCTCGCCAAGGATTTCCCATGAGAGCTCTGCCCCGTCTGCTGCCGCTGGCCCTGTTCGCCCTGCTCGTGGGGCACACTGTGCCCGCCCGCGCCGAACCCGGTCTGTTCAATCTGCTGGTCGGTAGCTACACCACGGGCAGCAGCCAGGGGCTGTACGTCTATCGTTTCAACAGTCGCAATGGCCAGATCGATGGTCCCTTGCGCATCGTCAAGGCGTCCAATCCGTCGTTCCTGACCCTGTCCCGCGATGGCCGCACCCTGTTCGCGGTCAACGAGAACGGCCGGGGTTCGAGTGGTGATACCATCGGCCGGGTCACCTCCTATCGCTTCGAACCGGGTAATGGCCGCTTGCAGCAGATCAGCCAGGTCAAGAGCCTGGGCGACGAGCCGACCCATTCCAGCCTCAGCAACGACGGCAAGTTCCTGTTCGTGGCCAACTACTCCAGCCTGCCGGAAGGCTCCCTGGCGGTGCTGCCGATCCAGGACGGCGGGGTACTCAGCCCGGTGGCGCAGATCGAATTCCACCAGCCCAGCGAGCAGCACCCGCGCCAGCAGTCCAGCCATGTGCATGCCGCCGTGACCACCCCGGATGGCCGCTTCGTCTTCGCCCCGGACCTGGGCGCCGACAAGGTGTTTGTCTATCGCTACGTGCCGCAGCAACCGGAACGGCCGCTGGTAGCCGCCGAGACACCCTTCGTACCGGTGCCGGAAGGCAGTGGGCCGCGCCATCTGGTGTTCAGCGCCGATGGCCGCTATGCCTACCTGACCCTGGAGCTGGCCGGCCAGGTCATGGCCTTCGCCCATCAGGACGGCATGCTGCGTCAGTTGCAGAGCTACAGCCTGACACCCCAGGAATTCGCCGGCGAGCGGGATGCCGGGGCGCTGCACCTGTCCGGCGACGGGCGCTTCCTCTATGTCGCCAGCCGCGGTACCGACAACCAGCTGGCGGTGTTCGCGGTGAATCCCGATGGCACCCTGACCTTCGTCGAGCGCCATCCGGTCAACGGCCTGTCGCCGCGGGAATTCGCCATTGATCCGTCCGGGCGCTTCCTGCTGGTGGCCAACCAGAAGTCCAACCAGCTCAAGGTCTTCGCCCGGGACCCCGACAGCGGCAAGCTCGGCGATGAACTCCAGAGCCTGGACGTTGGCGCCCCGGCCGACCTCAAATTCGTCGCGGTACCCTGAGAAGCCGTTCGCGATCTGCTGCGCGTCGGCCAACCGGCGTTGGAAAGCCCTGGATCGCCAGCCCCACCTGGGAGACCGCCTGGGTAGTCCGGTCAAAAGGCTCCTTCGGCCTGCGTAAACTCCGTTTTTAAGGCACCTTTGCGGGGCCGCCAAGGCCTCTTGTTCGGCTCTAGCTCGCGAGATCGTGAACGACTTCCTATGACTCCCTTCGACCGTCTCCACCACGTGGCGCTGATCTGCGCCGACTATGAACGCTCCCGGCACTTCTACACCGAGATCCTCGGCCTGCCGGTGATCGCCGAGACCTACCGCGAGGCCCGGCGCTCCTGGAAGCTGGATCTGGCGGTGGGCGTGCACGCGCAGCTGGAGCTGTTCTCCTTTCCCGACGCCCCGCCGCGCCCGTCACGTCCGGAGGCCCAAGGCCTGCGTCACCTGGCCTTCGCCGTGATCGACCTGGACGCCACCGTCGCCCGCCTGCAAGGACACGGGGTGGTCACCGAACCCATCCGCACCGATGAACTGACGGGCAAGAGATTCACCTTCTTTGCCGACCCGGACGATCTTCCGCTGGAAGTCTATGAAGCCTAGTGAGCGGAAAGCCGCGACCTAGACCGGTCGGTTGCTGTTTTATACCGTTGCGCGGAATGACCTTCATTTGCTTGAGCCCGACCGCTAGGAACGATGATTCGGTCCTTGAGCTGGCTGAGGCCACTGCTACTGCGGACAAAGGAAAGTCACATGAAGGTCTTCTCTCATCTGAAGTTGGCCAACAAGCTGCTGTTGGCCTTTTCCTGTTGTGCACTCATCACCCTGCTGGTGGGGGGGTTGGGCCTGGTCGGCGCTGAGCGTCTGGGGCAACAGCTCAATTCGGTGTTCACCAACCTGCATGGGATCAACGAACTGGGCTCGCTCAAGAGCAGTGCCATCGAGCACAACCGCGATCTGTATCAACTGCTGTCGATCTCCGGTTTCGGTACCGATCCCAATGCCCGCGATGCCCTGGTCAAGCAACTGGCCACCAATCGCGCCAACATGGAACGGATTCTCAATGCCTATCAGCAACTGCCAAGCTTGGTCGGGCGGGATCGGGAGGGGCTGAAGCTGTTGGCTACCGCCTTGCCGACCTACCTGGGCAGCGCCGATCAACTGGTCGAGCAGCTCGGCCGGGGCGATATGTTTTCGGCGCGCACGCTCATGGCCAAGGAAACCTTTCCCAAATACCGGCAGGTGATGGCTGGTCTGGATGTCCTCATCGAAGGCAATGCCCAGGCGTCCACCGTGAGCATGGCGGCGGCCAGCAATGGGCTTGCGCAACTGAAATGGCAACTGGGCGGTGCGGTACTGCTGGCCTTCGTCCTGGCAGTGGGCCTGGGCGCCCTGATTGCACGGTTGATCGCCGCGCCGCTACGCAGTGCGGTACGCAGCGCTCAACAGATCGCCGCGGGTGACCTGAGTCAGTCGCTGCATAGCGATGCCCGTGACGAGACCGGTCAGTTGCTGACCGCCTTGGCAGGCATGCAGGGCAGTCTGCGCGATACCCTGCAGCAGATCAACGATGCCTCCACCCGACTCGCCCAGGCCGCAAAGGGGCTGAGTTCCGCCACCGATGACAGCACCCAGAGCCTGTCCTGGCAGGGCGCGGAAATTCAGCAGGCGGCCACGGCCGTGACCGAGATGACCGCCGCGGTGGAAGAGGTGGCGCTCAATGCGGTGTCCACCTCGGAAGTGTCGCGAGATGCCCGCGAGCAGGCCAGCCATGGTCGACGCCAGGCGCAAGAATCGATCACCACCATAAATTCCATGGCCGGCGTCATCGAGGTCTCCACCCACAAGGTCGATGGCCTGGCTAACCAGGCCCGCGAGATCGGTAAGGTGCTCGAGGTGATTCGCGGCATCGCCGCGCAGACCAATCTGCTGGCACTCAACGCGGCCATCGAGGCCGCCCGGGCAGGCGAGCAGGGTCGCGGCTTCGCCGTGGTGGCCGACGAGGTCAGGGCTCTGGCGCAGCGTACCCAGAATTCCACCGGCGAAATCGAGGGCATGATCGTCGCCATCCGCGACAGCGCCGACGAAGCGGTGGCGGCCATGAGCCAGAGCCGGACACTGGCCGGCGACTCGCAACGCTCGACCGCTGCGGCGGGGCAAGCCCTTGAACAGATCGCCGAGAGCGTGGCCGGGATCAACGATCGCAACGTGGTGATCGCCAGCGCGGCCGAGCAGCAAGCCCAGGTCTCCCGCGAGGTGGATCGTAACCTGGTGAACATCCAGGATGCTGCCTTGCGAACCGCCGCAGGGGCCAAGCAGACCAGCCAGGCCAGCCACGAACTTGCCGACCTGGCCGCCAGCCTGACCCAGATGGTGGGTCGTTTTCGGCTCTGATCAGCGCCACTCCAGCCAGCCACTATCGAGCAGCCCGGCGATAGGACCCCGCCGGTGCGCGGCATCGCTCAGGTCGCCAGGCGCACCCCGGCCAGGGACTCGCGCGAGGTGTCCAGTTCTTCCAGCAGCCAGTCGAGGAATGGTTGCAGCAGGCGCTGGCGGCGCTTGCGTTCCGGCAGTACCGCGTAATAGCCATAGTCCGACGTCGCCACGCCCTGGCAGGGGCGGCACAGCAGCTCCTGCTGGAGCAAGTCGTCCACCAGGTGACGCCAGCCGATGGCCACGCCCTGGCCGGCGATGGCCGCCTGGATTACCAGGGTGTAGTTGTCGAAGCTGAGCACGGCGCCGCTCTGGTTGGCCGGTGGCGGACAGTCCAGCGCGGCCAGCAGGGTCGGCCAGTCGTACCAGCGACTGTGGGGTGCCGCCTTCAGGTGTAGCAGCGGCCAGTGCGACAGCTGAGCGTTGCCCAGCTGCGACCGCTGCTCTCCCAGCAGGCGCGGACTGCACACCGGAAAGACCTCTTCGCGAAACAGCGGCCAGGCCTCGCCATGCTTGAAGCGGCCATCGCCGAAGGCCAGGGCCACGTCTACCTCGGCACCCAGCACTGGCAGCCGATCGCTGGTGATCAGGCTGACGTCCAGTTGCGGATAGCGGGCGTGAAAGCGTGGCAGGCGTGGTAACAGCCAGTAGGCGGCGAAGGCGAAGTCGGTGGCCACCTGCAGCACCTCATGGGCCGGCTGGGCGGTGATGCTCCGCAAGCCCTCGTCGATGCTGGCGAGCCCGGACTCGACGTGTTGCAGCAACAGCCACCCGGCGCCGGTGAGGACGATGCCACGATGCACCCGATCGAACAGCCGCGTCTCCAACTGGGCTTCCAGGCGCTTGATCTGCTGGCTCACCGCCGGTTGGGTGGTGCCCAGCTCCAGGGCGGCGGCGGTGAAACTCAGCCGTCGGGCCACGAGGGCGAAGATTCTGAGGCTGTCCAGTGAAGGCGTATTCATGGGTGTTTCTAAATTTCCTTGAATCATGGCCGATAGGAAGTTTGATTACAGCGACGACCTCTCCTAGCTACAACAACGTGAGTCCATTCACACAAGACCACTCTAGGACCTTCCGCTGAATTCCTAGAACACCCTGCCCCTCTCTGGAGCTTGTTATGAATGGTTTTATGAATGCCAGGCTGGCCGTCAAGTTGCTGACCGCCTTCGTGATTTGCGCCTGTATCACCCTGATCGTTGGCTTCCTCGGTAGCCGAGGTATTTCCACCCTGACTGATGCCTTGAAGCTGACCTTTTCCAACAACCTGGTCTCGGTCAGCAATACCAATGCCGCCACCACCTATGCGGTGGCGCAGAATCGCGACCTCTATCGTCTGGTCTCCTTGAAGATGGCCAACGCCGACGCCAGCGACATCGCCCAGGTGCGCGAGAACATGAAGGCCAACCAGTTGGCCAGCGAAAAAACCTTCGCCATCTATCGCGCCACCCCGCTGGAAGACGACGAGCGTGCAGCCGGCAACCAGATGGAAAAGGATTGGCCACTGTACCAAGCCAGCGTCCAGCGTACCCTGGACGCCCTGGATCGGGGTGATATCACCCAGGTTCGCGACCTGCTCAAGGGCGAGGTCCAGACCCGTTATCAGACGGTGCTCGATGAGCTCAAGATCATGGTGGATTCCAACAATCGCCAGATCGGTGAAGGCGCCCAGGACGCCGATGCCACTGCCTACCAGGCCAATCTGCTGCTCTATTCCGGCATCCTGGGCGCCTTCATCGTGGCCATTGCCCTGGGCATCCTCATCACCCGCTCCATCACCGGCCCCATCGGCCAGGCCGTGGCCTGTGCCCGCCGTATCGCCGCGGGCGACCTGACCCAGACCATCGTCAATCACCGCCGCGACGAACCTGGCCAGCTGCTGGATGCACTGGTAGGTATGCAACGCAACCTGAAGGACACCCTGCAGGAAATCGCGGGTGCTTCCGACCAGCTCGCGTCGGCGGCCGAAGAGCTCACGGCCGTGACCGACGAGAGTTCGCGCGGCCTGGTGCGGCAGAACGATGAGATCCAGCAGGCCGCTACGGCGGTGAATCAGATGACCAGCGCCGTCGAGGAAGTGGCGCGCAATGCCGCTTCGACTTCCGCCGCCTCCCATGCCACTACAGAAGAAGCCGAAGCGGGCCGTCGTGAGGTCCAGCAGGCGGTGGGCGCCATCGATGCGATGAGCGCGGAACTGGATGGCTCCAGCCAGACCGTGCAGCAGCTGGCCGATCAGGTAGGCGACATCGGCAAGGTGGTGGACGTGATCCGCAGTATCGCCGAGCAGACCAACCTGCTGGCGCTCAATGCCGCCATCGAAGCGGCTCGTGCCGGCGAGCAGGGTCGTGGCTTCGCCGTGGTGGCCGATGAGGTCCGCGCCTTGGCCGCCCGGACCCAGACCTCCACCGGCGAGATCGAAGGCATCATCGGCAGCGTGCAGCAGACCGCGAACCAGGCGGTGCGCGCCATGGACAGCAGCCAGGTACGGGCCCAGGCCACCCAGGAGCGGGCCCAGGCCGCCGACCAGGCGCTGGCGCGCATCACCCAGGCGGTGGCCAGCATCAACGAGCGCAACCTGGTGATCGCCAGCGCGGCGGAAGAGCAGGCCCAGGTGGCACGCGAGGTGGATCGCAACCTCACCAACATCCAGGACCTCTCCACCCAGACCGCGGCGGGCGCCAACCAGACCAGCGCTTCCAGCCAGGACCTCTCGCGACTGGCCACCTCCTTCAGCCAGATGGTCGCCCGCTTCCAGCTATGAGGCCGGCTTCGGATAAGCCACGCTTATCCGAAGCATCAGTCTTGCTGACCTTTACTGTGCTATAGCTCCTGCCGATCATGAGACCCATAAGTCAACTTGATCCGGTAGGAGCTCAACGTGCAGCAGCCCAACATCCTCTTTCTCATGGCCGACCAGATGGCGGCGCCCATTCTGCCGCTGTACGACGCCGCCTCGCCGATCAAGCTGCCGAATCTGCAACGCCTGGCCGAGCGCGCCGTGGTGTTCGATTCCGCTTACTGCAACAGCCCACTGTGCGCACCCTCGCGCTTCACCCTGGTGAGCGGCCAGCTGCCGTCGAAGATCGGCGGCTACGACAATGCCGCCGATTTCGCCGCCGACATCCCCACCTATGCCCACCACCTGCGTCGCCTCGGCTATCGCACGGCGTTGTCGGGCAAGATGCACTTCTGCGGACCGGATCAGCTGCACGGCTACGAAGAGCGCCTGACCAGCGACATCTATCCCGCCGACTACGGCTGGGCGGTGAACTGGGACGCGGCGGACGTGCGCCCGAGCTGGTACCACAACATGTCCTCGGTGCTGCAGGCCGGGCCCTGCGTGCGCACCAACCAGCTGGATTTCGACGAGGAGGTGGTCTTCAAGGCGCGCCAGTACCTCTACGATCACGTACGCCGTGGCGACGCCAAGCCATTCTGCCTGACCGTGTCCCTGACCCATCCCCACGATCCCTACACCATTCCGCGGGAATACTGGGACCTGTACGACGACGTCGACATCCCGCTGCCGGACAACGCCATTCCCCAGGCCGAGCAGGACCCCCACAGCCAGCGCCTGCTCAAGGTGATCGACCTCTGGGACAAGCCGCTGCCCGAGGCCAAGATCCGCGACGCCCGCCAGGCCTACTATGGCGCCTGCAGCTATGTCGACGCCCAGGTTGGCCATCTGCTCAAGACCCTGGAAGAGTGCGGTCTTGCCGACGACACGGTGATCGTCTTCTCCGGCGACCATGGCGACATGCTCGGCGAGCGGGGCCTCTGGTACAAGATGCACTGGTTCGAGATGGCCGCGCGGGTGCCGCTGCTGGTCCATGCGCCCGGGCGCTTCGCCCCGGCGCGGGTGGAGGCCTCGGTATCGACCATGGACCTGCTGCCGACCTTCGTCGAACTGGCCGGCGGGCAACTGCCCGACGACCTGCCGCTGGATGGTCGTTCGCTGCTGCCGCACCTGGAAGGGCGGGCAGGGCACGACGAGGTGATCGGTGAATACCTGGCCGAGGGCACCGTCAGCCCGCTGCTGATGATCCGTCGCGGCCCCTACAAGTACATCCATTGCGAACTGGATCCGCCGTTGCTGTTCGACCTGCAGAACGACCCGCTGGAGCGCGAGAACCTGGCCGCCAGCGCCGACTATGCGGAGCTGCTCGCCACCTTCCAGGCCGAGGTCCACCAGCGCTGGGACCTGGCGCGCCTGCACGGCGAGGTGCTGGCCAGCCAGCGGCGGCGGCGCTTCGTTGCCACCGCCCTGGAGCAGGGCGAACGGACCAGCTGGGATCACCAGCCCTTCGTCGATGCCAGCCAGCAATACATGCGCAATCACATCGACCTCGACGACCTGGAGCGTCGTGCCCGCTACCCACAACCTTGAACCGCTAACTGGAGCACGGCCATGAAACACGGAATCATCGCTACCTTCGCGCTGGCCCTGGTCAGCCTGTCGGCCCAGGCCGAGGACCAGGCCTGCGGAACGGTTCGCCTGGACGATCCGGGCTGGAGCGACATCGCCGCCACCAACGCCCTCACTGGGGCGATCCTGAGCGCGCTGGGCTACACCAGCAAGGTCGAGACCCTGGCGGTGCCGATCATCTACGGCGGCATGCGCAACGGGCAGGTGGATGCCTTCCTCGGCAACTGGATGCCGGCGCAGCAGGCGCACTATGACCAGTTCGTGAAGACCG
>Ga0157371_10004697_pt1 | contig 11803 bp, 8 predicted proteins | sample C45metaG_FD_113462 | JGI IMG/M metagenome (GOLD analysis project Ga0157371, IMG submission 113462) | Corn rhizosphere microbial communities from Kellogg Biological Station, Michigan, USA - C4-5 metaG | ecosystem: Host-associated > Plants > Roots > Rhizosphere > Soil | place: USA: Michigan... | reverse complement strand
TTTCTTCGATGTCCTCTCTCGTGCTTGGTTGAAAGAAATCAGGACCTCCATTCCTTTGCAATTCCCACATTTTGAAGACTTGCGGATTGAGGCTTTCTAAATCCATGATGGTCTCTTATCCAAGAATTTCGTCTGAGCTAGATATGCTAGGTCGCGAAAAACCCCGATCATTTCCTACCTTGTGACGTCGCAGAATAGAGAGTTTTGCAGCAGGCGCAATGTCCGCTGTTGGCGCATTGCTGCCATCCCGGCAATATAACCTTCCTCGGGAAAGCGGAAATTATTTCCGAGAACTCGCTGTTGAATGCTTCAAACAGTCTGTGACGAATGACGGTTTGGGGCCGCAAGGAGAACGTCTGCTTCTTCTTGCAAGAGTCATGGAAGCGGACATACCGCTCTGAAAAAGAAAGCTTTATGCAGGTGAAACCGTCACTGCGAAACGGCAACGACAACCTTCCCCTTGGCGCGCCCGGTTTCGACATAGGCCAAGGCGTCCGCCGTCTGCTCGAAGTCAAACACCTTGTCGACAACAGGACGGATCGCGCCAGCGTCGATCAGCTTGGCGATCTCCTGCAGTTGCTGGCCTTCCGCCCGCATGAAGAGGAAGGAGTAGTCGACGCCCCGGCTCTTTGCCTTTTTCATAATTCCACTGCTCAGCATCCGCATGACAAGGCGCAGGATGAGGTTCAGCCGCAGGGATTTGGCGAAGGGGACGTCCGGCGGTCCGGAGATCGAGATCAGTTTACCGCCGGGCCTCAGTACATTCACCGACTTTGCTAATGTCGTGGCATCCTGGCTGTTCAACACGAGATCGTATCCCGAGAGCACCTGTTCGAAGTCCTGCGTCTTGTAGTCGATGACCACATCCGCGCCGAGGCTTTTGACAAGCTCGACATTCGCCGCACTGGTGGTGGTCGCCACGGTGGCACCGAGATGTTTGGCAAGTTGGATGGCGAATGTGCCCACACCGCCGGACCCTGCCTGGATGAACACCTTTTGACCCGGCTTGACCTTGCCAACTTCGACAAGCGCCTGCCAGGCGGTCAGTCCGACCAGCGGGATCGAGGCAGCCTGCACCATGGAGAGGCTTTTCGGCTTCAGTGCCAGGTCTTCGGCATCAACCGCTATCATTTCTGCAAAGGTGCCAGCCCTGTGATCCCGCGGACGTCCGTAGACTTCGTCGCCTACCTTGAACTGTCGGACATTGCCGCCGACGCGGAGGACCGTTCCGGCCAGATCATGACCGAGGATGAAGGGCGTCCGATAGGGAAGGAACAGCTTGAATTCGCCGTCACGCACCTTGGAATCGAGAAGGTTGATGGCTGTGGCCTCGACGCGAACCAGCACGTCATTGGCGCCGATTTCAGGATCTGGCATGTCTGCGAGACGCAGGGGGTAGTTCTTCTTGTATTTGTCGACAACGAAGGCTTTCACGGGCTTTCTCCGGTGTGAGACGATTATCGGGTCAGGTCGCAGGGAAAGCCAGAGCTTTCAGCACGAACTCGGCATGGTAATGCGAGATCGCATAGTGACCGGCGTCGTCAAAGATCATCAAATCTTAGGCTATGTTGAATTGCTTGCGCAGGATACGATCAAACAGCGCACGCGGAAGAAATCGCCGAGCGAAGGAAGTCTGTCGGGCAGCCTTGCCAGAGGGGTAGCGCAAGCGCGGCGTCCTTGCCTGCGCTGCGGTAAGAATGGTCGCAGCGACATCGTCTGCCGTGTCGCCGGCTGCCATGGCGGCATTGAACGCCGCTTGGTATCGGGCGAATGTCTGACCATAGGCCGCAACAGGACGGTCGCCACGCGGCGAGTTGGCTTCGATGGACGTCTTTGTCGCCCATGGCTCAATGACGGCGACCCGGATGCCGAAAGGCCGAACCTCGTGATCGAGGGATTCGGAATAGCCCTCGATCGCATGCTTGCTCGCTGTATAATAGGCGCCGAAGGGACCAGGAATAAGCCCCACGACCGAGCCAATATTCAGGATCCGCCCAAAACCCTGTTGACGCATGATCGGAAGAACCGCATTCGTCACCCGAACCACGCCCAGAAAATTTGTATCGAACAGCGCATGAACCTGCTCGATCGAACTTTCTTCCGCAGCACCTGATATGGCGTATCCGGCATTGTTGACCAGAAGGTCGATGTGGCCGAGTTCTGCAAGTGCCAACGACGCCGCGGCCGCAACGGAAGCGTCCGAGGTCACATCGCAAGCTATCATGCGTATGCCGTCGCGGACCTCGTCGGCTGACGCCTTTCGGCTGGTCCCAATCACCCGGTAACCCGCCCGGCTAAGCGCCAATGCCGCCGCTTTGCCGATGCCGCTTGAGGCACCGGTCACAAATGCAGTCTTCTGTCTTTTTGATGCAGAGGTCGCCATTGGCTTTCTTCTCGATCTGGTGCGCGACATCTGTCCGCGCAGCCTTGGGAGTTGTCAGGAATTGATGGGATTGACATGATGGGGCCGCACCGAGGTACGGCCCTAATGATGGTTCAACGACTGGAGGTCTGGGTAAAGCGTGGATAGTCGGTGTAACCCGCAGCGCCGCCGCCATAGAGCGTGGCCGGATTGATCTCAGCCAAGGGCGCACCGCTTTGCAGTCGCTCCACGAGATCGGGATTGGCGATGAAGGGGCGTCCGAAGGCAATGAGATCCGCACTGCCATCGGCCAGATACGACGTCGCAAGCTCAAGATCAAAGCCATTGTTGGCAATGTAGGTTTTGCTGAAGCGGCGGCGCAGCGAGCCGTAATCGAAGGGTGCGACGTCGCGCGGGCCGCCGGTCGCACCTTCGACGACATGAATGTAGGCGATGCCGAGAGCATCGAGTTTATCGACGATGTAATCGTACTGCGTCTGGGGATCGCTACACGAAATGCCGTTGGCGGGCGAAACCGGCGAAATTCGAATGCCTACGCGCTCGGCGCCGATTTCATTCGCCACCGCAGCGGTGACTTCGAGCATGAAACGCGCGCGGTTTTCCACGGAGCCGCCATAGGCATCCGTTCGAACATTGGCGCCGTCTTTTGCGAACTGTTCGAGCAGATAGCCGTTGGCCCCGTGCACCTCGACCCCATCGAAACCGGCCTCGATGGCATTGCCTGCTGCCTTGCGGAAGTCGTTGACGATACCGGCAAGCTCATCAATCTCCAGGGCGCGGGGCTCGGACACATCGACAAAGCCATTGTTGACAAAGGTCTTGGTCGCAGCACGAGTGGCCGACGGCGCAACAGGCAGGCCGCCATTAGGCTGCAGGTCAACATGGCTGATGCGACCAACATGCCAGAGCTGCAGGACAATGCGCCCACCCTTTGCGTGTACAGCAGCCGTCACCTTGCGCCAGCTGTCGATCTGGTCCTTCGTGTAGATGCCGGGCGTGTCCTGATAGCCCTGGCCCTGCTGAGAAATCTGGGTGGCCTCGGAAATAATCAGCCCTGCAGACGCGCGCTGGGCGTAGTATTCGGCTGTCAGGTCGCCGGGCACGAAGCCCGCGCCGGCGCGATTGCGGGTGAGTGGCGCCATGACGATGCGGTTTGCAAGCGTGATAGCGCCTAGACTGGCGGGTTCGAAGAGCGTGGTCTTTGTCATGATATCACTTTGATATTTCTTCTGGATCGGCGTGGGTTCATCGAGTTCTGAAAGCTCACACCGGCGTGCGATAGCGTTCGGCAGGGAGCGCATTGGCGAGATTGCCGAGCATGGCTTTGCGCGCGCCATCGAAGGCGTCCCACTGGCCGATCTCGTGCAGCGGCGGGATGGTCACCAGTTCGCGGCGGTCGAAACCAACAAGGGCTGCATCGACCAGATCACCCACTTCCATGACATTGTTCATGGCATTGACGTCGGCGCCGACATGATCCCAGATTTCGGTCCGGGTCGTGGCGGGAAGCACAGCCTGAATGTAAACACCCTTCGGGCCGAGCTCTTGCGCAAGTCCCTGTGACAGGAACAGGACGAAAGCCTTTGTCGCACCGTAGACGGTCATGCCGAATTCCGGGGCGAGGCCGACGACCGAACCGATATTGACAATCGCGCCTTCCCCTACCTTGGCAAGACGGGGAGCAATAGCGCTGGAAAGCCTGACGAGCGCGGTCGCGTTAAGCGTAACGAGCTTGGTCATGTCATCGACGCTCTGGTCGACGAAGCTTCCACCGATCGCCGTTCCGGCATTGTTGACGAGAATACCGATGCGCGCATCGTCACGCAGCCGGGTCTCAACCTTTGCAATATCCGCCGTCTGGGTGAGATCGGCCGGGAGAATGTCGACTGCCACGCCGGTTTCCTGACGCAGGCGGCTTGCTAGCGTCTCCATGCGCACCACGTCTCGGGCGACCAGCACAAGATCATGGCCGCGACGTGCGAACCGTTCGGCATAGGTTGCGCCGATGCCAGTGGATGCACCGGTAATCAGGACTGCGGAAAGTTGGCTCATTGGATTGCTCTTTTCTCTGATTGAACCTATATTCATGATCATCATCATGATTGGATTTAAATATGATCGCCATCATGTAAATGTCAACAGGTGTTGCGGAGAATTTTGAAAATGAAGGTCAGCCGAGAACAGATGGCGGAAAACCGTCGCCGGATTCTGGATGTCGCGAGCCGGTTGTTTAAGGACAAGGGGTTCGATGCGGTCAGTGTGGCCGAAGTCATGAAGGCAGCCGGACTGACGCATGGCGGCTTTTATGGACACTTCACATCAAAAGATGATCTTGTGGCCCAGACGCTTGCACAGGCGCTGGCATCTGACAGTGTCGGAGACGGCGAGTTCAACAGTTTCGTCCGCTCTTACCTCGCGCCTCGTCATCGGGATAATCCCGGTAATGGATGCCCAACGGCAGGCCTCGCCGCCGCTATTCGTCACCAGACGCCAGCCGCAAAAGCCGTCATGACAGAAGGATTGCGCACCCAAATCGCGCGTATCGAGCAGGCGCTTCCGGAGCGAGGTGCAGCCGAAAAGCGCCGTGCAGCGATCGGAAGCTGGGCCGCAATGGTGGGAGCCGTTATCCTTGCCAGAGCGGTCGATGATCCTGAATTGTCTGACGAGGTTCTTGAGCAGACGCGTGCTTGGATCGACACCCGGGTCGGCTAGGGCATCCGAAAGCGCACAATTTGCGCAGTCGATCCGGTAGAGGCCAATGCTTACCACCACGAGGATCGATCTCCCCGGAAACATCTGACGTGCCGCGGCTCAATGTTACCATTCGATCGCGACACCCAGACACGGAAAATACTGGATTAGAAAGACTTAGTTGCAGCGCGCGTCGTTTCTCGGTTTGATGGTTACCACACCACGAGCCTCTGACCATGATTGAGCGACGGCCGCTTCCGGATGCTGCAAACTTCTGGCAGCATCCATTCCGATGCCGGATTACTTTAGCTGGATCGGTTGGCCTACTCCGCCGCCATAGCATGTCCATGGCCTGGCTCCCGCTGAATATCAGTCTGCTGAGAAGCTTCAGCTTTCGGGGGCTTAATGCGGAACCAAACGGCGTAGAGCGCTGGCAGGAAAAGCAGGATCATCGCTGTCCCGGCCGCCGTTCCACCGATCAGCGTGTATGCCATCGATCCCCAGAAGACCGAATGGGTCAAAGGAATAAAAGCCAGGATGGCCGCAAGCGCTGTCAGGATCACGGGTCGTGTTCGCTGAACTGTCGCCTCGATGACGGCATGATAGTCATCGAGCCCCGCCGCCTGGTTTTCCTTGATTTGCTCCGTCAGGATCAACGTGTTGCGCATGAGGATACCCGCCAGTCCAATCAGTCCGAGAATGGCGTTGAAACCGAACGGCTGATTGAACAGAAGCAAGGTTGGAACCACTCCGGCGAGACCGAGAGGTGCCGTCAGCATTACCATCGTCATCGTCGACAAGCTGCGAACCTGCAAGATGATGACGATCAATGTGGCTGCGATCATGAGCGGGAAGACCTGAACCAGCGCCGCGTTGGCCTTCAGCGACTCCTCGATGTTGCCGCCCATCTCGATGCGGTATCCGACCGGAAGCGAAGCAATCAGCGGCTGTAGCGCCTTCATCACCTGTTGAGACACTTCCGGCGGCTGGGTCGCCTCGTTGATATCGGACCTGATCGTGATGACCGGTGTCCGGTCGCGACGCTTCAGGATCGGCTCCTCGAACCGGATCTCGGAGTGCCCGAGTTGATCCAATGGAACCTGACGTCCATCCCTGCTCATCAGTGAGAAGTCCGCCAAGCGTGATGGGTCGAGGCGATTTTCGCCTGCGCTGCGCGCTACGACAGGTACGTTGCGAATATTATCGCGCACCTGCGTGACCGGAATGCCGCTCAGAAGCATCTGCATCTGCTGGGCTGCTTCCGAAGGCGACAGACCGATCAGATTGAGTCGTTCCTGATCGGGCACGAACCTCAGGACAGGGGTGCGGTTGCCCCAGTCACGGTTTGCCTGACGGACATCCGGAACGGTTTTCATGATGGCCAGAGCCTGTTCGGAGATTTTGTAAAGCTCACCCTGATCAGGCCCCAAGATGCGGAACTCAACAGGGAACGGTGTGTAAGGACCAAAGACAAGCTGGGTCACGCGCACGGACGCCTCGGGTACAAGACCTTCCGATATGGCGGCACGAAGACGGTGCTTCAATTCCTCTCGTGCATGCGCATCAGGCGTAAGCACGACGACCTTCGCGAAAGCGGGATCCGGCAATTCTGGTGCCATTGCAAAGAAGAACCGAGGTGCACCCTGACCGACATAACTTGTAACGATATTGGTCTCGGGCTGGGTCTGCAGCCAATCCTCGACTTTTTTGACCGCAGATGTCGTGGCCTCAATGCTCGTGCCTTCCGGCATGCGCACTTCGACCAAGACCTCAGGCCGATCCGATGTCGGGAAGAACTGTTGCTTCACGCCACCCATTCCCACAACGGATACCGCCATCGTGATGCCGACCACAGCGCAGACCATGAATTTGTGGCGTACGGCAAATTCGATGACAGAACGCAAGCGGCGGTAATTCGGGGTGTCGTAGATGGCTTCGTGGCCCCCTTCGACGGGTTTGATGGCCGGCAGCATCTTCACGCCCATATATGGCGTGAAGATCACTGCAACGAACCACGAGACGATCAAGGCGAAACCCACGACCCAGAAGATGTTACCGGCATATTCTCCGGCAGTGGACTTCGCGAAGCCGACGGGCATCAGGCCGATAATTGTGACGAGCGTACCGGACAACATCGGCGCTGCCGTATGGCTCCAGGCATAAGCGGCCGCCTTGATGCGATCCATGCCTTCTTCCATTTTCACGACCATGACTTCAATGGCGATGATGGCATCGTCAACCAGAAGTCCGAGCGCGAGGATCAGAGCTCCGAGTGTGATGCGGTCGAAGAACCGCCCGGTTTCGAGCATGATCAGGAAGACAACGGCAAGCGTCAGTGGCACAGCAAGCGCTACGACGATGCCGACCCGCCAGCCCAGGGCGACCAAGCTTACGAAGAGCACGACGCCGAGCGCCATCGCAAACTTTAGCATGAATTCGCCGACGGCTTCATCGATGTTGACCGCCTGATCGCTGACTTTGGTCAGCGTCATTCCCAATGGCAGCGTCTGCGCGATGGCAGCAGACCGGGCCTCAAGCGCCTTGCCGAGATCAAGACCGTTCCAGCCCGCTTGCATGACGGCACCCAGCATAATCGTCGGCTCGCCCTCGTGGCGGATGACGTAAGTCGCCGGATCCTGATAGCCGCGCCGTACCTCCGCCAGATCGGAGAGCTTCAGCGTTCGTCCGGCGGCAACGATCGGCGTGTCGGCGATGGCCTGCACACTGTTGTAAGCTCCATCGAAGCGGATGAAGACCTGTGGTCCTTTGGTGTCGATTGATCCAGCGGGCGTCACCGTGTTCTGACGTTGCAAAGCAGCAGCGATATCCTGAGCGGATATGCCGAGTGTCGCGAGTTTTGCATAGGAGAACTCGACGAAGATCTGCTCGGGTCGCTCACCGACGATGTTGATCTTTTTGACGCCGGGCACGTGCAGGAGATCCTGCCGGATGACCTCTGCCTGCCGCACGAGATCGCGCATAGGCAGTCCCTTTACCTTCAGGGCGTAAAGGCCAAAGCTGACATCGGAGTATTCGTCATTGACGAATGGCCCCATGACGCCGGGAGGAAGATTGCGAGCCTCATCACCAAGCTTCTTGCGCGCCTGATAGAACTCTTCCGCGACGGCGCTTGCCGGGGTATTGTCCTTGAGGGTGACCGTCAGAAACGCATAACCTGGTCTGGTTGTCGTTTCGACGCGGTCATACCAGGTGAGTTCCTGGATGCGCTTTTCGAGAGGTTCGGCGACAAGATCCTGCATTTCCCGCACTGTCGCGCCTGGCCAGACTGATGTCACGGTTAGCGTCTTGATAGTGAAAGACGGATCTTCGGCGCGCCCCAGCTTGACGAAGGCATAGACACCCGCTGCGGCCAGCAACACGATGAAGAAAAGGGTGACAGCGCGTTCGCGAACGGCGATGGCGGAAAGGTTGAAGCTCATTATTCAGTCCCTTCCTGCTGCTCGGCGACCCTTATGATCGCGCCATTCTCAAGAAGGTGAGCACCGAGTGCGACGACCTGCTGGCCAACGTCGATGCCAGTGACGAAAGCGTTCTCTTCGCCAATTCTCTTTACGGTAATCGGCGCGAATTTCACGGCCGATGACGTCCCATCGATAACCCACACGCCTGTGCGCCTGCCGTCATCAAGGATTGCACCGACCGGGACAGAGACTTCCGACTGCCGGTCTACGTCTTGAATTCGGATTGTGACGGTCGAACCAAGAGGGGCCGAGGCCGCATCGCCATCGAGGACATAGCGTGCCTCGTAGGTTCGGGTCTGCGGGTCCGCGGAATCGGAAATCTGTCTCAGTCGCGCGTTTCCACTGAGCCCGCTGCCGCCATAAATACTGGCCTGCGCTTCTGATCCCACCTCGGGGCGTAGTGTCTCAGGCAACCAAACCACCGCCTCACGAGGACCTGCCTTTGCCAATCGCACCACCGTCTGGCCCGCCGCCACGACCTGTCCCGGATCACCAAGGGTTTCGACGACCGTTCCGTCCGAGTCAGCCAGAAGAGTGGTGTAGCGTGTTGCGTTTTCAGCAACCTCCGCCTCCGCTTGCGCGGCGGCGAGCTGTGCTGTGGCTGTATCAAGTGCGGCCTTTGCCTGCTCGTATCGCTGGGGCGTGGCGGCAAGTCCGTTCTTCACCAGCGCCGCGTAGCGTTTTTCGTCCGCCTGCGCCTGGATCAGGACAGCACGTGCTGCGGTGACTCCATTTCGTCTGGCTGTGAGCGCCAGTTGCAGGTCAGCTTCGTCAACCCTCATCAACGGCTGTCCAATATTTACCCGCTCGCCAACATCAACCATGCGCTCGACTATCTTGCCTGGAACTCGAAAGCCGAGGTTGCTTTGCACCCTAGAAGCGACTGTTCCCGTAAATGAACGCTCGACCGCATGCGTTTTCGTTGCCTGCGCGGCGCGTACCAGTGGTGACGCGGTTCTTGGATCTGCGGCTACCGCCATTTGCGCAGACGTTTGCGAGATCACGACAAAGGCACCACCACCTGCTGCAACTGCGAAGCCCAATAGGGTCAGGACATGTTTGCGTTTCATTTTCAGTTCTCTTCTTGACGAGCGATCCAAACGAATTAGATTGCGACCTAACTCTATTTACATTATAGATGTCAATCGAAATCTAATTGGAGGTCATCATGAGAGTGAGCCGTGCGCAAGCAGAGGAGAACCGGGATAGGGTTATCGATGTCGCAAGCCGTCTGTTTCGAGAGCATGGCTTCGACGGCATAGGACTGAAGGACCTGATGAAAGGTGCTGGTCTCACCCAGGGTGCTTTCTACAAACAGTTCACATCCAAGGACGACCTCGCGGCACTCGCGTCGGCGAGAGCTATGGAGAGCGCCACAAACAGATGGTCCGAAGCCGCCGCAAACAGCTCTGATCCGCTCGAAGCTGTCATGGACTTCTACCTCTCGACGGACCACCGGGGAGAAAAGGCAGAAGGTTGTCCTTTGGTGGCTCTGGGATCGGACGCTGCTCGCCAAAGTGCAGAGGTCAAGCAACCATTCGAGGACGGGATCCGCGCCCATTTCGATGTGCTGGAAAACCTAGTGGGCGGAGCCGGTGACCCGGAAGCCAGCGAAAAGGCTATGGCGATCCTTTCCCTCATGGTGGGTGCGGTCACGCTGTCACGTCTTACGCAAGATGAGACCCTGTCTCAGGGCGTCTTGAAGTCAGCGGCTGGCGAAGTCCGGCGTATCGCAGGCCGGGCTAATACGCCCTAAAAAGTGGCCTCAACCTGAGATCCGAAAGCGGAAATTATTTCCGTTTTAGACCCGCATTGACTGATGTCTAAAGCCAGGGCACAAAGGTGGCATCCACGGTCGCTCACGATGGGAAAACATAGGGAATTTCAAGGCTTTTCCAATAAGTCATTGAAATCATGTTAGAATCCAGGTTTCCTAGCCAGATTTCTCCGTAGAGATGAAGGCTCATCTCCTCGCACATGTCGGACAAACCGGAACAAACGGCGCACTTCGGTCACACAAAAGTCGGCACACTCTGTTATAGGCATGTTCTCTTAGCGTGCTACGAGCAATCCAAGCACCGGTCGTTCGAGACCAGAAATTTTAGCGGTAACCCACGGTAGAAATCACATTTCGACCCAAGAAAAATAAGGCCGCCCGGACCACTCAGGACGGCCTTTTTCATCGCTACTGGCGATTGGTTGACTTTTCCTTCAAACGAGAACATTTATGGAACAAAAAGGAAGGACCATGCGCGCCCGGTCACTCATTACCCCTGATGAAATTAGGACGATGATCAGAAAGCCTGTAAGCTTTCCGATTGCTATTTGCCACGGCAACGAATGGCAGGTCTGTTAAAGGCGCGGGGCAAGATGCTGGGCGGCAAGATCGTCACCGCTTAGGTCTATGGCTGGGAGAGCAACTTTTTTGCGAGGTCGGGCAAGAGCGATAGGTCTTCGATTTACCAAACCCAGACGAGAAGCCGTTCTTCTATAACGCGTTCAATCACAGCATTGACGAGATAACTTCGGACGGGCACCGCATCCGAAAGCTGGGCGGTGCGCATAACGTCGTGGCGGCAAATGCCATCTACCAGGTGCACAACTTCAACTTATCAGGCATCATCCGTCTCAACGAAGGCTACAGATTCATGCGCCGATCGGATCAGGAAGATTGAGGCTTGCCTGCTGGAAAGATTGTGAACCGTAATCCCGAAAGAACCGCCGGAAACGTCCGCATCAGGCTCTGAAGGGGATCGAGGATAAATTCCAGCGCACGCTGTACTCAACAAGTCCAGGGGCGATCTCTTCTGACCCCGAGAGCCGGAAGAACTTACGCGACAATGCGAATAAAAAGGGCTTATCAAACCTCCGTCTATGACTTCTAATCCGATGCATTAACTAGAAAAATCAGTTGCGCATTTACCGTTACATCACTTTGCACTATATCGACCTCTAACTTTACTGCGCGGGGGCGAATTCATGGTAACTTCGGGAAATATTAAGCCATCAGAATATTTATACGAGCTGCAAGGTCTGCGGACAATCTCCGCTCTGATGGTCGCAGTTTACCACATTTGGTTCCAGCGTGTATCAGGTGGCGTCGACGTCTTCTTTGTTGTGGCGGCTTATACATTGGAGGCCGGAACATTGTTATGATGTTCCGGCCTTGTTTGTCTTGATGGTGGTCGCAACACCGTCGAGACGATGTGCAGAGCGGTTGGGCCTTTGGCGGCCTGAACTTTCGTTC
>Ga0157371_10004696_pt1 | contig 11804 bp, 8 predicted proteins | sample C45metaG_FD_113462 | JGI IMG/M metagenome (GOLD analysis project Ga0157371, IMG submission 113462) | Corn rhizosphere microbial communities from Kellogg Biological Station, Michigan, USA - C4-5 metaG | ecosystem: Host-associated > Plants > Roots > Rhizosphere > Soil | place: USA: Michigan... | reverse complement strand
TATCAAAAGAGCGGTTCCGATTGGTTTAACTATCCATTGGGTGTAATCGAGTGCTTTCAGCTTCGCGGCAAAAAGATCAGCGGATTTGACCTTCTTTTTAACGGAAATATCCCTATTGCTTCAGGCTTGTCTTCCTCTGCAGCCATTGAAATAGTCATGGCATATGCTTTAAATGATTTCCTGAATTTAGGATTAACTAAACTTGAACTTGTTTTATTATCCAAGGATGTAGAAAATAAGTTTATGGGCGTTAATTCGGGTATTATGGACCAATTTGCGGTTGCATTTGGCGAGCAACACAAGGCCATTTTATTGAATTGCGATACATTAAAGTATCAGCTGATCGACTGCAACCTGGGTGAATATGCCCTGGCCATCATTAATACAAACAAGTCAAGGAAACTATCTGAATCTAAGTACAACGAGCGTGTTGCAGAGTGTCAGCAGGCATTATCGGCTTTGCAGGAAGAAATCACCATTCATAACCTGTGTGAGTTGACGGCTGAGAAATTCGCTTTGCACAAGCATTTGATCAAAGATGAAACGGTATTAAAACGGGCTACCCACGTGATTACAGAAAATGACCGCGTGATCCTTGCAGCCAAGGCGCTTAATGAAAATGATATCGCTTTGTTCGGCAGATTGATGTACGCATCACACGAGTCATTGAAGAATTTGTATGATGTTTCAGGACTAGAACTAGACACGATCGTTGAATTTAGCTCCAAATTTGAACATGTTATCGGTGCACGTATGACTGGTGCTGGGTTTGGTGGATGTGCCATTGCACTCGTAAAGGCTGCACATGTGGAGGAATACATCGCTGGCTTAACGGAATACTACGCGGAGAAGGTTGGTTATGCACCTACGGTATACGTCAATGAAATTGGCGACGGTGCCAAGAAGATTTAGATTATCTTTGCGCCATGCAAAAATTGAAGTTGGATGATCTGCAGCGGGTAAGTGTTGCTGAATTCAAGGCGCAGGAGAAATTACCTGTAGTGGTTGTGCTGGATAATGTAAGAAGCATGCACAATGTGGGCTCTGTATTTAGAACCGGAGATGGGTTTTCTATCGAGAAAGTTTATCTATGTGGAATTACCGCGCAACCACCGCATCGGGAAATTGAGAAAACTGCCTTGGGTGCAACACAGTCGGTTGATTGGGTCCATTTTCCGGACACCCTGGACGCTATTGCGAACCTCAGGGAGGCTGGATACCAGATTATAGCGATAGAACAGGCTGCAGGAAGCATCATGCTACATACCTATGAGCCAAAGGCCGACATGAAATATGCTTTGATTTTTGGTAATGAGGTGAACGGCGTTAGCGATGAGGTTATGGCAACCATTGATTCATGCATTGAAATACCTCAATTTGGCACCAAGCATTCGTTCAATATTGTTATCTCAGCTGGGATTGTCCTATGGGACTTTTTTGCGAAGCTTAGATTATAGTACTTAAAAGATCTTATTTAAATAGAAAAACCGCCGTCATCTCCTGAAATCAGGAAATGACGGTGGTTTTTTTTTATGCATAAGGAATACCGTCTTTAGTAGCCAGGCGGCTGTACCCCATCAGGTATTCGTCTACTTTACGTGCTGCTTCACGACCTTCAGAAATGGCCCATACGACAAGGGATTGCCCTCTTCTCATGTCTCCTGCAGCGAAGATTTTGGCAATATTCGTTTGGTATTTACCTTCTTCCGCTTTCACGTTGCCTCTCGCATCTAATTCGACACCAAGTTTTTCCAGCAGCCCTTCTTTTTGCGGGTGCAGGAAGCCCATGGCTAAGAGAACCAGTTGGCAAGGTAGTTCACGTTCTGTTCCTGGAATTTCCTTGAAATTCAATGGTCTTCCTGTAGGATCAATGTCCCATTGAACATCGACAACCAACAGCCCTTTAAGCTGGCCAGATTCATCCAGAATAAATTCCTTACTGTTTACACCCCAAGCTCTCTCACAGCCCTCTTCATGTGAAGATGTGACCTTTAATAAGGTTGGATATGTCGGCCAAGGCATGTTGGAGGTCCGTTGGGTGGTTGGCATCGGCATGATCTCGAACTGCATTACCGAACGTGCACCCTGGCGGTTAGATGTGCCGATACAGTCTGACCCGGTATCACCCCCACCGATTACAATAACGTCCTTGCCTGTAGCAGTGATGGCTTCACCATCAAAAGAGAAATTGCGGACACGTTTATTTTGCTGTTTAAGGAAGTCCATCGCATAATGCACACCTTTTGCTGCGCGACCTCTGATGTTTAAATCCCTGGGAATCGTAGACCCACCTGCAAGAACGATAGACTGGTATTCTCTTAACAAGGTGCTTAGCTCTACGTTAACGCCAACATTTGAATTGCATTTAAAAACAATGCCCTCTTTTTCCATCAAACTGATCCGACGTCTAACAATATCCTTCTGGAGCTTGAAATCCGGAATGCCATAGTTTAATAATCCTCCTGGTGTATCATCACGTTCGTAAACAACTACTTCATGTCCGGCCTTATTCAGCTGGGCTGCTGCAGCAAGTCCCGCCGGACCAGAACCAATGACGGCTATGCGTTTTCCTGTACGGATCAATGGTTCTTCTGCACGGATATAGCCTTTGGCAAATGCAACGTCGCTAATGTGCTTTTCGATTTCCTCTATCGATACAGGTGACTTGTTAATGCCCAGTACACAGGCTGATTCACATGGAGCTGGACAAATTCTTCCTGTAAACTCAGGAAAATTATTGGTGCTTAACAGGATATCTGAAGCCAATTCCCAATCACCTTTGTAAACGGCATCATTAAATTCAGGGATAACATTCCCGAGTGGGCATCCGGATTGACAAAATGGAACGCCGCAATCCATACAGCGAGCGGCCTGATGATTGATCTCTTCCTCCTCAAAATTCTGTACAAATTCATTGTAATGTTGTATACGCAGCTTTGCATCTTGCTTTACAGGAGCTACTCTCTCGTATTCTAAAAATCCAGTTACTTTTCCCATAATTAAGATATTGTGATTTTACTACGTTTTAATAAAACAGCTTTGTATTCTTTCGGGAATACCTTAACAAAGTGTGCCGACTGGGTTGCCCAATCACTTAGGATGAACTCCGCCAGCTTACTGCCTGTCACCTTGATGTGTTTTTCCAACAGTTGATTGATCCTTAATTCATCTGCTTCGGTAAGCGGGTCAAGATCCACCATTTCCTTGTTGCATTTTCCGGAGAAATCGCCTTTGGTATCGTAAACCCACGCCACGCCACCGCTCATTCCTGCTGCAAAGTTGTGTCCGGTTTCGCCAATTACAAGCACTTCTCCGCCAGTCATATATTCACAACCGTGATCACCTAAGCCTTCTACTACGGCTGTAGCCCCAGAATTACGAACAGCGAATCTTTCTCCTGCCTGACCTCTTGCAAACAACTCTCCCGACGTTGCTCCATACAGGGCTACATTTCCTATGATGATGTTCTGCTCTGGTACATAGCGCACGTTTTTGAAGGGATAGATGATTAATTGTGCACCGGATAAACCTTTACCCACGTAATCGTTTGCTTCGCCTTCAAGTTCTAGTGTGATCCCTTTTGCGGAAAACGCTCCAAAACTTTGTCCGGCTGAACCTGTAAACTTGAAGTTGATCGTATTGGCCGGAAGTCCCTGAGACTTGTAGATCTTGGATACTTCATTCGATAACATGGATCCCGTAGTCCGGTCCGTGTTTTTAATGTCAAAAGATTGGAATACAGGTTCTTTATACAACAGGGCACGCTCAGCAGCCTGAATCAGTTGGTGATCCAGCACATGTGCAATCCCATGATCCTGACTTTCGGTATTGTAAAGGCTTAAACCATTGTCCGGTGCTTTATAAAGAATGGCCGAAAGGTCAAGGTTCTTCAACTTCCAATTCGATGGGTCTACCGGACGAACACTTAACGCGTCAGCCTGGCCAACCATTTCTGCAACGGTGCGGAATCCCAGTTCAGCCATGGTTTCACGTAGTTCTTGTGCCAGAAAATGGAACAAATTGACAACATGATCTGCTTCCCCAGTAAATAGCTTTCTTAGTTCAGGATTTTGGGTCGCAACACCGACCGGGCAGGTATTTAGATGGCACTTGCGCATCATAATACAGCCTGTTGTAACCAATGCTGCAGTAGCGACACCCCATTCTTCGGCACCCAGCAAAGTTGCAATGGCGATATCGCGGCCTGTTTTTAACTGTCCGTCTGTTTGAAGGACAACCCGGCTTCTTAAGCGGTTTTTAACCAGCGTTTGGTGTGCTTCGGCCAGGCCAAGCTCCCAGGGAAGTCCGGCATGTTGGATGGAAGTCAATGGTGATGCTCCGGTTCCACCATCGAAACCTGATATGAGGATCACATCGGCATGCGCTTTGGCAACGCCAGCGGCAATGGTCCCGACGCCCGCCTTAGATACCAGTTTTACATTGATCCTTGCTGTTCGGTTCGCATTTTTCAGGTCGAAGATCAGCTGAGCAAGATCTTCAATAGAATAGATATCATGGTGTGGCGGAGGCGAGATTAGACCTACTCCGGGTGTCGCATGACGCACTTTGGCAATCCAATCGTCAACTTTATCGCCGGGTAGTTGCCCGCCTTCTCCTGGCTTAGCGCCCTGAGCCATTTTAATCTGAAGTTCGTCGGCATTCGTCAGGTAATTGCTGGTTACGCCAAATCTTGCAGAAGCAATCTGCTTAATGGCAGAGCGCATTGAATCTCCATTTTCTAGAAGTTCATAGCGAAGCTCATCCTCACCACCCTCACCGGTATTGCTTTTCCCGCCGATGCGGTTCATAGCGATCGCTAAGGTAGAATGTGCCTCGTGTGAAATGGACCCAAAGGACATGGCTCCTGTGGCGAACCGTTTTAATATGTTTTCAATAGGTTCCACTTCTTCCAGCGGCACGGCTGGGCGGCTATAATTAAAATCGAACAAGCCGCGGATTGTAAAAGCCTGATTGGTTTGTTCGTCAACCAGCTTGGAATATTGTTTATAGGTATGGTAGTCTTTTTTACGGGTTGCGTTCTGTAGGAGGTGAATCGTTTGGGGATTAAACAAGTGCTGTTCCCCTTTTCTTCTCCATTTGTAGTTTCCGCCTGTTGGCAGGACGGCATCAGGTCGGGTTGCTTTACCGAAAATACGTGCGTGTTTGATCAGCGTCTCTCTGGCAATTTCATCCAGACCAAGTCCACCAATCCTGGAGACTGTGCCTGTAAAATACCTGTCTACAACTTGTTTATCCAATCCGAGGATTTCAAATATTTGTGCGCCGTGATAAGACTGCAGTGTAGAAATTCCCATTTTAGAGAAGATCTTTAACAAGCCGTTATTCACTGCATAGATATAGTTCTGGATAAGTTTTTCGGCCTTCACGCCTGTCTCTTTCTCGAAGCCGGTAATGGTCTCCAGAGCCAGATAAGGGTTCACTGCTGTTGCACCAAAGCCGATCAGACAGGCGAAGTGGTGTACTTCCCAAACATCTCCTGCTTCTACCACCAAGCCAACTGCTCCGCGGTGGCCTTTGCGGATCAGGTGATGGTGTACCGTCGAAACGGCCAGTAGAGATGGGATGGCAACGTGCTCAGAGTCCAACGCCCGGTCTGAAAGCACGAGCACCTGGAAACCATCTTCAACCGCATCTACTGCATAGCGGCAGAGATTCTCCAGCGCTTTTTCTAAAGCTTTTGGTTGTCCGCTTGCACGAAAATAAGTTTGTAATGTCTTTGATTGAAAAACGCCAGTGTCTATACTTCTGACTTTTTCGAGTTCCGGATTGGTGAGGATCGGATGTTTGATGCCTACACAATGGCACTGCATCGGGCTTTCATCGAGAAGATTTCCGTTATTTCCCATGAAGCCAGCCAAGCTCATGACTACCTTTTCACGGATGGGGTCGATTGGCGGGTTGGTTACCTGGGCAAAAAGCTGCTTAAAGTAAGAGGATAGGTGTTGCGGTTTTTGGGACAGGACGGCTAACGGGATATCCGTACCCATCGAACCAATAGGCTCCTTGCCGTCCAAGGCCATAGATTTTAAGATCACATCGACATCTTCGCGGGTATAGCCGAATACCTGCTGGTAACGGAAGATCGATTCTTCAGACAAGCCGGTAAATACCACTCTTGGATCGGATAGTTCTTCAAGTTTAATCTGGTATTGGTTAAGCCAGCTGGCGTAAGGCCGACGGCTGCAAACCTGCTGCTTGATTTCCGTGTCGCTGATGATCCTTCCCTGCTCCATATCCACAACAAACATCTTTCCCGGGGTCAAGCGACCTTTTTCTATAATCTTGCTTTGGTCTAAAGCCAGAGCACCGGCCTCCGACGCCATAATAACCAGGTCGTCGCTTGTGATTGCGTATCTGGAAGGCCTTAGGCCATTGCGGTCTAATGTGGCACCAATTAAGTTCCCATCGGTAAATGCGATGGCAGCCGGGCCATCCCATGGCTCAATGAGGGTCGCGTGGAACTTGTAAAAAGCCTTTTTCAATTCGTCCATGTCTTCGTTACCGTCCCAGGCTTCTGGAATCAGCATCATCAAGACATGTGGCAGAGAGCGACCAGAATGAAGGAGCAGCTCGACTATATTGTCCAGGCAACCGGAATCCGACTGAGTTTCGTCGATGACAGGCAGAAGGATGTTTAACTCTTCAGCAGTAAAGTAAGTTGAAGCAAAGGATTTTACGCTGGCCCGAAACCAGTTTAAGTTGCCTTGAAGGGTGTTGATCTCGCCATTGTGGGCGATATAACGGAATGGCTGGGCCAAACGCCAGGAAGGAAATGTGTTTGTTGCAAAACGCGAATGGATCAGCCCGAAAGCGGAAACCACACGTTTATCACTTAGTTCGGTAAAATAGCTACGAACTTGCAGGGAAGTAAGCTGCCCTTTATATACAATAGTTCTTGAGGAGAAAGATGCGATGTAGAAGTCATCTTTAACGCCATTTACGGTATTATTAATCGTTTTGGTCAGGTAATTCTTGAAGACATAAAGTTTGCGTTCAAAGTCCGCCCCTGCTGCAATCGCATAGGGTCGCGCTATAAAAACCTGCTCCATTTCTGGCTCTACGGAGAGTGCCGTATTACCAATACCTTCTGTGTTTGTCGTTACTTTTCTAAAGCCCAGCACTTCAAGCTGCAATTTTTCAGCAGCACGGTAGATCACTTCTCGACATTCTTCACGTGCTTTGATGTCTTTAGGTAGGAAAAGCATTCCTACGCCATAGTCTCCGGATTGGTTTAGACTGAAACCGATCTTCAAACATTCATCGTAAAAAAACTCATGCGGAATCTGGATCATGATTCCGGCACCATCCCCGGTGTTTACTTCAGCACCACATGCGCCCCGATGGTCTAGGTTTTCGAGGATGGTAATTGCATCGGAAATGATTTGCTGAGATTTTCTTCCTTTTACATGAGCCACAAATCCGATTCCACAAGCGTCGTGTTCGAATCGTTGGTCATACAATCCGACATTATTATTATTCTGCCCCATATACTAAGTGTCAATGAAACACTAAGATAAAGATTATAAAACTTAATTGTCAATTTAATATCAATTTTAATATCCTTTAAATATTTAGTTAAATTGCACTTCTTGTATTAGCATGTTTTCAATTTAATCACATATAAATTGCGATGTTCGCATTTTTGTGAAATTTTGAGAAAATTGAACACCTTGGGTTAGGTTGAAAACGGTAGTTGATATTTAGATGCTTTAATGTAGCGGTTTAAACAGAAATACAGCCTAATCTTTTACCAAGCTATCGATGGAGTAAAATTGAACTCCTAACCTACCCTTCTTTGCTTCATACAAGACTGTAGAGCTCGTGCGGAAATTGTCCGTTTCCCAAACTATTTGAACACTTGTTGAGTCTGAATTCATATATAATTTTCGGAAATTAGAGGTAGATAGCTGTTTTTGACTACCAAATATCAGTTTAGGTAATTTTATTGAATTTGAAATCAGCTATTTACAAGCATATTGGGTAATTTTAGTGAATATTTCTTGCTTAGGCTTTCGGGATCTATACACTTTTCTTACATTTGCAGTGGGCAAGTCTTCTACGATCAGCTCCTTTTGAACTCCCCCAGGGCGGGAACGAAGCAAGGGTAGAAAGTTGTAGCGGTGCGATAGAAGTTGCTTGCCCATTTTTTATTTTCTTCTTAAATAAGAAATATTCCTCCTCAAATTTTATCGGTTTAAACGAAATTACCTTTCTGCAGAGAAGAATCAGCTGTTTTTTGCATCTTTAGGATTCACAAACAAATCGTAATTAAACTATAAGCATGAAATTTTTTATTGACACAGCCAATCTTCAGCAGATTAGGGAAGCACAGGATCTTGGAGTCCTGGATGGAGTGACAACGAATCCTAGTCTGATGGCTAAAGAAGGTATCACAGGTAATGATCGCGTAAACGCCCATTATAAAGCTATTTGTTCCATTGTAGATGACAATGTGAGCGCGGAAGTTATTTCGACCAGTTATGACGAGATGATTGTCGAAGGTGAAGAGCTTGCCAGGCTTGACCCTAAAATTGTTGTTAAAATACCGATGATCAAGGACGGTGTTAAGGTAATTAAATATTTGACAGGTAAAGGTATCAGAACGAACTGCACGCTCATCTTTACTGCAGGTCAGGCACTTTTAGCTGCCAAAGCTGGTGCGTCGTATGTGTCTCCTTTTCTGGGTAGATTGGACGACATATCAACCGATGGATTGCAGTTGATAGAAGACATCCGCTTGATCTTTGATAATTATGAATACGACACTGAGATCCTGGCTGCATCCATTCGTAGCCCTTTACATATTGTAAACTGTGCTAAACTTGGAGCTGATGTGATCACTGCACCACTCTCTGCCATTACAGCGCTTTTGAAACATCCACTAACAGATGCTGGTCTGGCTCAGTTCTTAGCGGATCACAAGAAGGTTGCTGAAAGCCAGGCATAGCATCAATTGAGCTGGTTTTCCTCCTATCCATGGTGGCAGCACTTTTAATTTTAAATAGGTCTTTTTGCTTCCGAATTCAATCAAGTATTAAGCTTGTCTATGAATCTGGATACGAAAAGACCTATTTGTTTTATTCAGCTAAAACTGCTTTTACTTTTTCGTAGACGATCTGTTCATCGGGTGCAATTAGAATACCCTTTACGCCTGCAGCATTCGCGGCCTCTACATCCCGGGGTTTATCGCCGATCATCACGGATAGCTTGGGATCGATATTGTAGGTTTGAATAGCTTCCAAGAGCATACCTGGTTTGGGCTTGCGACATTCACAAGGCCCCGAAACCGATGGGTGGTGCTTACAATAATATGCATGTGTGAATTTCGCGCCTTGTTCTTCGAATTTTGCGTACAATAATTTATGCATTTCATTTAGATCCTCCTCTGAGTACCGGTTGAGTCCAAGTCCACCCTGATTTGTAATGATGATTAATAGATAACCTTCATCGTAGAATTTTTTTAGGGCGGGAATCTGGAACTCTAAAACTTCGAAATCCTCAATTCTACAGATGTAATCATTCATCTCATGGTTCAGTACGCCGTCACGATCTAAAAATATTGCCTTATTCTTCATGCATTTTAATTTTTGAACAAATATCGGGATATAAACTTAGAACCTTTGAGTTGATGTCGTTTTTCGAGTCGATTCTAACTTTGTTTGTCCATACAGATGAGTGTGAATCTCCATTTGTTTCCAGCTCGAAGATAGCTTCGACCAACTCTTCATTTAAAATTAAGCTCCCAAATTATAGGAATGTCTAAACCTTTTTTTTCTAATATGGCGAAATGTTTTTGTTGGTTAGGCTTGAATATGCCAGCAGGCCGATTGAAATTGCCAGTTACATCCGCAGATTTGATAGGTCCAAAAGCCGGATGTGAAATAATGTCGCTTAGAATCAACGTCCTATGGTATTTCTGAAATAAACCCTTGCATAATATTGATTGGAGCCCTATATTTGCATCACTTTAAACGGAAACGCTTAGAGTAATGTTCAAAAAAGAACGTTGATTCCGTAGCTCAGCTGGTAGAGCATTACACTTTTAATGTAGTGGTCCTGGGTTCGAATCCCAGCGGGATCACAAAAAAAAGCCTGCAATCATGATGATTGCAGGCTTTTTTGCTTTTGTTAGTTTATTTTGCTTTCAATGATAGTTGAACCCCGCCTCTGTAAGCTTCATTCGTAGGGGCTGACTGTCTAAAGGGTTTATGTTATTCCTTTCGATGCGAACAATAACGGCTTATCCTGAACTTCTTGGCGGAAATCAAGAAGTTTGAAAAATTTGCTTTCCTGGATTATTCAGTAACTTATTCCTGAAATAACGAATATACGACCTCCGAATGTTCCATGCCCGTTTAAGATCGGCCGTTCTCATGCCAGCTAACCGTTTTGTCCAGCTACTCTGCTGATAGGCGGCCCAATAATCATAACCCGGGTGAATGAGGAAAGCAAAAGGGTCCCAAGGCTTTGGAGAGCCGATAAAATGCAAGATCATTTTTTCTGAGGTATTTGGTTTTGCTACCTCTGGTCCCCACTCACAATTAAATGAACTTGGCAACTTAGCAAAGTTCCCCAAACAGGTAATATTTAATAAAGACTGATCGTGAGAAGGAAGATCCAAGGGGTATAAGTTTGCGATTTGCAAGCATTTTCCCTTTATGTTTCTTAGCCGCCATTCACGCAAATTTAGGAGCATAACCCCGTCATTGAAGTAATCCAGATCCGGATTAATGCCCAGTTGATCGATGTAAAAGTTGTGTCCCAATGTATAACGGAATTTCCCCCCGCCAACTGCAGCAAGTATGTGCCCTTTGAAGTTGAAATTTTCTATGGTGAGTACATCCATTTCTACGATTACATCTGAATCAAGGTAAAGGACCTGGTCTTCATCGATGAAGTCCGCTAAAAGCAACCTTCCATAGCAAGTCCAATCTCCGTGCAGCGAACAACAGGCACCAAAGGTGGCATAAGGGTCAAAATCTATAAACTGATGTTCACCCAGGAAATTTTCAAGGAGCAGCAGTTCGTCAATTTGTTTTTTGTCTTTGATAGTGTTTCCAGCACAGAAGAACCAAATCCTCAACTTTCGACTATTCGAACAGTTACGAACCAGCGAAGTTACTGCAGTGCCAAGTCCGATCAGACCTAACCTGTTAATGCAAAAGGCAACGTTCATACTGTATTAATGATGGTAATCGCTTTGTGTTTTTTATGATCAGCAGCATGATCTGGAATTTGAAATTTTGAAACCGGAACAATATCTGGAACCTTCATGTAAAGTGTCTTTAAGTAATATAAACTGTAATTCTCTGATCATTCAATTGCTGTGATCATGCGTTTTGCGCCAGTACTTTCGTGGTTTCTGTACTTCTTAATCTGTTTCTTCGTGAAGAATAGGCTTCCTCAATGATCTCCAGATATTTTTTTGCCACGACATTTGGGTGATGGGTTTTCAAATGCGCCTCAGCTTTGCTTTGCAGATCTTGTTGTAGTTCGAAATTCGATACCAGTGTTTTCATAGCTGAGAAAAGTGCGCGTGCGTTTCCTCGTTCGAAAACCAAACCTGTGCATCCAATTGCATCAACCAGCCCCCCTCCGTCCGCTACGATTGGAATACACCCGCAAGCCAGTCCTTCCAAAACGACATTACCAAAGGGCTCTTTCCATATTGACGGCACTAACAAATATTTGTGCTCATTCAGACAGTTTGTCAACTCCTCTCCGCTAAGTGCACCCTTAAACGTTATATTCGTCATCATACCCAATTCTTCTGCAAGAGTACG
>Ga0157371_10004692_pt1 | contig 11812 bp, 14 predicted proteins | sample C45metaG_FD_113462 | JGI IMG/M metagenome (GOLD analysis project Ga0157371, IMG submission 113462) | Corn rhizosphere microbial communities from Kellogg Biological Station, Michigan, USA - C4-5 metaG | ecosystem: Host-associated > Plants > Roots > Rhizosphere > Soil | place: USA: Michigan... | reverse complement strand
TCCGGCATCTCCGACCCGGACCGGCCGACCGGCTCGTTCCTGTTCCTCGGCCCGACCGGCGTCGGCAAGACCGAGCTCGCGAAGGCGCTCGCGTCGTACCTGTTCGACGACGAGCGCGCGATGGTCCGGATCGATATGAGCGAGTACGGCGAGAAGCACAGCGTCGCCCGGCTCGTCGGCGCGCCGCCCGGTTACGTCGGTTACGACGAGGGCGGGCAGCTGACCGAAGCGGTCCGGCGCCGGCCGTACGCCGTCATCCTGCTCGACGAGGTGGAGAAAGCGCACCCGGACGTGTTCGACGTGTTGCTGCAGGTGCTCGATGACGGAAGGCTCACCGACGGCCAGGGGCGCACGGTCGACTTCCGCAACGCGATCCTCATCCTGACGTCGAACATCGGGTCGGTGTACATCAACGATCCGAGCCTGTCCGAAGAGGCGAAACGCGAGGGTGCGTTGCGGGCTGCGCGCGAGCACTTCAAGCCGGAGTTCATGAACCGGCTCGACGACATCGTGGTGTTCTCCTCGCTCGCGACCGAGCAGTTGACCGCGATCGTCGACATCCAGATCGAGCGGTTGGCGCGCCGGCTGAAGGATCGCCGGCTCACGCTCGAGGTCACCGACGCTGCGAAGGAGTGGTTGGCGCTCAACGGTTTCGACCCGGTCTACGGTGCGCGGCCGCTGCGCCGTCTGGTGCAGACCGCCATCGGCGACTCGCTCGCTCGCGCGCTGCTGTCCGGCAACGTCCGCGACGGCGACACGGTGGTCGTCGACGTCGCCGAAGACCGGTCGGCGCTGACGCTCGCGGTCGCCGGAGACAAGGTCGCCGCGCAGAGCTCCTGATCGCGCCGCTCAACCTTTTCGCCGGCACCGGTGTCTCACCCGGCTGACGAGGGAGGTTTACCGGTGCCGCAGCGATCACCGCACGATCGGTCGGACGAGGGCTTCGAGGACTACGTCCGCGGCCGGTCGACCGCGTTGCTGCGGACGGCGTACCTGCTGACCGGTGACCGTGGCCACGCCGAGGATCTGCTCCAGTCGGTGCTGGCCAAAGTCGCGCGGCGCTGGTCGGCTATCTCCGATTCTCCCGACGCCTACGTGCGGCGCGCGCTCGCGAACGCGGCGCAGAACCGGTGGCGGCGACGTCGATGGTTCGAGACGAGCCTGGACCGTGACCACGTCTCGCCGCACGACGCGGTCGCCACGGTCGACCTTCGCGACCAGCTCGTGCGCGGTCTGACCAAGTTGCCCGGCCGGCAACGGGCCGTGCTCGTGCTGCGCTACTTCGAGGATCTCTCCGAGCAGGAGACCGCGGCGACCCTCGGCTGTTCCATCGGCACCGTGAAGAGCCAGGCGTCGCGCGGGCTGACCAGGCTGCGCGCGTTCGTCATCGACGCGGACAACGACGACCACCCGGTGTACGCCGGAGTGAGGACCGACTCATGACCATCGATCTGGAGCGTGAGCTCACCGCCGCGATGCGGGCCGCGACCACCGGCATCGTCGCCCCGCCCGATCTGCTGGATCGGATTCGCCCGCGCCGCGGGCCGTCGCGCCGCGGATCTTTCGTCCGCGTCGTCGGCGTCGCTGCCGCGGCGGTGACGGCGATCGTCGCCGGGCTCTACGTCGCCGGCGTCGGTTCGCGCGCCAGCGACTTGGTCACTGCGGCCGACGCGTTCGCGGAGTGGGGGCCGACCCGCGGCGACCTCGCCGCGGACCAACCGGTGCGCGCGGAACTGGCCGCGGAGTGGGACCACCCGACCGGTCACAACAGCGATGTCGCCGGATTCGATCCGGTGCCCGGCGACCGGCCGATGCAGGTGCTTTGGGTGGGAAACACGCCCGACGGCCCGGCGGCGTACGCCGTCCAGCACACCGCGGACGCAGCGCACCCGTGGGTGTACGGGGTGTTCATCCCGGACGCCGACCGCCAGCCGCGCCTGTACTACCGGATGACGCTCGACGCGGATCCGAGCGGCTCGCCCTGGCAGCCGGGGCCGGACGTGTTCAGCTTCGCCAGCGCGCGAACGCCGCACGCGGTCGTCGTCGTACCCACCGATCCGGACGCGGTGGTGCAGGTCTCGACGCGCCACACCACGACTGCCGACGGGCGGGTTGCGCCGCAGTGGCAGGACGTGCTCCCCGTCGACGGCGCCGCGGTCGTCCGGTTGCCCGGTCCGATGTCGGTGTTCGACACAGTCATCCAAGTGAGTCGCGGTGACCGGCTGCTGGCACGGTCGCGCGTCCAGATCATCGAGACGGACTTCGGAAAAGCCTTGCCCGCCAACGGTTTCGGCCTCTGGTGCAACGCGTGCGCAGTGATCAGCGGCGGCGGCGACCTCGGCACCGGCGAGGCGCCGTGGCAGGCATGGACGTCGCGACACGCGCCGGCGTGGTACCCCACCATGCAGTCCGAGTGGTCCGCCGGCGGGTACCTCGGCGGCGGGCAGGAACTGATGGCCGTGCAGCTGTGGCTGCCGGGAGAGTCGGCCCACACAGTGGTCGGCATCCTTTCGGGTGGCCGGCTCGACCGCATCCTGCTCGACGAGGTGACCGACGCGAGTGCTCGGCCGCTGTTCGCCGTACCTCTTCCGGACGGGCGGGGTTGGTTCGTCGGCGCCGGACCGAACTCCGTGCTGACCGGTTGGCGCGTCCCGGGCGGCCCGTGGACCGCGTTGAAGGACGCCCGCGCAGCGTTGATCCCGGACTCCGCGAGCGTCCAGTTGCGGCTCGTCGTCGGCGGGCAGGAACGGTTCGTCAACGAGGGACCGTGAGCGGAAGTAAGGTCTGCAGATCGTGAGCGATCGCGAGGAACTACTGGCCCGGATCAAGCAGGACGCCGTCGTGCACGGCAAGGTCGTCCTCTCGTCCGGTCGCGAGGCGGACTACTACGTCGACCTGCGCCGGGTCACGCTGTCCAGCGCGGCCGCGCCGCTCGTCGGCCGGGTGATGCTCGACGTCACCGCCGACTGGGACTACGACGCCGTCGGTGGGCTCACCCTCGGCGCCGACCCGGTCGCCGCGGCGATGCTGCACGCGGCCGCCGCGGCCGGTCGCAAGCTCGACGCGTTCGTCGTACGCAAGGAGGGCAAGGCGCACGGGCTGCAGCGCCGGATCGAGGGCCCGGACGTCGCCGGTCGGCGGGTGCTCGCGGTCGAGGACACCTCGACCACCGGCGGCTCGGTGCTGACCGCCGTAGAGGCACTGCGAGAGGCCGGCGCGACCGTCGTCGGCGTGGCGGTGATCGTCGAGCGGGGCGCCGCGCCGGCGGTCGCCGAGGCCGGGCTGGACTACCGCGCGGCCTACACCCTTGGAGATCTCGGCTTGGGCTGAGACGCTTCGGCCCGTGGAGTTCTACGCCTTATTCGCGATCTTCCTCGTCGTCGCCGGCGTGGTCGCGTACTTCCGCTACAAGAAGGAGCAGGCGCGGACGGCGCAGCTGCTGCAGTGGGCGAGCGCGAACAAGTGGCAGTTCGCGGTCGAGGACGACGCGTGGGCCGGCCGCTGGAACGGCCCGCCGTTCGACGAGGGCGACCATCGCAAGGTCCGCAACGTCATCTCGGGCGGGTGGAAGTCGCGGCCGTTCGTGTCGTTCGACTACAGCTACCAAACGCACTCGTCGGACGGCCGTGGCGGTAGATCGACGACCACTCATCGGTTCACCGTCGTCACGGTCGCGCTCCCCACGGACCTGCCCCGGCTGCAGGTCACGCCCGAGAGCGTGTTCTCCCGGGTCGGGCACGTGTTCGGAATGTCGGACATCGACCTGGAGAGTGAGGACTTCAACCGCGCGTTCCGGGTCACGTGCTCGGATCCGAAGTTCGCCTCGGATGCGCTGACCCCGCGCACGATGCAGCTGCTGCTGTCGCGGTCGCACTTCAGCTGGCGAATCGAGGTCACCGACCTCGTCTGCTGGTGGAGCGGTGAGCAGACCGCCGTCGCGGTCACGGAGGCGCTGGCGACGATGTGCGACGTCATCGCCGGCATCCCGTCGTTCGTCTGGCACGATCACGGTTACGACGCCGGGTCGGCGCCGATAGGGGGTTCGTCGTGACCGGTGTGTGGATTCTCATCGCGGTGCTGGTCGTGTTCGCGCTGGCCGTCATCGCCTCGTACAACCGGTTCGTCCGGCAGCGCAACCTCGTGCAGGAGTCGTGGCGGCAGGTCGACGTCGAGCTCAATCGGCGGCACGACCTGATCCCGAACCTCGTCGAGACGGTGAAGGGGTACGCGACCCACGAGCGGACGGTGCTGCAGGCGGTCACCGAAGCGCGCACGGCCGCGGTGACCGCGTCGCAGTCGGCCGCCAGTGGCGTCGCCGCGCAAGCGGAGGCGGAGAACACTCTCGGTCGCGCGCTCAACGGCCTGTTCGCCGTCGCCGAGAACTATCCCGATCTGAAGAGCTCGCAGAATTTCCTTGCGCTGCAACAACAATTGGCCGAGACCGAGGACCGGATCGCGGCCGGCCGGCGGTTCTACAACAGCAACGTGCGGGCGCTGAACACCCGGGTGGAGGCGTTCCCGTCGTCGATCATCGCGTCGATGTTCAACTTCAGCCGGGCCGACTACTTCGAGGTCGACGACCCCGCGGTGCGCGCGCCGGTCGCGGTGGACTTCTCCTCGATTGGGCAACCGCCACAGACCGGGCAGGCACCGTCATAGCCGACTGGTAGGAGTGCGCCGCAGGTCGGGCTGGGGCACCGCAGCACGTCCGCGTCGGCGTCGAGGACGACGTCGGTTGGCGTGCGTTGCGGCGGGACACTCGGCCGCCGCAGCTCGGCCAGCCAGCGCTGCGCGGTACGGCGATCGAACGGCACGACCAGCGCCGCGCCGCCGGCTTCGACGACGCGCAGCAGCCGGTGCCGGCGCCCGCCGCGGACGACGAGGCACGGCGCGTGCGCCTGCCCGTCCCACCAGTCCTGCTCGAAGTCGACGACATCGACGTCGGTGAGGTGCGCGACCGCGTCTTCGAGCCGGTCGCGCGTCAGCGCATCGCGCAGGTCGACCGGCAGCGGGTCACCGTCGTGGGCAGGCTCGGGGACAGCCATGCCCGCGATGATGCGCCGAGCGCGCGGCCCGGTGGCGTTGCCACGCCGCCCACCCTCCCCTCGACTGTGATGTTGTGTGTCAACCCTCGCGAACGACGTGAAGTGGCAACCGCCGGTGAGCTTGTCCGTGGTGACCGCGGCCGCCGTGGGAGACCAGCACGACCGGCGCAACGGCAGGCAGGACGATCGCCGCCGACGACAGAACCCGTGGCGTGCGCATCACAGGACCGTGTATGGCGGGCAGTCGTAGAGCGGGCCGGTCCACAACTCCAAGGGATCCGGCAAGTCGAGATCACCATCCGGCCCGACTGTGACGCCGCCAGGATAGCTCCCGGCGAGCTGCTCTAGGACCGGGCATACCGCAGGATCGACAACGGGTACGAAGACGCAGCTGTTGAGGTCGCTGGGAATTCCGGTCAGCAAGGCCTCGAGCAGGTCCTGCGTCGTCTGGGGCGGGAACTGGATGCCGGGGCCGATGGTGCCCGCGCAGGTGTCTTCGCTTGGTGTCGGCGCTGGGCATGCCGCCTGCGTCGTCCCGTCGCCGAACGTCACCGACTGGCACTCCTCGACCGTGTCGGTCTCGTCCGCGGTGAACGAGAGCGGGTCGGTGCCCGCCTGCACGCCAGGGATGCCATCGAGGTCGTCATAGGAGTGGGTCGTCCCCGGCGCGGGCACGCCGTTGATCTCGATCCAGCAGGTGACGGTCGCGCCAATCGGACGCGGTGTCGAGTCGCCGCTCGTCGTGACGGAGGCATCGCCGATGACCCCGGTGTGTACGTCGCCGGTGACGGTGGCCTGGCTGTTCGTGTGGAAGTAGCAGCCGCCGTAGACGACGTTCGGTGCGCCCGCCCGAGCGGCCGGTAGGAAGACGAGCATCCAGGCGGCCAGCGCCGAGAGTGTGAGCGTGATGCGGTTCATGAGATCCCCTCGTAAGGTGGGCAGTCGTAGAGCGGGTTGAAGCCCGAGCCGTCCAGGCTCACGTCGCCGTCGGACCCCACGGACAGTCCGCCCGGGTAGGTGCCAGCGAGCGGCTGCAGTTCCGGGCACACGATCGGATCGACGTGATCGACGAAGACGCAGTCTTCGATCGCGGTCAGGACGCCGGCCGTGTCCTGCGGCGGCGGGACCGGGAAACGGAGACCGCACGGAAGCGGCAGCGGCGCCTCCGGGGTGCTCGCGCGAGCGGCCGGCGTGACGAGCATCGCGAGGGCGAGCGCCAAGACGGCTAGCGGGATCTGTCTCATGCGCGTGTTACCGCGCAGAGAGTTGATTGCTTACGTTCAGTATTTCGCACACTGAGTGCGACGCCCCTGGCCGCGGCGTGCGACGGCGCGCCCGGAGCTCCCAAGACCGCAATGGACCGTGTCAGTGCAGCGCTCGGATACACACAAACGTCACAGTCGACGAGGGGAAGGGGAGGCGGCTTAGGCTCGGCGGGTGAATGTCGCCGTCGTGGAGGCTGCGCGCCGGCTTGCCGACGAGGTGCTCCGGCCGGAAGCGGAAGACGTCGAGCTGCACGGCGTGCCGCGCAGCCACCTCGCCGCGCTCGCCGCGGCCGGGCTGTTCGGCGTGACCGCGCCGGCGGCGTACGGCGGCACCGACCAGCCCGTCGAGGTGATTCGCGAGATCGTCGAGATCTTGGCCGGCGCGGACGCGTCGACGTGGTTCGTCTGGACCCAACATCACACGCCGGTCCGCACCCTCGTCCGCGGCACGAACGACGCGCTCCGGGATCATTGGCTGCCGAAGCTCGCGACCGGATCCGCGCTCGCCGGCGTCGCGTTCACGCACTTGCGCCGACCCGGCGCGCCGGCGGTGCGCGCGAGCCGGGCCGACGGCGGCTGGCGGATCCACGGCGACCTGGCCTGGCTGACGTCGTGGGGACTCGCGGACGTCTTCCTGGTCGGCGCGGTCAACGGCGAGCAGGTCGTCTGGATGCTGTCGCCGCTGACCGAGATGGACGGCGTCACCGCGCAGGCGCTCGACCTGGTCGCGATGCGCGGCACATCGACCGTCTCGGTCCACCTCGACGGCGTGTTCGTCGACGACGGGGACGTCGTACTCGTCGAGCCGCTGGACGAGTGGCGGGCGAACGACGCGGAGCGGACCGCGGACGTCAGCCCGGCCGTTTTCGGCGTCACCAGCGAGTGCGTACGGCGGCTCGCCGACGTCGGATCCGCCTTCGCCGGGCAAGTCGACGAGCTGCGCGCCAGGGCGTACGGGTTGCAGGACCAACAAGGGCCGCGCGCCGAGCGGATCGCCGTCCGAGCGCAGGCGCATGCGCTCGCGCTGCGCGCCTCCGCGGCTCTCGTCGCCGCCGGCGCGGGCCGTTCGATGCTCGCCGGCAACCCCGCCCAGCGGCTCGCCCGCGAGGCGCTGTTCCTGCTCATCCAAGGTCAGGACGCGGAGATCCGCGCGGCGCAGATCAGCGCGCTTTCCGCGCGCGACGGGTGACCTCGAAGACCAACGGCAGCACCGAAAGCAGTACGACGAACAGCGCGAGGAGCTCGATGTGCCGGCGGATGACGCCGACGTCGCCGATCGCATGGCCGAGCAGGAGCAACCCGACCGTCCAGACGAGCCCGCCGACGACGTTCCAGGTGGCGAACGTCGCCGTCGGCACGCCGGCCGCACCGGCCATCGGGTTGAGGAACGTCCGGACGATCGGCACGAACCGCGCCAGCACGATCGACCGGGCATAGCCGAACCGCTCGAGCACCACGCCGGTCCGGTCGACGTACTCGGGCCGGAAGAGTCGCGACTCGGGGCGGGAGAACAGTCGCGGCCCGGCCCGGCGGCCGAGCTCGTAACCGAGCTGCGCGCCGAGGATCGCGCCGACCGGCGCGGCGACGAGCAGCCACGGCAGCGAGAGAGTGAAGTGCAGCGAGTTACGGGTGACCGTCGCGTAGCCCGCGATGAACAGCAACGAGTCGCCGGGCAGGAAGAATCCGACCAGCAGGCCGGTCTCCGCGAACAGGATCAGCAGCACCCCGACGACGCCGAGAACGTCTAGCAGATGCTGCGCGGACAGCGATCCCAGCACCGAGGCGACCTGCATGGGGGCCGAGGCTATCCGGCGGGCATACTGCCAACGTCACGCGAAACGAGGAGTGCTCGACATGCCGATCGCCAGCCCTGACGTCTACGCCGAGATGCTCGATCGGGCCAAGGCCGGCGGCTTTGCCTATCCGGCGATCAACTGCACGTCGTCGCAGACACTGAACGCGGCGCTGCGCGGGTTCGCCGAGGCCGAGAGCGACGGCATCATCCAGGTCTCGTGGGGCGGCGCGGAGTTCCTCTCCGGCGCGACGATCAAGAACATGGTCGACGGCGCGGTCGCGTTCGCGGAGTTCGCCCGCGTCGTCGCGAAGAACTACCCGGTCAACGTCGCGCTGCACACCGACCACTGCCCGCCGGACAAACTTGACGGCTACATGCGACCGCTGTTGCAACTGTCGATCGAGCGGGTGAAGGCCGGCGGCGACCCGATCTTCCAGTCGCACATGTGGGACGGCTCCGGCATCGACCTCGAAGAGAACCTGAAGATCGCCGACGAGCTGTTCGCGATGTCGCTCGAAGCCCACACGATCCTCGAGCTCGAGATCGGCGTCGTCGGTGGCGAGGAAGACGGAATATCCAATGAAATGAACGAAAAGCTCTACACGTCACCGAAGGACATGGAGCGGGTCGCCGAGGTGTTGGGGGCGCCGGGCGAGCGCGGTCGCTACCTGCTCGCCGCCGTGTTCGGCAACGTGCACGGCGTCTACAAGCCCGGCGCGGTGAAGCTCAAGCCGTCGATCCTGCGCGAGGGCCAGGAACACGTCGGCGCGAAGCTCGGCCGCACCAACCCGTTCGACCTCGTCTTTCACGGCGGCAGCGGCTCGGCCATCGAGGAGATCCACGAGACGCTCGGTTACGGCGTCGTGAAGATGAACATCGACACCGACACGCAGTACGCGTTCACCCGCCCGATCGTCGACCACATGTTCACCAACTACGCCGGTGTGCTCAAGGTCGATGGCGACGTCGGCAACAAGAAGGTCTACGACCCGCGGTCCTACGGCAAGTCGGCCGAAGCGGGGATGGCCGCGCGCGTCGTCGAGGCGTGCGCGGATCTCAAGAGCACCGGCCAGAGGATGGGCTGACGCAGGTGCACCCGAACCTGCTCGGCGGGCCGGACCCGACGTATCTCCCGGACGAGCCGGAGCCGCGCTCGGCGTTGGAAGCCGGCGACGATCCGGCCGAGGTCGCGGCGCGCTTTCCGACGCACTCAGCGGCCTGGGCCGATCTCGCCGACCGCGCGTTCGAGGCCGGCGCGACGATCGAGTCCTACGCGTACGCGCGAGTGGGCTATCACCGCGGGCTCGACGCGTTGCGCCGTAACGGCTGGAAGGGCCACGGGCCGGTGCCGTGGTCGCACGAGCCGAACCGCGGCTTCCTCCGCTGCCTGCACGCGCTCGGCCGCGCGGCCGCGACGATCGGAGAGACCGACGAAGCCAACCGGTGCCGGGAGTTCCTCGCCGACAGCGACCCGGCCGCAGCCGAGGCACTGATCGGGTAGCCCCGGTTCGGTAGCCCCAGTCAGGTAGCCCAGTCCGGTAGCCTCAGTTCGCAAGAAGCCCCGTCGCTGATTGCGCCGGGGCTTTCGTCGCAATGACGCAAGAAGGGACGCCGCGATGCCCGCGATCGTGGTCCTCGGCGCGCAATGGGGCGACGAGGGCAAGGGCAAGGCGACCGACCTGCTCGGCGGCCAGGTCGACTACGTCGTGAAGTACAACGGCGGCAACAACGCCGGCCACACGATCGTCGTCGACGGCGAGCGCTATGCGCTGCACCTGCTGCCGTCGGGCATCTTGAGCCCCGGCGTCACCCCGATCATCGGCAACGGCGTCGTGATCGACCTCGGGGTGTTGTTCGGCGAGATCGACGCGATCAGCGCGCGTGGCGTCGACACGTCGAAGCTGCTGGTGTCCGCGAACGCGCACGTGATCACGAGCTACCACACGACCATCGACAAGGTCGGCGAGCGTTTCCTCGGCGACGCGAAGATCGGCACCACCGGCCGCGGCATCGGCCCGGCGTACGCCGACAAGATCTCCCGCGTCGGCGTACGCGTGCAGGACCTGTTCGACGAGAAGATCCTGCGGCAGAAGGTCGAAGGCGCGCTGGAGCAGAAGAACCAGCTGCTGGTAAAGGCCTACAACCGCAAGGCTTTATCCGTCGACGTGGTCGTCGACGAGCTGCTCGAGCACACCGAGCGGTTGCGGCCGATGGTCGCCGACACGTCGTTGCTGCTCGCGCAGGCGCTCGACCGCGGCGAGGTCGTCCTGCTCGAAGGCGGCCAGGCGACGATGCTCGACGTCGACCACGGCAGCTATCCGTTCGTCACGTCGTCCAACCCGACCGCCGGCGGCGCGTGCACGGGCTCCGGCATCCCGCCGACCCGGCTCGACCGCGTGGTCGCGATCGTCAAGGCCTACACGACTCGCGTCGGCTCCGGCCCGTTCCCGACCGAGCTGCTCGACGACGTCGGCGAGCGGCTGCGCACCAACGGCGGCGAGTTCGGTACGACGACCGGGCGGCCGCGCCGGTGCGGTTGGTACGACGCCGTCATCGCGCGATACGCCGCGCGGATCAACGGCGTCACCGACTTCGTGCTGACGAAGCTCGACGTGCTCACCGGCTTCGAGACGATCCCGGTGTGCGTCGGCTATCGCGTCGGCACGACGACGTACGACGAGATGCCGATGTCGCAGACCGACTTCCACCATGCGGTGCCGGTCTACGAGGAGTTCCCCGGCTGGGACGAGGACATCACCGGTGCGCGTTCGCTCGACGACCTGCCGAAGAACGCGCGCGGGTACGTCGAGGCGGTCGAGGCGATGACGTCGGTGCCGATCTCCGTCATCGGTGTCGGTCCGGGTCGGGACGAATCGATCGTCGTCCGCTCGCTGGTGTGACGGTGAACGCATGGCGGTGATGCCCGGCGGCCACCCGTTGGTCGGCGTCGGCGTACGGCTCGATCCGAGCGACGTCGTCGACGCGAGCGGCATCTTCCGGGCCCTCGACTACGACGCCGTATGGGCCGCCGGCTACTCGGGTGGCCCGTCGGCCCGGCCGGCGGTCGCCGCCGAATGGGCACGGCGGATAGAAGCCGCCGCCGCGGAACCGCGGGCGATGTTCACCGTCCGCAAGCTCGATCGCGGCGAGATCATCGGGACGACGAGCCTCGGCGACACCAGCCTGGAACACGAGCGGACCCACCTCGGCTGGACCGCCTACACGCCGTCGGCATGGGGCAGCGCGGTGAATCCGGAGTGCAAGCTGCTGCTGTTGACCCATGCGTTCGAGGAGTGCGGTTTCGGCCGGGTGAAGATCCAGACCGACAGCATCAACCTGCGTTCGCAGGCCGCGATCGCGAAGCTGGGCGCGACCCGCGAGGGCGTCTTGCGCCGGCACATGGTCCGTCCGGACCGCACCACTCGCGACACGGTCGTGTTCGCGGTCACGATCGACGACTGGCCGGCGGTGAAGGCGAGACTGCAAGCTCGTCTCGCCGCGCTCGGACCGGCGAACCCGGCATGAAAGAGTGAGCGGCGTGCGGGTGCTGGTCATCGGCGGCGGCGGCAGGGAGCACGCTCTGTGTCTCGGCCTGGCGCGCGATCCTTCGGTGACCGAAATCGTTGCCGCGCCTGGAAATCCAGGCATCGCGGCGCTGGCCCGCACCGTTGCGTTGACGACGCCGCTCGAGGTCGCGCGCGAGGTCG
>Ga0157371_10004691_pt1 | contig 11815 bp, 7 predicted proteins | sample C45metaG_FD_113462 | JGI IMG/M metagenome (GOLD analysis project Ga0157371, IMG submission 113462) | Corn rhizosphere microbial communities from Kellogg Biological Station, Michigan, USA - C4-5 metaG | ecosystem: Host-associated > Plants > Roots > Rhizosphere > Soil | place: USA: Michigan... | reverse complement strand
GGTGTACGTGGACTACCTGCAGAACGTGCTGGGCAAGTCCGTGGCGGCGGCGTATGCCGTCCGTGCTCGCCCGGGAGCGACGGTGTCCACGCCGCTCGAGTGGGATGAGCTGACGTCGAAGCTCGACCCTCGCGACTTTACAATCGGGACGGTGGGCGAGCGCTTTGCTCGCGTGGGCGATATCTGGAGCCTGGCGCTTGCGAACCGAAACACCAGCGCGGCGTTGAAAGCTCTCACAAAACGTTAGGCGACTGGCGACTGGCGGCCGGCGACGCGCAAGGGGTCATCCCGAGCCGTCAGGCGAGGGATCGCGCTCATCCCGATAGAGGGCCCTCTACCTGTCGGATCGCGATCCCTCGCTGCGCTCGGGATGACACCGCTTTACCGGAACGCGTTAATTTTCCGCGATGCCCGCTTCCTCCACTGCGCCACTCGCACTCGCGGTTCGCGGTCTGAGAAAGGCCTACGCCGACGTCGTTGCCGTCGACGCGCTCGACCTCGAGGTCCGCAGCGGCGAGTGCTTCGGTCTCCTCGGTCCCAATGGCGCCGGAAAGACCACGACAATCGAGATCTGCGAAGGACTTCTGAACCCCGACGCCGGGACCGTCGAGGTCCTCGGCATGCAATGGGCGCGCGACGGCAACGCGTTGCGATCGCGACTCGGGATTCAGCTGCAGGAGACGCTCCTCTCCGAGAAGCTGACGGTGGCCGAGTCCGTGAAGCTCTTTCGGTCGTTCTATCCGGCCGGTCGAAGCGTGGACGAGGTCGTTGGTCTCGTGCAGCTCGATGAGAAGCGCGGATCGCGCGTGGGTACGCTCTCCGGCGGGCAGAAGCAGCGGCTCGCCGTCGCGTGCGCGCTCGTCGGCGATCCCGACCTGCTCTTCCTGGATGAGCCAACCACGGGACTCGACCCACAGTCGCGACGGCAGCTCTGGGACATCATCGACAGGTTCCGCAGTGAGGGCGGGACGACCGTCCTAACGACACACTACATGGACGAGGCCGAGCGACTGTGCGACCGCGTGGCCATCGTCGATCACGGACGCGTGATCTCGCTCGGCACGCCACGCGAGCTCATCGCATCGCTTGGCGCGGGGCACGTCATCGAGTTCGGCGTCGATGGCTCGCGGGAGATCGACGAAGCGGCGCTGCTCGCTCTCGCCGGAGTGAAATCGGCACACCGGGCTGGCGGCAGCTGGACTCTGCAGGTCCGTGCCGCCCACGAGACGATCCCGGTTCTGCTGCAGACGCTCGAGACGCACGGGATGCCGCTCACCGAGCTTCGCACCCACTCGCCGACGCTCGAAGATGTGTTCGTGACGCTCACCGGGAGGAGCCTGCGCGATGACGCCTGACCGCTCGACACGCGTGAAGAACACGACCGACAACACGCCGGCGATCGTCGAGCTCACGCTCTCGCGGTTTCGCGAGTTCTATCGTGAGCCGGAGGCGGTGTTCTGGGTGTTCATCTTCCCCATTCTGCTCGCTGGCGGATTGGGTATCGCGTTTCGCAATCGGCCCGCTGAGGCATCGCACATTGCCGTAGCGCGAAGCGCGGCGAATAGTCCGGTCGTGGACTCGCTGAAACACGCTTCCGGCATCGTCGTGGACGTGCTCGACGACACGGCGGCAGCCGCCGCCCTCCGAACGGGCAAGGTGGCACTCGTCGTCGTGCCCCGCGCCAACGGCTCGGTCGAATACCGCTTCGATGAAGCGCGCCCGGAATCCCGCACGGCACGCATGGTCGTGGACCGCGCGGTTCAGCGTGCGGGAGGTCAGCAGGATCCCGTTCCGGTCGCCGACACGAAGGTGAGCGAACGTGGCTCGCGGTACATCGACTTCGTGGTGCCGGGGCTCCTCGGCATGAACCTCATGGGGAGCGGCATCTGGGGCATCGGGTTCGCCATTGTCGACGCACGGAAGAAGAAGCTGCTCAAGCGGCTCATTGCGACGCCGATGTCGCGTGCGGAGTATCTCGCATCGTTCCTGTTTTTCCGCCTGTCTTTGCTCGTGATCGAAGTCGCGACACTCATCGGCTTCGGAACGCTCGTGTTCGGCGTGCCTCTCCGCGGCTCGCTGACCCAGCTCGTGATCATCTGTGTTTTGTCCTCCCTGGCGTTCGGTGGAATCGGGTTGCTCATCGCAGCCCGCCCGCGCACCATCGAAGGCGCATCGGGGCTCATGAACCTCGTGATGCTTCCGATGTGGGTGTTTTCGGGAGTCTTCTTCTCGTCAGGCAATTTCCCAAAGGCAGCGCAGCCTTTCATCCAGGCGCTGCCGCTCACGGCCGTGAACGACGCGCTTCGCGCGAACATGTTGCAGGGCGCCTCGTGGGGCACCGTGGGTGGTGAGCTCGCGATCATCCTGACGTGGCTCGTCATCTGCTTCACTCTGGCTCTGAGGTTGTTCCGGTGGCGGTAGCAGGGGCACCTGCGCATCGTGGCCGCGTGATCGCGGCTTTCATCGCGATCTACCTGATCTGGGGCTCCACGTACCTCGGCATTCGGTTCGCGATCGAAACGATTCCGCCGTTCATTCTATCGGCGTCGCGGTTCAGTCTTGCGGGCCTCATCATGCTCATCGCGGCTCGAGTGCGACGCGCGCCTGGGGTTACGTTGCCGCAATTCCGAACGGCTGCGATCGTCGGATCGCTGCTCATGCTCGGCAACTCGCTCGTAGGAGTCGCGGAGCAGCGCATTCCGTCGGGCATAGCGGCACTACTCGTCGCGATGACGCCACTCTTCATGGTGCTGCTCGAGTGGGCACGCCCGGCGGGCCGCCGCCCAAGCATTCTCGTTGGAGTCGGGCTGCTGATCGGCCTCACCGGCGTCGCGACGCTGGTCGGTCCCGCGTCCTTCGGCGGAGGAGCACGCGTCGATCGCATCGGTGCCGTCATCGTGATCCTTGGGGCACTCGCCTGGTCCGTGGGATCGATCTACTCACGCCACGCGCCGCGACCGAAGTCGGCGTTGATGATGACCGCGATTCAGATGCTCGTCGGCGGTGCGTTCGTCGGCGTGGTCGGAATCATGCGCGGTGAGCTCGCGACGTTTCACATCGCGGCCGTGTCCGCGAGGTCGTTGGCTGCCTGGATCTACCTGCTGATCTTCGGGTCGCTGATCGGCTTCACGGCGTTCGTCTTCCTGCTGCGCGTGTCGACGGCCGCCCGGGTCGCGACGTACGCCTACGTGAACCCGATCGTCGCCGTGATCCTCGGCTGGCTCCTTGCCGGTGAAGTGATCAATGCGCGCATGGGCGTCGCGCCGGCTATCCTTGTCGGCGGCGTCGCATTGATCACGGCTGCGGAAGGACGTACGTCGGCGAAGGCGGTGCCGCGCGATGACAGCCTGACAAAGCAGACCGCTGACTTCACGATCGTCGAAAGCGCCTAACGCCTGGCACCCTGATGACCAACGGCGACACACCTCCGCTTGGTGACATCGCGCCTGACGAGTTCCGTCGTCAGGCGCGTCGCGTTCTCCAGTGGATCGGAGACTACCTCGAGCATCCCGAACGATTCCCCGTCGTCCCGCGCGTCGCCCCCGGTGACATCGCGCAGACGATCCCGGACGAGCCGCCTGCCGAGGCCGAGTCGCTCGATGCGGTGCTGGATGACTTCGAGCGTCTCATCGTGCCCGGCGTCACGCACTGGAATCACCCGGGGTTCTTCGCCTACTTCGCCATCTCGGCGTCCGCCCCGGGCATCCTGGCGGAGATGCTCATCTCGGCGCTCAACGTGAACGCGATGCTGTGGAAGACGTCGCCTGCCGCGACGGAGCTCGAGCTCAGGACGCTCGACTGGCTGCGCCAGCTCCTCGGGCTGAGCGATGGCTGGTTTGGCCTGATCAACGACACCGCATCGATTTCAACGCTCCTCGCACTCGCGGCCGCTCGCGAGGCCAAGCCGGAGCTGGCCATCCGCGAGAAAGGAATGGCGGGCAGAACCGACCTGCCCAGGCTGCGCGTCTACACGTCCGCACACGCACACTCGTCGGTGGACAAGGCGGCCATCACACTCGGCTTCGGGCACGAGAACGTCGTGCACATCGATACCGACGCCGATTTTCGGATGCGCGTCGAAGCGCTCGACGCGGCTGTACGCTCGGATCGTGCCGCGGGCTACCTGCCGCTCGCGACGGTTGCGACGGTCGGCACCACGAGCACGACCAGCATCGATCCGGTGCCGGCAGTCGCCGCGTTATGTGCGCGGGAAGGCATGTGGTTGCACGTCGATGGCTCGTACGGTGGTGTGGCGGCCGTCGTCCCCGAGATGCGGCACGTGCTCGCGGGCGTCGAGCTCGCCGACTCGCTCGTGGTGAACCCACACAAGTGGCTGTTCACGCCTATCGACCTGTCGGCGATGTTCACGCGCCGTCCCGACGTGCTCAAGCGCGCGTTCTCGCTCGTGCCCGAGTATCTCGTCACGCGAGAACAGAGCGATGTCGTGAACCTCATGGACTACGGCGTCCAGCTCGGCCGACGGTTTCGGGCGCTCAAGCTGTGGATGGTCATTCGCGCGTTCGGCGCGGAAGGGCTTGCGGCTCGCCTCCGGCAGCAGATGGGCATGGCGCGCGAGTTCGCCGCGTGGGTCGACGCTGCTCCCGAGTGGGAACGGGTGGCACCGGTCCCCTTCTCTCTCGTGTGCTTTCGGTACGCCCCGGCCGGGACGAGCGAGGCGGAGCGCGAGGCGCTCAATGCCGCGATCCTCGAGCGCGTGAATGCGAGCGGCCGCGCCTACCTGTCACACACCAAGCTGAATGGCCGGTACGTGCTCCGGCTGGCGATCGGCAACATGCGCACCGAGCCACGTCACGTGAGCGAGGCATGGCGGCTGCTCAGGGAAGCCGCAGCCGTGACATCGGTTCCCGCCTAACGCTGACTGTCATCCCGAGCGAAGCGAGGGATCGCGCTCCCCCCGGTAGAGGGGCCTTCTATCGGGACGATCGCGATCCTTCGCCTGCTGGCTCAGGATGACCTGGCCTGGCGGCGGTCGCGACGGAAATCGCGGACGTCCTGATTGCGGTCGCGGCGATCACCCCGCCGGTCGCGAAGATCCCGATCGAGGTCTCGCTGGTCCTGGCGGCGTTCCCGGATGTCCTGACGGCGCTCCGTACGCGTGTCGTCGTGACGGATCTCTCGCGTGTCTTGCCGCAGCTCGCGGCGGTCCTGCCGGATTTCATGGTTGTCGCCGCGAAGCTCGCGGGTGTCATGACGGATCTCGCGCCTGTCGGAGCGAAGCTCGTGCGCTTCGCGATGCGTCACGCGCGGGTGCAACGGAGTGGGCGAGCGGTCGAGACTCTGTGCGCGTACGACGGGCGCACTTCCAACGAGCAGGGCTGCAGCAACGGCAGCCATTCCCAGATTGCGCATGGTATCTCCCAGAGACAGTATCGCGCGCTCGCCGTCTTGGCGTGCGCTGTACGTACGACGGATGCACTCCGCCGACGTTAAGGCCGGTCTCCGAGGTTCCCATGCGGCAATTTTTTCCGGTGAGCTCGATCACTCGCCTCTCAGCGCCGTCACCGGATCCACTCGCAGCGCCCGACGCGCCGGGACGAAGCTCGCGATCATCGCGACCACCAGCATGACCACGGCGAAGACGCCGAACGTCAGTGGATCCGTCGGCGTTACGCCGAACAGCATCGTGGTCATCGACCTCGTGAGCGCGAACGACGCCACCATCCCCACCATGACGCCGGCCACCGCGAACCGCACGCCGTCCCCCATCGCCGCAATCAGGATGTCTCTCCCACCGGCGCCGAGGGCGAGCCGCACACCGAATTCGTTCGCGCGGCGACTCGTCGAGTAGCTGATGAGCGCGTAAACGCCAACGCCTGCCAGCACCAGCGCAAGGCCCGCGAAGCTCCCAATGAGGGCGAGGTTGAACCGCCGTTCGGTGAGTGACGTACCGACGAGTGCCTTCATCGTCGTCGCGGCGTAGATGGCCTGATTCCGATTCACGTCCCACACCGCGCGCTGAAGGAGTGGGAGAAGCGGTGCCGGATCGCCGGCCGTGCGGACCACGATCGACATCGATCCGAACGGAAACTGCGCGTGTGGCATGTACATCTCCGCGCGCGGCGCCCCCTGCAGGCCGTCGTGCCGCACGTCGCCGACGATGCCCACGATCTCGCGCGACTGCCCACCATCAAACATGACCGCGATTCGTTTGCCGATCGGGTCCTCGTTAGGAAAGTAGCGTTGGACGAGCGACTCGCTCACCAGCGCGACCTTCGACGCTGTCGCATTGTCTGCGGCCGTGAACGTCCGCCCACGACGCAGCCCGACACCCATGGCCTCGAAGTAGCCGTTGGTGGCGACGGTGGTGTAGACGGTAGGTGACTCGCCCGGCGCCGGGGCAGGCCGCCCCTCGAACCTGATCGGCGTCTGCACTCCGATGTTCGCGGCCGCGAATGGCAATGCCGACACCGCGCCGACCGACTCCACGCCAGGCACGGACTTCATGTGGTCGAGCACATCGCGGAGGGCTCCAGCTCGCAGCTCCGGCTTTGGGTACAAGTCCCACAAAAAGAGCTGGACCATGGCGCGGCGCTCGGGTACGAAGCCGGGATCCACTCGCAGCAGTACGATGAAGCTGCGGATCAACAATCCGGACCCGACGAGCAGCACCAGGGCGAGCGCGACCTCCGTGATAATCAGCAGCGACCGGAAGCGCACCCGCCCGCGTGACGCAGACGTCCCGCGACCTCCGTCACGGACCGCGTGGTTGATGTCGGGACTCGAGAACACGCGGGCCGGCGCGAGCCCGAAGAGCAATGCCGTCGCCGCGGACCCCGCGAGCGTGAACAACAACACGCGGCCATCGAGCGCGATTTCATCCAGGCGCGGAAGGGTCGCCGGCGAGAGCGCGACGATGAGCCGAATACCGACACGACCGACCAGAAGTCCGACGGCCCACCCGAACACGGCGAGGATGGCGCTTTCAGTAAGCATCTGGCGCGCGAGCCGCGCGCGGCCCGCGCCGAGGGCAGCGCGAATCGCGAACTCGCGCCCACGATCCGCGCCTCGCGCCAGCAGGAGGTTCGCCACGTTCGCGCACGCCACGAGCAGCACGCACATGACCGCGCCGAGCAGCACGAGCAGCGCCGGTCGAACCGGTCCGAGGATGTCGTTAGGTATCGACGTCACGAGAGCGCCAACCTTCGCGTTCGTCCACGGATACAGGGCGGCGAGCTCGCGCGATACGCGATTCATGTCGTCCTGTGCCGCGGCGATCGTCACGCCCTGGCGCAATCGCGCGATGACGCCGAGGTAGCCCTCGGCGCGAACTCGGCGATCCTCATCCGTGAGAATCTTGGGTGCCCAGATGTGCCGCTTCTCCGGGAACTGGAATGACGCGGGCATCACGCCGACGATCGTGTGTGCGACTCCATCCAGAATCTCTCGACGACCAAGCACGCCTGGGTCGCCACCGTACCGCTGTTGCCAGAGCGCGCTGGAAATGACGACGACGCGCGCCGCCCCTGGCCGGTACTCGTCTGGAAGGAAGGTGCGGCCGAGTCGTGGCTGCACGCCGAGCACGGCGAAATAGTCCTCGGAGACGAGCCATGAGTCGATCGAGGTCGTCTCACCTGACGCCCCCTTCACGTCGTGGCCGAAATATTGAAAGAATGCGACGCGCTCGAACGATCGACTTCGGTCGCGCCAGTCGAAGAAGGTTGCGGGCGATGTGCCACCCTCGTCCGACCGCCGTGCGTCCACCTGCCTGAGCCTAACGATACCATCCGCCCGAGCGTATGGCAGTGGGCGGAGCAGCACGCCGTCGACGACGCTGAAGATCGCCGTCGTCGCGCCAATGCCGAGTCCCAACGTCAGCACCGCGACTGTGGCGAACCCTTGGGATCGGCGCAGCTTTCGGAACGCGAACGTCAGGTCCTGACGGAGCTCGCCGCCGAGATCGGCGCGTCGGCGTTCGCGCTCGATCCCCTGCTCTTCCCGGCGCAGGTTGCGCCGAGCCCACTCCAGGTCGCCGAACTGTCGCCGGCTGCGCTCGCGCGCTTCGCGTTCCGGTACGCCGGCCTCGATCAGCTCCGCCGCGACCATCTCGATGTGGAACGCGAGCTCGTCGTCGATGTCACGGTCGATCTGTTGCCGCGAGCGGCGGGGGAATCGAAAGACGCGACGGAGACCCGGGATGCGACGCATGGCGCCCTCAACGAGGGATCGGGTTACCACTCACAATGTGAGGGGAAGATCGGGTCGCCGCAGCCGGGTGTCAATGCCGGCGTGGAACCACGGGCCGAATTGAACCCGCAGAGCCGCAGAGATCGCGGAGAACTGGGGAGCTTTCTCGGCGACCTCCGCTGCCTCACACGGGGCCCACCTCGTCCGTGATAGCCGGGCCGCTGCCCGTTGTCTCCGTCTGATCGATCAGCGGCGGTGGCCGGTGTCGCTGATACAGGATCACTGCCACGATCACGACAGCCGCGACCAGGAACCCCGCGAACTCGTCCTCGTACCGGCGAATGTGCCCGATGACGAGGAGGGCGGTTTCACCGAAGAGCCAACCCAGCGTGGCGAACAGCAGGGCCCAGACGAGCGACGCGATCGCGCTGCCGATCAGGAAGATCGGGATGCGCAACCTGGCTGCCCCGCAGGCGATTGGCAGCACGATCCGCGCGCCGAAGGCGAATCGCACCGCAAAGGCACTGCGCCATGGCCTCCGCCTAACGAACACGAGGAGCCGCGTGACATAGCGGCCCATCCGCCGGAAGCGCCGCCGCACCCACTTGCTTCGCCATCGTCCGAGCGCATACAGGCCGACGGCGGCCGCCCAGACGCCGATGGCACAGGCAAGGACCACGCGCATGAAGCCCAGATGGTGCTCATGCGCCGCGAAGCCGCCGACGAGCGGTGCGGCCTCTTCGGTAATGATTCCGGACGCACCGAGGGTCACGTACGCCCAGACCTCGGCGAGGTGGCTCAGGAGGGTATGCGATTCCATCGGGCTTGGAATCTATCCGGCGACGGGGGACGGGCGACTGCCGGGGACGGGGGACGGACGATGGGCGACGGCTAGAAAGCGAGAACCCTCGGAAAGGCCTCTCAATCGAGATGAGCTTTCCGAGGGTTTCCGCTTTTTAACCGTCGCCCGTCGCCCGCCGCCCGTCCCCGGCAGTTATCAGTCGCCCGCCTCCGGCGCCAACCCCGGAACCGGATACTCGGCCGTCTTCTCCTTGATGGTCATGCCGAACCGGCGCGCGAGGCCGCCACGCCACTCGTCGAGGATCTCGTAGAACGTCGGGATCGCGACCAGCGTCAGCAGCGTCGACGTGATCACGCCACCGATTACCGAGACGCCTAACGGCGACCGGAACTGCGCGCCCTCGCCCCGGCCAAGCGCGACCGGAAGCATGCCCGCGATCAGCGCCACCGTCGTCATGAGAATCGGACGGAGCCGGATCGCGCCAGCCTCGATCAACGCCTCACGCAGCGCCAGGCCCTGCTTCTCACGTGCCCACTTCGCGAAGTCGATGAGCAGGATCGCGTTCTTCGCCACGATGCCCATGAGCAGGATCACGCCGATCAGGCTCATGATGTTGATCGTGTTCCGGGTAACGGCGAGCCCCATCATCACGCCGATCAGCGACAGCGGCAGCGACAGCATGATCGCGAGAGGGTCGAGGAAGGACCCGAACTGCATCACGAGGATGAGGTACATGAGCCCGACCGCGACACCGAGCGCGAGGAAGATCTGCCCAAACAGCTCGCCCTGCTGCTCCGCCTCGGCGCCTTTCGTGATCCGGATGCTCGGCCCATGCGGCACAGCGAGCATGCGGGTGTACGCATCGTTCGTCACCTCGCCCATCGACCGGCCGGACGTGTTGAACTCGACCGACACGACCTTGTCGCGATTCAGGTGGTTGATCACCGCCGGCCCAACGCCCGCTTTCACCGTCGCGACCTGGCCTAACGGGGCCGTCGTCGGCGCACCGTTGGGACCCTGAATCACAAGCGGCAGCTGACGCAGATCGGACGCACGCGTACGGGCCTCCGGCGCAAGCCGGACGTAAACGTCGCGCATCTCACCGCTCGGGTCCTGCCAGTCGCCCGCGTCGATGCCGGCGAACGCCGGGCGCAGCGCCTGCGCGACCTGGCCGACCGTGACGCCGATGCTGCCGGCGACGCCACGGTTGAGATCCACGGTGAGCTCGGGCTTCTGCCCCTTCGTCGAGAGTGCGATGTCGACAGCACCGGGCACCGACTCCACCGCCTTGAGCGCCTTGTCGGCAAACGCCGCGAGCTCGTCGGTATCATTGCCGCGCGCCTGGAGCTGCACCTGCTTTCGCCCGCCGCCCCAGTCGGTGGCGAACACGGCGATCTTGGCGCCGCCGACCGTCTTGAGCTCCTCGCGCAACCGCGATGAGATGCCTTCGACACTCACGTTGCGGTCGCCCTTCGGCGTGAGACGCACATACACCTTCGCCACGTCCACGGCGCCGGTCTGCCCACCGCCGATCGTGGTGTACGCGTAGCGCACTTCCTTGTGCTTCTGGATCTGGCGAACGACTTCGTCGGCCTTGATGCGCGTGTACTCGATGTTCGAGCCCGGTGGCGACTCGATCGTCACATTGAGCTCGGCCTGGTCATCCTCCGGGAAGAAACCGAACCCCACTAGGGCGTTGTTGCCGATCTTGATCGACGGCATCGCGAGCGCGAAGACGAACGTGCCCGCGGCGATCGCGGACACCGCCCACCGGTGGTCGAGCGCCCAGGCGATCACGAGTTTGTAGTTCTGCGCCTGACGATTGAACCAGTGGTTGAACTTGTCGAGCTGCCGCGTGATCCACGCTTTCTTGTGATGCTCGACATGCGGGTCTGGCCAGTATGCCGAGAGCATTGGATCGAGCGAAAACGACACGAACAGCGAGACGAGCACCGAGCAGGCCATGGTGAGCGCGAACGGCTTGAACCACTGGCCGCCGACGCCGGGCATGAACGCGATCGGAACGAACACGGCGATGATCGAGAACGTCGTTGCCGCGACGGCGAGCCCGATCTCGTCGGTACCCTCGCGGGCTGCCGTGTAGTGGTCTTTACCCATCTCCACGTGCCGGACGATGTTCTCTCGCACAACGATGGCGTCGTCGATCAGGATACCGATCGCGAGCGACAGGCCTAACAAGCTCATGGTGTTGAGCGTGAACCCGAACGACCATACCGCGACGAAGCTCGCGAGCACCGACACCGGCAGCGCGAGACCCGTGATGACCGTGGAGCGCCACGAGTTGAGGAACAGGAACACCACGAGCACGGTGAGGAACGCCCCCTCGAGCAACGATTCCTCGACATTCGCGACCGAATGGCGGACGCGCTCGCCGCGGTTCTTCACCACGTCGATCGTCGTCCCCGCGGGCAGCCTTTTCTTCAGCGTCTCCAGGCGCGCGATAACCTGATCGGCGACCTGCGTGGTGCTGTAGCCCTTCGACTTCTTGATGTCGATGCCGACGGACTGGCGATTGACGCCGGCCGCACCCGCGCTGCCGCTCGCGCTGAACAGCGCGAGCGACCTTGCCTCTTCGGTACCGTCGAGGATGTCGGCGACCTGACCGAGCCGGATCACCTGCCCGTTCCGCTCGGCGATGATGATCTGGGCGAACTCCTCTGGACGCTCGAGACGTCCGCGGAGGCGGATCGAGCGTTCATCCAGGTCGCCGGTCACGCGGCCGACGGGCGCGGCGAGATTCTGCAGCTCGAGCGCCTGCACGACCTGCGCGACGCCGACCCCCGCGGCCTGCAAGGCAGCTGGCTTGATCTGCACCGTGAGCTCACGCTCGACCTTGCCAGGCACCTC
>Ga0157371_10004689_pt1 | contig 11818 bp, 10 predicted proteins | sample C45metaG_FD_113462 | JGI IMG/M metagenome (GOLD analysis project Ga0157371, IMG submission 113462) | Corn rhizosphere microbial communities from Kellogg Biological Station, Michigan, USA - C4-5 metaG | ecosystem: Host-associated > Plants > Roots > Rhizosphere > Soil | place: USA: Michigan... | reverse complement strand
TTACTTTTTGACTTTTTTATTTCAACAGTCAAAAATACTGCCATTATTTTACTTGAAGAATTTTAGTGTTAAAATCCCTTTAAACTGACAAATTAATGACAGAATTAAGCTTGTTTTAGAAAGAATGGTATGGTTGACAGTCTTTTACGGATATATTAACGATGAAATACTGACAGGCGTTGTAAGTTATTTTGCTCTTAAGCCAGCCAGGAAAATCTCTGCGAGCATTTTTTCTTTTGCAAAAATTTGCTTGAATTGTTCTTTGCCCGGGAACATAATTTTATCCTTGCTAAGGATGTTAAAGTGGATGCCTGAGAGGGCATCAATGAATACGTCTGTAGCTAATTTAGGGTCTTCTATTGTTAATTCGCCACTTGCTATCCCCCTGTTAAAAAGAGAGCCGATGATAATTGCTTCGAAAGTACGGGCCCTTTGGAATTTTTCATAAAGTCCTTCGGGTAGTTCTGTACTAATTACCTGATTAGATTCAAATAGATTATAGTATTTCTGAATGTAAGCCTGGCGCTTTTGGAGTAGTTTAAGTACACCCTCTGTTGCCGTTGTGGTTTTATCTATGGATTTGACTAAGTCTCTGCTCATTATTTGCATCAGGTGCTCGATAGAATTAACGTACAGACTTAATTTATCAGGGAAATAATAATAAAGAAGTGCTTTTGAAAAAGAAATATCTTTAGCAATTTCTGTCATTGTGGTTTTTGATAATCCATAATGAGCAAACCTTTTTAATGCAGCTTCGATAATTAAAATTCTTTTCTTATCCTGATTTTCCATAGAAATATTAATGTTCTCCCTTATTGTTCTTGAAGTTACCTCAACAACCTTTGAAAATACAAGGGGGCTGCGGAGATAAAATTTCATGAAAAATAGTCAAAATTTTTAAATATTGATTTTAACATGTTTATTACAGGGCTTATCGATTACATTTGTAGCGTTTACTTAATCAGTAGAAACCTCTATGTTAAACGTGCAAAAGAATAAATCATTAAAGCCTTACAATACATTTAGTATATCTGTTGATGCAAATTACTTTGCTGAAATCCTTTCAGAACAGGATCTTTTGGATGTGCTAAAATCAGATCTGGTTAAACAACAGAATTTATTGGTTCTGGGAGGAGGGAGTAATGTCTTGTTTACAAAGGATTTTGACGGATTGGTAATGAAGATAAGTATCCCTGGAATTTCCAGCGCTGTAAAAGGAGATGAAATTGTTGTTACGGCTGGGGCAGGAGTGGTTTGGAATGATCTTGTGAAATATTGTGTTCAAAATGGTTTTGCCGGTATTGAAAATCTTAGCCTTATTCCCGGAACGGTGGGGGCTTCGCCAATACAAAACATTGGGGCTTATGGTGTAGAACTAAAGGATGTTTTTGAATCTTGTGTAGCTTATGAAATTGCGACTTCGGAAAAGCGAGTGTTTAATTTTGAAGATTGCCGTTTTGGATATAGAGATAGTGTTTTCAAGAATGAACTTAAAGGACAATACATCATTGCCTCGGTTAGCTTTAAGCTAAGTAAGTCTGCAAAAATTAATGCTCAATATGGTGCAATACAAGAGGAATTAAGTAATAAAGGTATTGCTATTCCAACCATTAAAGATATCTCTGACGTTGTTTCGGAAATAAGGGTTGCTAAACTGCCTGATCCTTCTACAATTGGAAACGCTGGGAGCTTTTTTAAAAACCCCGTTGTTACAAAGGATGAGTTTGAAACTGTAAAATCTTTACACCCAAATGTAGTTTACTATCCTGCCCCTGATCATAAGGTTAAACTTGCAGCAGGCTGGTTAATAGAGCAATGTGGGTTTAAAGGTGTTGTTGTAGGGCAAACCGGAACATGGAAGAATCAGGCCCTGGTTCTGGTTAACCATGGTAACGCTACTGGCAAAGAAGTGTATAGTTTTTCAGAACAAATTATAAATAATGTGGATGCCAAGTTTGGTGTTAAGTTGGAAAGGGAAGTAAATATCCTGTGACAACGCCCATTTAATACAGTGGGCGCCGAAAATTAATTTGATAACATTGGGATCTTTTTTTTGGTACATAAGTTGTATATGTTTTTGAGTGTAATATTAAACAAACTGGTGAGCGCCACTCTTAAAACTTTGTTTGTTTGCTTTTTTAAACCCTAAAACTTAAAACATTATGACAAAAAATGAATTCAACCTCAAATTAAATGACCACTCGGTCTCTCTACAGTCATTCGCTTTAAATTTTACAAAAGATATTGAAGATGCAAACGACCTGGTACAAGATACTATGTTGAAGGCTGTAACTTATTATAGTAAGTTCAAAGAAGGGACAAATCTTAAAGGATGGTTGTTTACCATCATGAAAAATACCTTCATTAATAATTATCGTCGTTTAGTAAAAACGAATGCGTTAATTACTCAGTCTGATGATATTTCTTCGGCAAATCTTCATTACAGTGCTTCTAAAAACACCAGCGACAGCAAGTTTGTTATAGGTGATATTAATAAGGCTCTGGCTACTTTACAGCCAGAATATCATATTCCATTTGTTAAGTATTTTGAAGGGTACAAATACCATGAAATTGCAGAGATGCTTAACATTCCTATTGGTACGGTGAAAACCAGAATACATGTTGCCCGACAGATTTTAAAAAAGTATCTAAAAACATATTCTAAAGATGTTCTTGGTGCTGATATAGTTTAAGAAATTCTTATAAAAAAGCGGGTGCCTTATTAAGGCACCCGCTTTTTTATGGTTTTAATCTATTTTTCTACAAAGGCCTTTAAGTTGGCTAATCCTTTTTCGTAATCTTTTCCAATCATAGAATCGTAAGCGAGCGACATCCATTTTGAGAAGATAGATGTATTTTCGCCTCTAAAATCCCAGGTTACTTTTGTGCCCCCATTGTTGGTGGGCTCAAAATAAAATGAAGTTGTTGCTGTGCTTTGAAAAGGTTTAATGAATTCTAGTTTTTCGTCGATCTGCTTGTTTGGGTTAAGTTTTTCAATTGTAATGCTTCCTGTTCCTACTTCTTTTCCTTCCCAGCTAAATTTTGAACCTACAGAAACACCATCGCCTGTTACCGTGTGCTTAGCAGCCTTGTCCATTTGCATCCATGGGTTCCATAATCCGAAATCATTAAAATTTAATGTTTTCTGATAGGCTATGCTGTCAGGTTTGTTAATTTCAATGGATCTGCTTACGCTGTAAGTTTTAGGAAGGAAGAAACCAATGATAAAAAAGAGGGCAATGATTACTACAATAATGCCCGCTAAAACTTTAATTATTTTCATTTTTATTTGTTTTGGTTACTTAAAATTAACTTAAAAAATTTTATTGGGCAAACAATTAATTTTTAGAATGTATAGGTAGGAGAGAAGGTTGTTTAACTGCATCAAAATCATATTTTTGAGGCTAAATTAATTTTCATACATGAATTACTTCTATTTACTGATCAATCTGGGGCTGCTACTTTTATCATTTCTGCTGGTTTTAGACAAAAAGGCAGAGTCAACCAGAAGCTGGAAGCACATGGTTCCGGCAGTATTAGTGTCAGGAGTTATATTTTCTATTGCTGCACTGGTCTTTAATCAATTTAGAATATCCTTTTTTAATCCTAAATATATTCTTGGAGTTAATATTCTTCAATTGCCCATTGAAGAAATTATGTTTCACTTTGTTTTACCTTTTGCGGGACTAAATATCTATGTGGTTTTGAATGCTCATTTTCCCAAAAATAACCTCGAGAAATTCAGCCTGTCCATTAGTAATTTATTGCTAGGAGTGCTAATTGCTATGCTATTTTTTACTTACAGTAAATTGTATTGTGTTGTTACCTTTTCTATGCTCTTCGTATTACTTTTTTATGTAGAGTATGTAAACAAGCTTAGGTTCACATATAAGTTTTATAGGGCTTATGTAGTATTGCTTATTCCTTTTTGTTTATTATACATGTTTGTTGGAGGTTTACCAATTCTAACTTATGCATTTGATAAAACTATTAACTTAACCTTAGGCCCGATTCAATTTGAATGCTTCTTTTATCTTATGAGTGTTCTTTTGATAAGTGTTTATTTATTTGAAGTACTTAAAAGTAAAGCCTAATGGAGCTGCCAATTTACACAAAACAACAGCTTGCATTACGCAACGGGCAAGATAAGCCACAAATATGGGTTGCCTATAAAGGAGTTATTTATGATGTAACAGATAGTAGATTGTGGAGGAATGGAAAGCATTATGAACATTGGGCCGGCCAGGACCTGACAGATGAGTTGCCCGATGCTCCACATACAGAAACGGTGTTTGAAAAATTTACGGCAATTGGGAAATTAAGTACATAAAGAATCTATCTCTTTGTAATTCTTTATGTACTTAATTGTAGAAGCTTATGATTCTATTGAAAATGAGCTTAGGTTTACAAATTCCTGAACGCGTGCAGTAACTTCTTCTGCTGTTAAATTTAAGATCTTTTCAGTCCCAAATTTCTCTACACAGAAAGAAGCAAGGGCAGAACCAAAAATTATGGCATTTTTCATATTGTTGAAGTTAACAGTTCCTACTTTAGCCATGTAGCCAATAAAACCACCTGCAAAAGTATCTCCTGCACCAGTTGGATCAAATACCTCAGCTAATGGTAAAGCCGGAGCCGAGAAAATTTTATCTTCATGAAATAACAGGGCTCCATGTTCACCTTTTTTAATGATCAGGTACTTAGGCCCCATTGCTAAAATTTTCTGAGAAGCTTTAACTAACGAATACTCTCCTGACAATTGACGCGCCTCTTCATCATTAATAGTAAGTACATCCACCATTTTAAGCGTTTCGAGCAAATCAGGCATCATAATGTCCATCCAAAAGTTCATTGTGTCTAAAACAATTAATTTGGGTTTGTTTTTCAGACGTTTGATAACAGTTTGTTGAACAATAGGAGTAAGGTTGCCTAGCATTAAGTACTCGCAGTCCTGATAGCTATCAGGAATAATAGGGTCAAAGTTCTCCAGAACATTAAGTTCAGTAACTAGAGTGTCGCGGCTATTCATATCATTATGATATTTTCCGGACCAAAAGAAAGACTTTTCTCCATCTTTTATCTGCAACCCCTCTGTGTCAATTCCGTGGTTTGTAAAAGTATTTATGTCTTCTTGATGAAAATCATCACCTACAACACCAACAATTTTTACTTTATTGTAGAAGTAAGAAGCAGCTAAACTTGCATAAGTTGCGGCACCACCTACTATTTTATCGGTCTTTCCGAAAGGAGTTTCGATTGCATCAAAAGCTACAGTACCTATGATTATCAGGCTCATATGAAATAATTGTTTTTTTTTAATTTTTTTTCTCTGCAAATATTGCATAAATAAATTAAAACCCCTAATATTGCATTCCCAAAACGAACAAGGCGATGCGTTCTTTAAGAGTACATCAGAAGCGTTTTTGGAAGACCAGACTCCTTCTTAGCTCAGCTGGTTAGAGCATCTGACTGTTAATCAGAGGGTCGCTGGTTCGAGCCCAGCAGAGGGAGCTCAGATTTTCAAGTCAGAAAATCACATAAAAACCCCATTTCTAGCTAATAGAATGGGGTTTTTTATTTCCATAATAGGAAGTTTCCTACCTCCATTTTGTCTTTTCAATAGCCAAGTAATGTTAAGTTTTACAGGAAAAACTGTCGAATTTAACGTATGACTTTTACAAATATTTAACAAAGAAAATCCCGCGATTTAGGGCTTCCGGTATCCGTAAACGCAATTTTTTTCAAGTTAAAATGGCAACAATTGATGCAAAAATCTACGTTCACCATTACAAAAATGATGGTACGTGCAATGTAAAAATCAGAATTTACCACAAAAATCAGCAGAGGTTCATAGACACGACGCACTTTCTCTGCGAAAAACAGTTGAAAAGGCATCCCGAAAACAAGAGGGAATTTTTAATCAAAGATCAGTTTGTCAAAAAGTTGGTCAATTCTGAATTGGACAACTATAGGTTGGCAATAAGCAACCTAGGTCCAAAGCTTAATCTCTTTAGTGCCGATGAACTTAAAAAATATCTGACGAAAACTGATGAAAGAATTGATTTTATCGCTTTCTGCAACAACTTTATAGCTGACCTCGAAGAAAGCGGCAGAGGCAAGAGTGCAGCGAATTACAGAACGGTAAAGAACAGCTTGATAGATTTTTTTGGCAAGGAAAGGATATTCATTGAGGAAATCAACTATGATATGCTTGGCGACTGGGAACATTACCTTAGATCAAAAAGAGTAGTAACAAGATTGAACCAGTTCCAAAAGCCAATCTCAACTTTTCAAAATCCCTTAAAAGACGCTAGTGTACATAATTATATGCGGGACTTAAGGGGGCTTTTCAACCATGCTAGAAAAAAATATAATAGAAGGAGTTTGGGCATCATAAGGATTGAGCACTATCCCTTTGATGAATATAAGATAGTTGAAGCGCCGCTTACCCGTAAACGTAATACAGACATAGATACATTAAAGCTGATTCGAGATAGCAGTCCTTTGCCAGCAAGTAGAGCAGAGTTGGCCAGAGACTTGTTCATGCTGTCTTTTTACATGTGCGGTATTAATGCCGTGGATGTTTTTAAGGCAGATAAATCCAATATTACTAAAGGAAGATTGGAATACAACCGTTCAAAAACCAAAGATAAAAGAAAGGACAACGCTTTTATCAGTATTAAGATCGTACCCCAGGCCAAACCTATTATAAATAAATACATAGGAATCCTTTGTCAAAGATATAGCAATATTGGAAGTTTGAACAAGGCTTTAAGCGCAGGTATGAGAGAGTTGTGTAAACAGATAGGTGCTGAGGGGATAACTTACTATTGGGCCCGTCATACTGTTGGCAATCTTGCACGCAATAAATGCAGAATGAGCAAGGATGATGTGGCTCTTGCATTAAACCATGTGGATCAAGGAAGAAAAGTTACAGATATATATGTAGACAAAGATTGGAGCATCATTGATGAGCTACAAGAAAGGGTAGTGAGCCTTTTGAATGAAAGGGAGGCCGATAAATAACAAATATAATAGATAAAAATGATTGGATTAATTATTCTATGTGAAGTAAGCACACCATTCATATGAATAACCAATTATTATAATCAACCCGTTGTGTGCACAATAAACTATGGCAACAATAAGTGCAAAAATCTACAAGCATCACAAAAAATCTGATGGAACCTACAATGTAAAAATCTGTATCTTCCACAAAGCCCAGAGAAGGTGCATTAACACTAACCACTATTTGGTTGGTAAGCAGCTAACATCAAAGTTAAAGATAAAGGACAAGTTTATTGCCGATCTTGTTGAAAGACAGCTAATAGATTACCGGAGAACAGTTAGCGAACTTGGCAGCAAGCTTAGTTCATTTAGTGCTGAGACATTACGGGATTATCTTAGAGATAAAGATGCAGATATCAATTTTATTACGTTTTGCGACGAACATATTCAAAAAACAAAATTGGAAGGACGTGAAGGCACCGCACATAATCATAGTAGAATTAGAAATAGCCTTGTAGACTACTTTGGACGGGAAATTGTTTCTATAACAGAGATTAATTCGGCCATGCTCTTCATTTATGAACGTTATTTGAAATCAGAAAGGAAAATGGCGAGGATAAATCAATTAGGGAAAACGGTTGTAATCATTAAACCACCTATGAGTGAAATTGGTCTTCACAATCATATGAAGGATTTGCGGACATTGTTCAATGAGGCCAGAGATTTTTATAATAATGAAGATTTGGAGTTCAACAGAATCAAACACTATCCTTTTAAAAAGTATAAACTTGGACCGGTTCCTTTGGCCAAGAAAAAGAATAATTCGATTGTGGATGTGCTGCGAATTAGAGATTGTATAACAGAACCTGGAAGCCGGGCAGAGCTTGCAAAAGAGCTTTATATACTTTCCTTTCTTACCTGTGGAATGAATGCAGTGGATCTTTATAATTGTACGAAAGATAATATTAGAGATGGTCGTATAGATTATAATAGAACAAAAACCAAAAGAAAAAGAAGAGATGATGCTTTTATCAGCATTAAAATAGTAGAAGAAGCAGAACCTTTGTTGAAAAAATATATTGGCAAACTCCGTAAACGTTATGCCAACTATGGTACACTTGATAGTGCGCTGAGCAAGGGAATGAAAGAAATCTGTAAAAGGACAGGACTGGATGGGGTAACTTTTTACTGGGCACGTTATACCTTTGCAAATCTCGCCAGAAATTCATGTAGAATGAGCAAGGACGATGTTTTGTTGGCAATGAACCATGTTGATATGACAAGCCGTATGGTAGACATCTATATTGAGAGAGATTGGAAGATAGTGGATGAAGTACAATTAAAAGTTGTTCAATTATATAGGGATGCAGATGCTGAGCTAATCAGAAGTGTAGAACCAAAATATGAAGAAGAATATTGTTAGAACAATACAGATATGTAACAAGGTAATATTTTTAGATTTTTAAAAAAGCCATAAAATATGCCTTCTTGTATATAAAATGCGCATTTTTTTGTATATTTAGACTAGCAGACTCATAATCTTCTACTCTTCTATATTTGACTCCCGAAACCTCCAAATTCTATGGATAAATTATAATATTTTAAAAGCTTTACAAATGTTTATTGGATATTACTCGATATATTTTGAAGTTGTTGGTTTTTAAAATATTATCAGACATAATTTAGCGAATGGAAATCCTTGTGTCGCTAGTTCGATCCCAGCAGGTAGCTTTAGATTCAATTGGAGCTCCCGGATAGGACAATCGATGAAGGCCATGCGCCCGAATGTACAATGATATGTTCAATCAGTAATTACGATAATCGAGAACTCATTACTTTATTCATCGTCAGAATGGTCTATGAATTCTAGTCTTGCGAGTTCGAGTAGTTCCTCGAGTAGTTTTTGTGAATCCTCAATGGCGACATCCTGCCTCCCATACTTTGCATAGACATCGTCGAATCCAGAAGTCGACGCATAGAACATTTCCACGGCCCTAGGACCTTTCCGAGCCATGTCTGCCTCTACAATGTAATCCAGATAAGAGACTATACAGCTTTCCATTTCATGAACATCCTGTTTGGAAAGAACCATATCCAAGATGGTTTCCAAATTCATCATAACCATTGGCGCAATGTTCAGTTTTTTCTCGTATTCCCTTGGTAGAACGGATGTCAGAGTTTCTGATAGATAGGAGTTTAAACCATTAATTCCGAAATAATAATCGTTGAATACGATGATTGGGAAAATAAACAAATCCCCTGTAGCTAGCAACTCTTTTACTCCAGGGTCGAATCTAAAGCCCCCTTCATGGATAATTGAAATCTGCTTTCGCAGTTGATGAATTCCCTTTTCCTTACCTTTTTCGTTAACTATAAAGCGCTGGTCAAAATATGACTTAAGCTCGTCGAAATCGGGTTTCTTAGCTAATCTTTCAGGAAAGAAATACGCCTTGTATTCAAAAAGGAATATAGTTCTGTCGATGCGTATATAGCCATCTGGAGAGTTTTTGCTGCCGTCATCAAAGTGCATCTTGGATGCCCCGGTTTTGCATAGAAGTGACAGGATGGGCTTTAAGCATCGTTTTTCCAATACATCCGCAATCTTTTGGCTATAGCTGACAAAAGCATCGTCTAACAGTCTTTTTTCGGAAGGTTTAAGGCTTGTCTGATGGAAAAGTTCGAAAAACGGACCCCGGAAGACCTTTCGCTGGGCTAGATAATTGTCCAATATGACATAGCTATCCCTTTTTTTGTAATAATAAATAGGTGCTTTTTTTAGCTCTGTAAAACCAATTTTACTGCGGTTATTCTGTCTTACTACCTGCGCTTCTAAGTGCTTGATGTTTGTATCTTTATTAACAGATAAAAGCGTGTATCTACGTAGAGGCGCATCTGGATCATATGTTGTAGTTGCTTTATAGATTGATTGAAAGCTGCCCATCAGTTCTGACGGTCGCGAGAATCCAAAGCTGGAAAGATATTCTGTAAGTGGTTCAGTGAAATGTTCCTGTGCATATTCCAATAGGCAGCTAGTCTTCAGCATTTCAAGAATCATATTTCCTCGTTCATTCATCTCAAACTGCCCAATGATCGGTAGCCATGACATTTTCCACCTCCACATACCATTAGAATCATCGCTTTTCGCTAGATCTATCATTTGTTCGTCACCTTGATGGACTTCGTCAATAATTTTAAGATATGCTTTAAAGAAAATATACTCTGCCTCAGGTCCGATGATGGGCTGGTCTACTGTTCGTTCATTATTAAGTTCCCTCATGATCATGGCCAGCAGGTAGCGGCGAAAAAATATCAGGCCCTGAAACTGTACACCAGATTTTATGGCATACTCTTGTAGTGCCTCCTTTACGAATTTATACTGCTCTGCAGTGAATCGGTGGCTTGCGATGCCATTTACCCGTTTGTGCAGTTCCATCATTGGTTCGGGAGAGGTAAGTTCGCTGTTGAGTGCTGCGCAAAGGATGATGATTGTTTCGGAATTTACACGCGAAACCAGTTCCTCGTAGGTCTGAGCTTCGTCAGGGTATATATCCCTAAAGCCAGGTATTGCTGCTGTATTCATTACGGAAATCTATAGCTTTCAAAGCTAGCTTTTATTGTGGTCTATTAAGATGATTTGCTAAAAAAGTGCAATTGTGTTGATGGTATGTTTATCTATTTTTGATTTGTGGTCGCTGAATTCCTGATAGTGTATCGCGAGATAGTATAATCTCTGAATTAGATATAGTATATACGGGCTGCATGTTTTATTTAAACTCCATTTTGTTGATAACCCAATTTTATTTGAATAAATTACAAATTCTAATATTTATTAATGCCTCTATGAAATTCCGATACGATGAAAATGGCGTTCACCTGTTTAACAAAGAAGACAAAAACGTATCTAGGTAGCCGATAGTTTGGACTATTTTTTAGAACCCCTATTGGAATCATTCACCAGTCTTATTAGTTTTTTAGGTATCTGTTTTCAAAAAGTTCAGAGGAAAGCCAACAGCCTAATACGCTGTAGGGGTAGTGCGCTTCGTCGATGTTCATTCCAATTACCAATTTTCCCTTTGCACCGTCCATCCTTGCATCATAAAGGATATCGCCCACAACAGCATCTCTTTCCTCCCTTAGACTGTCAAAATAACTATATCCTGCTATGGCAAACCGACGTTCCTTTTCGGCGGTTTCTAGTAATATCCAGTTGTGGAGGTATTCTGCTTTACCGTTATGCATTTTCTGTTCCTGTTCATCGACAAATTTCTCAAGATATTCCTGCCCATCTATAGGTACGTTCAATAGTATATAAGATGTTTCAAGCCAGGTCTGGAACTGTTTTTCCTCCAACCTGAGCAACATGTCCTTCCACCATCTCGTTTTGGTTAGTTCCGGCTTAACAACCTTTTCGCCATATGCTGAGCCAATAATATAGTTGTCGAGTTCCTTGGATTTAAGATCCATCTTGAAAAAGCCGATTTTTGCTAAGTCTTTTCCGAGGTTGAAGCCGTCGTCCAGGTACCAGGCCAAAAGATCCAGCTCATCGCCCATATACTGTACATTTGCTTCAAGTTCGCGGCGGCGTTGCAGGTAGTGGATTTTTTCTGCTGCAAGGGGTAACAAATCAAATACAATCTGAAGATCTGTCAGGCTGACCGAAGTGGCCAATTCTTCGATTTTTTTACTGGTAACGCCAGCTTTAATGAGTTGCTTAAGGTTGCTTCCCATCATGCCCAAATGGGATAGCGTTATGCCCAGGGGAATAAAATACCTAAGTTCAGCGGAATTGAAGCGGTTGTTTGGACCTTTT
>Ga0157371_10004687_pt1 | contig 11819 bp, 10 predicted proteins | sample C45metaG_FD_113462 | JGI IMG/M metagenome (GOLD analysis project Ga0157371, IMG submission 113462) | Corn rhizosphere microbial communities from Kellogg Biological Station, Michigan, USA - C4-5 metaG | ecosystem: Host-associated > Plants > Roots > Rhizosphere > Soil | place: USA: Michigan... | reverse complement strand
TATGAGCTGGAGCGTCTAAAAGAAGAATTATCGAGGAAACATGCTATCGAACGAAAAAATAAAGAGATCGAGCGGAGAAAAAATATATTGGATAACCAGATCAGAAGGCTTACTTCCGAATTTGAAATGGAGAAGGAAGCACTTAACAGTGAAGAAGCCGAAGACAGGAGGATAGCCCAAATAAAGGAAGAGCACCGCAAAGAAATGATGAAAGGCAGAAAAACCAGATAAACCTATAATTATAATACTTGAATAACACTTTGAAACCAATGGAATCAACCTGGGAGTTAAAACTCTATATTGCAGGCAAAACTCAGAAATCTGAAACTGCCCTGCGCAATTTAAAAAAATACTGCACAGAACACCTCGATGGCAGGTATTCGATTGAAGTAATCGATCTATTAAAAAAACCGCAACTGGCGGAAGGGGACCAAATATTTGCAGTTCCTACATTAGTAAGAAAAATACCTGTGCCGATCAGGAAAATAATTGGCGATCTTTCCAATGAAGAAAAAGTGCTTGTTGGCCTGAATATTGTTCCAATAAAAAAATAATAGAAAATGAATATCATGGCTGATCATGTGGAAAATAATGGAGGAGACCGCCACGAAGATTCGAAATTATCTATGAAATTATTTGTGACTGGGGCGTCGACAAATTCCCTTAAAGCTATCGCTAACTTGAAAAACATTATAGAAAAATACTTTGATTCGTGCTACGATCTTGAAATCATAGACGTATATCAGCAACCATTGAAAACAAAGGAAGAACAGATCGTAGCCCTTCCAATGCTCCTGAAATATTTCCCTTTGCCTGTAAAAAAATTAATAGGTGATCTGTCCGACACTCCTAAAGTGCTCAAAGGTCTTGGATTAAACCCGTAATGAAATGCAAGTAAACGAGAGTCATAAACTGGCCGAAGACCAGATAAAGGAATTGCGGCAACAGCTTGAAGAAGCCAATGAAATGATCGAAGCGATACGCAACGGTAAGATTGATGCATTGGTAGTGAAAGATGATACTGGCCCTAAGGTTTACACCTTAAAAACCGCTGATCAGACTTACCGCGTTTTTATTGAAAAAATGAGAGAAGGAGCGGTTACGCTCAATAAAAAGGGACTGATCCTCTACAGTAATACCCGTTTTGCTTCCATGCTGAATCTTTCTCTTGAAAAGATCATAGGCTCTTATTTTAAAGATTACATTGATTCTTCCTTTGCAGAATCATTTGATGCGCTTTTTGAACATGGATGGCACACAGAATGCAAAGGAGAAGTAAGCTTTCTTACTGCTGATGGAAAGTCCATTCCTGTTTTACTTTCTTTGACCAACCTGGAATTAGACGAAGGACTTGCCCTAAGCATTATTATCACCGATCTTACTGATCAGAAAAAGATAGAACAGGAACTTCGTGATAATTACCATGCATTGGAAGAAGCCAAATCCTACACCGAGAAACTGAACAATGACCTGGAAATGCATGTTCGCGAGCGAACCGAGCAACTGATGATCAGCCGGGAGCATTTTAAATTTATGGCTGATACCATCCCGGTAATTGTGTGGAGAGCCAATGCGCGCGGCGAGTACAATTATTTTAACCGACTGTGGTATGAATATACAGGACTGACCTTTGAAGAATCCAAAGGTGACGGATGGCAAACTGTTATTCATCCCAACGACCTGGAAAAAACAGTAAAAGAATGGGAACTATCTGTGGCAACCGGCACTGAATATAAAAGTGAAGACCGCAAACGTTCTAAAAACGGTGTTTACCGGTGGCACCTGGTGAATGCGCTGCCTTTCAAAGACCGGGAAGGAAACATTCTGCAATGGTTCGGCGTCTGCACTGATATTGAGGATCAGAAAAAAGACATGCAGAAGAAAGATGAATTCATCAGTATGGCAAGCCACGAACTGAAAACGCCCGTCACCAGCCTCAAAGTTTTTAACGAACTACTGCTGATGGATGCAGAAAGAAAAGAAAATAAAAACGAATCGATCATGCTGAAAAAGATGGATAAACAGATCGATAAGCTTACCCATCTTATTGGCGATCTCCTGGATGTTTCGAAAACTAATTCAGGACAGTTAAGTTACGACTTTGAAACCATCAACTTCAATGATGTGGTGATAGAAACCGTGAATGTATTACAACTCTCCACTTCTCACCAGCTTCGGCTAAATCTGGGCGAACCAACTTTCGTCTTAGCAGATAAAAACCGCCTGGGGCAGGTGATCACCAATCTCGTTTCCAATGCAGTAAAATATTCTCCACATTCTTTAGACGTAGATATTTACACTGAAAAGTCGAATGGCCGGATCAGGCTTTGTGTGCGTGATTATGGAATTGGCATTCCTGTTTCTGAACAATCCAAATTGTTCAGCCGGTTTTTCAGGGTAAGTGAAAACAACTATCCCGGCCTTGGTCTTGGCCTTTATATCTGCAAAGAGATCATCCGCCGCCACTCAGGAACCATGTCGTTTGAAACCGAAGAGGGCAAAGGCTCTACGTTTTGCTTTTCTATCCCGGTGAAGGGGGGAGGGGATTGTTGAATTATTTAATTATTAAATTATTGGGTTATTAAATTATTGGGTTATTAAATTATTGGATTATTAAATTATTGAATTATTAAATTATTTCACACCGCCGTCTAGGTCTATCGGACAACGGCATTGAGTTCAAAAAAACCAAGAAGGTTTTATTTCGAACTTTCAAAAAAAATTAGAAACTGCCAAAAAACCTTCTTGGTTTGATAAACATTCAATTATTAAATTATTGGATTATTCAATTATTTTCACACCCCCCGTCTGGTCTCCGGCCAAGGGTATAGAGTTCAAAAAACCAAGAAGGTTTTATTTCGAACTTTCAAAAAAATTAGAAGCTGCCAAAAACCTTCTTGGTTTGAACTCTTGATGAGGAAAAAAACCTTGAACGATTGTTGGTCGTCGGTTGTTGACCAAATACAATTAGTAAAATAAAAAGAATATCTTTGTTACATGTCTGCCCGTATTTATATTGATCTCACAAAAATGCAAGTTGCACTGAAACATTTCGTGCGTAAGAGAGCTGAAAAAACAGGCAGCAATATTATCTATGTGCGAGACAGTCAATTGGTCAAAGAAAATCCTAAAACCCACAAGAAGAGTGTTTTAAAATATATTCCCAAGCACAACTAAATGCCCACGCTTTACATTCTTGCAGGCCCTAATGGTGCAGGTAAAACTACATTTTACCAAACCGCAGTTGAACAGGAATTTATACCTGAAACACTGCCATTTATAAATATTGATAGCATCACAAAAGACGAGTTGGGTGGATACACTGAATCCAATTTCATAAAAGCAGAAGAAATCTACCGGCAACGGATTGGAGAGTTAATAACGAATAGCCAGGATTTTATGATCGAATCAAACCTGGCAAAGGACAGTGAGTATGGTTGGATCGAAAAGATGAAACAGAAAGGCTTTGATGTTGTACTTTATTACCTGTGTACTGATTATCCGGATGAAGTGCACGTAAAACGTGTGCAGGAACGTGTAGCTGAAGGCGGACATGATGTTCCTGAAAATATCGTTCATCATCGCTATCGCATGTCATTACTCTATTTGAAAAGCAAACTGCATTTATTTAAAGAAGTATATTTAATAGACAATGAAGATACCGCTATAGAAATGGCCACTTTACAACACGGACAAATAATACACAAGAAAGAGAAAGCTCCTCATTGGGTACAAGATACTTTATCCCTGGTTGAAAAAATAAGTAATCGAAAAAAATAAGTGGGAAAAAACCAAGAAGGTTTTATTTCAGACTTTCAAAAAAAATAAGAGCCTGCCAAAAACCTTCTTGGTTTGATAAACATTCAATTATTAAATTATTGGATTATTCAATTATTTTCACACCGCCATCTGATCTCCCGGCCAACGGCATAGAGTTCAAAAAAACCAGGAAGGTTTTATTTCGAACTTTCAAAAAAAATAAGAGTCTCCAAAAAAACCTTCTTGGTTTGACCTCTTCATTCAACCTTCAACCTTCAACGTTCAACCTTCAACGTTCAACCTTCAACCTTCAACAATAAAAAAGCCTCCGTCCCCGGAAGCTTTTCATGTTATCCAATGTAACCTTAGTCACTGCACGATACGGCTCAGTATATCACTGTAGTTGAACTGGTTCCGTACACCTACTGCCGCTACTCTTACCCAGATCTTCGCGCCGCTTTGCAGGTTTTTAAACGTACACTTGCGCGAAGTGCTCGAAACTACGGTCCATACGCTATCAGGCGTCAGCGGATCCATAGTATATTCGTGGGAATAACTACGCGCGCCGGGCACTGCGTCCACGCTTACGTGAATCACACCGGGATTGATACCGTCCCATAATTTCAGATTCTTTGGTTTCTGCATGTCGGGTTTCGGTTCTCTTTGCTTGCGCATATCAAACCTGCTGCTGATCAGTTTGTTGGCGTCGCCGTTTGCAGTGAGGGTTACATAATTCCCCAGTTCCACCAGCATGGCCGTCAGCACCGTCCTTGCTTTGTCTTTGGCAGCGATGTCGTCAACGCTGCGCGACGCGGCCTTCTCCAGTGCATTGGTGTAGGCGAGCCTGGCCGTGTTGAACGTGGCCATGTCCGGCGTCGGGTTGGGGAAATTGGGGTTTTCATTCATTCCTTCATAGATGGAGCCGGCTTTGTTATCGAAGCCAGGGCCTGAAAGGTGGTCGAATCCTACATTGATTCGAGGGGTGGGTTGATACTTTTTCACTTGTAATGAAATTTTCAGAGGTTTTGGCAAAGTTGCCTGCTGATCCAATTGCGAATCAACGAGGGCAAAGCAAGAAACTTTTTGCCAACAAAAAAATACGCATTATTACGTAGAAAAAATAAAAATCCATTGATTATATTCCCCCGCTTTTTACGTTGTGACCCGTCTTTATTTTAATGAAAAAAATTTTTAAAAAAGCCGTTTTTGCCCTGAGAAAACACGGTACCGCTGAGTAGAAATACCCTTTTTTTGATTTTTGGGCTCAAAAGTACCTTTTCCAAAAACCCGTTCTCGTGATAAAAAATCGAAAAAACAAATAAAAAGATCGCAATCATTTGAGAACTTATCGCGAAAACAAATAAAAAGATCGCGATCATTTGAGAACTTATCGCGATCATTTGATAAAAGATCGCACACATTTAAGAAGGGATCGCGAAAACAAATAAAAAGATCGCACACATTTAAGAAGGGATCGCGATAACAAATGAAATGTGTGCACACATTTCTCTCGGGATCGCGAAAACAAATGAAATGTGTGCACACATTTATCAAGGGTTTGGTCATTAGGGACGGTTCATTCAGGAACAATGGGACGATACAGTGAACGGAAAAATAATCTCATTTTCTATTTTTCTGCTCCAACTTTTGGCAGATTCGTTTATATTTGATGATAGAAAATTTTTCATTCTGAAAATATTCTAACTGCCTACTCCTAAGAACTAATAAACCTTTTATTTACAATAAAAATCATTTGATTATGAAACTAACTGACTTTACCAACTTGTACTCACTTTCCAAAACACTAAGATTTGAACTGATTCCTCAAGGAAAAACTTTGCAACATATTCATGAGAAACGTTTAATTGAGCAAGATAAACAACGTGATATTGATTATAAGAAATTAAAAAAGATAATCGATGAATATCACAAGCAGTTTATTGACCAAAGTTTGAAAGGAATTGTTTTAAATGACCTTGATTCCTACCGCACACTTTATCAGAAAAAAGAAAAAGATGATCAGGAGAAGAAAAATTTCGACAAAGTAAAATCTCTTTTGAGAAAACAAATTTCAGATGCCTTTAAAAGCCAGGAAAAATTTAAAACCCTATTTGCAAAAGAATTAATCAAAGATGATCTTTTAAAATTTGTACAAGAAGAAGAGAAAGAATTAGTAAATGAATTTAAAGACTTCACTACCTACTTTACAGGTTTTCATGAAAATAGGAAAAACATGTATGTGGCAGATGAAAAAGCAACTTCTATTGCCTTTCGACTGATAAATGATAACCTTCCCAAATTTATTGACAATCTCAATATTTTTGAACAAATTCAAAAAGAGAATTCAAATATAATAGAAAATTTCAGAACGGCCTTGCTTGAAATGGAAGACATGACCCAGGGATTGGAACTGGAAGAGTTATTCTCGTTGAATTATTTCAATGAAACACTTTCTCAGAGAGGAATTGAATTATACAATACCATGGTTGGAGGAAGATTTGTAGAAGAAGGAAAAGACAAAATCAAGGGATTAAATGAGTATGTAAATCTTTATAATCAACAACAGAGCGATCGCAAAAAAAGGCTGCCGAAATTCAAACAACTTTATAAACAAATTTTAAGCGACAGAAACTCAACATCCTTTGTAATAGATCAGTTTCAAAATGATTCAGAACTGTTAGAATGCATTGAGCAATTTTATCAGAGTGGAATCTGTAATTATGAATCGGACGGAAATACAATAAATGTTCTGCTGTCTCTGCAAAATTCTTTAAGGTCATTAATCACTTTTGATCTTTCAAGGATTTATTTAAGAAATGATCGTTCGATTACTGATATTTCACAATCTGTTTTTGGAGATTGGAATGTAATAAGATCTGCTTTGAGTGATTATTACGAAAGCACGTTTCCGATAAATGCAAAGGAAAAAATTGCGGAATACGAAGACAGAAAAGAAAAATGGCTTTCTAAATCAGGTTATTTTAATATCAGTACCATTCAAACAGCATTGAATGGATATAAGAATGACAATATAACGATCAAGGATAGAGGAAATGAACTAATTAATTACCTGGCTTCCTGCGGATTTGACTTAGAAAGCAACTTGAATTTAGTAGAAAAAATTTCAAAAAGCTATGCAGATATCAGAGACTTGCTGAATCAACCTTATCCTGATCAGGAAAATTTAAAGAATGATAAGAAGAATATTGGATTGATAAAACAATTTTTAGACGGTTTAATGGATTTTATTCATTTTATAAAGCCGTTGAATGTAAATGAGGAAGGGTTGGAAAAGGATCAAACTTTCTACTCACTTTTTGAACCTCTTTTTGATCAACTTTCCAAAACGATTTCACTGTACAATAAAGTTAGAAATTATCTTACTCAGAAACCATATAGTATTGAGAAGATTAAATTAAACTTTGAAAACAAAGGACAATTTTTAGGAGGATGGGTAGATAGCAAGACAGAAGATAGTGATAACGGTACACAAGCAGGTGGCTATCTATTCAGGAAAAGAAATGAAATTGGGGAATATGATTATTATTTAGGAATGAGCAATGATGTAAAATTATTGAGAACATATTTGAAACATAGAATTCAGGAAAAAGACAAGAGCGATTATGAAAGGATGGATTATTACCAACTAAAGACCGCCTCCATTTATGGCAATAGTTATATGGGCAATTTGTCTTATAAAGAAGATAAAGAAAGATTAATTTCAGCCATTGTGAATTACTTAAAAAAAAATGGTGAGGAAACAGCATTTTTAGCGATTAATGATTATTTAAACAATAATAAACTAACAGAATCTCGAACACCAAGCGGATGTTTGAATATTTTATCAAAAGATTACCAACACACCTTTAAACGTATTATTAAAGATGAATCATTTTTAAAAGTAAATAATGAGGTTGTTCAAAATCTAAAAGAAACATTAAAAACATTAGTAAGAGTACCAAAAGGAATGGAATATGCTAATAAGCAATATACATTGTTTCCGGAAGTAATTGCTGATATTGAAGAATTGAGTAAAATAAAGCTTTTTTTATATTTTCCGGTATGCCAAAAAGAATTGGACGATGCATTAATAAGAACACATAAACCCTTATTCTTATTTAAAATAGTCAATAAAGATTTATCATTTGCAGAAGAATTTATAAAAGGTAAGAGGAAATCAAGAGGCAAAGACAATATGCACACGTTATATTTTAAGCAATTAATGAGTGGGGCTCAGGATATAATTGATATTGGAACCGGTGAAGTTTTTTATAGAGAAGCCTCTATTGAAGGTAATATAACTCACCCTGCTCATCAAGCGATTAATTCTAAGAACCCATTAAAAAAAGGTGAGAAGAGAACTTTTAAATATGATATTATAAAGGATAAAAGATTTGCAACAGATAAATACTTTTTGCATCTTTCTATTACATTAAATTATCAAAAACCAAAGCAAGCCAAAGATTATGAATTAATAGTAAAAAAATATCTGCGCAATAACCCGGATATAAAAATAATTGGTATCGACCGTGGTGAGCGGCATTTGATATACCTCACACTAATAGACCAGCAGGGAAACATCATCAAACAGGAATCGCTTAATATTATTGAAGATAAAAAGCATAATATCAATACGCCGTATCATACTTTGCTCAGTGAAAAGGAAAAAGGTAGAGCGGATGCTCGTGTATCGTGGAATACGATAGAAAGTATAAAAGAACTGAAAGAAGGTTATTTATCCCAAGCGGTACACAAAATGGCAACTATGATGGTAAAACACAATGCCATAGTAGTGATGGAAGATCTGAACTTTGGTTTTAAGCGGGGAAGGTTTAAGGTAGAGAAGCAAATATATCAAAAGCTGGAAAAAATGCTTATTGACAAACTCAATTATCTTGTGTTTAAAGATATAGAACCTACTGCGCCGGGCGGATTGTCTAATGCACTACAGCTCGCTAATAAATTTAAAAGTTTTGAAAAAATAAATGAACAGTCCGGTTTTCTTTTTTATGTTCCGGCTTGGAATACCAGTAAAATAGACCCTGCAACCGGATTTGTTGATTTTTTAAAACCAAAATATGAAAATATAGAAAAGGCAAAAGATTTCTTTAACCGCTTTCAGAAAATCAGATTCAATCCTCAGAAAAATTATTTTGAATTTCATTTTGATTATAATGATTTTACCACTAAAGCAGAAGGGACAAAAACAGAATGGACTGTATGCACTTTTGGAGACGAACGCTATGCCTGGAACCGGAAATTAAATTTAGGAAAGGGAGCAATGGAAAAAATAAATGTTACCGAAAGCCTGCAACTATTATTTCATGATTTTGATATTTCATATGCAACAGGTAACAATCTTATTCAGGATATTTTAGAACAGAACAACGCAGATTTTTATAAAAAATTTATTCGCCTTCTTTCAATTTCTTTAAACTTAAGACATAGCAACGGTAAAACAGGAAATGAGCAAAAGGATTTCATTCTATCACCCGTTTGTAACAACCAAGGTGAATTTTTTAATTCTGAAAATGCAGGTGAAACAATGCCAAAAGATGCGGATGCAAATGGTGCATATCATATTGCATTAAAGGGACTTTGGGCATTGAATCAAATTGACAAAGCCGATGATCTTAAAAAAATAAAGCTGGCAATTTCTAATAAAGAATGGCTTCAATTTGTTCAGACAAAACCTTATAATAAGAAATAATGGAAAGTTATATCACACTTTCTTTTTTAAATGATTTTATTTTTTGTCCAAGGAGTATTTATTTCCACCAGCTTTATTCTGCATTTAATGAACAACTTTATAAGGCAAAGCCGCAAATTATTGGAAAAGAAGCGCATGACGCGATTGATCATAACCGATACTCAACAAGAACTGATATTTTAATGGGAATGGAGGTTTATACAAGTAAGTATAAAATTGCAGGAAAGATAGACGTTTTTGATTGTAAAATAGGGCGTCTTACGGAACGAAAAAGAGAGATCAAAAAGATTTATGATGGATACGTTTTCCAGGTTTATGCGCAATATTTCGGATTAGAAGAAATGGGATATAAAGTGAATGAGATAATAATTCACGATATGATTCATAACAAAAACTATCCAATTCCATTGCCATCAAAAGATTCAGAAATGTTAAAAAAGTTTGAAGAATTAATCAATGAGATTAATGCATATAATCTTGATGACAATGACTTCGTTCCTAATCCTGAAAAATGCAAGAATTGTATTTACTCAAATCTTTGTGATAAATCCTTATGTTAAGTTTTCCTGATTTTAAAGAGAAACAGGTAGTAATCTGTTTTTCCACTGAAAAACAAAAAATTTCATTTCAAAACGACAATCTCATAGTTAAAGATGAGGAAGGTAAAATAATTCTTCAAAATAGCTGTCATAGAATATTTTCTTTATGGATTGTAGGATCAATTACGATTACCTCCGGTATCCTGGAGCGGAGTAAAAAATTTGCCTTTCCAGTTGCTTTGTTTAATGGAAATTTCAGATGTTACGGAATTTGGTCTTCGCAAACAGAAGGAAACTTCATATTGAGGCAAAAGCAATATTCTTATGTCTGTAATGACATCGCAAGGCTATTAATTAAAAATAAAATTGAGAATCAACTTCGCCTGATAAAAGCGCTCCGTACCAAAAATCCTGTTCAAAAAAGGGCAGTGTTCTCTTTGGAAAATTATTTGAATGAATTAGATCAAACGGTCACCATTCAGGAAATAATGGGTATTGAAGGAATTGCAAGCCGGATTTATTTTGAAGCATGGTTCTACGACTTAGATTGGAAAGTTCGAATGCCGAGGACAAAAATTGATATACTCAATACATTAATGGATATAGGTTATACTTATTTGTTTTCGCTTATTGAAGCAATGTTAAATCTTTATGGTTTTGATCTTTACAAAGGAGTATTGCATCAATGTTTTTATCAAAGGAAATCCCTGGTATGTGATTTAGTGGAACCGTTCAGATGTATTATTGATTATCAATTGAGAAAGGCTGATAACTTGGGGCAAATAAAAAAAGAAGACTTTATTGAAATTAAAGGTCAATATAAACTTTCTTATGAAAAATCAAAAATTTATACGAAATGGCTGCTTCACGCCTTACTCAAACAAAAAGAAGCGATGTTTTATTATACTCAAGAATATTACAGGTGGTTTATGAAAAATAAGTCACTTGAAGAATTTCCTTATTTTAAATGGCAATAGTATGAGCAATAAATTAATTATTACTTATGACATAAGCGATGACCGATTGAGAACTAAATTCTCAAAATACCTTTCCAAATTTGGTCACAGACTCCAATACTCGGTGTTTGAAATAAAAAATAGTCCACGGATTCTTGATAATATCAAAACCAAAATTATTGTACATTTTGAAAAAAGATTCAAGCAGGCCGATAGCGTGATTATTTTCCATTTAAGTAGTAGCTGCGAGAAAATTTGTTTTGGATATGCCAAGAATGAGGATTCAGAAATCTTAATAGTATAAAAGAATTGCAAACCTCTGTTCTAATAAGCAAGGAGGACTTCAATACAATTTATTTTAATGATATTGTGACATATTTTACCCCTTTTTAAAATAAATCTGATAATTTTGAAAGCCATTATGACCGATTATAGGTTTCGGCGCAAATAAAAATTTCTACTATTGTAGATGTTCGTGTTTTACATACCCGACCAAATGTTTCGGCGCAAATAAAAATTTCTACTATTGTAGATATTTTAGTAAAACAGCAGCCCCGATTTGATGTTTCGGCGCAAATAAAAATTTCTACTATTGTAGATAATAAATTACTTTCGTGTATAAAGAAAGTTTCGGCGCAAATAAAAATTTCTACTATTGTAGATATTTTAAATACCCTGCCAAAAGACAACGTTTCGGCGCAAATAAAAATTTCTACTATTGTAGATCACAAAAATAGAATCAGAATGAAAATGTTTCGGCGCAAATAAAAATTTCTACTATTGTAGATATAGCCTGTACTGTCCGAATAGAGCCAAGTTTCGGCGCAAATAAAAATTTCTACTATTGTAGATTTT
>Ga0157371_10004686_pt1 | contig 11820 bp, 10 predicted proteins | sample C45metaG_FD_113462 | JGI IMG/M metagenome (GOLD analysis project Ga0157371, IMG submission 113462) | Corn rhizosphere microbial communities from Kellogg Biological Station, Michigan, USA - C4-5 metaG | ecosystem: Host-associated > Plants > Roots > Rhizosphere > Soil | place: USA: Michigan... | reverse complement strand
TTATGGCTTTCATCCAATCTGGGGCAATATTGAAAAACTTTTTACCCCTGAAAATATAAAATGGATCCGTGAGCAGCTCGCGAATCCATCTTTAACCACAAATACCTAACTCATAGCGTTTAACGTCGGTCTAGAGGTACCCACTCGATTACCCAAGCCGACTTCATGCCTAGACTCGCATCAGAATTGATCTTCTTACGTGCTGAATCCGCAGTCTCTCGATCTTTCGATGGTCCAACCATAATACGAATACCTTTTGAGGTTGGACTCTTGGTCACTTTGTAGCCCTTGGCACGTAGTTTAGCAGCGACAGCATCTGCATTGGCTTCATTGGCGGCAAGCGCAACTTGTACCATCCATTGCTTATCACCATTTTCAAGCAAATCACGTGCTTTTTCAGCTTCCGCTTTTTTCTTTGCTTCTTCTTGTGCTTTGTGTTTTTTATCCGCTTCTGCTTTCTTGTCTTCCGCTTGCTTTTTCTCAGCAGCAGCTTTCTTTTCAGCATCTAACTTACGTTTTTCATCTGCTTTTTGTTGTTCTTCTAATTTACGTTTCTTTTCTTCAGCGGCTTTTTTATCTGCTTCTGCGGTAGCTTGACGCTTCTGCTCAGCTAACTTTTTTTCAGCATCGGCTTTTTGCTTTAATTGAGCATTTTGCTGTTCAAGTTTTTTCTGCTCTGCTGCTTTCTGTTGCGCTTTGGCTTTTTCATCCTGTACCAGCTCAGGAGGAATATCAGCCCCTTCCTGTGCTGCCGCAGCAGCTGCACCACGTCTTGCATTTGCAGCGGCATACTCTTCAGCTGCTTTACGTGCAGCATCTGCTTCAGCCTGTTGTTGCGTCCGTAAAAAATCTGCTGCTTTTGCTTCTTGTTCAGCAACCGCTTTTTCACGGGCACGCTTCTGCTCTTCTAACAGACGTTTTTCAGTCGCAACATCAACTGTCAACGGCTGTAATTGTACAGGCTCACCAGCAGGTGTCGCTTTATTTTGCTGAGCTTGGCTTGTCGGCTGTGTCTCTACTTGGCTTTGGTGGATTTCTTCTTTACCTTTTAGAAGCAATGCCGCCAATAGAACACCACCACTTAATAAAACAACACCACCCATCCAGCGTTGTTTGTTATTCATTGACATTCGTCTAAATACTCCCAGACCGCTTCTAAGGTATGGAATGAACCACACACCAAAATCAGCTGATTATTATTGGTTTCTGCAAGCGCTGATTGAAATGCTGCTTGTACACAATCAAACTGTTCAACTGTCTCATGCTGTAAAGCAGTTTGTAATTGTTCCAATGATGCCGCACGAGGCACAGTTAACGGTGCAATTTTCCACTTTAATACAGTATTTTTCAACAACTTGACCACAGAATCTACATCTTTGTCGGACAACATTGAAAAAACAGAGACAACTTCTGTGTACTGTTTATTGTATTCTAGGAATTTTCGCAATTGCTTTAACAAAAATTCTACACCATGCGGATTGTGTCCCGCATCAAAAATTACTGTTTTATCGTGTATTTTTCTAATTTCAAAGCGCCCTGACAATTGTGCGTTCTGAATACCTTGCGAAATCGCCTGTTGTGAAACCGTTAAACCGCTCACCAAAATTGCAGCGACAGCCGCAGAAATATTTTCCAGTGCCAAGTGTCCCAAAGGAAGTTTTAAAGTCGTTCCTGAGCTTGCAAAATTCCAAGATTGGCCATCTTCTGAGTTATCATAAAAATAATCATGGTTTAACGCATATAGCGTAGCATTGGTTTCTTGTACTTTATGTTGTATCGCTTGTGGTATATCTTGTGCGCCGGCAAAAATGACAGGAATATTTGCTCGAATAATACCGGCTTTTTCATAAGCAATTTTTTCAATCGTATCGCCCAGCCAATCAGTATGGTCTAAACCAATATTGGTAATCACAGCCACATCTGGATCAATCACATTGACCACATCCAAACGACCACCAAGACCAACTTCAAGTACCCAAACATCACATTGTTTTTGTTTAAAAATAACAAATGCAGCCAAAGTCGTGGCTTCAAAAAAAGATAAAGATAAATCACAAATACGGCGGGCTTGATCAACCGCAACAAAAGCATCAATCAAAGTTTGATCATCAACTTCTTGTCCAGCCAGTTTAACCCGTTCATTAAAACGATAAATATGTGGAGACTGATATAAACCAACATTCAGCCCTTGCGCATTCAGAATCGCAGCGAGTGTTGTTGTGGTTGAACCTTTGCCATTTGTTCCAGCAACGGTAATCACTTTGGCTTTAGGGTTGATTACCCCAAGTTGTTCTGCCACAGGAATCACGCGCTCTAAGCCTAAATCAATCCCTGTAACGTGAACATGGCTCCAATAATCGAGCCATGTTTGTAAATCATCAGTATTTAAAGGTGCTGTTTGGTTGTTCAAGGCAAATTCATCAGTTTCGCTACAATACGATATACAGTATCACGTAATGCGTGACGATGAACAATTTGATCGATTACACCATGATCAAGCAAAAATTCCGCACGTTGGAACGGTTCTTCCAGCTTCTCACGTACTGTTTGTTCAATCACACGTTTACCCGCGAAACCAATCATCGCTTTAGGTTCAGCAATATGTACATCACCCAACATCGCCAATGATGCTGTTACACCACCGTACACTGGATGGGTTAATACCACGATATACGGAAGATGTGCATCTTTGATTTTTTGAATCGCAGCCGAGGTACGCGCCATTTGCATCAAAGACAACATGCCTTCTTGCATACGAGCACCACCTGAAGCAGCAAAACAAATCAGTGGTTGCTTATCTTTAATCGCTTTTTCAGCAGCTTGTACAAAACGGTCACCGACCACAGTACCCATTGATCCAGCCATAAAGTCGAATTCAAATGCGCAGGCAACCATTGCAATATTTTTAACTTGACCTTGCATCACCACAAGGGCTTCAGTTTCACCTGTTTTTTCCTGCGCTTCTTTAATACGCTCTGGATAAGGCTTGCTGTCGACAAAATGTAAAGGATCTTTTGCTGCAAATTCTTGACCAAGTTCAGTGGTCACATTATCAAAAAACCAATTTAAACGATCACGTGCTTTCATTTTCAAATGTTCATCACATGATGGACAAACATAAGCATTGAAAGACATTGCAGTACGAGTCACGAGTGCATGACATTCAGGGCACTCAATGGTTGGTTCTGTAAACGTCGCTTTGAGTGTTTGTTGTTGGTCAGGCATATGAATGCCTGGAACTGTACGATCTGTCCACGGCGTTGTTGCGCTGAGGATTTTCCCTGATTTCACTTCTTGATTCATACTAACTCATCGAGCGCGGCTCGAAGCTCCTTGACTTTATTCACTGCTGCTTCAACAGCTTGTTCTGGTGCAAGATTTGCAAATGGTTTGACAAAAGCACTTCCGACAATCACTGCATCAGCAACTTGACCTACTGCTTTTGCAGAAGCGGCATCACTAATCCCAAAACCTACCCCAACTGGAATATCGGTAAAGGTTTTGATTTTTTCAATACGTGCTGCAACTTCCGTTGTATCCAATGTTGCTGCACCCGTTACGCCTTTTAGAGACACATAGTAAATAAAGCCACTTGCTTGTTTCACTACATGCTGAATACGTTCATCGGTAGAGGTTGGTGCAAGTAAGAAGATTTGATCCATATTGTACTTTTGCAATACTTCATCTAAATCTTGTGCTTCTTCTGGTGGTAAATCCACAAGAAGTACACCATCAACACCGCAGTCATTCGCATAAGCCACAAACTTTTCATAACCAATCACTTCAACAGGGTTTAAGTAGCCCATTAAAACAACTGGCGTTGTTGTGTCTTTTTGGCGAAATTCTTTAACCATATTCAAGGCATCAAAGGTATTGGTACCCGCAGCTAAAGCGCGCTCTGCTGCAAGTGCAATCACTGGACCATCTGCCATAGGATCGGAAAATGGCAATCCAAGTTCAACAACGTCTACGCCTGCTGCAACCATTTGATGTAACAATGGTACGGTTACATGTGGTTGAGGATCACCCGCCATAACATAAGAAACCAAAGCCTTACGCTGTTGAGATTTAAGCTGTGCAAAACGAGTGGCTAAACGTGACATAGGATTGTACATTCCTTGAATTGTTCAAACTTGAGGAGTTTTTAGATCATTAAACACCAGTAAATAAATTCAAAATGGATTTATTTACGGTTTAATCATCCAAATGTATAAATACAAGACACTGCATTGTAACGCTATTTTTTACTCAAAGGATAGAGTCACATAGTCGCTCTCGCGTATCTTGTTTTATATCACAAATAATAAAACAACCCATGGATACATTTAGCGCTATTTTCAAGTTGAGGACAATGATCAAAGCTACCTATTTTCAAGCTTGTAAAAAAACATCATTATGAGTAAAAAACAAAGTTAAATCATCATCCTATAGCCAAACACCCTATCACCTACATCACTTAATTATTTTTCAGAAATTGCAAAAGCTGTTTATACTAGTCAGGATTCTGATTTTTTATCTCCTCTTATGACCACACATTCTCAGGCTAAAGTGCAAGCCAGCGTGCTTGCGCTCTTGCCGCTTATTGTTTTTTTAGCCATTTTTTTAGGCAGTGGTATTTATCACACGATCATTGGTACTGAGTTTGCTTTTTATCAAGTGAAAGCCCCTATTGCTGCTCTTCCTGCAATTATTTTAGCCATCCTGCTGTATAGAGGGAAAATCAATGCCGCTATCGAAACATTTTTGCATGGTGCAAGCCATCCCAATTTAATTTTGATGTTTATGGTCTTTATGCTTGCAGGTGCCTTTGCCAGCGTAACCAGTGCAATCGGTAGTGTGGACTCCACTGTTCAATTTGGTTTATCGATTATTCCATCTGAATTTGTCCTGCCAATGCTTTTCATCATTTCCGCCTTTATTGCCACAGCAATGGGGACATCGATGGGAACCATTGCTGCATGTGCGCCGATTGCTTTTGGTTTTTCTCAAGCAACGGATATTCAGCCCATTTATGCAATTGGTGCTGTGGTCAGTGGGGCAATGTTTGGTGATAACTTATCCATGATTTCAGACACCACCATTGCAGCAACTCGAAGTCTAAATGTAGAACTGCGTGATAAATTTCGAGTGAATATCTGGATTGCACTGCCTGCTGCGATTATCACTATATTGATTTACATTTTGACCAGCCATCATGCACAAACCATTGAATATAAAAACTATAACTTATGGCTTATTTTGCCTTATGTAATCGTGTTCTTTTTAGCGTTTACACGTTTACATGTACTTGCAGTACTGACCATCGGAATAGTACTTTCGGGTTGTCTTGGCATCATTGAAAATCCTGAATTTACCCTACTTAAGTACAATGCCGCTATTTATGATGGCTTTGTGGGTATGTTTGAGGTTGCCTTACTTTCTATGTTCTTAGGTGGTTTATCTGCCATTATGCAAAAAGAAGGGGGTTTAGAATGGTTAATTCAACGTATTTATGCCTTAACCCGCCGATTTAAAATCGGTCAACAACGTGCGGGAGAAATTGGAATTAGCTTCCTTGTAGTTTTCTCAAATGTGTTTGTCGCAAATAATACGGTTGCCATCATCTTATCTGGAGACATGGCAAGAGAAGTTGCCAAAGAATATGCTGTTGATCCCAAACGTGCAGCCGCATTTATGGATATTTTCTCGTGTGTGGTTCAGGGCTTGATTCCATATGGTGCACAACTATTACTTGCATGCTCAATTGCCAAACTGTCCCCTGTTGAGCTGATTGGTTCGATTTATTATTGTTGGGTATTGGCAATATTTGCAGTCTTGGCAATCGTATTTAGATTTCCTAAGTTAAAGATAACTTGAAATCATGCTGAATCATGGTTTTAAAAAACCAATTCAACAATCAGATCAACCTGTGTTTTGTGCATAAATTAAAAAATCACAATCGTACTCAGCACTTAGACAGTAGCGACGCTATCTAAGTGCTGAGCTTTTTAAGCATACTTTCTTTGCACTGGTTTTTCACGATGACTTCAACTGTTGTTTTTTCTCTAGTAGGGTCTGCCCACTAAAGGCCTTATATGCTCTGGTTAAAGCTGACTGATCTGAATAACCTAACTGCATCGCAATTTCACTAAACGACATTTGGCTTTCCAATAAAAACTCGCAACGTTTCATCCGCTCAATCTCTACAATTTTCTTAAACGATGTCTGTAAGTCACTTAACTGGCGTTGTAAAGTCCGTGTGGATATATGAAGTTCTTGCGTGAGTTCTTCGATTTTAGGGGCGTGTTGTTTTAATTTTAAATATTCCGCCACAATCAAATGTAAGCGTTGAGCAATGGTTTCATAGCGAGGTTTAGACGCAATAGCCTCCTCTGCTTGTTTGACCAAAAGCTGCATTAAGGATGGATCAGCCTGTTGGATTTTTAAATTTAAACCTGCTGAGGCTAAGACAAAACTGTATTGCGGTTGATGGAAAGAGACTTCACAGCCGTAGAACTTTTGATAATGATAGATTGCCATTTGTGGTGCATGAGCAAAATGCACCGCATGTAATGGAAATTGATTTGGCGGTACAATTTTACGCGCGAGATGCATCATTAACGCATTGGTAAATTCATTAATAAGAATATATTTTTCATGATGAAAGGGCCAAATTAAATGTACATATTCTCCCTTGAGCTGCATTTGCATTGGAATAACTTCGTCACCATCAATCACCAAACGGCTAAAGCGCATAATATTTTGTAAAGCTTCTGCCACGGTTGTACTTCGTGATGCCATATAGCCCAAAACCCCAAAATGCTCAGGTCGCACATATTCAGCCATTTCAAAAACAATTTGCGGGCAATCTAGCGCTTGTTTGGTTTTTTCAATCAGTTGATGAAAGAAAAAATAGGAAGATTGTGTATCAATCGGCTGTGATAAAATTCCAATTAAATGTTTTTTTTCATCCGCTTGTAAGAAATCAAGCGTCGCAAGATCAATCCCTCGTTCAGACAGATACATCTGCCAGAGATGAAAATAACCATTTGGGATCTGTAATTCCTGCATCGTCTTGCACTCTTTTTAATCCTTTAACTTAGAAAATTGACATTGCAAATTTTCATTTTGTCGTAAAATGTATAAAAAATGGCAATATCTGTCAAAACAAACTTGCAAAATCCCGACATACTGAAATCATCAACAGTGATGCAAGTAAAATAAAATGAATGCATTAGTTACATATCAGGTCGACCCAGTGGTTCGAACCAAGCTCAACTTTAAACTTGAGGAAGTACCGCGCTTCTGGTTTGGTGGAGATCCATTCCGCACACGACTATTTGACGCACTCAGTCTGACCTTCCCAGATGGTGAACGCTATTTCATAGAAAGTGTCCGGCTCTTCCGTGACAAAATCACTGATCCAGATTTACAACAACGCGTCGCTGATTTTATTCGTCAAGAAGCCCAACACGGTATTGCACATGACAAAATGAATCAGGTCATGAAAGATCAAGGCATGCCTGTCGATCAATTTATCCAACTTTTAAGTAAGATTTTTAAATTTGAATTGAGCCAACGCTCGCCTCAATACAATATTGCGATGACAGCTGCCGCTGAACATCTCACCGCTTTGATGGCAGAAACATTTTATCGCCATAAAGCAACCTTATCTGAAGCACATCCTTATGTCCGGGCCTTACTTGCGTGGCATTCTATTGAAGAAATGGAACATCGAGATGTGGCCTTTGATGTGATGCAACAAGTCGGTGAGGTCCCTGACAACTTACGTCGATTTGCTTTAGCCTTTACCACCATAATGATGTTCAACTTTACCCTCTACCGTGCCAATATCATGCTTAAACATGATGGATTCAGCCGTATAGAACGTTTAAAAATGGCAACGCAAGGATTGCCTTGGTTCTTCGGTAAAAAAGGGATTTTATCTGCAATGAAAAATGAATATTTAGACTGGTTTAAAAAAGATTTTCATCCGAGCCAACACCCTGTAATTCGACAATATCAAGTTTGGGTCAATACGATGGCTGAAACCAATGATCCTATTCAAGCAGGTGAAGCATTCTGGCAGGCTGGACTATAGCTGTCTTGATATAAACCGATCAGTTCTGTCCTGAATATGGATTTGAACTGAATAATGCGAGAAATAAAACAATGAATGCATATGTAAAACACCAAGTTGACCCTGTGGTTCGTAGCAATTTAGATTTTAGATTGAATGAAGTTCCACGCTTTTGGTTTGATAATGACCCTTTTCGTACCCGTATGTTTGATGCGCTGAGTTTGACCTTTCCTGTAGGTGAAAGATATTTCATTCAAAGTGTTCGGGCACTGCGTGACAAAATCACCGATCCAGATTTACAGCAACGTGTCACGGATTTTATTCGACAGGAAGCACAGCACGGTATTGCACATGACAAAATGAATGAAGAAATGCTGCACCAAGGCATGCCTGTTGATCAGTTTGTAAAATTTATGGGTGCGCATTTCGAGCATATACTGAAACATCGTTCCAAACAGTACAACATTGCCATGACTGCAGCAGCAGAACATCTTACTGCATTAATGGCTGAAACTTTTTATAGTAAACAAGAGACTTTAGCAGAGGTTCATCCTTTTGTTCGTGCTCTATTTGCTTGGCATTCAATCGAAGAAATGGAACATCGAGATGTCGCTTTTGATGTCATGAAAGAGGTGGGAGAAGTTCCTGAAAACTTACGTAAATTTGCGCTTGCCTTTGTCACTTTACAAATGTTTGGATTTACCTTTTACCGCGCCAATGTCATGCTTAAATACGATGGATTCAGTCGTTTGCAACGTGCTAAATTTGCACTCAAAGGTATTCCATGGTTTTTTGGCAAACACGGTAAATTATCAGCAATGCGTGAACAATACCTAGATTGGTTTAAGCCTGACTTTCATCCGAGCCAACACCCTGTGATTCGACAATATCAGGTTTGGGTCGATGTTTTAGCCGAAACCAATGATCCGATTCAAGCAGGAGAAGCGTTTTGGAAAGCCGCGTTATAAGGTTAAAAAAGCTTTAAATTAGAACAGCCTTACCATTTCGCGTAATGCTGTTCCAACAAGCCATAGGCTTGATCTAACTGAATACACTCACCAACTTCAGATTCGACCGTACCACTAATGCGTGATTGCCATTGGCTAAACTGACTCCCCACCAAACGTAAATTTAAGTTTTCAAATCTCCGCCAGCCGGTTGCTACTGTCAGATTTAATTTCTGGTCTAAAGAGCGAATTGACCACAGGTTTGCATCTAACTTTTCAAACAGTACATCGGCAACTGCATATAGAACACCATTAACCCAAAGACAATTTTCATTGCCAAAACTCTCATTTACACCCGAAGCGAGGTTTAAGCCTATACGGTTTCCTTGCGTATCCCAAAAGTTACACGATAACCAAAACCATGCTGTTTCGGGTCTTAGAAATCCACAGGTGTCATCGAGAGATGCCAATGTTTTTTCATTAAAATCTATACGTGCTTTGTCTTTATTGATAAAAAAGCCTTCTACAGCCAAGGTAGTTTTCTTTTGCGTATAAGTCCAACCATTAATACCATTGGGACTGCATAAGCTTAAAGGTTCCGTTCCTGCACAAAAAATGCGGGCTTTTAACTGCTCTTCACCATTTCGAGTTGCCCGTATATAACGCACACCATTGGCATGTTGCATTTCAAATTCAAAAGGTGATTTATTAAAGTGACTTTGGCTATACAAAGGCTGCTCATCTAAGCTTGTCCCTCGCCCTAAGATCGTATTGGCATTCCATTCTAAAACTTCATTCGTTGAATGGTCATAGACATAAATAAAGCCATGTCCTGCCCAACCAATATCGGCAATTGCGATACCGATAGAATAGTGTTCATGCTGGATACCACAAAATTTAAACTTTTTATATTTTAAATGTTTACGCCAACCTGTTAATACTTTGCCATACGGGGTTTTGTAGATATATTGATTAACATTAATCTTACTCGGCACATCTTTAAAACGCCCATAACGGGGTTGACCATTGCTTTGTATTAAATCCATATGAATTCCCAATCCTTTTATAAGGGAAGTATCAGACTTTAGTCGGTCCTTCGATTATTGCTATTTTTTCAAATTTAGCAACACCATCACACACCAAATCAATCCACTTTTATCACGATCTAACCTTTAGTGCATTCGTTTGATAGATAAAATATAACCTTGATTTAATTCATAAAAAATAGGGCAAATGCCCTATTTTTTTAATCTGCAAAAATCACTTTGCAGGACCACCCCACTGATTTGTTTCAGGTTTGGTATCTGAAGCAAACCAGTAAATTAAAACAAAAGCGCCAAAAGGAACAAAAGCAATCAAGTACCACCAACCTGTTCTTCCCGTATCATGCAAACGACGTACAGCAACTGACAAAGATGGAATGATCATTGCGAGCATTAAAATCCCTGAAACGACATAATAAGTTCCCAGTACACCGTCAATGATCCCTGCGACAATAGATAATCCAATATAAACAAGCACAAAGAACCAATATTCTTTACGACGTGCACGCCCTTGGAAGTTTGCGTAGTTCTTTAAACATTTCATAAACCAATCAATTGCATTATATTGATCTTCGGTTTTATTTTGTGACATTGCTTTTCTCTCTTTATTTTATAAGTGTTACTGACATTTTTTGTACTAAAGCTGTAGCCAGATATTAACTGGTTTTGCATATTTTTCATACACTTTTATGCTATAAAAAGCAAAATCTATTCGAAAAAAGAAAGAGGTCCTTGACCTCTTTCTGTGCAAATCATTGTCTAATCTATGCTTGAGACATTCATCTACAATTTTTAAAGCAATATATAAAAATCAGATAATCTTTCCATGTGGAATTTGATCAATTAACTTTTGCGGTGCTTTAAAACGTTCGCCATATTTTGCTTCAAGCGAGTTCGCTCGAACTAGAGCTTTTTCTAAACCATACTGATTTAAGAATTGAATCGCACCACCCGTCCACGGTGCAAAGCCAATACCAAAAATCGAACCGATATTGGCATCTATCACAGATTCCAACACATGTTCTTCATAGCAACGTAAAGTATCTAAAGCCTGAACAAATAGGAAACGGTCAATCATTTCTTGTTCAGAAATATCAACATCTTTCTTCCAGTGGCTTAAGCCATCCCAAAGATGCTTTTTGCCACCTTCAGGATACTCATAGAAACCAGCACCCGCAGCCTTGCCTTTACGTTCAAAGGTGTGAATCATGGTTTCAATAACATCATCAGCACCTGAAAGTGGTAAATCCTTACCTTCAGCCTGAAGGGCTTTACGAGTTTCTTTGGCCACATGCTCAGAAAGCGTTAATGCCACTTCATCTTGAATCGCCAATGGGCCAACAGGCATACCTGCTTTTAGTGCTGCCATCTCAATACGTGCAGGATGTACACCCTCGTGCAGTAAACGCAAACCTTCTTGCACAAATGTACCAAACACACGGCTGGTGAAGAAACCACGGCTATCATTGACCACAATTGGTGTTTTGCCAATTTGTTGCACATAGTCATAGGCTTTTGCTAAGGTTTCAGCAGAGGTATTTTTACCTTTGATGATTTCAACCAATTGCATTTTATCGACAGGACTAAAGAAATGTAGACCAATAAAATGCGTATCATCTTTAGAGGCTTTGGCTAAACCCGTGATCGGTAATGTTGATGTATTTGACGCCATGACACCATTATTGGCAAGAAATTGTTCCGCTTCTTGAGTCACTTTGGCTTTTAATTCTTGATTTTCAAATACAGCTTCGATAATCAAATCACAGCCTTT